>FWWL01008737.1_pt1 | contig 12814 bp, 10 predicted proteins | sample 2228331 | NCBI WGS metagenome assembly FWWL01 (sample SAMEA103939775, study PRJEB20133) | metagenome | reverse complement strand
GCGAACTCACTCGATGACCTGCGAATACAGCTTGATAGATTCTTTGCGTCCTTCGCGACCGGGTCGCCAAAGCTTTTACAGTATGTCGGACTAGGATAGCGGATTAATTTCTGGAACACCATAAGCCTGTCGTACCCGTCTCACCGCTTTTAGGCGGTCGAGACAGAAAGAGCATGTGACTCCAGAAACCAGCGCATCCACCCCAACCCTCACCTTTGCCCATTCGCAATGGACGAATTGACGCATCCGGCGCTCCCGTGCTACAATGGTAGTGCGCCGGCGTAGCTCAGCTGGCAGAGCAACTGTCTTGTAAACAGTAGGTCGCGGGTTCGAATCCCGCCGCCGGCTCCACAGCGCCAGCACCCCTGAAGCATGTCATACCAATTGGAATTGAACAAGCCGCATGCGCACGCTCATCAGAGCGCATCACAACGCCATCGCAGCAATCTCCAATCCAAAATCTGCAATCTAAAATGGTATCAGGGGTTTTTTAGTGTCATCAGCCGGTCAGCGCCAGAAACGCGCCACCAGGTTAGCGATCACTGTCAGGATAAGGCTGAGGAGCAGCATCGTCCCGATTGGAATAAAGATGCGCACATTCTCACGCTCGATGAGAATATCACCCGGCAACCGCCCCAGCCACGGGACTCTTCCTGCAAAAGCCAGCACTGCGCCGATAACAATCAATACCACGCCCATGCCGATCAGCAGGCGTCCGATGTCGCCCATAGTACAGCCTCCCTGCGTAACGAGTCGTTCTCTGCACATGATACGACGTGTTGGGTGCGTTTGTTCTGGTGGGTATTATGTCTTGACTTCTCGCGCCGCCGCACACCTGCCTGATCATTGCGACCGCTGTACGCGTTGAGATGCCCTGCACGTCCATTTCAGCCAGCGCCAGGGTTGAGCGCGCGTTTGCTGCGCAATCCCTTCACCAGCGCCTGGGGATACAATCTGCTATCGCGCATCTGCGGTGCGTCAAATGTCACCTTGCCGATGCGGGTCGTGACTGTCGCGATCTTGTAGTCGTCGGCATCGCTGCGTCGCCTTGCAGTGCGTTCGGCGTGCATGGCGAGGTGCGGCGCGGCTGAAGCCCAGACCTTTGGATGCCAGCTTCAAACGTTGTACCTCTCCCAAGGCAGCACGATGTCATACCGTTCATTGCAATGCCACGTATCTGCGGGTGACTGGCGCGAGTCGAAAAGATAGGGTAGACTATCCTCGCACCACTCGGTCGTGCCAAAAGATAATCATATGCTGGCTCAGGCGCACTCCGATCAGTCCGGTGTGTGACCATGCAGGGCAGTCGCCCGTCGGTCGTAAGCGTCGCGGATTGGGAAACGCTCATTGAGTGGCCGGAAACAATCAACAGGCATTCACCCAAACGATCAAATCTTGCAACCCTGGTCAACCGGGAACTCAAGAATGAAAGTGTGCGCCGCTCAATTTCGACCAGTAGCCGCTGATCTTGCTACAAACATTGCCAGGCATCTTGATCTGATTTATCTTGCTGTTGATCATGGGGCAAACCTTGTGTTCTTTCCTGAACTGTCGCTCACCGGCTATGAGCCACGGCTGGCGAAATCGCTTGCCTGTGACTCATCTGATCAACGACTTGATGTGTTCCAGAAGTGCAGCGACAGGGAAAATCTGCTCATAGGCGTTGGTATGCCCATCGCGGCTGCTTCTGGTGTACGGATCGGAATGGTTTGGTTCGCGCCGGGCGCGGCTCGTCGCACCTACGCGAAACAACAACTCCACGTTGATGAACAGCCATACTTTGTACCTGGCATTGCACAACTTCTTCTGGAGAGCGAAGGCCATAAGCTCGCCCCTGCGATTTGCTACGAATCGCTTCAGATGGATCATGCTGATAGTGTAGCCTCGCTGGCTGCCAGGGTATACCTCGCCAGTGTTGCCAAACCTGCGAGCGGTCTGGCGAAAGCGATGGTGCACTATCCCGCTGTGGCGCGTAAGCACGCCATGTTTGTGATCATGGCGAACAGTGTGGGACCGAGCGATGACTTTGTTTGCGTCGGACAGTCAGCTGCCTGGAATGTGTGCGGAGATCTGCTTGTACAGATGGACGCAGAGTCTGAAGGCGTGGTTGTACTCGATATTGCTCGTGGAAGTGCCAGCGTGCATAAACCTGGCGGCGCATGAAAGAACTTGCTGACGACTCGCATGCAGCAGACACGGACAAGCGGCGCCGCCAGGCGATTGTCGCCTGCACTTGCACCTGATGCCGCCTGACGTTGATGAAGCGCAGGTGGTTGCAGCTAAACCTGTTATCAGCACCCTCGGACTCCGAAGCAATGGATGATCAGAAAGCTCAACCGGTAGCCCAACAGGCATATGATGTTCTGGCGGAAGCGTATGCTGCACGTATTGATACCAAGCCTCACAATGCATACTACGAACGACCGGCGACATTGTCCTTGCTGCCTGATGTGCAGGGAAAGCGGGTTCTGGATGCAGGATGCGGGCCAGGCGTGTATGCGGAGTGGCTGGTCAGCCGTGGCGCCAGTGTGGTGGCGCTCGATGCAAACGCGAAGATGGTCGAGCTGGCAAGACTGCGATTGCAGGGCAGGGCTGAGATCGTACAGGCTAACCTTGAGCAGCCGCTCGATTTCCTGCCCGATGACTCGTTTGATCTCGTGCTCAGTCCGCTGGTCATGGACTATGTGAAGAACTGGGCGACGACATTTGGCGAGTTCCATCGAATATTGAAAGAAGGCGGTCGCTTCGTGTTCTCGATCGAGCATCCCCAGGCGAAGTATGATGCTCACCGCGCGAGCAGCAACTACTTTGAGGTGGAATTGGTGGAATACGAGTGGCGAGGATTCGGACCGGCGGTACGGATGCCGTCGTATCGACGGCCATTGGGTGCGGTGATCAATCCGCTCATTGGAGCTGGCTTCATCCTGGAACGACTGCTGGAACCGCTGCCCACAGAAGAGTTCAGACTGAAGGCGCCTGAGGAGTATGAAGATCTGATCCGACGGCCAGGTTTCCTGTGCATTCGGGCAGTGAAGGGGTGAGAGGGCGCCTGACCTGCGGTTGCCCCGGATGCGGCTATCGTGAGTGGTTGCGAGGTTGGTCGATCTCTGGCGCCGGTGCCATCACGCAGGTGAGTCGCCAGCCAGGGACAACAAATGCTTCGCTCCGCCAACCCGGCTGCGCGAGGGATTGTCTGAAAGAGATATCTGTTCAATACCAGCATGGGTATCCTGCTCATTCGGCAGAAGTCGAAGACCGTGTTACCGTGTTAATCATCGAAGCCGACTAACAGACCCCTTCAGCCAACGCCGCTTCGCCGCGCCGGTGAGATGGGCAGCAGGCGGCATAAGCGCAACTGTGTAGAAAGCATGTGGTAGAATGATTGCATGGAGTGAAAAAAATGGCGATAAAGATGCAGCGAACACAAGCAGATTTGGTGAAAGCCATTGCTGACATCGCTTCAACGCTGTTGCTGGCACGAACAGTGCAACTCTACCAGTTCGCGCTCTGTCTCAAGACGCATCCGCTTCCCACCGAAGAAACCTTTGAAGAAATCGCAACAGATGAAGCATTGTGGGATGCGCAATTTACAGCAACGGAAGACGAAAATCTGGCTGCGCTGGTAGCGGTGGTCGAAAGCGACATCAACGAAGGCAAAATGTTGACGATGTTCGATGAACGTGGTGAATTCATCGAACACCAGTGAAATCGCAAACAATTCCATCATTCTTCATCGAACAGCAGCAGGCGTGCGGCTTCATCGGTATGGAAGTGGCCGCATCGGCGCTGCTGGCGCACGACCTGGCGCTGCGTTTTATGCGGCAGGTCGCAGCCGGTGAGGAAGTCGGCGCGATTCTGCTCGATGCGCGACGGTATGATCGCGATACGCACCACAATATTCTGGCATTCAACTACAGCCTCTACGGCTACGCCGATATGCACCTGGCAGTCGCCAGTGCGCCGGTATCGAATATGCAATCTGAACATGTTCCAGCGTTACAGCCGGCGAACCATGAACAACCCGCGTCGCAGGATGACCCCCCACCTCAGCGGGCATGGCCGGCGGGCGATCCACAGAAACCGGCGGCTGGTCTGACAATCTGGGCGCTGCCGGAGATCCGCCGGCGGGTTGCGGCGTTGCGCGTCGAAGTCGATGAACGCCGGCAGGCGGCGGAAAATAACCTGGCAGGCGCAGGCGTCAACCGCAGCCAGCTCCAGGCGCTCGACGTGATGATGGACGCGCTGCTGGAACGTCAGGATCGTCTGCTCCAGCAGTGCGAGTCTGCTGCCTCCGCTCCTGAGCGCGCCGCGCGTTATGCCGAACTGCAGCGCGAGATTGTCGGTACGCAGGGATTGTGGCGGTTGTTTCGCTTTATGTTCGACCAGCGCCGCGACGAACCAGGACGCACGCTGCTGCGCGCTGCTGATGTGATTGCCGCCGATTGCTACAATTCGATGATGACGACGGCGAGACACTGGCGCTTGCTGCGCGACGAAGTGCGCCCGCCGCCGCTGACCTTCTTCGATGCCGAGTTTTCGGCCCTGACTGCCAGCCGCGGCGTTGAGGCGCGCGCCTTCGGTCTGGCGCTGGGCATGTATCGCAGTCTTCGCCTGCCGTTGCCGGTGATTCTGCTGCCGTCAGATCAGGCTGAAAGTCTGTGGTTGTACACCACACTGCACCATGAGGTCGGCCATAATCTTGACCAGGATCTGCGCCCGCCGGGTGGGCGCATGATCAGCACGGAGCTGCTCTTCCATCTTGCTGCCAGTGTGCCGGACGCGAACCGCAGGCGCGATTGGGAACGCTGGATGCCAGAGATTGTCGCCGACGCCTTCGGCATGCTGCTCGGCGGGATCGGTTTTGGCTACACCATGGCCGCGTTGCTGCTCACCGCGCCCGTCAATGAACGGCCAGATCCTGGCAAACACCCGAATGCACCGTTGCGGTTGCGTCTCCTGGCGGAGCTGCTGCGGCGTTGCGCCGCGCCCCAGTTCGATGCCGTCGCCGACTGGATCGACCAGGCGCTCGCGACAGTTCCGACACCGACAGCGCTGCACCCATATCTTGACGATGTGGCAGCGGTCGCTGCCATGACGCTCGATACGCCGCTGATGGCGCTTGAGCAGCGCCCGTTGCGTCAGCTGGCGCCCGATCTCGTCAGAGAGGCGACGCTGGTAGAACATCTGGCGCGTCACCTGCTCGACCCGCAGGTCCAGCCTCCTGACGCACAGAGCTACCCCTGGCGTCTGGTTCCGGCGGCGGCGCAGTATGCCGTTGCTCGACTGACGTCACCGGACGTTGAGGCGCTGCATACGATTCACACGCGCGCGCTCGCGTTCCTCAACCGTGCTGCGCCCCAATCATTGCTGCTGGACAGCGGCGCTACCGAGCCGTTGAGTACAGGACGGAAGGATTTCTTGAAGCAACTGGCGTCAACATTAACATTCTGAAGGTTGGACAGTACGACAACTACTGGCTATTGGTGCGGCATGACAACAGCACATTCAAATAGCCGGCGGTCGATCGTGCAGCAGGCATATGGAAGGAGCGCATCATGGAGAAAAAACGGGTAGCGCTGGTGCTGAGCGGCGGTGTGTCGCTCGGCTCGTATATCGCCGGCGCGCTCGATGAACTGCTGCGCGCCCTGACGCTCAGCGGCGCATATGAGATCGATGTCATTACCGGTGCATCGGCGGGTGCAACTACTGCTGCTCTGATTGCTCATGGACTGCTCTACCGTGGCGGCGAGACTGCCTTGCATGATGTATGGGTCAGGCAAGTCGACATGCATGACCTGCTTGATTCCCATGACTCGCCCGATGAGCCATTCTCATTGTTGAGCAACCGGCGGCTCATCGATGTCGCGCACCAGGTGTTATCCTGGTCGGTGGAATGGGGCGAACCGCGTCGTTCGCCGCTCTGCGCCGATCGCCTGGTCGTCGCGCTGACGATCGCCAATATCGAAGGGGTCTCGTACCGGTCGCGAGTGCGGATGCCGACCGGCGGTAAGGAAGAGTCGTTCTTGCAGGTGCGTCATGCCGAGCAGGAAGTCTTCTATTTGAGCGACCAGATCCGTCCTGATGATGCGATCTGGCAGCGAATTGGCAATGTCGCGCTGGCATCAGCGGCGCTACCCGGTGTGTTCCCGCCGATGCCGCTGCGTCGGCGCGCGACCAATCCTGATCATTATATTCAGCAGCCGGAGTTCGGCGGCGAGGCCGAATTCCTCTATTGCGACGGCGGCACATTCAACAACCTGCCGATCGACCTGGCGTGGCACTACGCGCGTCAGTTGCCCGAAGCGCGCGGCGCAGAGCGTGTGATCATCATCGTGGACCCGTCGCGCGCTTCGGTACGGGCGCTGAATCCGCTGCCACCGCGCCAGCGCGCACTCTATCGTAACCCACTGGTCTATTTCAGCAGTCTGATCGGTGCGCTGCATACCGAAAGCAGCGCCATTCAGTTCGATCGCGAGGTGGTGCTGCCAGTGGTTGCTGGTCGTGATGGCGAGCTCCAGGGTGCATTGCCGGGGGTGGATCGGGTGGATGTCGAGCTGCTGAGCAATGTCGCCCTGGTCTTACCGCTCGAAAACGCGCCGCGGCTGTACGGTTCGTATCTGGGATATGCGCTGGCGGCATTCCTCGATGAGCGACTACGCGAACATGATTTTCGCCGAGGCGCGGCCGATGCGCGCCGTATGGGGCGTGACTTGCTGGAACTGCCCGAAGTCCCTGACCGACCCGAAGGATTCTACGACCCCGACGCCGATCCCGGTCTGGTGGTTGATATGAGCAGCTATGCGGGTCTGGATACCATCGTTTCGACGGGTGATCCACGGCGCACCGTGAGGCAGCGCTTCGAGTCCGATCTGCGCGCGCGGGTGCACGCGCTCATCAACCGCGCGCCGTTGCCCTGGCCACGCTGGGTCTGGCTCTATGGCTGGCTGGCGCGTCTGCTGGCGCGCTGGCTCATCTGGCGCAGGGTGCGCGAGGCGCTACCGGGGCTATGGTAGCCATATTGTGAAGCGCTTGCAACCGCCAGCAACGATTTCAGATACACCACAATCTCCGCGCCGGAACGCTGGAAGTATTATCGACAATGCCGGACTCTCGGCTGAGTTCATGGCGTTGCTGAAGGAATAACACGTGCTATATCTACAAACGCCATTTGCTTCAGACATTCCGTCATGCGGTTATATGGCTGTCGGCTATTCATCCAGTTGTCATTCACGTCACGCCGTGGCCGACACGCGCGCCATCCTGCCGATGCACAGTGCCCAAAAGGCGCGGCTGGCAAGGCGAAGACTCTCCGCACAGCCTCGTCGCAAGCCCACGAAGGCAGGCTTTGTCCTGTTATACCAATTGGAATTGAACAAGCCGCATGCGCACGCTCATCAGAGCGCATTACAACGCTATCGCAGCAATCTCCAATCCAAAATCTACAATCTAAAATGGTATTAGCCCTACGACTTCAGGCAGCTCGCGCCGGCGGGTTTCGCCCTGTTCTGCGGGCGTTGGCCCCACGGCTTCAGGGAGCCCGCGCTGGCGGGTTTCGCCCTGTTAGCTGCGAGCGTTAGCCCCACGGCAGCAGGTGTATAGTCGTCCTATCGGCTATGATTACACCATGTCACATTTGCGGGATGCACCTTGCCATGAAAACTGTCCTGGATACACGGGACTCCGGATCGTATGCGGGCGAGACGCCCGCGCCCCCGGGACTATGTGTCTATCCGAAGAACGCAGGATACCGAACAAGCGCCCCTTCGATACGCGCTGCGCGCTACTCAGGATGTGGTTTTTCGGACAGGCACTTAATCACGCCCGCTGTTCAAGCGCATAGGCAATCCCCTGCTGCAGTGTTGGTTTGGCGACCATCTCACGCATTTCGGCGCCGATGTGCACAAGAGTCTGAGCAATCTCCGGACTGATACCGGTCAGCACCACCTGCGCGCCGAGCATGCGCGCCGCCTGCGCCGCGCGGAGCAACGCCCCGGCGACCTGCGTATCCACCACCTTCACGCCGGTAATGTCGAGGATGGCAATATCGGCGCTGTGCTCGGCGATGCCCTGGAGCAGTGTTTCCATGATTTGTTGTGCCCGCATCGAGTCAATCGTTCCGATGATTGGCATCGCAACCACACCATCGGCAATCGGCATAAGGGGCGTGCTCAGTTCGCGCAGCGCCGCCTGCTGCGCCTGGATGATCTGCTCCTGCATCGCCTGGCGCTCGCGTTCGGCGCGCCGCTGCCTGGTGACATCACGCGAAAGGACGAGGATATCGTTATTGCTCATCACCATGCGCGCTTCGAAGTCGCGCGGCTCGCCGTTGAGCACGATCTGGTATTCATAAGTCTGTGTTTCATGGGTGCGCTTGATTGCATCGAGATGGGTCATGGTCTGTTCAGCCAGCGGAGGCGGCAGCACATCGACAACCTTCTTGCCAAGGAAGAATTCTGGCGGAACTAAGAGATCGCCGCTGGCATCAGTTTTGTAATCCAGGAAGACCCCATCGGCATCGAGCAGAAACATGAGGTCCGGGATGGCGCTGAGGATCGCACGGTTGCGCTGCTCGCTGATGCGCAGATTCTCTTCGGTCTGCAATTGTTCGGTGATATCGCGGTTGATCGAAGCGTAGCCGATCAGATTTCCATGCTGGTCGTGTAATGCCAGCGCTGCGGCCTGAACCGTCACAGCGGAACCGTCGCGGCGCAGATAGCGGATCGTTTCACGCGGCGTGTCCCCCTGCGACACACGCTCAGCAACGCTCTTCAGGATGTCAAGATCATCAGGATGGGTGATGGCAGCAACAGACATGCCGACCAGGCTCGGATACCCGAGCATCGCGGTAAACGCTGGATTGGCGTATGTCAGAACAAGACTGGCATTCGCAATGCCAATGCCATCAGGCGCATTCTCGACGAGCAGCCTGAAGGTTCGCAATTCTTCCGCCCGTCGCCGCGCTTCGGTGATATCCTCGCACATCCCCAGCACACCGATAATTTCACCGTTGCGCAGCAGCGGGATTTTATCCGTGCGCAGCCAGATCGTCGAACCGTCGCTGCGGGTCAGCGGTTCCTCAATATTGCGCTTCGGACCATGCGCCATGACCTCGCGATCATCGGCCTGATAGGCTGCAGCCTGATCCTTCCAGGGCATATCGAAGTCGGTTTTGCCGATGATATCCTCCACTGACGCGAGACCGGCATCAACGAGAAATTGCTGATTGCCCCCTAAAAAGCGCGACTCGCGATCCTTCCAAAAGATTGCCTGTGGAAGGTTATCGATCACGAGTTGCAGCATGGAGCGACTTTCCTGCACCTCGCTTCGCAGATCGTAGAGCGCACTGATGTCGTGGGCAATACATGTCGCGCCGGTCGCCGCCCCTGCATCATCGTAGTGCAGCGTGATCCGCCATAGTTTATGAAATATCTTCCCATCACGATGCACAACCCGACTCTCGAACGTTACTCGACGCTCGTGTTGATGAAGCCACTCCAGCACCATCTCCTTGAAGCGCGTTCGATCATCGGGATGGATGAAGTCGGACAATGAGCGGTTGACACACATGTCAGGAGGATATCCGAAGACTCGATCTGCGGCGGGATTAACATAGGTGATTGCACCATCTCTGTCCAGTTGTACGATCAAGGCATCGGTTTCCTCCACGATCCGGCGATAATGCGCCAGATCGCGCTCCAATCGCTCTATCTGCTGACGCAGACGATCATGTTCTGGTAGCAGGGTCGGCAGATCGGCAGATTGGTTGGCATCCATCGTTGGCACTCCCTGTGACTAAATCGTTAATGTGTCTCACTGTAGCCCCTGTACAGCTGCGTCGCACATTGCCATAATGAGATCTGGGGGTGCGGGTGAGACGCTCGCTCACAACACAATCGCACCACGACACACAGACACAGCGCCGTGGCTTACTCATGCGAATCGAGAACGACATTGCCTGCGATGCAGCAAACAATGTCAGCCGTGCGCAGTATAGCAGAGATTGTGTACAACTGAAACAGCAAAAGCGGCTCTAACGTCGCCGCGCGGCAAACCACCAGAGTACGCTTCCTCCGGTAACCAGCACGACGAGCCCTCCTGCTGCGCCGAGCGCCAGATAGAGGAAGACCGATGCCTGCTCTCCCTGGAGAGGCGCTGCCGTGGCTGGATTGGGTTGCCCGCTCAGGCGCTCGTCGAGCAGGTAGCTCCATGTGCCGAAACTCTGCGCGCCGGTCAGCACATCGCCACGTTCCGGTCCACCGGGCCAGCGTAGAATGTAGGCGGGTGTTCCGCGCAACCCGCGATTGCGCGCCTCTTCGATGTCCGCCGCAATGGCCTGATCGGTTGCCGGATCACGGACACACGCCTGGAGTGCGTCGGGGTCTAGACCAAGGTCATCGCCGTACCGACGAAACACACGCTCCGACGTGGAAGGATTACCGCCCCATTCGCCATCGATGTATCCCTGGAACAAACGCTGGTGCATGGGCCAGAATTGCCCCTGCTGTGCAGCGCAATGCGCATACGCAGATGCTACTCGTCCTGCCGGATGCTGCGGCAATGGATTGTCACGGTAGAGATAGTAGACTTTGCCGGTCTCGATGTATTCAGCAATCAGTTGCGGTTTGGTATCACGAACGAATGAAGCGCATGCCGGGCATTCATAATCGCTGTACTCGATAATGACCAGCGGTGCGTCGGGGTCGCCAAGAGCGCGTGGGTCGGCGGCGCTCTGCGCCTGCACGCGCCCCATGATCAGCGCGGGAGTCGCCAGTAAACCGATAAGGAGCGCAGCGACAGCACGCCAGTGGTGTGTGGTCATACCTGCCTCATTATTGCTGTTAATATGTTGATAGAAGACGTGTGGAATGCGTCGGATTTCCGATCAGTGAATACGATACCATGGTTTGAGGAGGGATGCCAGAGTCATCGTGCAGGTGCGTGTTATAAAGATCTGCTGCTGAGCCAGGTATACCCTGGCTGGCGGGTGATGGTCTTGTATCATCTGTTCTCGCCCGCGCAGACGGGCTGGGTTCAGTTGGGGCACGGCGCCGCCGTGCCCCGATCATCTTTCCAGTCGCCCTTTTTGTAATGCTTCATGGGAGGCAATCGGCACGATGAGGCGCGGACGCAGAAATGGCGCGCTCAGGATGTTGAGGGTCTGGCGGCTGCTGTCTGGAGCCGGCATGGAGACATGCCGGTTGTGCTCCTGCCGGCTATGTTCACATTGGAACCCCAGGGAGTGGAATGGTTACCGTGCGTCATGTCCCCTGCTCCACTTCCCAGATACCATTGTCACGTATCTGCAGCGATACCTGACCTGCTAACGATGCGCCTGGGACCCAGCAGACGACCGCCTGCGAGAGGGTTTCGCCGTGTTGATTCGCCTGCCGGGTTTCCCGCCCGACCAGCGGCTCGATCAGACCCTGGGCAGCCACGCCGGTTGCCTTCACGTGAGCATAGGCGCGGGATGACGCGCCTGTGAACCGGAGGAGTGGACGGCTCTGATTGAGGTCTACTTCCCAGTCGGGCCAGAACGATGCGGGAGACTGAGGCTCTCCCTCCAGACGGAGTCGTCCCCAGCCGTAGGTGCGCTCGCCGCCCAGTGGCAGGAACTTCAGCGCGTTTTGCCACTCCAGGGAACAGCCGCTTTTCTCAAAGATGAACCCCACCAGATACGCCGGCTCGCCCTCGCGGGTGACAGGCGCGATGTATTCCGTTTCGTGCAGGCTGCCCTCCAGCGCCGCGTTGCGGCTGTAGTCCAGGGCAGTGGAGGCGTAGGCGTGGAGGTAGCGCCAGACGAATTCGTCCGGGTCGTCCCAGGGGAAGAGGGTCACTTTATCATCCTCGGTGGAGGGGAAGAAGTAGGAGAACGCCAGTTGCTGGTTGACCTGTTCGCCCACGTTCTGATAATTGCTGCCCAGGCTGGGGTTGTCGCGCGTCAGGCGAGCAGTGAGGGCGCCCCACAGCGCCCGGCCGGTGATGTAAGGCCGCGCGCGTTGCACGTTGCCCTGCTTGAAGTGCCCGACGTGCAGGGGCGAGAGCAGGCGCAGAGTCACGCGATACATTGTCCAGGCCATGGCGCACCTCATGAACGCTGGGCAGATGTCGGCGCGCCTTGCTGCTGTCTGGCCTTCGCCCCGTAGCGGACGTAGATCAGGGTCTGCTCCCAGAGTTGTTTGACCAGCAGGAGGGTGTCCAGATCACCGGCGATCCTGTCGACGATGTCCTGCAGCGATTGGATTTGGATCTGAATCGCCTTCTGTGGCAGTTCAAACAGCTTTTGCTCGATGTTCTGCGCCAGTTCCTGTTCTTTCTTTCCGCGCGATTCCAGAAAGAGCGCAGCGGCATACACGCCGTTCTCCTGGAGCACGCCCAGGGTTTTGGTGGCGAGGATGTCCAGTTCTTTGGCAGAGACGGCGTCCTTGACGATTTGCTGAGCCTTCTGCGCGGCGAGTTGATCCAGGTTATGCATGGCTGGCCTCCTGTGCAGGGGTGGAGTTTGACGTATTCTGGGCTGGCTGCGTCGTGCCGTTCAGAAGTTTGATTCGCCCGAAGCCGCGCGTCCCCATGCCGCCCACGCCCAGGTATTCAGCCAGGGCAAAGCCGGCGCGCACCACGTCGAGGGGACGAGTATGCTGAAATTGCTGCGCCTTCTGGTCATTTTTGGGAAAGTTCTTTTGGTAATCATCCTCCACCACATCGCACCAGAGCAGCGTGGCGCGCGGCAGGGCTTCGTAGGTGAAGAGGGCGCCTTCTTCGGCTGCGCCGGTGGCGGGGTTGATGCTGACCGAGGTGCGCACTTCCAGGTTGGAGT
>FWWL01008735.1_pt1 | contig 12817 bp, 10 predicted proteins | sample 2228331 | NCBI WGS metagenome assembly FWWL01 (sample SAMEA103939775, study PRJEB20133) | metagenome | reverse complement strand
CTTAAAGGCAATGAAACACCAGTCTTTTTGGTGATGAACAAGATTGATAAAGTCCATCCTGAGGCGCTCCTGCCGGTAATCGTCAGCTACAAGGATCTGATGAATTTTGCCCAGATTGTTCCTGTTTCGGCTATGTCGGGGAATAATGTAAACACGCTGCTTGATCAGATTGGGCAATATTTACCTGAAGGGCCGCAATATTATCCGGCCGATCAAGTAACGGATCATCCGGAGCAATTCATCTGTGCCGAACTGATTCGTGAGAAGCTGCTGCATTTGACCCACGAAGAGATCCCCCACTCGATTGCCGTTGCCATCGAAGATATGAAGGTGCAGGACAATGGCGTTGTTCATATCTCGGCAATTATCTTTGTCGAACGGGATTCGCAAAAAGGGATCATTATCGGGAAGAAGGGCGCCTTGCTTAAGGAAGTGGGACAGAAAGCCCGGATGGATATTGAAAATCTGCTCGGATCCAAAACCTTTCTGGAAATATGGGTCAAGGTCAAGAAAGACTGGCGCAATCAAGAACGCGTCCTCAAAGACCTCGGCTTCCGCCATGATTGATAAATTATCATTTGCTAAGCATGGCATTAAATTGTATGGATAGTTTCAGATCAACAGTATCATCCTATACATGTCCGGTAATATCATCACCCATGTGAAAGGATGAATACAAATGCGGGATTTTTCCTGGAGATATTTCGCAATAACAGGAGATGTGGATGCTTATTTACTTTATAATGATGTAAACAAAGGTTTGGCAGAGAGGGAACCGGCAGAAGAAATTTTTGAAGAGGAAGATAGGGAATTATATCAATATTAATTCAGCGGTTCATGGGAGAAGAGATCCGGGGATGCTTTATAAAGTAGAGGGTATTGTTATTCGTTGTATGGATTACGGTGAAGGAAACATTATTCTTACCTTGTATACTAAACCATATGGCAAAGTGAGTGTAATGGCTAGAGGGGCGAAGAAAACAAAAAGCCGCTTCTCAGCTCTTACCCAGTTGTTTACATGTGCAGAATTTATTTATTATAAAAAAGGCTCTATGGGTACTCTCAACCAAGGTGAGATTCTGGAGGCTCATCACCATTTGCGTGAAAACTTGCATATGACTGCTTATTCGGCCTACTTAGCCGAAATGGTTGACCGATTTAGTTACGTCGAAGATGAAAGCACTTTAATCTTATTCGGGCAATTAAAAGCGGGGCTGTCTGCAATAGAGGAAGGAAAGGATCCGCAAATCATTGTTCATGTGTTTGAAATGAGAATTTTGGAATTATCGGGGTATTCGCCCTCACTTCATGAATGTGTTTCCTGTGCAGTCCCAACCAATCATGAATATATAAGTTCTGCATTAGGAGGAATTTTGTGCGCCGGTTGTCTTTACAAAGACAGTAAAGCTATCAGTATCTCAGCAGGTACTCTCAAGCTTCTGCGTTTGTTTCAAGGAATGGATATTCGCAGATTGGGCAATATCGAAGTCAAGGATGGAACAAGAGCCCAGTTGAAACATTGCATTCGTGAACTAATGGATCGCCATATAGGAATCGAATGGAGAGCCCGTAATTTTCTTGACCAAATGGATAAGTACGGGATCTAGCATGAATTTTCATCGATGCGGATAAACTCCCAACTCCCCTTTGACTCAGAGTTTTAGTCATGCTATACTATTCCTCAACCAATGATACTATGACAGAAAGAAGTAATCTTCATGCGACAGCAAAGCGAACCAGGGGCGGTGGGAGCCTGGACTGTTATGTGGATGAAAGGCATTCTGGAGTATCGATTTTTTTAACGAAAAGTGGATGGGCTAAGCTGATGGTAAGTGTTCGTCAGCACCAATCAAGTAGGGTGGAACCGCGGGAATCGATCTCGTCCCTATGCTTGTGATAAACAGGCATAGTGGGCGAGTTTTTTGTATGTGTTTGTGATCATACTTATCAACAAGGGAGCTGTAAGAAATGACCATTAACTTTCAACAAATGATCTTGATTCTACAACAATACTGGGCCCGGCAAAACTGTATAATCGTCCAACCCTATGATGTCGAGAAAGGTGCCGGAACGATGAATCCGATGACCTTTCTGCGGAGTATCGGACCTGAACAATGGAATGTAGCCTATGTTGAGCCTTCACGGCGCCCGGCAGACGGCCGTTATGGGGAGAATCCGAATCGCCTCTATCAGCACCATCAGTTTCAAGTCATTCTCAAACCTTCCCCGGATAACATACAGGAGCTGTATCTTGAAAGTTTGAATCAGTTGGGGATAGATCCGCTTCATCACGACATCCGCTTTGTGGAAGATAATTGGGAGGCGCCGACTCTTGGTGCTTGGGGATTGGGCTGGGAGGTTTGGTTAAACGGCATGGAGGTGACGCAATTTACTTATTTTCAGCAGGTTGGCGGGATTGATTGTGTTCCGGTAGCTGTGGAGATAACTTATGGATTAGAGAGATTGGCTTCTTACATTCAAGATAAGGAAAATGTCTTCGATTTGGAATGGGTGAGTGGGGTATCTTATCGTGATGTATTTCATCAACCGGAATTTGAACATTCGAAATATACTTTTGAAGTGTCTAATGTCTCGATGTTATTTAACCTGTTTACTATATATGAAGAAGAAGCAAAGAGCGCACTACAGCAGAAACTTGTGTTTCCGGCCTATGATTACGTATTGAAATGCTCACACACCTTTAATCTTCTTGATGCCCGGGGAGCCATAAGCGTTACAGAGAGGACAGGCTACATCATGCGGGTACGGAACTTGGCGAGGGTTTGCGCTTCAACTTATCTTGAGGAAAGAGAACGTTTGGGATTTCCCTTATTACATGCAAATGGAGTGATATATCATGGCTAAGGATCTTTTATTTGAAATCGGGATGGAAGAAATTCCGGCAAGATTTATCCGGGCCGCAGCAGAGCAATTGGAGGAGAGAGCCAGCCGGGCTTTAAGAGAGGCCCGAATAGATTTTTCCGGGATTAAGTTCTATGCAACACCAAGACGAATTGCCATCATCGTTAGTTCGTTGGCAGAAATTCAAGCCGATTTAACAGAAGAGATTAAAGGTCCTTCCAAGAAGATTGCCTTAAATGAACATGGGGAATGGAGCAAAGCTGCTGAGGGTTATATACGCAGTCAGGGTATTCATCCTAGCGATCTGTATTTCCGTGAAGTAGCCGGTGTCGAATATATTTATGCCACTAAGAGAAATGAAGGAATTGCCACATCGGAACTGTTAAGTGATCTGCTGGTTCAAGTCATCCATTCCATGACTTTCCCCAAGAACATGCGTTGGGGCAGCTACGACCTTAGATTCGTGCGTCCCATCCGCTGGATTGCTGCTCTTTATGGGAAGGACATTGTTCCTCTTGAAGTTGCGGGAGTGAAATCAGGTAATATAACTAGAGGCCACCGTTTTCTGGGTAAAGATATCCATCTTGAGTCGCCGCAGTCTTATGTTGAGTCATTAAAGAAACATTATGTATTCGCAGATATAGAAGAACGGAAGACGATCATCCTAAAGCAACTGCATGATTTAGCTTTTGAGAAAGATTGGATCCTTTCTATAAAGGAAGATTTATTGGAGGAAATATTATTTCTCGTAGAATACCCAACGGTCCTATACGGAGGTTTCGATTCCGATTATTTAAATATCCCACAGGATGTGCTTATCACATCAATGAGGGAACATCAACGATATTTTCCGGTTTTTGACCGTGATGACCAATTGCTTCCTTTTTTTGTGACCGTTCGTAATGGAGACACTCAATCTATAGATCAAGTGGCAAGAGGTAACGAGAAAGTACTGCGAGCCAGATTATCGGACGCCCGATTCTTTTATCAGGAAGATCATAAGATGACCATTGATCTGGCACTGAGTAAATTGGAATCCATCGTTTATCATGAAGGTTTAGGTTCTGTCGGAGATAAGGTAAGACGTATCTGTTCCATAGCTGATAGGTTATCCGATTGGTTGAAGCTGGAGTCAGCTGTACTAAAGGAGATAAAGCGTGCTGCAGCCATATGTAAATTTGACCTGGTTACCCAAATGGTTTATGAATTTCCGGAACTTCAAGGGGTAATGGGTGAAGATTATGCCCGTAAATTTGGCGAAGATGAATCTGTTGCCGCTGCTGTAAACGAGCATTATCAACCCCGTTTCTCTGGAGATCAATCACCACAATCCTTAGTTGGGGCTGTAATAAGTATTGCAGACAAAATAGATACCATTATTGGTTGTTTCTCTTTGGGAATCATCCCGACAGGATCACAAGATCCTTATGCCCTTCGACGACAGGCTGCCGGTATAATACAAATTCTGTTAGATCATCAAATGCCTTGCAAGCTTTCGGACTTGTTTGATTTGGCCATCGAAGTTTATGAGAACAAGGGTTTAATGAAACGGAACAGAAATCAGGTTGTTCAAGGTCTTCGAGATTTTTTCAGTCTTCGTGTAAAAAATCTGTTATCTGACAAAGCTCGATATGATGTCGTGGATGCCGTCATGGCCGGCGGTTTTGACGATGTAATCTCCGCGGTTGGCAAAACTTCCGCTTTGATGAACATCCTTCCTTTGCCGGAAACCAAATTAACCTTGGAATCCTTTAATCGGGTAAACAATCTGGCCGCCAAAGCGTTGTCCGACCGTTTAAATGCCGATCTGTATTTAGAAGAGACAGAACATCACTTACATCAGACTTGGGAGAATATCCATCAGCATTTTATGGACTTCATGAATAAGGGAGAGGAACATAAGGCATTGGAATCCTTAATCCAGTTAAGAGAGCCCATAACCCGATATTTTGAAGCAGTTATGGTCATGTCCGACGATGAAAGCCTTCGTGAAGCCCGGCTTGCCCTGCTTAAACATATATCTGAAGATCTGAAAAGTTATGCTGATTTTCAGAAAATTGTCTGGCAAGGGTAAGAATTCTAAGCTAACTTCCATCCTAATTCAAACTTATTGACTTTTTCAACACAAAAAGCAGGATTTTTTTCAAATTCAGCGTATATAATACTAGAGCGATTCAAAGGTAAACGGCTGCGCCGTCCGGTTTAGATGTGAGAAGTTAGAGATTAGAGCTTGGATAAATTTTATAGACTTTGTTTTTTGGGAAATGGTGGTTGATATTGAAAATCCAAGATTTAAAATTGTGGTGGATGCCGACGCATGTCCTGTAAAGCAAGAAATTGTCCAGACTGCGCGGCTTTACCAAGTTGATGTTATGATGGTTGCCTCTTATGATCATTATTTGGCACCCATTGAAGGTGTTTCAATGGTTCAAGTTGATCGTTCTGCAGAATCGGCAGATTTATACATTGCCAACCGTTTATTCGCAGGTGATATTCTGATTACCCAAGATTTTGGTTTAGCCACTGTCGGCCTATCCAAGAAGGCTATTGTCTTATCAAATCGTGGACAAATCTACACTGACCAGATCATTGACTATTTATTAGAAACCAGACACCAACATGCCAAACAGCGGCGAAGAGGGAAGCATTCCAAGGGTCCGAAACCATTTAGTTCAGAAGATCGTAATAAATTTCAGCAAACTTTGACAAAAGTTTTGAAACATTTGCAGGAGAATTCATTGGTTTAGCGAATAGTAATACGTGTTAGAAGGTGGTCAGTTTTGAACTACGGTAATATTCCGGATACCTTGATTGATGCCGTTCTTAAGCAGCATGATATAGTGGATGTAGTCAGTAAATACGTCCATTTAGCCAAGCAGGGGAAGAATTTGGTCGGGTTATGTCCATTTCACTCGGAGAAGTCACCCTCTTTCACGGTAACTCCCATCAAACAAATATATCATTGTTTTGGATGTGGTGCCGGGGGAAATTCGATAAAATTCATCATGGAAATTGAAGGATATTCTTTTCCCGAAGCGGTTCGCCAGTTAGCTGAAGAGGCAAATATTCCATTCGATTGGGAAGATACACCTAAGGAACAGACAGAGCAGCAGAAAGAAAAGACTGAATTGTACAAAGCTTATGAATGGTCAGCCAAATGGTATCATTATTTGCTAAGAAACTCCGAACACGGAAAACCGGCAATGGAATATCTTAGGTCAAGGGGTTTCTCAGACAAACTGATTGACTTGTACCAAATAGGGTATGCTCCTCCGATGTGGGATACACTGGTTCAGTTTTTAGTAAAGCGGGATTTGGATCCGGTGCTTATGGAGAAAGGCGGCCTTTTCTCTGAACGTAAGAGTGGAACAGGGCATGTGGACTTGTTTCGTGATCGGATCATGTTTCCTATATGGGATGCTAAAGGCAGGGTGGTTGCTTTTGGAGGCCGATTAATGGGGGATGGTCAACCTAAGTACATGAATACTCCAGAAACCATGCTTTTTAATAAAAGTAAGGTTCTCTATAATTTCCATCACGCCAGAGCATCCATTCGTAAAACCCAGACGATCGTATTATTCGAGGGTTATGTTGATGCCATAAAAGCATGGGATGCCGGGGTTTTAAACGGCGTGGCAACCATGGGAACAGCTTTGACCGAGGCTCATGCGAAATTAATGAAGAATAATGCCGAACAGGTCATCCTTTGTTACGATGGAGATCAGGCGGGTCAAGCCGCTGCACTTAAGAGCTTGACCATACTCGAAAGTGTTGGCTGCAAGACAAGCGTTGCCATGATTCCGAACTTAATGGATCCGGATGAATACATCTCAGCTTATGGCTCACACCCATTTACTGCAGAAATTATTCAAGCTGCTGTACCATCTACTAAATTTAGACTTCTTTATTTAGAGAAAAGTCATATGGTACAAAGAGACGTCATAAACGGAGAAGATGAGGGAAATTTACGTTATATTCATTCAGCCTTAAAGGTCATTGCAGAGCTCGCCTCTCCCACAGAAAGAGAGCATTATCTCAAAAGCTTATCGAATGATTTTCATTATTCCTTGGATGTACTTAAGCAAGACCTGCATGCAGTTAGGAAAGAAATGAAAAAAGTAAAACCAATCGGGGATAATAACGACATTTCGTGGAATAATGTTATGAATAATAGAAGAGTTGTGGAGGCTGCCCCAACTTTACTTCCGGCGTATCATAATGCTGAGCGTAATCTATTGGCCATTATGATGAACTTTCGGGAAGTTTCGGATTATGTACAACAGAAATTAGGGGATCAATTCAATGTTGAAGTTCACGCAGCCTTAGCTGCTTATTTATATGCATACTACTCCCTTGGACGAGAACCGGATGTGAGCAGGTATATTGCAACTTTACAAAACAGCAAACTAGAGAGTGTGGCCAGTTATATTTCAATGATTGATTCCAAACAAGGCATAAATTCGCAAGTCATCGATGATTATATACGAGCAATAAAACGATATACACAAGAGTTGGCATTGAATCAGAAAAAAGAAGAGAGTAAGCGGGCAGAACGTTTAGGTGATGTTCTGCAAGAAGCAAGAATAGAAGTTGAAATTTTAGCCCTGGAAAAGCAAATGAAATTAATGTGAGTCATTGACATTAATGACCTTTGAAGAGTATAGGGGGGAGGGATTGGACAATGGCTAATGACCAGCATACGGAATTAGAAACAGAATTAACTTTAGATCAGGTAAAAGACCAATTAATTGAACTGGGTAAAAAGCGCTCAACGCTTACCTTTAAGGATATCATGGAAAGGTTAGGACCTTTCGAACAAGATCCCGAACAAATTGACGAGTTTTTTGAGCAGTTGTCTGATCTTGGTATTGAAGTAGTGAATGAGACAGATGATGATGCGACCGCTAATTCGGATGAGCCGCGTGAACGGGATGATTTTAATTTCGATGACGATTTATCTTTACCGCCTGGAGTGAAGATCAACGATCCGGTTAGAATGTATTTGAAAGAAATTGGCCGGGTGCCTTTGCTTTCTGCAGAAGATGAAATCGACTTGGCTAAAAGGATTGAGAACGGCGACGATGAGGCCAAAAGACGCCTTGCTGAAGCAAACCTAAGATTAGTCGTCAGTATTGCGAAACGTTATGTCGGACGAGGAATGCTGTTTCTTGACTTAATTCAAGAAGGCAATATGGGGCTTATCAAAGCAGTAGAAAAGTTTGATTTCACCAAAGGGTTTAAATTCAGCACGTATGCAACATGGTGGATACGTCAAGCTATCACACGTGCTATTGCTGATCAAGCTAGAACGATCCGCATACCTGTTCATATGGTGGAAACCATTAATAAATTAATCCGGGTCTCCCGTCAACTGCTGCAAGAGGTGGGGCGCGAACCAACTCCGGAAGAAATCGCCAATGAAATGGATTTAAGCACGGAGAAGGTAAGGGAGATCATGAAAATCGCTCAAGAACCGGTTTCCTTGGAAACGCCTATTGGGGAAGAAGATGATTCACATCTGGGTGACTTTATTGAGGATCAAGAAGCCCTTGCCCCAGCCGATGCCGCTGCTTATGAATTGCTTAAGGAACAATTAGAAGATGTGCTTGATACTTTAACCGAGCGCGAAGAGAATGTATTGAGGTTGCGATTCGGATTAGATGACGGCCGAACTCGAACTTTAGAGGAAGTAGGTAAAGTATTTGGTGTAACAAGAGAGCGAATTCGTCAAATAGAAGCCAAAGCTTTACGTAAGTTAAGACATCCGAGCCGCAGTAAGCGGTTGAAGGATTTTCTGGAATAGAGGGCTGAAGACAGGTGGCGATTGATCAGAGGACTTAATTCTTAAGTTCTTCTGATCTTTTCTAATTCTAAGTGCCAATTAATATCTTAGTATCGTCCGGGATGGTGATTTATGGTTCCTGAAAAACGAAGTATCATTGTTAAAGAGATAGAGCATTGGCGAAGAAGTAAATTACTCCCTGAGCAATATTGTATATTCTTGTTGAACCTGTATAAGGATGATTCCACGGACGCAGCAACAAACGGAAATTTCAAATCAAAATCAAAAGCAACAGGAAAATTCAATTGGAAATATGGACTAATTGCTCTCATGACATTAGCAGTTATTTCCTTGAGTTCCTTTTACATGATTAATTTTAACTCTTTTCATATTGGATTGCAAATCAGCGGATCTTTCCTTATAATTTTCATTTGTTACCTGGTTGGAATTATTAGTTTAAAGAATAAACCAATTCTTTCTTATGTTTTTGTGGGAATAGGATCCATCTTCCTGCTCTTTATCGGGGAATACTTACTGCAGCAATACGGGTTTACTGATCCTTTATGGATTCTTGGTTATGTCGTAATATGCAGTATAATTTGGATAGGTATTGGATGGATTCTCGATATTGGCATGATGCAATTTGCCGGATGGGCGGGTCTGTTATTGTTTTATGGATATTTGCTTCATTCTCAGTTGGGTAGGGATGTGTCTTGGGTACAAATACAACTGTGGTGGATTCCACTTAGCTTTGTTTTTGTCTGGGTGAGTTGGCTCCTTCATATACAACGGAAAACGGTTGGCAAGGTTTTATTGGCTGTTGCGGGCATTTTGTGGTTTTCCGGGGAATTATACAGTTTATTTTTTTCAGAACTAACGGGGATCATCATACAATACTCGACTATCGGAAAAGTTATCGTGTTGGCAGCGACAGTTTTTGTATTCAGAAGAAAATGGAAAGAATGGGTTAAAGCATGAAATTGTCAAACAGATTAAGAATGATCGCCGATAAGATTCCTTCGGGCAGCCGATTGGCTGATATTGGCTCGGATCATGCTTTGCTGCCTGTATACTTGGCTGAAAACGGTCGGATAACCTACGCTATAGCCGGTGAAATAAATGATGGTCCATGGGAAGCTGCAGATAAACAAATAGGACAAGCGGGACTTAGGGGAATAATTGAAGCACGCAAAGGAGACGGGCTGGATGTCATTGCTCCAGGCGAGGTGGATGTCATCTCCATTGCCGGTATGGGCGGCAGTCTTATTGTGCAGATACTATCCCAAGGCAGAAATAGGGAACAACACCTCAATAAATTCTTAAGTGTCAAGAGATTGGTATTACAACCCAATGTGGGTGAGGATCAGGTTCGAAGATGGTTAGTCGACAATCAATGGGTTTTGATCTATGAGGACATCTTGGAAGAAGACCATCAAACCTATGAGATTTTAACCGCAGATAAATTGCCTGATTCAGAGACAATTAATAAGAGCTTGTATTCGAGCTATTCCACAGCTTGTGGCTTCATTTTTTCAGAGGAGCTGTTATTCAAGCTCGGTCCTAAACTGGTTAAAAAACCTTGCGCTGCTTTTATAGCCAAATGGGAATACGAAATACATAAGCTTGAACAAATATTACAAAATCTAAGCAATTCGGTTTTAGAATCCTCCAAGGTAAAGCAGATGGATATCAAGAAACAAATTGATGAGTTAAAGGAAGTGTTAAGTTGTTTGCAAAAGGACAAACCGTAATCCAGCTATTCGAGCTTTTTGCCCCGAAACATTTAGCCTTGCCGGACGATAAAATCGGGCTGCAGCTTGGAACCTTGCATAAAGATATTAAAAAAGTGATGGTAGCTCTGGATGTTACTATCGAAGTGGTTGAAGAAGCTATCCGTGAGCAAGCGGACTTGATCATTGCCCATCACGCGATTATTTATCGTCCCCTATCGCGTATTAATACCGATACGGCTGAAGGACGTTTATATGAGATGCTGATTAAACACGACATTGCAGTGTATATAGCACATACAAATTTGGATGTAACAGAAGGTGGTATAAATGATATGATGGCCACTCTATTAAATCTCACCGATGTCAGGGTTCTATGCCCAACTGATGTTAACGGGAAAGACCAGGGTATCGGCAGAGTTGGCAAACTCACGAAACCAATTCATTTAAAGTTATTGTCTGAAGAAGTGAAAAGGGCTTTTGATGTTCCCGTGGTTAGGGTTGTCGGAGATTTGGAAAGGCAAATCCGTAAAGTAGCTGTATTAGGCGGGGCTGGTGGAAAATATGTTAAGCACGCATTATTTGCCGGTGCGGATGTACTGATAACAGGAGATATAGACTACCATACGGCACATGAGGCCAAAGCTGCCGGACTTACGATGATTGACCCGGACACAATATGGAGAAGATTATGAAAGATCAAACAGCCGGTTATTTAAGGTCTGCCTTGCAGGGGAAGAAATATGAAACTAAGGTCATTTCATCTCTAATCAATACGGAACCATTCATTTTTATTTGACCCATATGAGGAACATATTGTGGGTTGTTATTTGCTCAGGATGTCTGGTATACTAAATTATCTTGGAAAGTTTGTCAGACAATCGCCGGTCTTAATGATTAAAAAGCTTGTTCTTCGGAACATGCTTTTTCATTGACGGGAGGAAAGTCCGGGCTCCACAGGGCAGGGTGCTGGATAATGTCCAGTCGGCGCGAGCTGAAGGATAGTGCCACAGAAACAGACCGCCGATGGCTTCTGGAAGCAGAAGATCAGGCAAGGATGGAACCGTGGTGTAAGAGACCACGAGGAGCGATGGTGACTTCGTTCCTGGTAAACCCCACTTGGAGCAAGACCTAGGAGGAACGCAGGCAGGGACAGGTCTAAAGCCTGTTAACTGCAGTCTTTGCCCGAGGCGCGTTCGGGTTGGTCGCTTGAGCCGTTCAGTAATGTTCGGCCTAGATAGATGATTGTCGCTTCAATGGTGGGAGGGCTAACCCCCCGTATGGACCACCGGAAGAACAGAACCCGGCTTACGACAAACTTTCCTTTTTACTTCCTTACTAAGATCTTCTTGAGTTTGATCAGCCATTTGAAGAGCCTTGGCCACATTAATTTGGCCGTAACCGTAATACATATCTTTTCCCTTGGACCCGAGATCTTCCGCTGAATTTCTGATGATATCCATAACCTCTGTATTCTTTAATAAAGGGTTGATTGAACGAATTAATCCGGCCAGTGCGGCAACGTGGGGGCTTGACATAGAAGTACCGGATAAGGCGGCATATTGGCTCGTTGGGTAGGTACTGGCTATGTTAACCCCTGGTGCAGCTACAGCAATATAACTTCCATAGTTTGAGAAAGAAGCCTTTTGTTTATGGGCATCCGTTGCTGCTACAGCCAAAACTTCAGGGTAAGCGGCGGGATATCCCGGCTGTTCGGTATTGTCATTTCCGCTGGCACTAATAAGTATGACATCCTTATCGAAGGCATATTTAATCGCATCATGAAGGAATTGCGCTTCTGCGTAATTTCCCAGGCTTAAATTAATAACACCAGCTCCATGATCTACAGCCCATATGATACCTTGAGCTACATTATAAGCACTGCCGGCACCGCTGCTATCCAAAACTTTAACCGGCATTAACCGGTTGTACCATGTGATGCCGGCTACTCCTTCCCTATTGTTCACCAAAGCTGAAATGATCCCCGCCACGTGTGTGCCATGACCTACATCGTCAAAGGCAGGGTTTTGGTCATTTAAGGCATTATAGCCCTGTATTAAATTACTTTTCAAATCAGGATGGTTTAAATCAACCCCGGTATCCACCACAGCGATGATGACTTCTTTAGTACCCCTTGATACTTGCCAACCGATGTCGGTTCCGATAATGGGCAGGTTCCACTGATATTCCGAGTAAAGGGAGTCGTTGGGTACTATTAAATCTGCAGGGATCTCATTGTTATAATATAGATAATGGGGTTCAGCATAAACAACATCCCATTTTTTAAAATAATTCATTAGCTGTTTGGCATCCATGGATTGGGATTCAAAGACATAAGAGTAACCTAATTTTTTATAAAAGTTAGCATTTGTTTCTTTCTGGATCTCAGACAATTCCTCGATGGAGGGTGATTTGTTAAAACGAACTACTACTTGGTTGCGAT
>FWWL01008734.1_pt1 | contig 12819 bp, 11 predicted proteins | sample 2228331 | NCBI WGS metagenome assembly FWWL01 (sample SAMEA103939775, study PRJEB20133) | metagenome | reverse complement strand
CCCAAATGCCATCATTGGGTTTTACATCTGGCTCAACACCATCATCATGAAGTCTCAATTTTATTCTCGGGTCTTCTTTTACAACTGCTTCTACCCGCTGGATAATATGATGCTTATCCTTTATAACGGTTTGTATAATGGCAGAATCCCCCGGTGCAATTTCCGAAGGGATAATTTCTGCTTTCTTTATTTCTGGTTGTCCTGCAATAGTCCTGCATGCAGAAAAAGTTAGTGTTAATATTAATAGTATCGCTGTTAAAACTATATATCTTGCTTTCATTTCTTTCTCTCCTAAAAACACTTTTTGTGATGTGTTATAAGTTTGATAATATATCAACAATTGTATTTTATAGATTATAACAAATGTTTTGATAAAGTAAATTCGGGAGTAATAAAATGAGCAATATTTCCAATAAAGTTCTCAAAAATTACCTTATTGATATGGATGGGGTTTTGGTTAGAGGGAATTCGGTTATTCCTGGTGCCAATCAATTTATAGAAAGGTTAATAGAAAAAGACTGTAAATTTTTAGTTCTTACAAATAATCCAAAGTTCACTCCTGAGGACCTTTCCCATAGGTTGAAGGTTTTAAATTTAGAAATTCCTCCAACCAATATTTTTACTTCCGCTATGGCGGTAGGTATGTTTTTAAAAATGCAAAAGCCAAATGGAACTGCTTTTGTTCTTGGGGAAAGTGGACTTACTACTGCGGTTCATCAGGCAGGTTACATAATCACAGAGTATAATCCTGACTATGTTATTTTAGGCGAAACTTCTAACTTTAATTTTGACCAGATTACACGAGCAATTAGATTAATCCGAAATGGGGCGAAATTTATAGCGACGAATCCTGACCCTATCGGACCTACAGAAACAGGAATTGTTCCTGCATGTGGTGCTATGGCAGCACTTATTGAAAAAGCAACCGGAAGAACCCCTTTTTATATTGGGAAACCTAACCCCTTTATGATGAGAAGCGCTATGAACTATCTTGGTGTCCACTCCGAAAATACTGTTATTATTGGAGACCGCATGGATACAGACATCATAGCAGGAGTACAAACTGGAGTAGAAACTATACTTGTATTATCAGGAGTCACCAAAATTGAGGAGGTCGAAAAATATCCCTATAGACCTACTCGTATTGTCAATTCAGTAGAGGAAATAAATCCTTAATTTTTATGCTTAATATCTTCAATTACGGTTATAATTTTGTAAAGAAATTTTATAAAATATAAAAAGGAGAATAATAACGCCATGCGTTTAGGTTACCTGATAACAATGGTGAGCATTACCTTATTAATTACACTTTTAACTGTACCAGCCCTTTTCTTCCCAAAATGTAAGTTTTGTGGAAAACGGAATGTAGTTAGTAAAACTCATTGTAAACACTGTGGTAAAGAAATGGAACATGACTACATCTCTATGACAAATCATATAGAAAAGAACCCAAAAAATTTGAAGGAATAAATCATGACGAAATGTCCATTTTGCGAAAAACCTATCAATGAAAATACAGCACAGTGTCCCCACTGTGGAGCACCTATAACCTCCACTATTTCAAACACAAATGTTAAAACGGAGAGACCATCCGCTGGGATTTGTCCAAATTGCAAATCCCCGGTTAACAAATCGGATATCATTTGTATTTATTGTGGCACCAATCTTCTGACCGGCACAAAAATAGTTACAGAGACACCTAAAGGGAAAAGCAGTATTTTACCTAAATTTCAAAAAAAATATTTTTTATATGGATTCATTATAATATTATTGTTAGTCGCTATTGGCGTGGGTATAGTTTTTCTGACATACGACCCTGTTTCCAGTGCTATTAATTTAAGTAGAACTAACCTCTTAGGTGCCATAGATGTGCTACAAAAATATACTGCAAAAAATCCCCGGAATATTCATGCTCATTTAGTTTTAGGAAAACTTTATATAAAGAATAATCAGTTAGATGAAGCGATGGTAGAGTTGGAAAAGGTTTTAAGTGCAAATGAAAAAGATAATGATGTTTTATGGCTCGCATTGTATGTATCAACAAAGAAAAAGGATAAAGTAAATCAAATAAAATACATAAAACTATTACAGCAGAGATATCCAGAAAAAAAGATTTTAAATCTTCTAAGTATTCTCGGAGAAGGAAATGTTTCGGATATTAACCTTATCAAACAAGACCTTTCCTCTCTCCCAAATTCCGACCCTATTAAAGATGGTATCATCTCTCTACTTCTTTCAAAGAACAGTTATAATGAGGCTCTAAATTTACTAAATGATGAAGATGTATCGGGAAGAACTTCTTTACTCCTTTTGATACTTTCCGAATATATGAAAGATGAACAAAATACAAAGAAGTATTTAGATTTATTAAAAGGGAATACACAAGAATTGTCAGATACAGAGAAAGCATATATCGCTTGTCTTTTACTAAAAAATGGAGATACCAATGGCAGTCTTCAGGTTTTGCAATCACTGAAGGCAAAAGATAAACTCCCGGTAGCCATTAGTTATTTGTATGGTTTATCACTGCTAAATGCAGGACTGACAACAGAAGCCATTATTGAACTGGACAAAGTAAAAAATTCTGAAAGCAACTTATCTATTGAGGCGATTTTGGACTTAGCCCTGATTTATTTCCAGCAGGATAATATTACAAAAGCAACTGAGTTAATCCAAAATATCAAGAATAAAGGACAACAAACACCCCGTTCTTACCTCATTGAAGGGAGAATTGCACTTACAAACAACGATATAAATTATGCTCAGCAGTGTTTTGCGAATGCGATTCAAAAAGACCCGAATTACGCACCTGCATATCTGGAAAATGGATTGTTATACATTCAACGAGGGATTCTACAAGAAGGATTAAAAAATCTTAAAACCTACATTCAAATTGTAAAGAATACTGTCCCAAGTTATTCAACAGCAGAAATTGAAGTCCTAATTGAACAAATAGAGCAAACCCTTGTAGATAGTCCTAAAACTGTAACCGATATTACTACACAATAAGGATGTAAAGTATATGAATATGTCACGACCTTACTTTTTTTACATAGGATATATAATTTTGGCTTTGATTTTCTCGTTTACTGGGTATGGCTGGGGTCCTACTTCACAAATATCTATTGTTAGTAATGCGATACATTTAATAGATAAAGAATTAAATGCATCACTAAAAAAATTAGAAACGGATATAAAAAATGGCGCTGGGATAACAGATGAATATCTCTATACGCTAATCCCTACTGCTAAAACAGACCCCATCCGTGCTATTGAACTGGAAATGAACTTATTAATTGCTGTTAAACCTAAAAAAATAGATCCTTACTATGCGTTTCGTTTAGGTATATTAGGGAAACTGGTTGCACAGGTAACCTCTCCCCTACAAAATGCAGACCCAACAATCAGGATTCTTTATAATTCGGATGTGGAAAAAAGTATAGAGAATGTCTCTTTACGAGTGAAAGCCCGGGAAAAGGTTAATACTCCTGTTTATTTTGCTCAATTGAACAGGCAAATACTTTCAAGAGATAAAATATTTGAGCAGGAATATAAGTCCAATATAGGCTTCAAAGGAACAGCATCAACTACTTTACCTGAGTGTGTTAGTATTTCAGTGAATGCTGTCGCAGATGTGTGGTTTAGTATTTTAGTTCCAGGGAAAGTTGTAAGTAGTGCTGATGAAGTAACCCTGCGTGATTATGCTCTACAAGGGGGTATCTTCTACGCAAAAAGAGGAAACCCGGAAGAGATTAAGAATAACACTCAAAAATTAAATGAACTTATTTCATTTACAGACGAAATGTATATTCAAATCGGTGATATTCTTATTAATTCAGGAATTGAAGAACTTGGGGTAGAGTATTACAAAAATGCTCTGGCTTTAAATCCGAATCGCAAAGACATCTCAAGAAAAATAGCAGACTTTTATGTTGCAAAAGGGAACAATGCTCTGGAGCAGAAGAAATTAGAGGATGCACTGGAATTATTTAAAAATGCCATATCCGCAGACCCACTTCATCCTGAAGCAGAAAGATTAAGGCTGGAAGCTGAGCAAATGATAAAAGAACGGGAGAACCGTCTCGCACAAACTAGAGAGGCTTTAGAGCGGGCAGAAAAATTGCAAAGTACTGCGGAACAAGAAGCGTTGGTAGGACGAATAGCAGAAGCCATCGTTTTATTACGGCAGGCTCTGGCTACTTATGACGAGGTATCAGAAGAGTTTCCATTAGAGAATCAGCAGAAAAATAAAGGAGTTCGCATAGTCAATTCAAGGATACAAGAATTAAAAGGAAAACTTTTAGAAAGTGCAAAAAATTTCTCCGGGAAATATCCTGATTTTGATTTGTTGAATTCATTGAATCAGATAAATAAAGAAATCTCAGATAATATCATTAGAGAACGAATTGAAAATGGATTCCAGAATGGGGTTCAATCTTTAATTCAGGAAATTCCGCCAAATATATTAGAGGTCAAATAATTAGCGGCAATTGCAGAATATCTCTTTCTCTACTAATTCAGCAGAATATCCTTCACTTTTAAGTGCTGTTTTAACTTCTTCTATTGATGGATTGCCGTAAATAGTTGCTGTTTTATTTTCAAGAGATATTTCAATATCTATAACATTAGAAATATTTTTTATGAGTGTTGTAATTCTCTGGGCACAATGCGAACATGTCATATCATTTATTTTAACTTTGATAAATGGGATATTTGAAAATTTTGATTCTGAACTTTTTCTAAAATATATCCATGGGTCAATATTGAAAAATCCTAAAAGCAGAACAACACCAAATAGAAAGAAAGAGACTATTTTCACGGGATTATAAAAGGAATCATGTGAATGATGAATATCTGTAATTCTGGATATATCCAATATCGGGAAATAACTGATAAGGTAATCAAATGTTATACCAAAAAAGAGGGCAGAGAGGACCATTACGAGAATATAAATTATCACCGCTTTTTTACCCAAAAATTGTTTAACTATTGATATTGTCGCTATGTTCGTTGCAGGCCCTGCTATTAAAAAAGCAAGTGCAGAACCCGGAGATGCACCCAAATGAATCAAACTTAAAGCCACCGGAATAGAGGCAGTTGCACAAACATATAGTGGGATACCTACCAGTATTGCTATAAATATTTGTAATATATTGTTATTCAAAAATTGTGTAATAGTCCCTGGCGGAATAAATGTTGTAATTATACTTGCGATAATAACCCCAAAAATAAGTGTCCGGGATATTTCCTTAGGTAGAGTAATGAATCCATAATGAAACATTTCTGACAAGTTATAAAAAATACTTTTATTTTTTCTATCATTGGATTGTCCATTTATATTCTTTTCTATCTCCTTATTTACAGTATCTGCCTCCGAATCAACTTCTTTTTTGTTCAACCAGTAATAAACAGAACCTCCAACCAATGCGGTTATTAAAGCAATAAAGGGTCTGTATATTGCAAGAGGTAACCCTAATAGGGCATAAGTTGCCAAAATAGAATCCACACCGGTCTGAGGTGTCGATAGAATAAAAGATAACATTGCTGGGATATTGGCACCCTGTTTTCTTAATGAAGCCATCACAGGAATAACTCCACAAGAACAAAGTGGTAAAGGCACCCCAATCATTGCACTTTTTACAATTGGAGAATAACCCTTACCCGCGAGATGACGCTGGACCCATGATGTAGGAATAATCTGAGATAGAATCCCAGCCACCAAGAATCCTAATAAGAGATATGGAGACATTTCAGCCAAAATATATATGAAATTATATAATAACGCAACCATATTGATTGTTCTCATTTTATATATAAATAAACAAAAAATTACTTTTGTTTATTCTCAGGAAAATCTATTTTGTTTATTTGTTGTTGTAATTGAAGAGAAAATTCGGAGAGGACATTTTCCATAGCCTGATTTATGGATTCCACATCTTTATTGAAGTTTTTCTCTATAACAAACTCGTGGTTAAATAGAATATTACCTGTTCTGGTTTCTCTTACTCGCACAGAAAGGGATAACAACACTTTTTGTACTTCCTTTTCTCTAACACAGTAAAACTTTTCCAAATTACCCATTAAAACAAGGTCGGGGGATTTCATCTCTAAACTTTTTGATACATCAAGGAACCTGCCTGTTTTTTCCAGAGATTTAATAATAACTCTTTCCACTACTTCGCCGGGATGTTCTGCCCATTCTATTCCATCACGGGTATATAATTTTCCATTTTCTAAAAATGTGACATAATTTGTAATTGACCTTGAACATTCTAACCCGCGAACTGCAAGGGATAAACCTGTAGACTCTCCTTTGTTTTCACTTACGGCTGGATTTAAATAATATTTCATAGTGTAATCTAATTTTACTGGTGTCAAACATCCATAAAATAATGTTGTGGATAGAGCTATCAATAATATTTTCTGAAAAATATTATTTTTCATTTTTATTTTCCTTACTTTTCAGAAGTTTTACCTCTTATAACTGAAGATGGATTTTTTCTAATTAGTTCTAATAAGTTTCGTAATGATTCCAATGTATAGTTCATTTCCTGCAATGTCTTTTGCAAGGTAAATTCAATATTATCCGCTTTGTAAGTAGCAGTATTTGTGATACTTTTTATTTCTGTCACCAGACTGTTGACATTTTCCGAAAGGCTTCTTATTTGTTCCAGAGTAGAATTGACATTCTCTTGCGTTTTCTGAATATCTATTTGTTCTGCTTTTTCTGTTATAACAGAGACAAGTTTATCTGCTTTTTCGGAAAGTTCTTTTATACTCTCTGCAGTCGCTTTGCCAGTATCTATCGTTTCGCTAATTTTAGGTTCTATCTTTTCAATAGTTGTGTTTATATTTTTCACAGTCTTCTGCAAATCATCTAAGAGAGTTTCTCCTTTTTCAAGCACTCTGTCTACTTTCTTTGCAATTTCTGTTATATCACCGGATTCTATACCTTCAAGACCTGTCTTGATTGAGTCCAGAATATTCTTCATGTCATCCATAAGTTCTTCTATTCTGGAACTTACAGCAGAGATGGTAGAGCGTCGTGCAGGAATTTTACTTCCAGGCGGTATTTGGGGCGCATCCGGAGACCCCCCACTCAAAGATATAGCCATAGTCCCAGCCGCGAGACTATATATTACGAGATTAGCTTCCACCCCCTCGTGAAGGGTGACCTTCCTGCTATCTATATTAATTATTACAATCGGTTTGCCCTTAGGACTTACTTTTATTTCTTCTACCTTCCCAACAGGGACACCTAAGTACTCAACCACACCTCCTTCGTAAACCCCTAAAATAGACTCATCAAATTCTATCCAGTATCTAACTCCATAATTACTATACATTCCAGATACAAAATAGATAATCAAAATTGTTAACAATAAACAAACCAAAAGAAAGATGAATACTTGAAATTTTTGTTTCCTTGTAGCCACTGTTATATTCCCCTATTTACATAATTATTTTCAATGATATGCAAAGACATTCCTTTGTTCATTGGGCTTCCTTTCAAAAAATTGTTTTACTTTGGGGATTGAAGTGTTTTTTATTTCATCCATAGTCCCACAAAAAATCGCATACCCATTGTCAAGCATAAGCACTCTATCAGCAATCTTTTTAATGGACTCTAATTCATGGCTGACAATAACGAATGTAATTCCTAATAAATTCCTTAAGTTTATTATAAGTTCATCTAATTCACAAGCGATAATGGGGTCTAATCCCGCCGAAGGTTCGTCAAAAAATACTAACGGAGGGTCTAATGCTAATGCCCTCGCTAAACCTGCTCTTTTTTTCATCCCTCCCGATAGTTCTTCAGGCATTCTATCTTCTACTCCTGCAAGTCCTACGAGGCTTAGTTTAATGCGAACTATATCATTTATAATCTTTGGCTCCACTACGCCATACTCTCGCAAAGGAAGCGCTACATTTTCCCCTACCGTTATAGAATTTATCAAACCACTTGATTGAAAGGCGATACCAATATTTTGCTGTATCTTTTGCAATCCTTCTTCATCTAATAAGGTTATATCCTGTCCCTGAATATATACATTTCCTCGTGTGGGCTTCAGTAAACCACATATTGCTTTTAATAAGGTTGTTTTTCCACAACCACTTCCCCCCACAATCAGGAAAATCTCTTTTCGTTTTACCTCAAAAGATATATTTTTCAGGACAATTCTTTCTCCATATTGAACCTGTAATGAATTCACTTTTAATATAACATCCTGCAACACTGTTATCACCTTTCTAAATCAGATAATAGAAAATCGTAGCAAAAACAATATCCACTGCAATCAACATAAAAACATCCATAACTACAGCACGCGTAGTCATTAGCCCTACACCTCTGGAACCTCCTGTAACGCGAAAACCGTTATGACAACCAATTAATACTATAAATATAGCAAATACAAAAGTTTTAAGTATCCCCTGTAATAAATCATTAAAATAGGCAGAATTTACTGTTTGCCGAAACCACACGCCTGGGTTAAATCCTAATATAATAATTCCCCATGCAGAACCTCCCAATAACCCAAATATTAGCCCTAATACGGAAAGGCAGGGAAGAACAATAAAAAGAGCCAATACCTTCGGTGCAACTAAATATTGGATAACATTAATTCCCATTCCGCGAAGAGCATCTATCTCCTCTTGAACTTTCATCGTGGAAATTTCTGCAGCAATTGCGGCACCTGTTCTTGCTGAGACTACTGTCGCCGTCATAATCGCAGCAAGTTCTCTTGCAAAACCTATCATAATTAAGTTTGCTACATAAATACTCAGCCCGAAACTGGCTACTTGTGCAGATGAAAGCATCGCAATAATCAAACCTAAAAGAAAATTCATTAAACATACAATACGGACTGCCCGTACCCCCATTTCATATACTTCCTCTATAAAAAGTTCCCACCTAAATTTTTTCCCGCAAATAGGAGCCAGAATAGTCCAGTAAATAGCGTCTATACAGAGGTTGATAAAATCTTTTATTTCAATAAAAACCTCGTCAAACCTATCTATATATCTAATTATTACTGATTCCTTTTTTATTATATTTTGTTCTTTGTATTCAAAAGCAGGAGATACAACTTCCAGCATTTCCGCCACATTTTTACTTGCCCCTGTCCATGAAAATGATATTTTTCTTTTTCTACATTCTTCGGCGATATGGAGAAGCCATGCACAACCTACCGTATCAATTTTTTCTGTTTCGGTTAGGTCAAATACGACCTTCTCAATCCTATCGTGAATCATTTTTTTACATTCTTCAAATAATTCTTTACCCGTTTGGGAATTTAAACAATCTGGTATCTTAATTGTAGTGGACTTCATTAACTCCCCTCCCCTATCATATTCAGGAACTCCTCCTCTGTAATTGTGTTCACCCCTAATTGCTTTGCTTTATCTAATTTAGACCCGGGATTCTCACCCACTAAAACAAAATCTGTTTTTTTACCAACAGATGAAGAAGTCTTTCCGCCTAAAAGTTTAATTTTTCGTTCTATCTCATCACGCGAAAAATTTTTCAATGTCCCTGTAACAACAAATGTTTTTCCATTCAATATATTTTTTGTTTCCGATTTTTCTCCCTCAGTTTCGTGGGTTTTTACACCTAATTGTTTCAAATCTTCAATTAGTTCTATATTCTCTTTTGTAGAGAAAAAGTTTTTTATGCTTTCTGCAACAATTGGACCTACTTCTTCTGTTTCTGTAAGTTTTTCTATGTCTGCTCTCATCAAATCATCAATAGACCTAAAATTTTGAGCAAGAATTTCAGCAAGATGTTGTCCTACATGTCTGATACCTAAACCAAATAACAAAGCACTTAAAGGTTTATTTTTACTATCTTCTATTGCATTTATAAGGTTTTCTGCTGATTTATTGCCCATTCGCTCTAATTCTACCAGTTGTTCCTTTCGTAGACGATATAAATCTGCTATATTTTTTACCAATCCTTTCTCTACGAGTTGTTCAACTAAAGCGGGTCCCAATCCTTCAATATCCATTGCCCTTCTTTGAGCAAAATGTTGTAATTTCTGTTTTAATTGTGCGGGGCATTCAGAACTCAGACAACGATAATAAACTCCTTCCGGGTCTTTTTGAACCCTGCTACCGCATTCTGGACAGACTTCGGGTGGTTTAAAAGGTTTTGCATTCGGAGGACGGAGTTCTAAAATTGGTCTTATTACCTGCGGAATTATCTCGCCAGCCTTTTGAATTTCTACGGTATCTCCAATCCGGATATCCTTCCTTTGTAATTCTTCAAAGTTATGTAATGTTGCCCTTTTTACGATAGTCCCAGCAAGACGGATAGGTTCCATTTCTGCAACGGGTGTTAGAGCTCCCGTCTTCCCCACCTGCACTTTTATATTCAGCAACTTTGTTTGTGCAGTTTCCGCAGGGAATTTATATGCAATTACCCAGCGAGGTGACTTGCTCGTGGCTCCTAATTGTTCTCTAACATCATGTTCATTTACTTTTATTACCATCCCGTCAATTTCATATTCTAAATTAAATCTTTTATCACGCCAGGAATTACAATAATCTATAACTTCATCAATATCTTCACATGCTTTCCAGTAAGGATTTACAGGGAAACCCCATTTCTTCAGATAACTCAATGTATCTATATGAGTTTTTATCAAAGGTTTTGTAGTTTCATCAAGGATAATCTCATAGAAAAAGGCACTCAATTTTCTCTGGGCTACTTGTTTGGGGTCTTTTAATTTTAATGTCCCTGCTGTTGTATTTCGTGGGTTTCGGAAAGGTTCTTCTCCTAATTCTTCCCTCATCTGATTAAGCCTTTCTAATTCCTTATTGGTCATGTAAACCTCTCCACGCACTTCCAGTGAAGGAGGTGTAAAGTTGGATAAACGCAGTGGAATAGATTTAATCGTTTTTGCATTTTCTGTGACATCATCTCCACGAATCCCATCGCCCCTTGTTATAGCCTGTGAAAAAATACCTTCTTTATATCTAATTGCAATGGCTACCCCATCTATCTTTAATTCCACTACATAACTGACTTTAGAAACCTCCGGTAATGCCCTTTTTATACGATTATCAAACTCTCTAATCTCTGCTTCATTGTAGGTATTGTCAATAGAAAGCATTGGGACAGTGTGCTCAACAGACCTGAATTCGTCTATTACTTTTCCGCCAACTCGCTGGGTTGGAGAATAGGGAGTTATTAATTGCGGGAATTTTCTTTCAATCTCTTCCAACTCTTTCATTAACATGTCGTATTCGTAATCAGATATTTCTGGTGAAGCGTGGACATAGTAAAGTTCATTATGCCTTTCAATTTCCCTGCAAAGATATTCGTGTCTTTCTTTTGCTTTGTCAAACTCACTATCAAATAATTCCATTTCCTTTTCCCTCGTGCCTAAACAGGTTAATATTAGAAAAGGATAACATCCATTCGGTTCTTATTTTCGCCTGATGGACGGTATAATATTATATCTTTACTACTATTTCCATTTATATCCCCTGTCCTTATGATACCAAAAGCAGGAATGTTTATCTTTTTCCATGGCTTGGTTTTTAATGTTCCTTCTTCCACACCTACATTAATCTGGATTGTGTTATTAGATTGTCCAAAGGCAATATCCAGAATTCCGTCTCCAGAAAAATCGTCTAAAGCATAAGCAACCTGGTCTCTTCCTTCCGGTGCATCCATCGTCATAGTAGTTTGATATACAGGTTTGGATGGAAGTAGTTTCCCATCGGATAAGAATACCTTAGTATCTACTGCCAGTTTTCCGCGTAAAAAGAAATTTACAAAGTTGGTAAATCCAAGTGGAATACTAAAAAGAATTAAATCATCTCTCTTGTCGCTGTTTATGTCTTTCAACATGGGCAGTGTGACGGCGCCCTTAATTAGATATTCAAATTGAGGCTTTTGAGGATACTTGTATTCTCCTTCTGACAAAAAAACATAAGCAGTTGTTTTTAAATTTAATGTGCCCTGAGTTTCTGTAAACAAAATATCAGGGAAATCATCTCCGTTTATATCTCCTATCTTGTATGATGAATCCCATTTCTCTGGATTTTTTCTATCAATCTTTATCTGTTTAGTTTCTTTCCAGTTTTCTCCATAAGTAAATACCAATTCTTTATCACCTAAAAAAGCAACGGGCTTAAAGGTATCCTTACTGTTTCTTATTGGATATACCAATGGAAACTGATAAAATAATGTAATATTACTCCCGATATAAACTTCATTAAAAATATGGAATTTGATTTCTGAAGTAGGCGAGAAATTTTTGAATATCGTAACACCTCTTGATGTAGGAATAAACCATTCATCTGTTCCATCTTCATCCAAATCGTAAGACAAATCACGCATTACAATGGGTTCTTTTGCATTGTAAGCAAAGGCATTAGGATAAGATATAGTCTTTTCTTTTTCTATGATATTATCTTGAATCTTACATAAGTTGAGAGTATCGCTATTAGCAATCACAAGATAATTTCGATTATTCTCAATTTTTGTCTTAAATATAACGGAACAGGGCTCATCTATGGGTATCCGTGAAGAGTATTTATCATTAAACTTTGAAATCCCCGTTTGTTGGTAAAAGAGTATGATGCTTTTGTGATAGTCATCTTCTTCAGAAGAAAGTATAACTAAATCTTTTCTGTCATCTTGATTGATGTCTTCTACTATCACATCACGAACTACGGGAGTTACATTCAATGTAATCAATTCAAAATCTGTAATCAGAAATACATATAAACAATATACAATCCACATACCTTTTCTTAATTATCCTCTACTTTTTTCCTGCCCATCATATCTTTTAATTTCTGCATAAA
>FWWL01008733.1_pt1 | contig 12820 bp, 9 predicted proteins | sample 2228331 | NCBI WGS metagenome assembly FWWL01 (sample SAMEA103939775, study PRJEB20133) | metagenome | reverse complement strand
CTCGCGGTGTATTTCGGCGCCGTGGGCATCACCCGCTACCGCCACGCGCTGGTGGCGGCGCTGCTGGCGGACATCGCCGGGATTGCCGCCGCGGTGGCAGCGGTCCAGGCGCTGTATCCGGGCTGATCAGACTACCGCGCCCGTCGGCACTTCGCCCATGTCGAACACGGACGAAATTCCTCTGGCTTTAGCCCAGACACTTACCCCACCCACCGCCGAGCGTTGGCAAAGAGCCGATACCACGGGCTCTTTTCCGGCAGACCCACCGGCGCCCAGCTCCACTGCACGGTGCGCCAACAGCGCTCAGGGTGCGGCATCATGATGGTAAAGCGCCCATCTGGCGTGGTAAACGCGGTCAGTCCCCCCGGCGAACCGTTCGGGTTGAACGGATAACGTTCGGTGGCACGGCCGTAGTGATCGACATAGCGCAGCGCGGCGATCGCTTTGGCCTGCGCGTTCGGATCGTCCCAATGCGCACGCCCCTCACCGTGCGACACCACGATCGGTAGGCGCGCCCCGGCCATCTCGGCAAAAAAGATCGAGGGGTTGGGCAACACCTCGGTCAGCACGAACCGTGCTTCGAACCGCTCGGAGCGGTTGGGCAAAAAGCGCGGCCAATGCTCGGCGCCGGGGATGATCTCGGCCAGATGCGCCATCATCTGGCAACCATTGCACACCCCGAGCGCAAAGGTATCGCTGCGCGCGAAAAACGCTGCAAACGCCTCGCGTAGCGTCTCGTTGAACAGGATCGCCTTGGCCCAGCCCTGTCCCGCGCCGAGCACGTCGCCGTAGGAAAAGCCACCGCACGCCGCGAGCCCATTGAACTCGTCCAGACGCTGCCGCCCGGCGATCAGGTCGGTCATCGTCACGTCCACGGCTTCAAAACCCGCCGCGTCGAACGCTGCGGCCATTTCGGCGTGGCTGTTGACCCCCTGCTCGCGCAAAATCGCCACCCGCGGCCGCGCGCCGCTGGCGATCATCGGCGCGGCCGGATCGTCCTCAGGATCGAAGGTCAGCACGCAGCTCAGCCCCGGATCCTTGGCGTCGGCAAGCGCCGCGAACTCTTCTTCGACACAACTCTCGTCGTCGCGCAGCCGCGCGATGCGCCGGCTGACTTCGCTCCAGCGTTGCCACAACTCGGTGCGCGGGGCACTGAACTGCAGTTGCCCTTCGTGCCAAATGCGCAACTCGTCGTAGGTGTTGGGCATGCCGACGAAGTGATACGCCAAGCCATGACCGCGCAGGATCGCCACTACCGCATCGCGCTCGGCACGGCGCACTTGAATGAGCGCCCCTGGGGCTTCACAAAAGAGCGCCGCCAGTAAGGCATCCTGGCGTCGGCCCAGCACCGTGTCGTTGCGCTTGGTGTAATCGATGTCGTGGCTGGCGCGATCAAACGCCACCGTATCGAGCTGCAGCGTCACTCCGCAACCGGAGGCGAACATCATCTCGGCTGCGGCGGCCAACAGCCCGCCGTCGGAGCGGTCGTGGTAGGCCAGCACCAGCCCGGCGTCTTTGAGCGCGCGCAGCGCGTTCCAATAGCCCACCAGTTCCTGCGGCGTGCAATCCGGCGCTGCTTCCCCTTGCGAATCGAACACCTGCGCCAGAATCGAACCGCCCAACCGATGCCGCCCGGCATCGAGTTCGATGAGCACGAGGTCGGTTTCCGGCTCGTCGCGATCAAGCACTGGCGTGAAGGTGGCGCGCACGTCCTCGACGGCGGCAAACGCGGTGACAATCAGCGACACGGGCGAAACGACCGCCTTGTCTTCCCCGCTTTCGGGATCGCGCCAGGCGGTTTTCATCGACAGCGAATCCTTGCCCACCGGAATCGCCAACCCGGCGGCGACGCAAAAGTCGCGCGCCGCTTCCACCGCACGATACAGCGCCGCGTCCTCGCCACGGTGCCCCGCCGCGGCCATCCAGTTGGCCGAGAGCTTCACCCGCGTCAAATCACCGCGCACGTCTGCCGCGGCAAGGTTCGTCACTGCCTCGGCAATTGCCAGACGCACCGATGCCGCCGGGTCGTTGATCGCCACTGGCGTGCGTTCGCCCACCGACATCGCTTCGCCGGTAAAACCCACCCAGTCGGCGCAGGTGACCGCGACATCGGCCACCGGCACCTGCCAGCGTCCCACCAGCTGGTCGCGCGCGGTGAGCCCGCCGACCGTGCGGTCGCCGATGGTGATGAGAAACTTTTTGCTCGCCACCGCCGGATGCCCCAGCACCCGTTCGATCGCCTCGCGCAGCGTAATCGGCGTCAGATCAAACGGCGGCAAGAACACCTGACGGCTCGAAACGACCCGTTTCATGCGCGGCGGCTTGCCGAGCAGCACCTCCATCGGCAATTCCACCGGCCGGTTGCCGAACAAGCGGTCGGTGACGGTGAGCATGCCGTCCTCGGTCGCTTCCCCGACCACCGCAAAGGGACAACGCTCGCGCGCACAGATCTCGGCAAATGCCGCCATCCGCTCCGGCGCAATCGCCAGCACGAAGCGCTCTTGCGCTTCGTTACACCAGATCTCGCGCGGGCTCATCCCCGGCTCCACGATCGGCACGTCCCGAAGTTCGAACGTTCCGCCCAGCCCAGCGCCATCCACCAGCTCTGGAAACGCGTTCGACAAGCCACCGGCGCCGACGTCGTGAATCGACAGAATCGGATTGTCCTCCCCCAGCGCCCAACAGCGATCGATCACTTCCTGGCAACGGCGCTGCATTTCCGGGTTGCCGCGCTGCACCGAGGCAAAATCCAGCTCGGCATCGTTGGCGCCCGCGGTCATCGACGATGCGGCGCCGCCCCCCAGACCGATCAGCATCCCCGGCCCACCCAGCTGCACCAAGAGCGTTCCCGGGGCAAAGCCTACCTTATGCACCTGCGGCGCGGCGATCGCCCCTAGCCCACCGGCGATCATGATCGGCTTGTGGTAACCCCGCACTTCACCCAGCACCTCGCGCTCGAACGTGCGGAAGTAGCCGACCAGATTTGGGCGGCCGAATTCGTTGTTGAACGCCGCTGCCCCAAGCGGCGCCTCGATCATGATCTGCAAGGGCGAGGCAAGGCGCTGCGGCCGCCCGTAGTCGCGCTCCCACGGCTGCTCGAACTCCGGTAAAAGTAGGTTCGAGACGGTAAAACCGCACCAGCCCATCTTCGAGCGTGCGCCGCGGCCCGTGGCGGCTTCGTCGCGGATCTCGCCGCCCGCACCGGTCGCTGCGCCGGGAAACGGCGCGATCGCCGTGGGATGGTTGTGCGTTTCCACCTTGCCAAGAAAATGCGTCATCTCGTCGTGCCGCCGCCAAACGCCGTCAGCGTCCGGATACCAGCGCGCCACCGTGCGCCCTTCAAACACCGCGGCGTTGTCCGCGTATGCCACCAGCGTGCCTTGCGGATGCGCGGCGTGCGTGTCACGAATGAGCGCAAAGAGCGATTTGTCGCGCGGCCGGCCGTCGATCACCCACTCGGCGTTGAAAATCTTGTGCCGGCAATGTTCGGAGTTGGCCTGCGCGAACATCAGGAGTTCCACGTCGGTGGGATCGCGCCCCAGCGACTGATAAGCGGCGACGAGGTAATCGATCTCTTCTTCGGAAAGCGCCAAGCCCATCTCGGCGTTGGCCTGCACGAGCGCTGCCCGCCCTTGCGCCGCCAGCGCGATCGTCTGCATCGGCGCGGGGGAATAATGATCGAACAAGTGCTTGCCCTGCGCGGGGTCGCTAAACACCGTCTCAGTCATTCGGTCATGCAGCCAGGGCAGCACCGCGGCGCGCTGGGCCTTTGTCAGTCCTAACCAACCGAGAATCGACAGCGCCGTACCGTGCTCGATCCGCTCAATGGTCACCAGACCGCATTGATGCGCGATGTCCGTGGCTTTGGAGGACCACGGCGAAATCGTCCCCAAGCGCGGCGCCACCACCAGCGTAACCTGCGCCATCGCCGCGCCATCGGCCGGTTGCGCGGCAAGTAGCGCCATCAGCCGCGCCAGCATCTCCTCGTTCGGCGCTTCGTGACCGCTGCGCCACTGCACCCAATACCAAGCGCGCGCCTGCACGGTCAAACGGGTGCCTGCGGCGCGCGAGATGGCATCGCTCACCCGCGCCTCCCGCGCTGAACTCCAGGCCGGAGCGCCGACGAATTGCCCAATCGAGTCACCGTTCATCGAAGAAGTCATGGTACCGAATTCCTATGAGGTCGCAAACCGTTGATCACTCTGCCCCTAACTTTACCATGTCTGCCCCATTCCCTCGATTGCCATAACTTTGGGTAGAATGCTCATTCCCCAATCCAACCCAGTGAGGAGATTGCGATGAACGCCCATGTCCTTTCCGTGGTCACCTTTCCGGCTGGCGCGCGTCTGGCGCAACCCCAAACGGACGTGCGTCCGACCAGCCGCCATGCCCCAGCGATCGAAGTGATGACCGATTTTCTGCGCGTGCCACCGGTGACCGCGCAGCCGGAGGAGCTGGTGAGCGAAGCCGAGGCGCGCATGATCCGCCGCGGGGTGCGTTCCGTACTGGTGACCCACGTCAACGATGAACTGGTGGGCATTCTCACCGCTACCGACATCCTGGGGGAGAAGCTGGTGCAGGTGGCCCGTGACCGTGGCATTTCGGCGCGCGAAGTGCGCGTTGCCGATTTGATGACCCCCGCTTCGACCATGGACGCGTTGCGCTTGGACGAAGTGATGCGCGCCACCGTTGCCGACGTCATCGCCACGCTGCAACACCTCGGGCGTCAGCATGCGCTGGTGGTGGACTCTGCTTCGGACACCCCAGTGGTACGCGGGATCTTCTCTTCCACCCAGATCGCGCGCCAACTGGGGGAAGAACTGCCGGTGCACGTCAAAGCGCGCACCTTTGCCGAGATCGAGGCGGCGCTGAAATAAATGCGCTGGCGGCACCCTGGGGGACAAAGCGAACACACGGGCACGATCCCTTTTGCCCGTCGTTGGCCGGCGGGGCCACTTCTGGCGGGCACGACGCTGTTGCTAGCGGGCGCCTGGCTGGCGCGCACCGACGATCTCAACCAGGCGCTGTTTCTCCTGCTCAACCAAAGCTTCGCGGCACTGCCTGCTGGGTGGTGGGCGGGCTGGACCAACCTGGGCAGTGCAGCGTTGGTCACGGGCTTGGTCGCAGCATGTGCCGTGTGGTCGCTGCGCCCCCTGGTGCTGGCACTGCTTGCCAGCCTGCCCACTGCCCTGCTCGTGCAAGGGCTCAAGCGGCTCATCGCCGAGCCGCGGCCGGCGGCCGTGTTGCCACAAGACGGCTTCGTGATCATCGACCACCTCCTCAGAAGCGGTGCTTTTCCTTCGGGGCACACCGCCACCGGCGTAGTGCTCGCCTGCGCGATCGCTAGCCTCAGCCATCCGCGCTGGCGCCGCTGGCGTTGGCCGTTGGCGCTGTTTTTTGCCCTGGCGGTGGGGCTATCGCGCATCGCCGTCGGCGCCCATTGGCCGAGCGACGTGCTGGCTGGCCTCGGCGCCGGGCTGGTGGGCGTGGCGTTGGCACACCACTGGGTGGCGGCAGCAGAACAATATTTGCAACGGCAACCGCTTGTCCAAACCACGCTCGTCGGTATCGCCGCGGCGATCGGCACTACCGCCGGGTGGTGGGACCGCGGTCTCTACCCCTCGGGGGCCTGGATGAGCACCTTCGCGGCGCTCGCGACAATCGCTGGTGCCGCGGCGTTTTATCGTCACCGCTGGATTCCGCGGCGATGAGCCCTTTGTGGCGCCGCTTATTGACGCTTGCCCTCACCGCCGCGACGTTGGCCGCGCTGCTTTGGTGGTGGCCGCAGTTGGCGGCCGTTCCGTGGGAGCGCTGGCATTTGCGCCAGTTCCTCGGGCCGCTGGTACTGCTGGCGCTGAGTCACGTCATCCGGGCGCTGCGCCTGGCGGCAGAGTTTCCGGAAGTGCCGCGGCACCGTACCGCAGCGATTCTCACCGCCCACACCTTCTGGGTCAATGTGCTGCCCTTGCGTAGCGGCGAGCTGGCGTTGCCGTGGCTGCTGCACCAGCGCTTGGGGGTGGCGCGTACCCGCGCGGTGGCCACCCTGCTGTGGCTGCGGGTACAGGATGCGTTCGTGCTCGCCACGCTGGCGCTCGTCGCGTGGCCGGGCTGGAGCGTCGCGCAACGCAGCGTGACTGCGGCGCTGGCGCTCGGGGCAATGCTCGGAATCTGGCTCCTCGTGCGCTGGCGGCAACGGCTACCAGGCCGCTGGCTGCGTGCGCTCATTGCCGAGCTCGCGCAAGCGATGCGTTCCTCTCGGCGCGTGTGGCATTGGACGATCGCCAACTGGTGTGTCAAAATCGCGGCCGTGGGCTGGCTGCTGGCGGCGCTAACCGATACCACTTGGGAAGTCGGAGGGGCTGGGGCGTTCGCCGGGGAATTGGCGGTGCTTCAGCCACTGCAAGGTGTCGCGGGACTCGGTGCCTATGAGGCCGGAGTCGCCACGGTGCTCGCCTGGCACGGCGTTTCCTGGCCCGAGGCGCTGGCCGCGGCGCTAGCGGCACATGCGTTACTGTTTGGCACAAGCGCCTTGATGGCACTTGTAGCCCATCTTTGGGATCAGCGTGCCCAGGCACGTTCGAAGACTCGGAACGATTCGTGATGGCAGATCCTGTGACGACTGACCTTGCTCCGCATCGGCTGTCGGTGGTGGTGCCGCTTTTCAACGAGCGGGACAATGTGGCGCCGTTGCTCGCGACGGTGCATGAGGCGCTCGCTGCTTACCCGTATCCGTGGGAGCTCATCCTGGTGGATGATGGTTCCACCGACGGCACGACCGAACGGTTGCTGGAGCTCGCTCCTAGCTATGGGCCTCATGTTCGCGTACTGGTACTGCAGCGCAACTTCAAACAAACCGCGGCGATGCAGGCCGGCATCGACGCAGCGCGCGGTGACGTGATCGTGACGATGGACGGCGACCTGCAAAACGACCCGCGCGACATCCCCCGTTTGGTGGCACGGTTGCTGCGCGAAGACCTGGACCTGGTCGCTGGCTGGCGCAAGGAACGCAAGGACGATTTCTGGCTGCGCACTTTTCCGTCGCGCATTGCCAACCGCCTGATCGCCCGCCTGACTGGGGTGTCGTTGCACGATTACGGCTGCAGCCTCAAAGCCTACCGCGCCAGTGTGCTCAAGAACGTGACGCTCTATGGCGAGATGCACCGATTCATCCCGGCGTGGCTGGCTTCCGTCACCCATCCCGCGCGCATTGCCGAGGAAGTGGTAGAGCACCATCCGCGGCGCTTCGGCGAATCCAAATACGGCTTGTCGCGCACCTTCCGGGTGATCCTCGATCTGTTGTTCGTGTATTTCTTCCTGCGCTATCGCACCCGTCCCGGGCATTTTTTCGGGGGCATCGGCTTGGGGCTGACTGGGTTGGGGGGGGTGCTCCTCGCCTACCTCTTCGCGCTCAAGCTCTTTGCCGGAGAATCGATCGGCGCTCGGCCGTTGCTGACGGTAGCGGTGCTCCTGACGGTGACCGGGGTGCAGTTTCTGACCACCGGCGTGCTGTCGGAGCTCCTGACCCGCGTCTATCACGAAAGCAGCCAGCGACCGCAGTATCAGGTGCGCCTGAGCCTACCTGACACGAGCGAAGTGAACCACGGCGGCTGGTTCGAGACGCCGCGCGACGACCGCAACCCGCAACGATAACCCTCTATGCGCATGCCCCTGAACTTCGTTACGCTTCCTGCGGTTGGCCACCAGAGAGGTCAGCTCACGATCCTGGAAGGGCTGTTGGTGGCCGCGTTTGCGGCGATGATGTTTGCGCTCAACCTCGGCGGCTATCCACTTTTTGACGTCGATGAGGGCGCATTTGCCGAAGCCTCGCGTGAAATGCTCGCTTCGCGCGACTTTGGCATGACCACGCTGGATGGGGCGCCGCGCTACGACAAACCGATTTTCATCTACTGGCTGCAGGCCACGACGATGGCCCTCGTGGGGGTCGATGAATGGGGCGCACGACTGCCTTCGGCGCTTGCCGGCGTGCTGTGGGTGCTCGCGGTGTGGCACTTTGCGCGCCCGCGGCTGGGGGCAAACGCTGCGGTGCTTGCCGCGGTATTGCTGGCCTCCAGCCTTGGGGTGTGGGCAATCGCGCGCGCCGCCACCGCCGACGCGTGGCTGAACCTGTGGCTGACGCTTGCCGCGTTCGACTGGTGGCGCCATTTGGAATCCCACCGCGAAGCACCCCGACGACGTGCGTTCGTATGGATGGGCCTTGGGGTGCTCACCAAAGGCCCGGTGGCGGTGCTGGTGCCGATGGCGACGGTGACGCTGTATTTGCTGTCGCGCCGGGAAGGGACGCGCCTGCTGCGCTGCTGGTGGGATCCTGCGGGTTGGTCGATGCTGCTGGCGATCGCTGCGCCGTGGTATGCGTATGCGCTGTGGCGCGACGGCTGGGCGTTCGTCGAAGGGTTCTTTCTCAAACACAACGTGCAGCGTTTTGTTGCTCCGCTCGAAGGTCATAGCGGGCAATGGTGGTATCACCTGGCGCTGTTGCCGGCGCTGCTGCTGCCTTTTTCGCTGCTGATCGTGCTGCCGCTGCGTGCGCTGCTCCTCGACGCCAGGGTGATGCTGCGGCGCTTTCTCTGGCTGTGGTTTCTGTTCGTGCTGGGGTTCTTTTCGCTGGCGCAAACCAAGCTGCCGCATTACATGCTCTATGGCCTCACGCCGCTCGTTCTGTTGATTGCTCGGCATCTGGCCGACTCGTCGCGCGCGCATCGGTGGCTGCTCGCCACTGTGGTTTCCGCCGCGCTGGTCATTGTGGTCTCGGCACTGTTGCCGGAGCTGCTTCCCCACTGGGTGCAAACACGCACGTTGTCGCCGTTTCATCAGGCGCTGGCCAGTGGCGCCTCGGCGGCGTGGTCATGGCAGGATCGCGCCGCGGGCCTGGCGGCGCTGCTGTTGCTCGCGGTGGTGGGGCAGGCCAGGCATTGGCTCAACCCTGCCGCGACGCTGGCCGCCGCCGGACTGGTGCTTGGCGTTTGGCTGAGTTTTCGCCTCCTGCCGTGGGCAGGCGAAACCCTGCAAGGACCGATCCAACGCGCCGGTCTTGCCGCGCGCGGCATGGAACTGGTCAACGCCGGCCTGCGTGCCCCCAGCTTCAGCTTCTACCGCCAGGCCATCTCCCCGCGCCGCGTGCCGCAGCCCGGTGAAGCATTCCTCGCGCGCCTCGACCGTTTGCCGCCGCTGCCACATGAAGTATGGTGGTATGAGCGTGGAGTGGTGCTGGCACGCGCGCTGCCGTCTATGCCGACCAGCGCCTCGGAACCTGAGATAACGAACGCCTCAGCGGCAAGCAAATTCGAACCAAGGGCAATCAACGATTCTCCCGATATCCAAGCCAATCCAGCGGCAACCCGTAACGCTGCCGCTTCCGTGTTACCCTCTTCGCCTTCAACCAACGGTTCAAGCCCAAGGGAAACTCCTCGATGAAGGTGCGCTTGCGTCATCTGTTGCTTTTCGTCGTGGTAGCGATCATCGCCTCGGCCCTTTTGCCTTTGCTCTGGGCCCCACCCCCTGCGACGCGCGGCAGCGAACAAGCGCCGTGGCAGGTCACTTGCGATGGTTTCGTTGGGCAAGCGTTGGGTTGGCAGCTCGGTCAAACCAGGCCGGCAGAAGTCATCGCGAAGCTTGGCAGCGACATCGAATGGGCCCTGTGGCAACGGCCACAACAACCCGTCGTGCTCGAAGGCTGGATTCAGGATTATCTGGCCGCGGGCATGAGCGGCAAACTGCTGCTGCGCTTTGCGTTACCGCCTGAACTGGCCACCGAAGCGTTGGCAAGCGGCGCCAAGCCCGAGGTCAGCCCCTCGGGCGCTGTGCGCTTACCCTGGGCGCCCGAGCGCTCTGCCCATTGGCGCGATGAACCGCGCCTTGTGCTGGTAGGGTTTTTGCCCGGCGCGCGTCTTCAGGAAACGGATCTGAGACAGCATTTCGATCGCCTCGGCACCCCGCAGCGCGAAGAGGACAGCGACGGCATCGTGCATCTGAGCTACCGCGTCGCTTGCCCGGAAGGTGCCGCGCTCGTCGTGCGCGTGCTGGTGCCGCGCGAAGGCGGCCGCGCGGCGATTGAGTACGAAAAAGCGCGTTGAGCGCAAAGCCGCCTGGCGGTTGTCGGTGAGCATTTGCCCCCGTCTTTATGCCCTTTCCCTGCCGCCCGCTGACGGAAACCCACGCAGGCGAGCCCCACGCGAGGCGCAGCCGCTCGATTGGCGGTGCTTACTACAAGCCATTTCTGCGCCCGATACCCACGTAGGCAATGCCCATGCGCTCGAGCGCTTTGGGATCGTACTGATTGCGCCCGTCGAAGATCACCGGCGGCGCGTTCAACAGGCGCTTGATCGCCTCGAAATCGGGATGTCGGAATGGCTTCCATTCGGTCACGAGCACCAGCGCATCCGCCCCTTCCGCAGCGGCGTACTGATGCGGCACGAACGTCAGCTGCCCCGACTCCTGCCAAGCGCGCGCAAAGACCGTCTTGGCATTGTCCATCGCCACCGGGTCGTAGGCTTTGACGCGCGCCCCACGGCGCAATAGCCCCTCGATGAGCGTGATCGAAGGGGCTTCGCGCATGTCGTCGGTACCGGGCTTGAACGCCAGTCCCCAGACGCCGAACACCCGGTCGCCGAGATCCTCGCCGAACCGCGCGACGATCTTGGCTTCCAGCACCTGCTTTTGCTGGGCGTTGCGCGCCTCCACCGCCTCCAGCACCAACGGCTCGACCTCGACCCTGCGCGCCATTTGGGTCAGCGCCTTGACGTCCTTGGGAAAGCACGAGCCGCCGTAACCGCAACCCGGGTAGATGAAATGGTAGCCGATGCGCTGATCCGAACCGATGCCGATGCGCACCTGCTCCACGTCCACGCCGTAGCGTTCGCACAACGTGGCGATTTCGTTGATGAACGAAATCTTGGTCGCCAGCATCGCGTTAGCGGCGTATTTGGTCATCTCCGCCTCGCGCACGCCCATATAGATCACGCGCTGATGGCTGCGGTTGAACGGCGCGTACAGCTCGGCCATCACCGCCCGTGCGCGCTCATCCTCGGCGCCAACGATGATGCGATCCGGACGCATGAAATCCTCCACCGCCGCGCCTTCTTTGAGAAACTCGGGGTTGGACACCACCGCCACCGACACCGCCACGCCACGGTGAGTAAGCACCCCTTCGATTTCTGCTTTGACCCGCTCGGCCGTTCCCACTGGTACGGTGGATTTATCCACCACGATCGCATCGCGCTCGATCACCGCGCCGATGCTGCGCGCCGCCGCAAGCACGTGCTGCAGGTCTGCCGAGCCATCCTCCTGCGGCGGCGTGCCCACGGCGATGAAAAACACGTCGCAATGCCGCGCCGCTTCCGCAAGCTCAGTGGTAAAAAAAAGCCGCTCCTCGCGTAGGTTCCGCTCGACAATCTCCTCCAGCCCCGGCTCGTAGATCGGCAAAATCCCTTGGCGCAGCCGCTCGATCTTCGCCGCATCGATATCGATGCACCAGACGTGATTGCCCATTTCGGCGAAACAGGCGCCGGTGACCAAGCCCACGTAACCGGTTCCGATGACAGCAAGGCGCATGATGTGGTTTCCTTTCCGGGAAGATCAGACGATGTGAAACGAGGCATCCTACAGGGATCCCGGATTTTACCCTTGAGGTCTCGCAACCCCTATGCCAGCTTGCCAAAAGTCGGCCAATGAACCCTATTGGGAAGGGGAACAAGGCAAGCCCTGCCCAACCGGTGCCGCCAAGGCGCTGCTCCAGGTGCTGGACAGAGTCCCTGAGGTCGTACTGGCCGCTTTGGACTGACTCTGCATGAAGTCATATCTGCCTCGACAATGCGAACGTGATGGCATTATCTTACCGACCCAAAAGCCGCAGCACCGCGTCAAGCCCGTGGCGCATCGACACGACATCGAGGTGGGACAACAGCACGGGTTTCGGGCGATAGGCCAGGCGAATGCCAGCGCGCTGCAGCATCGCGCAGTCGTTGGCCCCATCGCCAGCGGCAAGCACCGCTTGACGCGGCAACCCTAGGCGCGAGCGCACCTGTTCCAGAATCTTCGCTTTGGCCGCAGCGTCCACGATCGGGCCGCTCACCCGCCCAGTGAGCCGCCCGTTGGCATCGACCTCGAGGACATTGGCGTGATGTTCGTCGAAGCCGAGTTCCGCTGCGATCCGCGCCGTAAACGGCGTAAAGCCCCCCGAGACCAGCACGCTATACACGCCTTGCGCGCGCAGGGCCGCGACCAGCTCCTTGGCACCGGGGTTGTAGCGGCGACTGGCTTCGACGATCGGTTCCAGCGCCGCCGCCGGTAGGCCGGCCAGCAGCGCCACCCGTTGGCGCAGTGCAGAGGCAAAATCAATCTGACCTTGCATCGCTGCTTCGGTGATCGCGGCAACTTCGGCTTTTTTGCCCACGGCAGCAGCGATCTCGTCGATGCATTCCACCTCGAGCAGCGTCGAGTCCATGTCGGTGACGAAAAGCCGAACCGTGGCAAGGTCCATGCCGGGTTGGTACCAACACCAATCGGCACTGGCAGCGAACAACGCCGCGTCCCGTTCGGGCGAACGTGGGCATTGCGTCAGCGTCAGAACGCCGTTTTGTTCGACCGGTCCACCCCACTGGGCAAGCAGCGCTCGCGTTTCAGCGTTGGCGAGCACCCGCAACGCACCTCCCCGCACGCTGGAGGTAGGCGGCATAGCAGAGCCTGCTGGCGAATCCGCGGTTTGCCCCGACGTCCTCATGGCCGCAACGCTCAATCCCCTCCCCGGGCGCGGCGCGGCAACTCGTCGCGCAGGATCGCATGCGCGTTACGCAACATTGCCTCG
>FWWL01003747.1_pt1 | contig 12823 bp, 10 predicted proteins | sample 2228331 | NCBI WGS metagenome assembly FWWL01 (sample SAMEA103939775, study PRJEB20133) | metagenome | reverse complement strand
AACCGGCCTTGCGGTCGAGGCTGCGGCGTGTGCGTGTGTCGTCTTCACGCCCGCTCGATGCTGCCTCAAATGACTGGCGCAGCGAATCACACGCCCCCCGGCGCGCTGCCCGCGCCCCCTGCAGCAAGCAGGTGGACGAAAAACCCAGAGGCGAAAAACATCGAGAAAAAATGTGGCGACCAATTTTGTGCTAGTGCACAAGTTCTTCATTGCTTTCCGTTATCATCTCCGTGTTGACGCGGCGCGCATCTTTCGAAAGACGTTTCCATGGAGCCACTCTTACAGTTTGAAGAGGTCAGCAAGTCGTTTTGGACCGGGCGCGGGCGCAAGGTCATTTTGCATCACGCGAGCTTCCAAATCATGCCTGGCCGCTCGCTTGGGATCCTCGCCCCGAATGGCACCGGAAAGACCACGCTCATCAACATGATGGCAGGGCTTGAGAAGCCCGATGAGGGCGTGATCCGCCGCAATGCACGCATTTCTTTTCCGCTCGGGTTTTTAGGCGGAATCAACCCGCGCCATACCGGAACCGAAAATGCGCGCTATATCGCCCGCCTCTACCAGCTTGACCCTGACGAGGTTGAGGCCTTCTGCCGCTGGCTCAGTGAAATTGGGCCCTATTTCGACATGCCCGTTGCAACCTATAGCCAGGGGATGAAGGCGCGCTTCTCCTTTTCACTCATGCTTGCGCTGCAGTTTGACCTTTACCTTGTTGATGAAGGCATGCCCGCAACAACCGACGTGCGGTTCAACCGCCGCGCGGGCGTCATATTGAAAGAACGGCTCGATCACGCGACCGTGGTCATCGTTTCGCATGACATGCGCGTGCTCGAGAAGTATGTTGATGAGGCAGCCGTTCTGAGGGATGGGAAACTTCACTTCTTCGACACGCTGGAGGAGGCACGCTACGTCTATGAACAGTCTCTCCGGCAGGCCCCGGCCTAGACGCTTTGTGATCCGCTTGCGTGACGGCACTCCGGCTGCCGATCCCGTGCCGCTGCGCGTGGCTGGGCTTGAGCCAGCCGCCGCTACGGCAGCGGGGGCGTCTCGGCCAGTGCGCGAAGCGCCAAGCCCGCGCCTTGCCAACCAAACGCCCGCGAACGCCATGCGCCAAGTGGCCGAGCCCGCAAGCCCGTCTGCGCCAAGTGCGCCCGCCCAAGCTCAGGGCCGCGTGAGCGCGCACGCTACACCCGAGCCGCGCAGCCCCCTTGGCGCGGGAGGTCTTCTTCAAGGCGCACCGGTTGCAGCTGCCGCTCCCGCCCTTGCCGGTGAAACCGCCACCGAAAGCGCGCCTCGCGCACAGCCTGCGCCAAGGCACCCCTCCGCTTTTCTCGGGCCAACGGAAACAACTTCTCCCTTCCACGTACGAACCCACCAGGACGATCCCGGCAAGACTGATGCCGCCGAACGCGCAGGGGGCGCAAGCGGAGCCGCCAAAACCACCGCAAGCGCAGCGCCAGGGGCCGGTATGCCCTCCCCCGACCTCTCTGAGCCAAGCCCGAGGGGCACGGCACCCACAGACCCCGAGGCGAGCCGCGCGGGAGACAGCACCCGCTCAGGCATGAGCCGGCCGGGTGAGCCGCTTGTGGCACGGGCCACGCCAGCAGCGGGCAGCGCAAATGCGGGCGCCATGGCAAACGCGCCGTCCCGTAATGCCGCACAGGAGGGGGGCGAGAGTCGGACAAGCGCGCTGCCCGAGGCTTCAACAGCCAAAACGCCCCGCGCAGGCGCCGCTGCCGAGAGCGCGACCAACCAGAGCACCCCCAACGAGAGCGTCACGGACGCTCAGCGCGCGCGCAGTGACGAGGCCGAGCGGGAAGCCATCCGAGCCGAAAATATACCCGGCCGGCACCTGCGGATTGCGCTCAGGGTTGCCCATAAGCACGGCATCCGGACCACCGACCCGATCGAGGCCGTTCGGCTTTTACGGCAAAAGGGGATCGACCCCTTCACGCTTGAGGATCTCCTCGAGCTTGCGGCAAAAATCGAAACGCCGCTTGCCACAGGCGATGCCGACGCCGCTGAGAAGGTACCCGCGCGGTCAACCGCTTTGGCCCCAACTAAGCCGCCATCGCCGCCCGCCAACACCGAGAAGAATGATCTCCCTGCTCTCGCTGCGGTTCTGCCCTCGGCCGAAGCGCGGGCTGCTGAAATCCGCCGCATTCAGGAAGAAATCGCCCGCCGCCGCAGGCGCCGGTTCTTCTTTTTGCTGATGCGGCTTGCGGCGTTTGTCTTTCTGCCAACCGCGCTTGTGGGCTATTATTTCTTTTTCATCGCAACGCCGCTTTATGCCACGCAAACTGAACTGGTCATCCAACAGGCGGATGTCGCAACCGGGGCGCGCCCCTTGTCTGGCCTCGGCGCTATGCTTGCCGGCACAAGCCTTGCCTCCCAGCAAGATTCGGTCACGGTGCAGGCCTTTTTACAATCGCGCGAGGCGATGCGAAGGCTTGATGCCGAGCACGGCTTCAAGGCCTATTGGCAACACGCGGACATCGACCCTCTCCGCCGGCTGAGCCCTGATGCAACCGATGAAGACACCTATCGCCTCTACAGCCGGGTTGTGCAGGTGGCCTATGATCCGACCGAGGGCCTGATCCGGATGGAGGTTGTAGCGGCTGACCCACAAACGAGCGAGCGCTTTGCCCGCGCACTTGTGGCTTATGCCGAAGAACAAGTTGATGCGCTAACCGCCCGGGTGCGCGAGACGCAGATGCGCGATGCACTTGCCGCTGTGGCCGAGGCCGAGGCGCGCGCCCGCGAGGCCCAGCTCCGCGTGCTTGAGCTGCAAGAGCGCTATCGCGTGCTGTCGTCCGAGGTGGAGGTCTCGCTCATCAGCCAGCAAATCGCTGCGCTTGAAGCCCAGCTCAGCCAAGAACGGCTGGCGCTTGAGGATCTGCGCGCCAATCCCAGGCCCAATCCGGCGCGGCTGCAACAAAGCGAGCGGCGCGTGGCCGCCCTTGAGGCGCAAATCGATGCCCTGAGGGCCAGCTTGACCCAAAGCGAAGACGGCGCCTCGCTTGCCCGGATCCAACGCGAGCTGGCCATGGCCGAGGCCGAGGTCGCAACCCGCCAGATCCTTTTACAACAGGCGATGGCGCAACTTGAAGCCGCGCGGCTGGAAGCCAATCGACAGGTGCGGTTTTTGTCCATGGCCGTGCCGCCTGTTGCGGCCGATGAACCAGCCTATCCGCGGAAAATCGAAAACACCTTGCTTGCCTTTCTCATTTGCTCAGCGCTTTACCTGCTTACCACAATGACGGTTGCGATCCTGCGCGAACAGGTCACGGCCTAACCGCTTTGACTTAACGCCCGCAAGGGTTCCCGCGAACAGCTTCCGACCGCGCGGCAAAGGCGGTTTTGGCCCGACCGTCTTGTGTCGAGAACGGCACCCCGGGGCTCGCTTGGACCTCGCTCCTCGTTACGTATCAGTTTCTTTTGTGCGCGGTTTTGGCAGCAGAGGCGCTAAGCTTTGTTCCCGTTCGCGCGCACTGCGTGGCCAGTTCAGATCGTTGTCCCCTCTTTCATCGACCTTGGTTATGTGCGGCCCTCCGCCGACAAGCGCGCCAAGCCGAGCGTGACATCCTTGTCCCCTCTTTCATTGACACGTGGTGTGCGGGTCGAGTGCGCGGTTCGGCTTGTGTAACACCGTACGGCCCGCGCGGAGGTGTGGCGAATCGGCTTACCAAAGGCATGCTCTCCATCGGTCGCGCCGTGTCGCAGGATCGGCACGAAGCGCAAAAACAGGCAATTTTCCCGGATTTCCGCAGAGCCTTGCAAAAAAAGAACAATTTTGTTCCTTTGAAAGAAGGTATAGGACGTCAATGTTCCTTGCTGCCTCCCACCTGAACAGCCGGCCAGCGAATGCCAGCCGCCCAAGAACGCTGTCAAGGCGCCACGCCCGGATCAAACCGCGTGCTCCCCTTGCCACCTGAGCAGCATCGGTGCACCTCACCCCCAGACCGACCAACACGCAAGTCTGCGGAGGATCCGATGTCTCATCTTCCCTCGCTTCTCGGGCCCGCTTTGGCGAAAGAGGCCGCGAAAGGGGCTGCCAAACGCGCTGTGGCAACGCTTTTCTTGATCATTCTTCCTGCCGGAGCCTTTGCAACGCCGGAGGGATGGCGCCCGCTTTTCGAGCCGAAAGAGCTAGCCGCCCTGCTCGAAGAATACGGTGACTCCATTCGCGTCGTGCATGTCACCGGAGATCCCGCCCAAGGCGTCATTCCGGGTGCGGGTTTTGCGCCCTACCAGGCCTGGCGGGGGCCAGCCGAAAACCCCGGCGCGCTTCGTCCGCTTTCCGACTATGAACGTCTTGTCCGCGAGCTTGGCATCAACCGTGATACGCCGGTTGTCGTTGTCCATGCTGGGACAAATGCAACCGATTTCGGTGCCGCAGCTCGTGTTTACTGGACCTTGAAATCCCTTGGGATCGAAGACCTTGCGCTCTTAAACGGCGGATTTGCGGCCTGGCGCGCCGAAGGTTTGCCGGTCGCTGAGCGGCCTGAAAGCTTCCTCCCCTCGGATTACGTGGCAAGCTGGAACGATACCTGGACGATCCACACCGACGAAGTCGCCGCTCGTGCGCAGTCGAGCAGCGCTCGGCTCATCGATGCGCGCCCGCGTGCCTTCTTTGAGGGCGAGCAATGGACAATCGCCGCACCCGGAACCATCCACGGGGCGGAAAACCTGGCCTACGACACCTTCTTCAACGGCACGCGCCTGCTTGGGGCCGAGCAGATCCGTGCGATTGTTGCCCGCGCAGGCCTTGCAGAGCAAAACCAAAGACAGAGCACACCCGCGCAACCTGAGGTCGTCAGCTTCTGCAACACCGGCCATTGGGCCGCGATCAACTGGTTCGCGCTGAGCGAAATCGCTGGGATCGAAGGTGTGCGGCTTTATCCGGAAAGCATGGCCGAGTACTCGGCCAAGGGCCTGCCGCTCGATAACGCGCCAAACCGGGTTCAATATTTCTGGCGCGCTACCAAGCGCTGGCTTTCGGAGCTGTTCGGATGAAAGAGACCAACGTCTTTGCCCGCCGGCTTCGGCTTGTGCTGTTTGCGTTCGCGCTGTCTTTGGGTACAGCAGCGCTTGCCGGGCCGCGGGCCGGGCTTCTTGTTGCCATCGGGCTTGGGTTTGGACTGACCCTCGAAGGGTTGCGGTTTGGCTTTGCCGGCCCCTGGCGGCGGCTTTTGACCGAGCGCGACGCAAGCGGCGTGATCGCCCATTTCCTTTCCATCGGGCTTGCAGCCCTGGCCGCCTTTCCGCTGCTCGCTTTGGCCGCGGCCGAGCTTGCCCCGGCGCATGCGCCAATCGGGTTGGCCATGATCCTTGGCGCTTTCGTCTTTGGCGCCACCATGCAGATCGTGGCCGGCTGTGGGTCGGGCGTTTTGGTCAATGCTGGATCGGGAAATGCGCAGGCGCTTGTTGCTTTCCCCGCCTTTGCGCTTGGCGCCTTTGCAGGAACGCTGCATCTTGACTGGTGGCTCGGGCTTGGAAGTCTGCCGGTTTTGTCTCTTCAGGGTCTCTTTGGCACTGCGGGCGGCTTGGGCGTCACGCTTGCTGGCCTTGGGCTTTTGGCCTTGCTTGCTGCGCTTTGGGCAGAAAAAGGGCGCCGTTTGCCGGGCCCGCGCTTGCTCGTTGCGGCAGTGTTGATTGCTCTTTTTGCCACGCTCAACTTGGTTGTCGCGGGGCAGCCTTGGGGCGTGGTCTATGGCCTTGGCCTTTGGGGGGCCAAGCTCGCAGACGCGGTCGGTGTCGATTTGTCAATCAGCGCATTCTGGAGCACACCCGCCCATGCGGAGCGGCTTCACCAATCAGTGCTGACAGATGTCACTTCGCTCACCAACATTGGGCTTATCGCGGGCGCCTTTGTTGCCATGCGCTGGCGAAAAACGCCCGATCCCCCGAGTGCGCCTCTGGCTTTGCCCGGCTGGCTTGCGGTGATCCTGGCGGGCTTTGTGATGGGCTATGCCGCGCGCCTTGCCTTTGGCTGCAATGTTGGGGCGTTTTTCAGCGGTATTGCAACGGGCAGCCTGCACGGCTGGGTCTGGTTTGCGGCGGCGCTCTTGGGTTCGGCGCTTGGGGTGAAACTGCGCCCGCTTTTGGTGATCCCCGCCTCGGGACAAAAGGTTACCGCATGAGCCGCAGAGAAACCGCCTGGCTTCTTTTGGCTTTGCTTGCCGCGTTTTTGATTTGGGATGCGGTTCGGCTTGGCCTTCCCGATCCGTTTCGGGCCCCGGCCCCTCTGGCTTTGGCCTCAGGCGCGCCAGCAAGTGGGGCGCATTGCACCCAGCGCTGAGCGCGGGCCGACACAGCCCGCGCTTGCGACCCTCACGCTCGAGCCTGGCAGGGGCGAAGAGAAAACTTGCTCGAACGCAGCAAGGGTCGCTTGCTTGCCGGCACGAAGCTCGATAGCGTGGCGCGAAAGGAGCAAGGAGTTTAAACATGCGCGCGTTGAAGGCTGCTGTTATTGGGGCCGCGCTGGGGCTTGCTGGGTGCGTTGACGTCGATGTGACCACCGAGGTTCTGGGGCCCGATTTGTTTCGGGTCACTGGCGCCACCACCGTTCAGGTCGCCATGCTCGAGATGATGGGGGGCGCCGAGACATTTTGCCCCGAAGGAGAGGGGCAGCTTGAACTCGTTGACAACTTGGCGCGCTGTCACGTCGAGCAAGAGGGAAGCGCAGCTCAGATCTTCCAAGCCGACGAAGGCCCCGCACCTACCGCTCAGGATTTGGGCGATGGAACGGTCCGCGTCGTCTTTCCCCTCGCTCAGGCATTCGCCGAAGTCGCAGAGCTCAGAGAAGATCCCACCGCAGCCCAAACCATGCTGCCGCTCGTGTCTGGGCATGCGCTGACCTTCCGTGTCGCCGGGCGCGAGATTGTTTCGTCAAATGGCGAGATTGCCGCAGATGGGCGGAGTGCCAGCTATCGGATTGCCCTTGAGTCCTTGTTCGACCCCGAGACCGTTCTTCCGGAAGCGTTCGAAACGGTGGTTCGTTACTAGGAAAGTCTTCAACGCCTCCTTCGCCTTGGCGGAGGAGGGAAATGGGTTGCGCATCCACGTCGTGCCCTGGTTTTCTCCGTGTTGGCCGTGCCTCAAGGCCCGGCCCGACCGGAAGCCGTTAACGGGCGCACGCCGAACGCCCCCGGTTCCGCAAAACTCAGCGGCAAGATGAAAAGCGCGGACTTGGGTGCAGCGAACGGATCTGTCAAAATCCTTACGAGGCATGCTTAAGGGCATGCTTCGCGTTTTGTGTCCCAATGGGTCTCGATGCCACCTGTCCGGATGCTGCTTTTAAAGGCCGGAACGGCGCCCTTGCGCTCATGCCCTTGGAAGGATTTTTCCCGTGCTCGCTTATGCCGGCGCCAGAGCAGCGATTCACCCAACTCATGGAATCAAGGCCGCAAAGGCACTTGTGGGGGGCATTTCGGGGAAGATCAGGTTTGCTGCAGAGGCAAATCCATGTTAACCGCCCGAGGCACGGCACCCGCGGACCTTCTGCCCTGCGCCGCTTCTTACATCAAATGAGAGCCAAGCGCTCAACCCGTTCTGGGTCTGGATAGGGGCGGTAAAGCGCAGGGCGGACGCGAGCGATATGTTGGCGCAGCTGATCGTGCCGCGCGGTTGCCTCATCACTCCCCTGTCCCAAGAACCGAAAAGCCCGGTCAAGCTGCGCGAGATCACGGACGGTGATCTCCAGAAGGAAATCGCCCCACTCATCCGTGGCAAGGTTTAGTTTGCGCCGCAAAAGCCGCCACGTTTCGATCCGTTCTGCAGAGCGCAAATGCTCCATCCAGGCCTCAAGTGCGGCGGCAAAGCCAAGCGCGCGCGCGTCTGACTTGAGATCGATCATGCAGAAATATTGTGTCACAGCAACCTCCAAGGTCCCTTGTTGCAGAAGCCTAACCACGAGCGGTTGCCAAAAGGTGAAGCTTTTTGCGCACCAAAGGCTGCGGGAGTATCCCGCCCGTCCAAGCCTTTGCGCGTGAGAGCGACCCTCACAGCGAAACAGCGCGATCCGGTTTCATTCTACAGGGCGCTTTCTGGGGCTGGCCCCGGGTAACGATCAAACGTTCCCTTCCGGACCTATTCAAAGCTCCTTCTGCGCAAGTGGGCCCGCACAGGGAGCAACGCGAACGGGTCGGCCGACAGATCGATGCCGCAGGCGCGCTCGTCTTGCAAAGCAGCCTGTCGGGCGGGAAGCAGCTTTGAGGCTTGTCTTGCCGATTTGCGCTTCCCGTGACCCCTGCTCGGACAAAGCCCCGGCACTGAACCATGGGGCAAAGGCTTTGGCGCTATTCCTCTTCGGCAATGCGTGCGACCGAGACCACCTGCTCCTCCGCTCTGGTGACCTCGAGAAGCTTCACGCCGCCGGCGCTTCGCGAACGGAAGCTGATCTGCTCAACCGGCAGCCTGATTGACTGTCCGCCGGCTGTAACCAGCATTACCTGATCGGATGGTTCAACTGGGAAACAGGCCACAATCGGCCCGCTGCGCAGGCCGCGATCGATGGCCCAAACCCCCTGCCCTCCGCGGCCTTTGACGGGGTAATCGTGGCTTGAGGTCAGTTTGCCAAGGCCGCCGGCCGTGACCGTAAGAATAAGCTGCTCGGCAGCCGACAGTTCGGCCCAGCGTTCAGGGCTGAGATGGCCCGGCTCGGTCACGAGTTCGTCTTCGTCGGTTTCAATCTCCTCGCTCAGGCCACCAATGAGCCGGCGCTGTTTGAGATAGGCTGCGCGCTCTTCTGGGGTGGCTTCGAAATGACGCAAGATCGCCATAGCCACAACGCGGTCATTCGGCGCAAGCCGAATGCCGCGGACCCCGGTTGACCCCCGCCCCTTGAACACGCGCAGATCCGTCACCGGGAAGCGGATTGCCCGCCCGAGAGCCGTCACAAGAAGCACATCGTCCTTTTCATCGCAAATCCGCGCTGCCACCAAGGTCATGCCCTCGGAAAGCCGCATGGCAAGTTTGCCGTTGCTCTTGAGGCCGGTGAAATCAGATAGCTCGTTGCGGCGGACATCCCCGTCGGAGGTTGCAAACACGATGTGCAGCTTGCCCCATTCGCTTTCGGGCACATCCACCGGCACAATCGCGGCAATGGAGACACCCGGCGCGATGGGCAGAATGTTGATCAAAGCCTTCCCGCGCGCCGCGCGCCCACCAAGCGGCAAGCGCCAACATTTGAGCTCATAGGCCATGCCGTCGGTTGTGAAGACCAAAAGCGTTGTGTGGGTGTTCGCGACAAAGAGCTGGGTGACGGCATCGTCCTCCTTTGGCGCCATCCCGGTCAGGCCCTTGCCGCCGCGGTTTTGTGCGCGAAACTCAGACAATGGCGTGCGCTTAATGTATCCCGCCGCAGTCACAGTGACGACCATCTCTTCGCGTTCAATAAGATCCTCGTCGTCAACCTCGCCTTGCCAATCAACAATCGTCGTCCGGCGCGGCACGGCGAACAGATCGCGCAGCTCTTTGAGCTCATCCGCGATGATGGCCAAAATACGCGCCCGAGAGCGGAGGATGTCGAGGTAATCGGCAATTTTGCCGGCAAGATCGCGCAATTCGTCGGCAAGCTCTTGCACCCCAAGCGCGGTCAGACGCTGAAGCCTGAGATCGAGGATCGCCCGCGCCTGCACCTCGGAGAGGTTATACGTCCCATCTTCGTTTGCTTTATGGTTCGGATCGTCGATCAGCCGCAAATAATCGGCAATTTCGGCCGCAGGCCAACGCCGTTCCATGAGGCGCGCGCGGGCCTCGGCTGGATCAGCCGAGGAGCGGATCAGAGCCACAACCTCATCGACATTGGCCACCGCAACCGCAAGCCCGCATAACAGGTGCGCGCGCTCGCGGGCCTTTTTCAGCTCAAAAATGGTCCGGCGCGTGACAACCTCTTCCCGAAAGGCCAGGAAATGCACAAGAAAATCGCGCAGCGTCAAATGCTCGGGGCGGCCGCCGTGCAAGGCCAACATATTGGCGCCAAAGCTCGCCTGCATCGGCGTGTGCCGGAAAAGCTGGTTGAGCACCACCTCCGGTGTGGCCTCGCGCTTGAGCTCAATCACAACCCGCACGCCGGAACGGTCGCTCTCATCGGCAATGTGCGCGATGCCCTCGATCTTTTTCTCGCGCACGGCTTCAGCAATCGCCTCAACCATACGCGCCTTGTTGACCTGATAAGGGATTTCGTCGATGACGATTGCAAAGCGGTCTTTCCGCAGCTCCTCAAGATGGGTGCGCGCGCGGATCACGATGCTGCCGCGCCCCTCGAGATAGGCCTTGCGGATGCCTGAGCGGCCCAAAATCAGGCCCCCGGTCGGAAAATCGGGGCCTTCGATATGCGCCATCAGCTCTTCGCTTGAAAGCTCGGGATTGTCGATCAAGGCAAGGCAGGCATCGATCACCTCGCCCAAGTTGTGCGGCGGAATGCGCGTGGCCATGCCTACCGCAATTCCCTCTGCCCCGTTGACAAGCATATTCGGAAAGCGCGCCGGCAAAACCGTTGGCTCACGATCTTTGCCGTCGTAATTGGGCTGGAAATCGACCGTCTCTTTCTCGATATCGGCCAGCATGTACGCGGCAGGCTTATCGAGCCTGACCTCGGTGTAGCGCATGGCCGCTGGCGCATCACCATCGAGCGAGCCGAAATTCCCCTGGCCATCGAGCAATTTGAGACTCATGGAAAAGGGTTGCGCCATGCGCACAAGGGCGTCGTAAATAGCGGCATCGCCGTGGGGGTGATATTTCCCCATCACATCGCCAACCGCGCGTGCCGATTTGCGATAGGGCTTGTCGTGAGTATTGCCAGCCTCGTGCATTGCAAAAAGGATCCGCCGGTGCACTGGTTTCAAGCCGTCCCGCAAGTCAGGGATGGCACGGCTGACGATGACGCTCATCGCATAATCGAGATAGGCCGAGCGCATCTCATCCACGATCGACACGCTTGGCATCTTCGGCGTCCCGGGTGGGGTGGGCTCGCCCGAGCTCGGTTGAGAATGATCGTCGATGCGGTCCGTCACGGCGGTCTCCAGAAATTGGCGGAAAGCTTCACGACTGAGCGCCTGAGCGCCGAGTGGGCTTATAGACCCCAAGCGCGGGATGGGGCAAGAAAGGGATCGCGCCGGGGGCTCGTCGCCGCGGCAGCGCCTGCGCTAAGGGTAAGGGCTCCCGCCGGCACAAGGCCCAGCGCCTTTGCGACAGGCAGGCGACAAAACGCCCCGACGAAAAGGAGGAATTTTCTGATGTACCGCACGCTGCTTGTCCCTGTGGCTTACGAACCCGGACATGACCCGGCTTTAGAGCTTGCCGTTGCGCGCCATCTCGCGGGAGCAGATGCGGAGGTGACGCTGTTGCACGTGATGGACCCCGTCCCGCCGCTTGCATTGAGCTATCTGCCCCCCGGCTGGCGAGATGAGCTTATCGCCGCCATTGAAGCTGATCTCGGCGAAAAGGCCAGGACAGTGCCCGGGGGACGCGTCCTTCTGCGCGAGGGGGACGCGGCGCGGGTGATCCTCGATGCCGCGCATGAGCTGGCAATCGAGTGCATCGTTCTCAAGACCCACCGGATTGACACAAGTCTGTTCGGGTCAACCGCGGCGCGGGTGGTCCGTTATGCCCCCTGCGCTGTGCACCTGTTGCGCTAAGCGTTGCTAAAGCCACACGCTTGCTTTACCACGCGCGCGTGCAGAGCTGCTCAGGGCGAGGGCGTTGCGCGTGATCCGCTCAGCATGAGAAAAGGCCGCAGAGGGCTTTGCGACCAGCACAACCGTTTTGCCCCACGAAAAAGGGGCGTGAAAACAGCCCGGGCAACCATTCCCTGCGCTGCAAGCAAAGACCTGAAGGGCGTGTCGCCTCCTCTTTCATGCTTTGTCCAACGTGCAGGGTGAGCCCTCTTGCGGCACACGCCCGCGCACGAGCGCCGAAACGGGCGAACGGACGCGCGAAGCCGTTTTAGCAGCCGCGCGCAAAGACCGCTAACAATTTGAATTTATTGATTTTTAGCACCGTTGTGGCAGTTATAGACTGAAGTCAACAAAAGCTGAGTCGCGCATGAAGGAGATCGAACTTTTGCTCAAAGGCTACGGTCTAACCACCGCCGAATTCTTCTATCGCCTTCCGGATCACCGCCATGTCTTAAACAGCTTTATCTGGCAGGATTACGACCTTGCCCCAGATTATCCGCGCCTGTTTCGCTTCATTGAGTTCTGGCAACGGGAAATCGAAGGGCCGTTGCACTCAGTCCGCTTCACCCATCGCCGGTTGATTGCTCCGGGCGAATGGCGGCATGTGACGGGTGAATTTTTCTTGCACTAATGCTCTTTTGCCTTGGCGATGAGGTCTGTGGCTAAGGCACGGCGCCGCTCAGAGCTTTTTGCGTGCTTTGGGGTGCTTGGCAAGGCCAATGCCGCGGAAGAAAACGCCCGTTCGCCAAACATGGGCCGGAGCGGCAGCCGATATGGTGCGGCCGGGAGCAAGCCAAGCCGCTTCTCTCCTGAACCGAAACGAAATGCGAACAAAGGCTTCAAACGCCGCGTCATCTCGACTAAAATGCAATCACGGCACGGGAGAATTCGATGCGGCAAAATGGTTCTGGGCTTGGCAAAGCCGCACTGGCCCAGCTTGAACGGCACAAGGACCCAGCCCTCGCGGCAAGACCATCAGCCCACCCGCGTTATCTTGAAGGACTGAACGCGGCACAGCAAGAAGCCGTGCTTGCTCTTGACGGACCGGTTCTGGTATTGGCCGGGGCCGGAACGGGCAAAACCCGTGCGCTCACCGCGCGCATTGCCCATCTGATTGCCACCGGCACCGCAAAGCCACACCA
>FWWL01004890.1_pt1 | contig 12825 bp, 9 predicted proteins | sample 2228331 | NCBI WGS metagenome assembly FWWL01 (sample SAMEA103939775, study PRJEB20133) | metagenome | reverse complement strand
ACTTGCGCGAGCCCCTTGGCGGCTTCGGCCGCGATGTAGTCGAAGTGGGGCGTCTCGCCGCGGATCACCGCTCCGAGGCAGATGATGGCGTCGAAGCGCTGCTGCCGCGCGAGCACGGCTGCCGCCGCCGGCATCTCCCACGAGCCCGGCACGCGCACGATCTCGATGGCGTCTTCCGCCGCGCCGGAGCGCTGCAAGGCATCGAGGGCGCCCGCGAGGAGCCGCTCGGTGACGAAGCTGTTGAATCGGCTAACCAGGAGCGCGAACCGCAGCCCCCGCGCATCCAGTTGTCCCTCAAAGACCTTGTGCGCCATATGGGATAATTTGAAGAGCCTCCCTTCCATTACAGCACAGCATGGATCCCTCACTGATCAGGAACTTCTCGATCATTGCGCACATCGACCACGGCAAGTCGACGCTCGCCGACCGTCTGCTCGAAGCCACAGGGGCGTTGAGCCAGCGGGAGATGATGGACCAGGTGCTGGATTCGATGGACCTCGAACGCGAGCGCGGCATCACGATCAAAGCCCACGCCGTGCGGCTCAACTACCGCGCCGATGACGGGCAGACCTACCAGTTGAACCTGATCGACACGCCGGGGCACGTCGACTTCACCTACGAGGTGAGCCGCAGCCTCCAGGCGTGCGAGGGCGCGCTGCTGGTGGTGGACGCCAGCCAGGGCGTGGAGGCGCAGACGCTGGCCAACACCTATCTCGCCATTCACCATGATCTGGAACTGATCCCGGTGATCAACAAGATCGACCTGCCGGCGGCGGAGCCGGAGCGGATCAAGGAGCAGATCGAGCACGTCATCGGGCTGGACGCCAGCGATGCCATTCTGGCGAGCGCCAAGACGGGCATCGGCATCCACGAGATCCTTGAGGCGGTGGTGAAGCGCATCCCGCCGCCGAAGGGCGACCCCGGCGCGCCCCTGCGGGCGCTGATCTTCGACTCGTGGTTCGATCCCTACCGCGGCGTCATCATCCTGGCGCGCGTCGTTGACGGCACGATCCGCAAGGGGATGAAGATACGGCTCTGGAGCACGGACAAGGTGTACGAGGTCGAGGGGCTCGGCTATCAGTCGCCCAAGCCTGTGCCGTGCGACGAGCTGAGTGCGGGCGAGGTGGGCTTCCTCTACGCCAACATCAAGACTGTTTCCGACGCGCGAGTCGGAGACACGGTTTGCGACGCCGAAAACCCGCCCGCCGAGCCGCTGCCGGGCTTCGAGGAGATGAAGCCGATGGTCTTCGCCGGGCTGTATCCGGTGGAGAGCCACGAGCACGGGCTGCTGCGGGATGCGCTCGAGAAGCTGCGGCTGAACGATTCCGCGTTCACCTTCGAGCCGGAGTCGAGCGCGGCGCTTGGCTTCGGGTTCCGCTGCGGCTTCCTCGGGCTGCTGCATCTGGAGATCGTGCAGGAGCGGCTGGAGCGCGAATTTCAGATCGACCTGATCACCACGGCGCCCGGCGTGCGCTACCGCGTGCATCTGGGCAACGGCAACGTGGTGGAGGTGGACAACCCGACAAAGTGGCCGAACCCGAGCGAGATCGTGAAGGTCGAGGAGCCGGTCATCGAAGCCACGGTGATCACGCGCGAGGAGTACCTCGGCGAGATCCTGAAGCTGCTCGACGAGAAGCGCGGCAAGCAGAAGAAGTTCGAGTACATCGGCAGCGGGCGGGTGATGCTCGTTTACGAGCTGCCGCTGAATGAAGTGGTGCTGGATTTCTATGACCGGCTGAAGTCGGCTTCGCGCGGCTATGCGTCGCTCGACTACCATCTCGCCGGGTACCGCGAGTCGCCCATGGTGAAAATGGACGTGCTGGTGGCGGGCGAGCCGGTGGATGCGCTGTCGGTGATCGTGCACAAGGATTTCGCCTACGAGCGGGGCAAGGCGCTGATCGAGCGGCTGCGGAAGCTGATCCCGCGGCAGCAGTTCGAGGTGGCGCTGCAGGCGGCGATCGGATCGAAGATCATCGCGCGGGAGAACATCGCCGCCCTCCGCAAGAACGTGCTCGCCAAGTGCTACGGCGGCGACATCACGCGCAAGCGCAAGCTCCTGGAGAAGCAAAAAGAAGGCAAAAAGCGGATGAAGCGCGTGGGGCGGGTGGACATCCCGCAGGAGGCGTTCCTGGCGGTGCTCAAGGTGGGGCACAGCGGGGAGCAGGAGTAGTACTCCCAGCCTGGGAGTACTACAGAAAAATCCTGCCAAGGATCTTGCGGAAAGCGTCTATCCCGTGTAATCTGATGGCACTAGCCCCGCCAGGGCTTGGTGCAGGAGGCTTGCATTTGTGATGACAAAGATCCTGAGAGTCGCATGGATCGTTGCCGCAGGGCTGATGCTGAGCACCGCCGCGTGGGGGATTACGATTCCGATCACGGGCATTTCCAACACCGGTCTCAGCTCTCCTACTATAGATGCTTACGGCGGAATCACGGGCGGAACGCTGATTCAAGCCCGGAATCCAGATCCGGAGTGGACTTTTTATACTTTTTCGGGATCGCTCACCAATGTGACAAGCGCGACTGCTAATACTGCCTACGTGGTGAGATCTGACCGTGCTCCGCTCACTGGATCCCCGGCTGCCTGGGCCCCTAACTCCAGTTTGTCTCAGTGGATTTCGGCGCAGTCTAATCCATGCGCTGGCGTGGGGGGGCAGGGGAACAATTCTTGCCAGCTCCCGACAACAACGGTCACCTCATATCTCGTGGCGACGACTTTCAACATCCCCGCCATGACCAACCCGCCCAACTTGCCGCAATGGTGGCTCGTGATGTCGGGTACTGTGTGGGCGGACGACAACATTGGCGGGATCGCACTATTTTCAGGCACGACACCGGTGGGAACACCCGTCTATTCCCAAGTGTTCAGCACGCCAATTTCCGGACCACTCACGCCCGCCAACTTCAGCATGCAAACCTGGGTCAATCCGAATCAAACCTACACGCTGGCATTTCTGTTGAACAACACCGCCAACACATGGTCTAGCTTCCGGCTGCAATTCACGGAAGTTTATGTCACCCCCGAGCCAGGCGCGTGGTTGACCATGGCTACCGCGGGTGTCGGATTGGCGTTTGCCGCATGGCGCCGCCGGCAGGCGAAGAAGTCCAACGCCTAGCTCATCCTCCCGGTTTTTTCCACCCCCGCGAAAATCCATGCCGCGTGCCTGCGCCGCTTCGGCGCGGACACGCGGCAAATCGCTTCGCGAACGCTGTCAGAAGTTGACGATAGCGGCGAAGTCTTCGGGCTTCAGCGACGCCCCGCCCACCAACGCCCCGTCCAGGTCGGGCTGCGCCATCAGCCCGCGGATGTTGTCGGGCTTCACGCTTCCGCCATACAGAATCCGCAGCGCCTCGGCGGCAGGCTTGCCGTATTTCGCTTCCGCCAGGTTGCGGAGGAAGCGGTGCGCGTCTTCCGCCGTCTCCGGCGTCGCCACCTTGCCGGTGCCAATCGCCCACACCGGTTCATAGGCGATCACGATGCGCGCGAACTCGTCGGCGCTCAAGCCGGCGATGCCGCCCTCGAATTGCCGCTGCAGCACTTCATTCGTGCGCCCCGCCTCGCGCTCTTCGAGCAGCTCGCCGAGGCAGACAATCGGCGTCAGCCCGGCTTCCAGAGCGGCGCGCGTGCGCTTCAGCACCGTTTCATCGGTTTCGCCGAAGTACTGCCGGCGCTCGCTGTGCCCGATGATCACATACTGGCAGCCGGCGGCTTTCAGCATTGCTGGCGTCACCTCGCCGGTGAAGGCGCCTTCCTTGTTCTGCCAGTAGCAGTTCTGCGCGCCGATCGCGACGCGGCTGCCCGCGGCGGCTTCCACCGCCGCCGGGATGTCCACAAACGGCGGGCAGATGGCGATGTCGGCGTGCGTGGATTTTTCCACGAGCGGAAGGAAACGGACGAAAAAGTCCCGCGTTTCAGCCGGCGTCTTGTACATTTTCCAGTTGCCGGCGATGAGAGGTGTGCGCATGCTTCGATTCTAGCCGTTTGCCGACGCGCGCGTCCGAATCGGCGCCCGCCGCATCATGCGGCTTGCCCGAAGTCCGCCGCCCGGAACACGGCGCTCTCGCCCGCCCGCAGCCGCCGCTCGAGCGTTCGCCCCGCATAGCGCACGCGCAGCACGCCGCCCGCGAGGCTGCGGATGCGCGCCTGCCCGAGCCGCCCCCCGCTCCATTCGAGATCCACGACGAATCCGCCCCGCGCCCGCACCCCTTGCAGGCGCCCCTGCCTCCATTCGGATGGCAGCGCGGGCAGCAGCCGCACCACGCCGTTGTGGCTCTGCACCAGCATCTCGACGATGCCCGCCGCGCCCCCGAAGTTGCCGTCAATCTGAAACGGCGGATGCGCGCAGAACAGGTTGTCATAGCTCCCGCCGCCAGTGCTGTAGTTGTAGCCCGTGGCAGCGGAACCCACGGGCTTCAGCAGGTTCCGCAGCAGGCGCGCCGCGCGGTTGCCGTCGCCCAATCTCGCCCAGAAGCTCACCTTCCACGCCAGCGACCACCCCGTGCCCCCGTCGCCGCGGGCTTCCAGCGACTTCCTCGCCGCCTCTGCGAGCGCGGGCGTCTCCTCGTGGGTGATCTCCGAGCCCGGATGCAGCCCCCACAGGTGCGACACGTGGCGGTGCTGCGGTTCGGCTTCTTTGTACTCCTCGAGCCACTCCATCAGCCGCCCGTCGCTCCCGACGCGCGACGGCGCCAGGCGGCGGCGCTTCTGTTCCAGCTCGCGGCGCAGTTCGGCGTCCACGCCCAGCAGACGGCTGGCTTCGATCACCGCTCCGAACAGATACCGCAGCAGCTGCATGTCGAACGCGGGACCCAGGCAGATGGCGGCGCGCCGCCCGTCGGGCATCAGGAACGAATTCTCCGGAGAGTTGGCGGGCGCGGTCACCAGCCAGCCGTGTTTCGGCTCCTCGATCAGCATGTCGGCATAGAAGCGCGCCGCCTCGCGCATCACCGGGTAGACACGCCGCAGGAACTGCCGGTCGCCCGTGAACAGGAAGTGCTCCCACAGATGCTGGCACAGCCAGCCGGAGCCGGTGGAGGTGGCGCCCCAACTGGCTTGCTCGCCCGGCGCGGTGAAGCCCCACGCGTTGGTGATCGTGTGCGCCACCCAGCCGCGCGCCCCATAGTAGACGCGGGCCGTCTTCGAGCCGGGCGCGGCCAGGCTTTCGGTGAGCGCGAACAGCGGCTCGTGCAACTCGCCAAGCCCGGTGGCTTCGGCGGGCCAGTAGTTCATCTGCACGTTGATGTTGAGGTGCCAGTCTCCGTTCCAGGGCGTTTGAAGCTCTTCGGCCCAGATGCCCTGCAGGTTGGCAGGCAGTCCGCCGGGGCGCGAGCTCGAGATCAGCAGGTAGCGCCCGTATTGGCAGTAGAGCGCGGCCAATTGCGGATCGCCGCCCTCTTCGTATGCCTTGCGGAGCCGTTCGGGCAGCGGCAGGTGCGCGCGCCCGGCGCCGAGGTCGAGCGAGAAGCGCGAGAACCAGCGGCGGTAGTCTTCGACGTGCCGGCGGCGCAGCTCGGTCCAGGGACGGCGGGAGTGGCGCTGATGTTCGACGCAAAGCGCCGCGGGGTCCTCGCCGGAGAGCTTCGCGAAGCGCCGGTAGTTGGTGGCGGCGGTGAGGACGAGCACGGCTTCCGTGGCGCCGGACACGTGCAGCGCGTTGTCTTCGGCGGTGATCCGCGCGCCGGGCGCGTGAATCTCGAGCCGTGCGGCGAACCGCACCCCTTCGCCGCCTTTGCCGTCGGCAAGCGCGCCGCTCATCCCGAGCGCGTTCGCGCCTTCCACAGAAACCCGCGCGCGTTCCGGGCGCGTGAGACGCGCGCGGAAGTGCAGCGCGCCGGCGCGGCTGGCAGTGATCCGCAACAGAACCGCCTCATCCGGCGCCGAGGCGAACGCCTCGCGCTCGAACCGCACTCCGCCGGCTTCGTAGATGACGCGCGCCACGGCGGTTTCCAGATCGAGTTCGCGGCGGTAGTCCGCAAATTCGTCCGGGTGCCCGAACTCGAGCCGCAGATCCCCGAGCGTCTGGTAGCACCCATACGGCAGATCCTTGCCGCGGGCTCGCCCGGAACCCTTGCCCTTGCAGACGAAATGGCGGTTCACCATCGCCTCGGCTTCGACGTTCTTTCCTTCGAGCAGCAGGCGGCGGATTTCGGGCAGCGCCTCGGCGGCGCCTTCCAGATCGGCGTCCTCGACGGAGCCGGACCACATCGAGCTTTCGTTGAGCACGATCCGCTCTTCGCGCGCGCCGCCGAACAGCATGGCGCCGAGACGCCCGTTGCCGAGCGGGATCGACTCGGTGAAGTGCGCGGCGGGGGCGCGGAACCACAGGCGCAGCGGCGAGGCAGGCTCCGGGACTTGCGCGGCGGCGCAGGCGGGCAGCGAGGCAAGGAAAGCGCGGCGGCCGATGGGCATGCTCTCACGATACCGTTCCGGAGAAGCCGTTCACCGGCCCGGCTGGGGGGCGGTGGATATGGACTTGACTCCATATGTACTTCTAATCATACTGGAGAAGTGAAGTGGCGCGTTGAATTCAGCGACGAGTTCATGCCCGAATTCAACTCGCTCAGCGCGGCCGTCCAGGAGGAACTCCTTGCTCATGCGAGGTTGTTGCAGCAGTCCGGCCCGCGACTGGGCCGCCTCTGGGTCGATACGTTGAAGGGTTCGAAGCATTCGAATCTGAAAGAACTGAGGTTTGGGGCCGCGGACGGTGAGTGGAGAGTGGCATTCGCGTTCGACACTCGGCGTGGCGGTCTTGCTGGCCGCTGGCGACAAGTCGGGCGTTCCGGAACGGAAATTCTACGATCGCCTGATTCGAAAAGCAGACAAGCGGTATCAGGCGCATATCAGCAAGCTCAAGATGGGAGAGCGTTAGGAGCTATGCCGAAGAGCTTGGACGACATTATCCGGGAGCTCCCACCCAAGCGCCGCGAGCGGGTGGAAGCGCGCGCGCAGCAACTGATCGCCATCGAGATGAAGCTGCGAGAGCTCCGCAAGAAGCGCGGAATGACGCAGGAGGCGCTGGCGGAAAAGCTCGGGATCACGCAGGATGGCGTGTCGCGGCTCGAACAGCGCCGCGACGTGCGGATATCCACTCTGCGGAAAACGGTCGAGGCGATGGGCGGGAGCCTGAAGCTCGTGGCTGAATTCCCTGACTACCCGCCTGTGGTCCTTTCGGGCCTCGGCCGGTCCGCCGCTAACACTTACGCTTACAAGAAGGCAACCTCGCGGGCTAAAAAAGGAAAGGCGGGCAAGGGAGGATGAAACCTCCGCGGACTGCGAATGGCAGCCCTCTCGACCGCATTCTCAGTGTGTCTTCCTGGCCCGTGATTGTCAAGAGGCGGGGTTCCGATACCTGCCCCGCAGGTCGTTCCAGCGGACGCGGAGCGGATCGAGGAACGCTGCCAGGCCTTTCAGCAGGCTCACCTTGGTGCCCTCGACGTTCGCCCACCGCACGGGGACTTCCACGATGCGGTAGCCGTGCTTGCGGGCGATGTGCAGGATCTCGACATCGAAGCCGAAGCCTTCAATCAACTGCCGCGCCGCCACGCACTGCGCCACGTCGCGGCGGAAGAGCTTGAAACCGCATTGGGTGTCGCGGTAGGGCAGCCCGGTGACGAGCCGCATGGCAAGGTTGAACAGGCGCCCGCTGAATTCGCGGAGCGGCGATTGGTGCTTCAACACCAACCTGCGGTCGATGGCGCGGGATCCGATGGCGCCGTCGGCGTTCTCGCGCCGCACGGCTTCGACAAGCCGGTCGAGATCCTCGATGGGCGCGCTCAGGTCGGCATCGGTGAAGAGCACCCATTCGCCCCGCGCCTCCCGCGGTCCATGGCGTAGAGGAAGCCGGCCAGGTAAGCCGTCCCCAGGCCGCCCTTGCCCTCGCGGTGCAGCACTTGTATGCGCGGGTCTTCCGCCGCCGCGGCGCGGGCGACTTGGGCGGTGCCGTCGGTGGAGCCATCGTCGACCACGAGGATCTCGACAAAATCGAGACCTTTTGTTTCGAGGTAGGCGGCGATGGCCCGCAGCGTGGCGGGCAGGCGCTGCTCTTCGTTGTAGGCGGGGATGACGATGCTGAGCGACCGCAAGTGTCCCATTATAATGAAGGTTTCCCCCAAAGGAGTCCCGCATTGTCCCTGGAGCAGGAGCTTTTCGAGCAGCGATTTGCGCGCATTCGCGAGATCGAGGCGCTGGGCTGGCGCCCGTACGGGCAGCGGTTCGAATTCACGCACACGGTGCCGCAGATCCGCGCCGGCTGGTCGCAGGCGAGCGGCGAAGAGCTGGAACAGCAGCGTGTGGCGGTGCGCGTCGCCGGGCGCGTGATGACGGTGCGGCGCATGGGGAAGGCGGGTTTCTTCCACATGCAGCAGCTCGGCGAGCGGATTCAGGTCTACGTGCGGAAGGACGCGGTTCCAGAGAACGACTTCCGCCTGTATCAGATCCTGGATCTCGGTGACATCCTCGGCGTCGAGGGCTGGCTGTTCCGCACGAAGACGGGCGAGCTGTCGATCCATGCCGAGAAGCTCACCTTCCTCTCGAAAAACCTGCTGGGGCTGCCCGAGAAATACCACGGGCTGGAAGACGTCGAGCTGCGCTACCGGCAGCGCTACCTCGACCTGATCGCCAACCCCGAGGTGCTGAAGGTCTTCGAGACGCGCGCGAAGGTGATCGCCTCGCTGCGCCGGCAGCTATCGGAGCGCGGCTTCGTCGAGGTGGAGACACCGATGATGCAGCCGCTGTACGGCGGAGCGGCGGCGCGCCCCTTCATCACGCATCACAACGCGCTCGACATCGACCTCTATCTGCGCATCGCTCCCGAGCTGTACCTGAAGCGGCTCGTGACCGGCGGGATGGAGCGCGTCTACGAGATCAACCGCAACTTCCGCAACGAGGGGATCTCGACGCGCCACAACCCGGAGTTCACAATGCTCGAGTTCTACCAGGCGTACGCCGACTACCGCGACCTGATGGACCTGAGCTGCGAGCTGCTGCGGCAGACGGCGCTGGATGCAACAGGCTCCACGAAAGTGCTCTACAACGGCGTGGAACTCGACTTCGGCAACATCCGGCGCTATTCGATGCGCGAAGCCGTGATCGAGTTCTGGAAGCACGGTCCTCGCCCGACGCCCGGGCAGGTGCGCGATCCGGAGTGGCTGTTGCGGCATTCTGACAAAGCGACGCCGGGCGAGGCGCTGGTGGACCTCTTCGAGCGCCACTGCGAAGAGGCGCTGGTGCAGCCCACGATCATTTACGAGTATCCGGTGGAAGTCTCGCCCCTGGCGAAGCAGAACCCCGAGGATCCGTCGATGACGGACCGCTTCGAGATCTACGCCGCGGGCATGGAGATCGGCAACGCCTTCACCGAGCTGAACGACCCGGACGAGCAGCGCCGCCGCTTCGAGATGCAGCTCGCCATGCGCGAGCGCGGCGATGAAGAGGCCCATCAGATGGACGAGGACTACCTGCGGGCGCTGTGCTATGGAATGCCGCCCACGGCGGGCGAGGGGATCGGCATCGACCGGCTGGTGATGATCCTCACCGGGCAGAAGTCGATCCGCGATGTGATTCTGTTCCCGCTGCTGCGCCCGGAGGGCGAAATCGGGATTGCGGAGTGGCTGCGGCAGGCATCTTCGAAGTGACGCGCGGGTTCGAGCTGTTTGTCGCGCTGCGCTACCTGCTGGCGCGGCGCGGGCAGGCGGTGATCCCGCTCGTGACGGTTGTCTCCGTGGCGGGTGTGGCAGCGGGCGTGATGGCGCTGGTGATCGCGCTGGCGATCAACAACGGCTTCCGGGGCGCACTGGAGCAAAGCCTGCTGGGCGCCACGCCGCACGTGGTGCTGCTCGAGAAAACTCCGTCGACGGGCATCGATCACTGGCGCGAAATCACGGCGTCGCTCGCGCGGATCGAAGGCGTGAAGGAGGCTTCGGCGGCGCTCTACGGAAAGGTGCTTGTGTCCGGGCCGGTGCAGTCGGCCGAGGCGACGCTGAAGGGCACGCGGCTGGACTCGCCGGAGCTTGCGGCGCACATTCGCGAAGGCAGCCTGGAGGGGCTCGATGACGTGCGGGGCTTGCCCGGCGTGGTGCTCGGATCGCATCTGGCGGCGCGGGTTGGGATGAGAACCGGAGACGTGGTGCGGATCCTGAGCCCGCAGGGCGAGATGACGCCGTTTGGAATGCGCCCGGCGGAGTTCCGCTTCCGCGTGGCAGCGATTTTCGAGTCGGGCTTCTACGATCTGGACAACCAGATGGCGCTGACCACGGTGCGGCAAGCGCAGCGGGTGCTGGCGCTGCCGGACGTGGTGAACGCCATCGAGCTGAAGCTGCACGATCCGTCGCGCGCGCCGGAGGTGGCGCGAGCGGCGGAAGCTGCGGCAGGCGCGGATCTGGGCGCCACGCACTGGATGGAGCAAAACCGGCAGCTGCTGAACGCGCTGCGGATGGAGAAGACCGTTTCGGTGATCACCATCTCGCTGATTCAGCTGGTGGCGGCGCTGAACATCTTGACGGCGCTGTTTCTGCGCGTGATGGAGAAGCGGCGTGACATCGCGGTGCTGCTTTCCATGGGCGCGCGGCGGGCGCAGATCGCCCGTATCTTCCTCTGGCAGGCGCTGTTGCTGGCGGGCGCGGGAACAGCGGCAGGGCTGGCGCTGGGCTACTGGCTGAGCACGCTCGCGGAGCGGCAGAGGTGGATCCGGATCGACGAAGAGATCTACTCGCTGTCCTACGTTCCGTTCGATCCGAGGTGGGCGGACTCGTTGTGGATCGCCGCTCTGGCGCTCGGCGTGGCGGCTCTGGCGGCGTGGTATCCGGCGCGCGCCGCGGCGGCGGTGGCGCCCGCCGAAACGTTGCGCTACGAATGAGGGGACGAAGCGCCGGTTCGCGGGGGCGAGGCCGGCAGGCAGGAAGGGATGAATTCGGGAGCTTTGCTGATCCATGTGACCGGGCAGGATCGCCCGGGAGTGACCCATGCGCTGATGCGCGTGCTGGCGCGCCACGGGGCGCGCGTGCTCGACATCGGGCAGGCGGTCATCCATGACGCTCTGGCGCTGGGAATCCTCGTGGAGCTGACTGCCGCGCTGCGCGCCTCGACGATGATGACCGATCTGCTGCTGGAAGCGCACCGGCTGGGCGTGCAGATCCGTTACACCGAAGCGAGCGCGGAGCGCTATGCGCAATGGGTCGCCGAGCAGCGCAAGCGGCGCTACATCGTGACGGCGCTGGGCTGCCGGCTGGATGCCGAGGCGATGGCGGCGGTGGCCGGAGAGATCGCCCGCGCGGGGCTGAACATCGACCGCATCGACCGCCTCTCGGCGCGGATGCCGCTGGAGGCGGCCAACGGCTCGCCGGCCGTTTGCGTGGAGTTTACTGCCAGTGCCGCCGCGCCGGGAAGCGAGCCCGACGAGGGCGGGCTGAGGACCGAGCTGGCGCGGGTGGCTTCCGAAACGGGCATTGACATCGCGTTTCAGCATGACTCCATCTGGAGGCGGCACCGCCGACTGATCGCATTCGACATGGATTCGACGCTCATCCAGGGCGAAGTGATCGACGAGCTGGCGGCGGAAGCCGGCGCGGGCGAAGCCGTGCGCCGGATCACCGAAGCCGCCATGCGCGGCGAGCTGGACTTCGGGCAGGCATTCCGGCAGCGCGTGGCGCTGCTGCGCGGGCTGCGGGAGGAAGCGTTGCAGCGCGTGGTGGAGCGCATCCCGCTCACCGAGGGCGCCGAGCGGCTGACGCGCACCCTGAAGCGGCTCGGCTACCGCATGGCGATTCTCTCCGGCGGCTTTACGTTCTTTGGCAGAGTCTTGCAGGAGCGGCTCGGCATCGACTATCTGCACGCCAACACGCTGGTGGTGCGGGACGGCGTGGTGACCGGAGAGGTCGCGCCTCCGGTTGTGGACGGGCAGGAGAAGGCGCGGCGCCTGCGCGCGCTGGCAGCCGAGCAGGGGCTGGATCTCGAACAGTGCATCGCTGTGGGCGACGGGGCCAATGACCTGCCCATGCTGCGGCTGGCAGGGCTGGGCATCGCCTTCCGCGCCAAGCCCGTCGTGCGCGCCGGGGCGCGGCAGTCGCTTTCCACCGTCGGGCTGGACGGGATCCTGTACCTGCTCGGGCTCCGCGACCGGGAGACGGCGCTCGAGCCGGAAGACGGGCGTCAGCCGAGCGGGTAGCTCTTCGGCACCATGAAGGTGCGCTTCCAGCGCGTCTTGGTGAAGAAGTTCAGGCCCAGGTCGATCAGGTGGTCGATGGAGATGAAGTTGGGATCCGCCAGCCGCTCCGTGCTCGTGTCATACGACCAGAAGATGATGGCCGGCTTGCCGATGATGTTTTCGCGGGGCACGAAGCCCCAATAGCGCGAGTCCAGCGAGTTGTCGCGGTTGTCGCCCATGGCGAAGTAGTTCCCCGGCGGGACCACGACCTCGCCGTTGACCACATGGTTGGCGAGCATGTCATAGGCGGCTTCGGCGAGCCGCGTGTTGGGTTCGGAGGGGAAGTTGTCCCGGTAGGAGTCGATATACGGGGTCTTGTGGACGACGTAGGGCTCTTCGACCGCCTTTCCGTTCAGGTAGAGCTGCTTGTTGACCACGCGGATGCGGTCGCCGGGCACGCCGACAATGCGCTTGATGTAGTTCTCGCGCGGATTCACCGGGAATTTGAAGACGACGATGTCGCCGCGCTTCACCTCCACGTAAGGAAGCAGGTAGCGGCTGATAGGGCCGGGGGGCGCGTAGGCGAGCTTGTCGACGAACATATGGTCGCCGATGAGCACCGTGTCTTCCATCGAGCCGGTGGGAACGACGAACGCCTGCACGAGCGTTGTGGTGCCGAACAGCA
>FWWL01005104.1_pt1 | contig 12830 bp, 7 predicted proteins | sample 2228331 | NCBI WGS metagenome assembly FWWL01 (sample SAMEA103939775, study PRJEB20133) | metagenome | reverse complement strand
CCGGCATAAAACGTCCTTCTTGGGTGATGGCGGATTGAAGATTCCGTAAGAGCTGGACCTCTTTGCGAACGGTTTGAACGACCTCTTCCGTACTGAGTCGTCCCAGCCCTTCGTTTTCGATACACAAGTCGTTGCTGTAACCGGCCTTTCTGAGGATGCCAATGACCTTGGCGAAGTCGATGTCACCCTGGTCGATAGGGCAGTGATACTTTTGGTATTCCCAACCCATGGGACGTTCCTTGTCTCTCATCTCGGCCGGGTATCCGATGCTCTTACAATGGGTATGGTAGGCACGATGGGCAAACCGTTCGTAGATCTCGTAAAGTCGGCTGAGAGGATGCCCGAACCAATAGAAATTGCCCGTATCCAACGTTAACCCTAACCGCGGCGAACCCACACCTTCAAACAGGGCGTCCAAGAACGCCGGATCATTGGTCGTGTTGCCGTGATTCTCGACGGCAAACTTCACACCCGTATCCTCCGTGGCATCCACAATTTTCCGCAGGAGGTTCACGGCAAAGGGCAGGAACTCCGTCCGCGGCATCCGACGGGGAACGACATCAATACGGATGGCCGGCACCCCCAGTTCCTTCGCTGCCATGGCGACCTTTTTGCACCATTCGAGTTCAAACTCAGGTCGCTCTTCAAAGCGATTATGCATGCAGAAGGCCGTGATCCGTTTCTTGGCCGCCTCAAGGGCTGCCTTAAGTTCCTGTCTTGATTGAGGTTCGGCAACGCTGAAGATGCGGTCACCTTGGTACAGCGAAGGCAGCCTGAGATCGTCGGTTATATCGGACTCGACACCATCCACGTTGTACGCGGCCATTGCGGCCCAGCAATCGGGCTCTCCCGTCTTCTTGAGCATGACATCACGGCACGTGACTGGCCACTGGGTTGTCCCTTGAGCCCCTTCGGCCAAAAGCAAAGAGAAGGCAGGGTTATTCGCGGCAAGCAAGCCCAGTCCCACAGCACCTGAGGCCAAAAGCATCTCACGGCGACTGAAAGTGTACGACCCACACTCTGAGTTCTTTTCCAACGAAGCCATCTGGCAGGTCCTCCTGTTGGTTGTCCCCCGGGGAAAATTGTGATTGGTCCGAGCCTCCAAGACGACATCAACGCTACACCAGATTCTGACTTGGAAATACCGGAAAATCAAGCAAAGACCCACTGGAGTTTACCTGGTTTTTTTGGTTTGAGATGGCCAGGGCAGCGACGAACCCTGCGAGGTGGGCGATGATACGGCATCAAAATTGGAGGGACGCGCGCCGTCGCGTCCGCCGACGTGCCGATTGATCCGATTGATGATCCATTGTGAATCGCGGCCACGACGGCGCGTGGCCCTCCAGGGGAGATTATGGATTTTGACCTACCCAACGCATCTTTGCACCTGGTTGCCTCGCTGTTCAAACGTTGAAAGCGTGCCCCATTGCTGCAAAAAAGTGGGTAAACTCCAAAAAGGCCCAACCTTGCTGAGGCGTAGGCGGGCAACCTATAATCATTGGTTTAAGCTGTCGCTGAGACGTGTTTGCAACGGTTTTCTTCGAGACATTTCAATTCAGGAGGCGGTCTCCGTGGTTAATGGTCGGTACTTGTTTACAAGTGAGTCAGTAAGCATGGGCCATCCGGACAAGTTGGCGGATCAGATTTCGGATGGCATTCTGGATGCGCTCATCGCAGAAGACCCCAGCAGCCGGGTCGCCTGCGAGACCCTGGTTGCCACGGGCATGGCGATTGTGGCCGGAGAGATTACCACGAAGGCAGCAATCAATTATCCCGACGTGGTCCGCCAGGTGATTCGCGATGTGGGATACACCAGCGACAGCATGGGCTTTAACTATGAGACGTGTGCCGTGCTCGTGTCGCTGCGGCGGCAAAGCCCTGATATCGCCATGGGGGTGAATGCCGACACGGCGCGTGGGAAGCCGATCGGGGCCGGCGATCAGGGGATGATGTTCGGCTATGCCATCAATCACACCCCCGAGTTGATGCCTTTGCCGATTTCTCTGGCCCATCGGATCCTTCAACGGCTGACGGAAATTCGACAGCGGGGTGAGGTGGATTGGCTGCGCCCGGATAGCAAAAGTCAAGTGACCATCGAGTTCGATGGTCCGGTACCCGTTCGGGTGGATACCGTCGTGGTCTCAACACAACATAGTGACGATATCACCCAAAAAGAGATTCGCGATTTCGTGATCGAGAAGGTGGTCAATCCGATCCTTCCGCCTGAACTGGTCGATGGTGAAATTAAGTATTACATCAATCCCACGGGGAGATTCGTCACCGGTGGGCCGCATGGTGATACGGGCGTGACGGGGCGAAAAATCATCGTGGATACCTATGGGGGCTGGGCAAAGCATGGTGGTGGGGCCTTCAGTGGAAAAGACCCCACAAAGGTTGACCGCAGCGCGGCATATATGGCCCGGCACATTGCCAAGAATATTGTGGCGGCAGGCTTGGCCGATCGTTGTGAGGTCCAACTGGCCTACGCTATCGGCGTGGCCGATCCCGTAAGCATCTATGTGGACACCGATGGGACCGGTAAGGTTGAAGAGAAAGTGTTGTGCCAAGCCATCCGTGAGGTATTTCCGTTGACGCCCGGCGGAATCATCGAGTATCTCGATCTTTTACGCCCCATTTATCGGAAGACGGCCTCGGGCGGTCATTTTGGTCGAAATCTCCCTGAATTCACATGGGAAAAGACAGACCGCGTCTCCGATCTGCGCGACGCAGTGGGGCGTGTTTGAGCTTATGAGCCTTCGCTGGCCACACCCAGGGCGTTTGGCCGGACTTTAGCCACTCATGGTTAGTGTTTGCCCCAGCAAATCCAAGTTTGACGAACCGATTGTGGTTGTTACGCGATGGATGGTATTCGTCCTGGCGGTTTGCTTTTGGGGTGTGGCCGCAATGGTCGTGGCGGTCGTCTTGGCAATGGCCGACTCTTTTGCGTTGCGCGGGACGGTCATCCTCGTTTTAGTCCCCATCTTCGTGGCGTCTTTGTTCAGAAGGGGCATTCTTTCCCTCGAGCAAGTACTCCGTTGGGGGGTACATCACTCAGTTGGGGTCGCAATTTCTTGGGGAGCCGTGATCATTGCGGCGATCTTTGGTTTTTGGCTTCTGGGCAGCCACTTTGGGTTAATCCTCGTGGGACTGGTGACGAGCAGCCTGAGCACATTCCTCTTATACTTTTCCACGCTGCCCAAATATCACATGTTGTCAGACAAAGGTCCCACACTTAATCCCATTCCGGCTGGTCTTATTCCCCCATATACTAACAAACCAGTGCGAAAGGCGGTTTCGATCCCGCGGGAAAGGTTCGAGCCGTCCGATTACCCCCACCTTGCGACGATTCTCCGTGAACTGCTGTTGCCAACCTTTGCACGGAAAAGTGCCTGCACGTGGGTAAAGTCCGGGATCCGCAAACGAAAAACCCGCGATCCTATCTTCCGCATCGCCGAATTCCGCGATAAAAAGGGACGCCGGGTAGTCGTGGGGCAAGCGAGGGTGGTTTTCCGACCGCAGCAACAAGTCGTCAGTGTCCATTTCCCATTTTGGCCACCATTCGATGGCGTCCCCCAGGTTAGGGTATGGCACGGTATCAAGACAAGGATCAAGTTCGATAAAGTTTATCCGTTTGGGATGCGTTTGCACGTTCGGTTGCCCTCTCCCGCGCCACACGAAACCAATGTTCCCGTGCGTTTCTGTGCCACAGGGAACGGCTAATCCATCTCGGTTTACCGGCCTTTCTGGCCATCGAGCCGTCAAAAAGCTCCGGACAAATCAGCGATTCAGGGGACGATTGTTTTTGGAGTTTACCAACCTTTCCAGAAATAGGGGGGCTGCAATCATACCATCAATTAGCCCGATCAACCACACACCTGTGTTTGTTGAGGGAAACCCGTATTTGGCCTTGAAGGGCCACGCGCCGTCGTGGCCGCGAATCATAGCGGATGATCGATTAGCAGTTCGGCGGACGCGCCGGCGCGTCCCTCCAAAACCTAACGATGGAGGGGCACGCGCCATTGTTGCCGTGTCAAGTGGCCGAACAATTGCGTAATTGCGTAATTTCCGAAAAGATCGTTTACCTTGTCGTTAGCCCAAATCTTGGGTAGTATCACCATTTTGGAACGAAAAACCGTCGTCATCCGGGGATGGTCAAGCATTCCCGGTTGCAGGACGACCTTGGTAGTATCTCGTAGCAATCGACAGGTGGCAGGTTCCAGACAACAAGCGCAGCATGGACGATTGGCCTGAAGTCGCTATCACCGGTGTTGGTGTCGTCAGTCCCATTGGCATTGGCTGTGACGCCTTTTGGGAGTCCCTTTGCTCGGGTCGATCGGGTATCACGAAGATTGAAGCCCTCCGAGAACAGGCCTGGCCGTCGAGCATCGGTGGGGTTGTTCCCAATTTTGATGCCAAAGACCGCGTGCGTCCTCGAAAGGCCCTCAAAGTTATGAGTCGCGACATCCAAATGGGATTCGTCGCGGCGGATATGGCTGTCGAGATGTCGGGAATCAAGTCGAGTGGCGTGGAACCGGAACGACTGGGCATCGTCTTTGGCGCCGATCTGATCCCCTGCGAGTTGGACGAAATCCAAAACGCGATTCGCCGCTGTATCGTGGACGGACATTTCGATTTATCCTTGTGGGGCCAATACGCGATGTCTGACCTCTATCCGCTCTGGCTCCTCAAGTATCTGCCCAATATGCCGGCGTGTCATATCGGCATTGCCCACGATGCGCGGGGCCCGAACAACACACTGACGCTGGCCGAGGTCTCCGGACTGGCCTCACTGATCGAAGCCGTCCGCGTCATCCAACGAGGTGAAGCCGACGTCATGATTGCGGGCGGGACCGGGTCGAGGATCAACCCCTCTATTTGGGTCCGGCAAGGGGCCTACGAATTGTCAAAGCGATTTGATGATCCACAGCGTGCCTGCCGGCCCTTCGATGCAGCTCGCGACGGAATGATCCATGGTGAAGGGGCCGGGGCCGTGGTCCTCGAACGACGAGACCATGCCGTTGCCCGAGGGGCCAAAATCCTGGCCCAGGTCCTCGGCTATGCCTGCACGTTTGAGCCGCGACGGCTCCATCAGCCTGTGCAGGGCACGGCCATCCGTCAGGCCATTCGGCTATCGTTAAGGATGGCCAACCTGACGCCTCGTGACGTGGGACACGTCAATGCCCATGGTGTGAGCACGGTGGACGATGACAGGGCCGAGGCCAAGGCCATTCGCAACGAACTCGGCGATGTCCCCGTAACGGCGCTCAAGAGCTTCTTTGGGAACTTGGCCGCGGGGACGGGCATTGTTGAAATGGCCGGGAGTCTTTTGGCATTTGCGGAACAGAAGATCCCCTTCACCTTGAATTACGAAACACCTGACCCCGAGTGCCCGATTGATGTTGTAGCCGAGGAACCCCGACCGTTGAGAGTCCCCACGGCGGTCGTCCTCAATCACTCACGGATCGGACAGGCAGTATCGGTTGTGCTGGCTGCCGATTAATGTGTGACCAACACAATTGTGATGCAATTCTGATTGAGAAACAGAAACACAGAGACAAACAGAAGGGAAAGGAGATGACCATGCCTCAGGCCATCGTTGGCATCCTTATGGGTAGTGACAGTGACTGGCAATATGTCAAGCCGGCGGCGAGTGCCTTGTACGAATTTGGGGTTCCCTTTGAAGTTCACGTGATGAGCGCCCATCGCACGCCACATCAGGTGGCCGAGTATGCTTCCGAGGCGGAGACTCGTGGCTTGAAGGTCATCTTGGCGGCTGCGGGGGGAGCCGCCCATCTGGCCGGTGTCGTCGCGGCCCATACCACCCTGCCCGTCATTGGGATTCCTGTGCCCACGGGCTTGGCGGGTGGATTAGACTCGCTGTTGTCGATGGTCCAGATGCCGGGCGACATCCCGGTGGCGACTGTTGGGGTAGGTGGCGGCGGCGCACGCAACGCCGGCCTCCTGGCAATTTCCATCTTGGCGCTCAGCGACGAGGCACTGGCCCAACGGCTTAGGGCCTTCAGGCAGCGGCTCACCGAAAAGATCAAGTCGCGGGATGGTTCATTGCAAACAAAGCTTGCGGAAGAGTTTGGCAGTGGGGAAGCCACCGGGTAGGTACTCGTTGCGGAGTTGTCCACGCTGAGTCGTCAATGTGAGTTGCTCAAACATTTCGGTTAGAAAATCTCGGCAATGAACGAATCGAAGCCGTTTTCCACACTCGAGTGGATTGGCGATATTGAAGGGTGCCTGAGAATTCTCGATCAGACACAGTTGCCCGGCAATTTGGTGTACCTCGACTGTCAGGACGAACGGCAAGTCTGGCAAGCGATCAAGTCACTGCAAGTCCGGGGAGCCCCGGCCATTGGGATTGCCGCCGCTTATGGGGTATGCCTCGGGTTGAAAGGCACGGCTTCCGCCACCGAGGAGAACCTATTTGAACGATTAGAAGCCGTCACGGCTTACCTTGCGTCATCCCGGCCAACGGCCGTCAATTTGTTCTGGGCCTTAGACCGCATGAAACGTCGTGCCGTAGCCTGCCGAGGAACCATGTCACCTCAGCAGATACGGCAAGTGCTCCTTGAAGAGGCCAAGGCAATTCACCAGGAGGACAGGGCAATTTGCCGGGGCATCGGCCAATGGGGGAGCACGCTCCTATCGGACGGAATGGGGGTCTTGACCCACTGCAATGCAGGTGCCCTGGCCACCTCGGAGTTGGGAACGGCCCTAGCCGCCATCTATACGGCCGTCGCCTCGGGGAAAAAGTTATCGGTGTTCGCAGACGAAACTCGTCCGTTATGGCAAGGGGCGCGGTTGACGACCTGGGAACTGAGGATGCACGGCATCCCCGTGACGCTCATCTGCGATAACATGGCGGCCCAGGTGATGCGGGAAGGGAAAGTCCAGGCGGTTATTGTCGGGGCCGATCGAATCGCCGCCAACGGTGATACCGCCAACAAGATTGGAACCTACGGCCTGGCGGTGCTGGCCAAGGCCCATCGGATTCCCTTTTACGTCGCCGCCCCGAGTTCCACCTTTGACCTTAGCTTGCCCCACGGTGGATTGATCCCCATTGAACAACGGGCACCGGAGGAAGTGACGTGCCCCTTTGGCTTGGGAATCGCCCCAAAGGGGGTGGCCGCCTACAATCCCGCTTTTGACGTAACGCCCGCCGAGTTGATCACGGCAATCGTTTACGAACGGGGAATTATCTCACCGGTCAATGAGGGGACGGTTCGGGCAGCAATCGAACCTCTTCATAGCCGAATGGTAGCAAACCTCAAGCGGCCAGGAGAATCTTGATCCTCACTGGTGAGGGTCAAGATTTCGCCGGTGATATTTGGCTTACCGGGGAGACAATCGTAGCGTCCACATTGCGCCCTGAGTCTTCCGCGAGTCGCGCCAGGCGTTCGGCGTGCGCTTCGCTCAGAGAATTGAACGAAAACCGCCACCGCCAGTTGTTGTCCGGTGTTCCCGGGATATTCATCCGTGCTTCCGAACCCAACCCAAGAACATCCTGAAGCGGGACAATGGCAATCCCAGAACGAGATTCAAATGCCAGGCGAATCATGTCCCAACTGATGGTTTCGGGCTTGGCCGCACAGTACCGTCGGAGCCGTTCCTGCAAATGGGGATGGGGCAAGACTTCGTGAAGAAACCAACCCAGACTGGTATCATTGTCATGCGTACCGGAGTACATGACGGTATCCACGGCAACATGGTCGGGCAAAAAAGCATCGACCTGAGACGCGCCAAAGGCAAATTGGAGCACAGCCATTCCCGGAAAGCCAAATTTTCGCCGCAAGGCGATCACATCGGGCGTAATGTGGCCAAGATCTTCCGCCACAATGGGAAGGATGGTCCGGCCGTCAGGCAACTGTCGCCACGGCCCCTCCCAGGTCGTGGTGAGCCGTGTAAAAAGGTCCTCACCCGGTGCGCTCACCCAATGTCCATGCTCGGCCGTTTCGTGTGAAGCAGGAACTGACCAAAAGGCAGCGAAGCCGCGGAAATGATCAACCCTGGCCAGGTCAACCAGGCGGAATACGGCGCGAAAGCGATCGATCCACCACCGATAACCTTCACTTTGGAGAATTTCCCACCGGTAAACGGGATTGCCCCAAAGTTGCCCCGTGGCATTGAAGTAATCCGGCGGCACTCCGGCTACGGCAATCGGTCGGTAATGTTCGTCAAGGAGAAAATACTGGGGATTAGCCCAAACGTCGGCGCTGTGATAGGAGACATAAATCGGGACGTCTCCAAAAATCCGGACGTCCCGCTCGAGCGCAAACCGGTGTAACTGTTCCCACTGACGGCTGAACAGAAACTGGGCAAAACAATGAAAGCGATATCCTTTCCCCAATTCGCCGGGGAGATCCATTCCCAGGGCATCGAACTCGCCACGCCGAAGCCGATCGACACCGATATATAGGACGTGTCGCGGCCAATGCGGCCAATCGTTGTTACCCAAAAAGTCCACCAATGCCTGGTAAACGGCATATGTCTTGAGCCACCAGGACTGTTGGGCGCAGAAAAGCTCGAATTCTTCCCGTAATGCATCGAATCCATTTCCGACGCGGCCAGCCTCAAACCTTTCAAAGGCCTGTTTCAAAAGCGCCATTTTCTTGCGAAACACCACACGATAATTGACCGGCGCATCGTCGGTTGTGTGATCAAACTGTTGTTTGAGTTCTTCTGGGTCCAAAAGCCCATCTTCGGCAAGGAATTCCAGCGAGATTAACAGCTCGTTCCCGGCAAACGCCGACGGTGAACTGTAGGGAGACCCCCAATCATCTACCGGTCCGAGGGGGAGGACCTGCCAGTATCGCTGTTTTGCCAGGGCAAGCCACTCGACAAATCGGTAGGCAGAGGAGCCAAGATCACCAATCCCCGTTGGGCTGGGAAGTGAGCTCGGATGAAGTAAGATTCCACTTTCACGCATTTGAAGAAATCAGAACCGTAAATGGATGGCTATCGCAACGGCGAACAATTTCCCTACCCCTCCGCCTGGACTTGACAGGAGGAATGGTCCAGAAGAAATCATCGCTTATACCGGCTTCCTCGGATTTCGTCCATAACTCATTCTACGGGATATGGAACCGGGCGACAGGGGGTTTTGCACGGGGCATAGACCTCGATACGGGAATCGGTGCCCATAATAGAGAAAATAGGAAAGGAGAGCGGGAATCCAATCACTTGGAGTTTACCCACTTTTTTGCAGCTATCGGGCACGCTTCGAACATTTTCCCAGCAAGCCAACCAGGTGCAAACATACGTCTGGTGGGCCAAAATCCGTAGTCCGCCCTGGAGGGCCACGCGCCGTCGTGGCCGCAAACCACGATGCATTATTAAGCATCATTAATCGGCACGTCGGCGGACGCGACGCCGCGCGTCACTGCAATTTCGATGTTGTATCATTACCCATCTTGGCGGGTTCGGTGCTGGCCTGGCCATCTCGAACCACCAAAAACTGGGTAATGGGTAAATTGTGGTCCAATCACGGATTCCAACGCGGTCTGTGGTTCGCCATGATCGAGTGAATAAAAAACTCAGGCCTTCCAGGAGGACCGCCAAAACCGGCTACCCCAAAACGAGAAAGTATAGTATTATGACAGGAAAGATCATGTTTTTATCGGTGATGGTGTGTCCTATGATCAATTGTGGGGTTTTTGGTTCGCCGTAACCTTTTTTTCGACGGGAAATAAGGCCGCCCTCGTGCGGTCCAAACGGATGGGACAGGAAGTAGCCCCGGTCATCCGCCTCTGCGAAACGATGACACTTCGATCCTGCGCTTTCCTGTGTCGAGACGATAACACCATGGGGGAACGTCCATGGGAATTGATGCGATTGCTGCGTTAGTCATCGTGGGCCTGATTTTCGTCCTGCTGGCAACGAGCCGGTTGCCGGCGGATATTGTCCTCATGGGGGGACTGGCGGCGTTGATTCTCATGGGGGTGTTACCAAGCCGTCAGGCACTCCAAGGTTTTGCAAACGAAGGCCTCGGGACCATTGCCGTCCTGTTCGTGGTAGCGGCCGGGCTTACGGAAACGGGGGCCGTCAATTGGCTTTCGGACTATCTCTTCGGCCGGGTAAAGTCGGTCACCTTGGCGATTCTTCGGCTGATGGTGCCCACGGCCGCGGTGAGCGCATTTGTGAACAATACCCCCGTTGTGGCCATGCTCATCCCGGCGGTGAACGATTGGGCCCGCCAGAACAAGGTGCCGGTATCGAAGCTCATGCTGCCGCTCAGTTATGCAGCTATCCTCGGCGGCACGTGCACCTTGATCGGCACAAGCACCAATCTGATTGTCAACGGGCTACTCATCCAGGCCCACGACCAGCAGGCCGCCGTAGGGGTGCATGCCTTGCCGCGGGGGTTAGGGATGTTCGATCCTACGTGGGTTGGGCTGCCTGTAACGGTTCTTGGAATCACCTTCGTGATTTTGGCCCATCGTTGGTTACTCCCTGCCAGGGCTGTCGCGGCTCCGATCCGCCAGGACCCGCGAGAATACACCACCGAAATGCTCGTCGAGCCGGCGAGTCCTCTTGTGGGCAAAACCATCGAGGAGGCGGGACTTCGTCATTTGCCCGGGTTGTATTTGGCGGAAATCAATCGTGACGGCCAGGTGCTGCCTGCGGTTTCGCCCCAAGAGCGGCTTCGGGCCAACGATCGTCTGATCTTCGTGGGAATTGTCGAATCCGTGAGGGACCTGCAACGCATCCGCGGGCTTGTTCCGGCGACAAATCAGGTCTTCAAGCTGGACGCCCCGCGGTCCGATCGTTGTCTTATCGAGGCCGTGATCAGTGATCGCTGTCCGATTGTGGGAAAGACAATCCGTGATGGCCGTTTTCGATCGCGTTATAACGCCGTTGTGATTGGCGTGGCACGCGAGGGTGAACGATTAAAAGGAAAGATTGGTGATATCGTCTTGCGACGCGGGGATACCGTTCTTCTTGAGGCCCATCCGTCCTTTGTGGAAACCCATCGGCATAGCCGTGACTTTTATCTTGTAAGTCCCATCGAGCACTCAAAACCGCCTCGATATGAAAAGGCCGGAACGGCACTGGCGATCCTCATTGCTATGGTGCTCGTGGTCAGTCTCAGCGAATCCTTGGGTGACGTCACACTGATGTTAGGCTCACTCAAGATTGGGTTGGGACGTATCACGATGCTGAAGGGTGCCTTGCTGGCTGCGGCGGCCATGCTTGCGTTTCGGTGTTGCACCCTTAGCGAGGTCCGCCGGGCCATTGATTGGCAGGTCCTTGTGGCAATTGGCGCTTCCATTGGGATAGGGACCTCGTTGGAAGTGACAGGGGCCGCCCGATCGGTGGCGGGTTATGTTGTGGAATCCGTTCAACACAATCCGTGGCTGGCGTTACTTTTCATCCACGTGATGACATCCTTGTTAACCGAGCTTGTGACCAACAACGCGGCGGCGGCCTTGATGTTTCCCTTCGTTTTGGCAACGGCGCAACAGTTGGACGTCAATCCCATGCCGTTTATCATCTCAATCATCACGGCGGCCTCGGCGTCATTTGCCACACCCCTGGGTTATCAGACGAACTTAATGGTCTATGGACCCGGAGGTTATCGTTTTTCCGACTACTTGCGGATCGGCATCCCGTTGAACATTCTTGTAACCCTGGTCACGGTCACGATTGCGCCACTCGTGTGGCCGTTCTAGCAGAAGCGTTCTCACTCCTGGCGAGTTGACCTTGTGGGGTATGTGTTCTGTCATGTGAGCATGTCCCCTGCCGATCAAAAGCGGGCAACCACGAGGGTTGTCCTTACCGTTGGTCGAACGCCCTGTGCAAAAAAAGGGCGACCACGATGGTCGCCCCTACCCTTGATCGAACACCATGTGGAAAAAACGGGCAACCACGAGGGTTACCCCTACCGGTCGTGCACAAGCGCAATCATTTGGAGGGCCACGCGCCAGCGCGCAAACAAAGTAATTGGAAAGCCACGCGCCGGCGTACACACAAAATAATTGGAGGGCCACGCGCCGTCGTGGCCGTGTCAAACTGCAAAAGCTTGACAACTCCACTTTGCCACCAAAAAGAGCACTTTGGCCGTGCCCTCCTCTTCCCGCTCATCAAGCCATGGTCGGACGCCCCGGGAAAACGTCTTATAATGATTAACGTTCCCCGGTTTGGAGTGAGTTTTGATCTATGAAACCGATATCGACGATCTCAGGCCTGGCCTATCGCTCGCTGATAGCATATCTTCCCAGCCATGTGGCAGTGTTACTTGCTGCCGCGACGACCACGGCGGTTTTGACCGGCGCGCTCATCCTCGGTGATTCTCTCCGTTTTAGTCTGCGTCAACGGGCGATGGATCGCCTCGGTGACGTTGATTGGGTGCTGCGCGCCCCCCATTTGTTCCGGAAGTCGTGGGCGGACAATCTTGCCCAGGTTGAGGAATTTCGACGTTGTTTTCCCCATGCGGCCACCGCTCTGTTTATTCAGACCGCCTTGGAAAAACCCGGCGACAGACCAAGCGTTGTGAACGGCGTGCAACTTTTCGGATGCGATGCTCGATTCTGGAATCTGGGGTCCAACAAACCGTCTCGCATGCCCAAGGCACGAGAAATCGTCCTTAATCAAACGTTGGCCAACCGTTTGAAAGCCAAGGTGGGCGATCGCTTGATCTTGAGGATTCCGCAGCTCGAGGGGATTCCATCGGAAAGCGCCCTCGGCAGGCGGCGTGAACTCGTGCGTCCGTCCGCCGTGATCGTGGTTGATATCGTGCCCGATGCAAGCCTTGGTGCCTTCAGCCTAAACTTGTCTCAGGAGATTCCCCGTAACGCCTTTGTCAACTTGGAGTGGTTGGCCTC
>FWWL01008725.1_pt1 | contig 12831 bp, 10 predicted proteins | sample 2228331 | NCBI WGS metagenome assembly FWWL01 (sample SAMEA103939775, study PRJEB20133) | metagenome | reverse complement strand
ATCGCATCGAAGGCTTTTACCTGTCCACTTACATCTAGCGGATTAATTGGGTGTCCTGGACGGATAGGGCCTTTGTGAAACACAGCCACAGGCTGATCGATCTCTTGCCACCAGACGCGCATTGGTGCGCCTTTCTTGCCCAACCGGAAGACACTTTGGGGTTTGGAATCACCAAACACTTCCGTGTGCGCCTTAACAAACACAAAGGCGTAGAAGATGTAACCCTTCCCAGCATTCGACTTGCCTTTTCGACTGTATACCGGATCAAGATATACCCGCCAGCCTAAGTTGGGTGTGTTAACACTTGGCCCCACATCGGTGCGCAGGCTCAGGCTATCAATCGCATTATAGGTGACTTTGGTGCGCGTTGCGCTCTCAGTGGCGGCCGGTGTCGCGTAGAGGGGCATCTGCATCAGGTCTTCTTTATAACGCGGTGTGTTACCCCAGTAAGCGGCGTACGAGAACGCCGACAACGCATAGGTGAGCGCATAGTTGTGAATCACCGGTAACGCAGTAGAGACTTTGCTGATCTCGGTGGACGAGAACCACAGGTAGTCGTGGTTATACATCCGACCAGCAAACACTCGCACCCCGTAATCAGCCAGGTTGATCGGTTTCATTGAACCCCTCCTGGCTATTTCTTGGGACTTTGTTCTGTACGGTAGGCTTTTATGTCGTCGTAACAGGCTTTCAGGAACGCTTGATCCAGTTCAACCGCTGTTGCTTCCTGGACAATTGCATTCACTTGCTCCGGCGTAAAAACCTTCACCCGTTTGGGATTGCCTGCCAATGGGACGTAGGCTTGCGCTATGGCGTGCACCGTTGCCCCGTTGAGAGCATCCCTACGGTCGAATAGTTCTAGTGTAAATTCGAGCGGCGTGAGCACCTCTTCCCAGCCGGCGACGATGCCAAAGATGGTATTCCGTACATCACCGCCGATGCGCGATTCGGCGCCGTAACTCTTGCAGGACAGAATGGTCTTGATTGCCAGGATCAACTCACGGCGGGTGACACTGCGCAGGGTAACGATGCTGGGAAAGATGCTGGCCGGAGCGACTGCATAGCGCGTGCCCAGAGCCTGCCCGGTAATCTGTTTATCGTCGTTGATCGCGTTGAATGTGGTCGCAGTCTCGATGTCCTCAAAGGGTAGCAGCGAGAAAGCGGTAGAGTATTCAATTCGGTGCTTGATGTTGGGCGCCTGTCCTTTGCCGGCTTCGGTGTTAGTTGCGCCGAATAGCCCACAACGTGGACACTCCAGGCACAGATTGTCCTTGAGGAAACAGATCTTTTCGATTTTGAAGCCAGCAGCCTCGGCTGCAGTGCGCAGGAGGTATTCCAACTGGCGCGACTCGGCGGCCTTTTGTTTTGTTGCCAGGAACGCTACCCGACGCGTATCGGCCTCTTGTTGAACGGAAAGCGGTGTGACGACAGTGTTCAGCTCGCGCGTTTCTTCGGTACGCAGCACGGTGTAGTCGTGGATCTCACGAATGAGCAATAACTGGATTGTCTTGGCGCCGATGAGCGGATGTGGTTTCTCTTCGAGATACGGCTTTAACAGGTCTAACGCTTGTTCAGACATCTTCTTCCTCCTCACGAATGGCTTGATCGGCATATTGTTGCCAGAAGGCATCTATGTCATTTTTCTTGGCATTGCTGGCCCTTTTGTAAGCGTCCGTCTTGTCGCTCGGATAACGCAAGTCGGCAAAACTTGCGATGCCCTGGGTGTCCTTTTCTCCCCAGGTGTCACGCAATCGGTCAAAGTCATCTTCATACTTTTCCCGCAGAAAACTGATGAACATCTTGCGAGTCTTTTCCAACCACTCAATGCCTTTCTTGCGGCGAATGTAGTAGAGGCTGTAGTCAATGTGCTCCACCACCTTTGCCACCGCCGTGACAGGAATTTGGCGACACAAGTCTACCAGTTGCGTTGTGCCATTTTCCAAAGCTTGTCGCGCCGTTGGACTGAGATAACCCCGCGTCTTGGGGTTCATCTCATGAACCCGCAGTGCATAGCCAGTGAGCGCTTGTGCATCCCATTTGCGTGTAGAAGCGCGTTCCAGGATTTTTGCCACCGGCCCCATTACCGCGTGTTTGCTTTTGGCAGTCTTGACCGGATACTCGTCCAGGTATTGGTCAAACAAGGCGACAATCTCCTTTATCTGCGGTCGGATACTGTCCAGGTCAAACCGCTCGCCGCGCACTGTGATTACTTTTCTCATCATAGAACCTCCTTCAAGGTTTCAAGATATTGGAGTAATTGATAATTCACAGAACCGCTTTCCTGATTTTGTTCGATGCGTCGCAGGATATGGCCTGGCGTTGGCGCTCTGAGGATCTGGTATAGATTTGAGCGTTCTGGCAATCCAGTTGCCTGTGCCAGCAGGCTTGCTGCGCCGATAGCTTTGAGCCACTGCTCGGCACGGTCTAAGCTTACCCATTCGCTGCCGATCAGATCCCGCAGAGCCGGAACGCGCGGAACCATTGCCACTCCTTCACCGCCTTCGAATGTAATGGCTTCGCCGCTGTTGAGCACGGCGACAGAACAGTCTAAGGCCAGCCCCAAAATGAGCAACGCAAACAGTTCCCGAATGGCCTTGTTGACTTCTGCATCTTTGCCAACGGCCATTCGATACAGTAAGGGAATAAGTATCAGATGCGGTGTCTGGCATACAATGCGCAGCGTCGGTTGCAGTTTATAGACCTTGGCACGTATGGCCAAAGCTGTGGTATCTGTGACCTGACGCCGGATGAGTGCTTCTACTGCACTATCCCAGTCCTGGAAATTGGTCCCCCAACTGGCATTCAAGTCGCCTACCGTATCCCCAAATTCCTCACGCAGTGCATCGTCCAGGGCCTTACGCGCCTTCTTGCGCGTGTCTTCGGAGGCCGTGTAAGTGAAGATCTCCAGTAATTCAGCGGGAGAAAGTCGGAAGATGTCTTGTTCGCCCAACTTGCGGGCAATCATCTGGGTTAAGGCCAGGCTGAGATGTTGGTTGGGGTCTTGTGCATCCACAGACATCAAAGCCATTGCCCGATTGAGCAACTCGTTGGCCTTTTGCACCAGTGCCGCCCCGCTTCCCTGCCCAATGTTCATTCGCGGGAGCAAAACGAGTAGCTCTGCCGGTTTGCCTCCCAGCAGTAATTGCTGGATGAACCGCTCGTATTTGCATGACGGGCAGATCACAATATAACCGGGGCTGCCGTGCGAAACTGCGCGGTTCGTGTGAGATTCTGGGTTGTCCAGGTAAGCCGCCCTGGCCGATTCCCCTGCTCCAAAAGGCAAGTTGCAGATTGGACACAAATGTGCATTGATTTCCGGTCTCTTGGCAGCAGACTTGGACGCCTCGTACACCGTAAGTTGTTTGTTGACCACCGTTGCCATATCCTGCGAGCCGCCTGGATGCAATAAATCCAAGAGAAAGTGCCTGGCGATCTCTGTAGGAGAAGCACGAACAGGGCGATTTTCCGGCGGGACATACTTGTAGACAATATTGGCGATCTCGGTCAAGGCTGTCACCAGAGCTTCTTGTCGCTGATCATCAGGGGCAAATTCGACTTTCTCGAACTCCAGGCCAAAATTTTTCCCAGGGCGCGCCCAGTAATAATCTACTGAGAACGCCATATCGCGAGCCGGCTGTAGAGTGGAGGTCTTGAGCAGAGCAGCAAAGGCCCCGTCGCCAAACACCTTGTCATATTCTATTTGCGCGATTGCCTGCAGTGTTACTGACCTGATCTTTTTGCCTTTTTCTGACGGAGGTAACGACGCAGCATATTTCAGTTGTGCTTCCGGCGTCACCATCTCTCCAATGAGGTCGGCATCCAGGGCAGCCTTGAAAAACTTGAACACGCACATTTCAGGATAGGCACGACTGATGCGCTGACTTTCACGAATGAGTGTAGTCTTATCAACCTCGGAAATCTTTTCACCCAAGCGAAAACTAAGATAGCTACATACCATTTTCTCCACACTTGGGCGTCCGCTGGCAGACTCGATTTTCTTTGCAAAACGATAATCACCCCCCTTCACTCGCTCTGCAGCCTTACTCAGGTATTGGCGAATCTCTCGGTAGTCGAACAAGGGCTGCATCGCAATTGCAGCAGCACGGAAGTCGGTTGTCACTACTGCATTGGCAAACTCGTCGCCCATTGCCGCTTCAATAAGTCTGGCGAGTCGCGGTTCAATGTCAGCCACGGCAGGTTCGTCTATCAAGGCGGCACTGTTTGCCACATACAGCGTTCCATTACTGTAATGCAGCAATGGGGACCATCCAGCGGCCTGGTAGGCCTCAATTGCCGCACGATGCAGCAGTGTAGTGGAAACACCGCGCAGTTGAACCAGATGATAGGCCATCTTGAGATGTTTGCCCAACGGCGGTTGCTCCAACGCCCGGATGGCCGCCAACAAGCCGTTGGCCGAGCAAACATTGTCTATCTGATCCACAATTTTAGAGAGCGTCATCCAACGGTCGGTCTTGTCACCTTTATGAATGGCATCAAACAGCAGACTATCTGTTGTTTTGGTTGCCTGCATATGATAGCGTACGAAAGCCTTAGCGTTGTCAGATGAACCTTTCAGTCCCAGTTCCTGAAACAGATGCTCTACTGATGTTTGGGTCAAATCATCCACCACGTGCGGCACAAAGCCAGATGTGCCTGGTTTTTTCTGCACATACGATTGCCACTGTGGAGTTTCCTTGCCGACATCATGTACAACAACCCCGACCACCAGGCTGGCTAAGTCGGTCTCATTTAGCCCCCAACTCTGAGATAGAATCGGCCAAAGTGTCAGCAAGGCGTCCAATTCATAGATCGAGTGCTCAAACAGGCTTTGATTGAACGTGCCTCGTTTGGCTGTTTTGCGCTTCCAATTGCGGGCCAACATCCACTCTGCGGCTTTGTGTAGAATCTCATCTCTGTTCATTGACAACCCCCTTCATCCGTCTTGTTTTTATAGACCTCTGCCGCCCTTCGATACTCCTCTGCTACCCGCTCTCGCAGCTCTGCCGGTTCCACCACCTCGCAATCTGCGCCCCAGCCGCGGATCCAGGGCAGCATCTCGCGTGGCTCAGCTATCTGCGCCCGCCAGAGGAGATAGCCGTCCGCCAGCTCTTCAATCCGCTGCGAGGGATGCCAGCGCGTTTCTCGCACCCGTAGCGCTACGCGCGGATGAAAGCGTAATACCACCTCTACCGGCGCCTCGTCCGTGTACCAGATTCCCCAGGCGTCTTTCAACAACCCGCCAGGATCAAAATCGGCCGGGATCGTGTACCGCTCGTGAGTCATGTGCGCAGCGCGAATACGCTCGATCTTCAGAATGCGGATAGCGCCCGGCGGCTTCCGCCAGCCAATGACATGCGCGGTCTGACCCACGGCATAGGGATCGATGAAGTAAGGCGCAAAGTCGTACTCGAAGATGCGACCGTCCTCCTTCTGATGATGCAGATGCACCACTCGTCCGGCCGACCACGCCTCGGTCAGCGTCTCTAACACCTTCAGATAGACCGGATCGCGAAAGGTAGATTCCTCATCCATAGTGTCGGCCGAGCATAGCAGATGCCGGCTGATGTTCTGATCGAGGCGCTGTAGCGCAATTCCCAGCTTACGCAGTGCCGACGCAGCATGTGGGTTCTGCTTATCGGTGCGCGTGGCCAATAGCCGCGTCGCCAGGTGGATTGCCAGCACCTCATGCAGGCTGAAAGATGCCTTCGTGAGATCGGCGTTGCGGTCTAGTTTTAGTTTGCCGTCCTCCTCTTCATAGATGCTAGGCGGCAATTGATCGGCGTTCAAGTACTTGGTGATAGTGGAGCGGTTGACCCCCAGTCGTCGGGCGATTTCGGCGCGAGTTAATCCTTCAGGGTGAGCCCATAATAATTTCTCGATTTGTAACAGCCTTTGTGCCTTCTCTTGTGCACGATTCATAAGGTATCTCCGATCAAATTAAGACTAGTCGTTATTTTCAAGATTGGTTATTCAACCTTACATTATTTGCAATCATGTCTCGTATAACAAGTTTTCAATGCGATAATAAAAACGTCTTACACGATTCATCACACGATATTACCAGACTCTACAGATTTAAACTTTATCAAAATCTATTATTGCCGCTTTTCAAACGATCACAAATACCAATAATTACTCTTTCCAAACAAAATTCATGACTTTAAAAAATCCTTCAGGTCAGACGAATAACGATTTAAGGTTGAAAGTGACATATCTATCTGTATGAGAATATCAAAAGGTTTACTACCAGAATTTCCTTAATCCAAAACTCGATTTGCTAAATACGCTTGATGTTAGTCATACTTGCCAGAGTCTTCCCCGTTTCTACGACGGTACTCAACTCTATAAAACCAGATGTTTGTTGCCACTACGGCAACACCACAGTGCGAATTCACTCAGAGCCTGCTATGTACTCTTACTCAAGCGAGGCAAAACCCACGTGTACGTAGTGCTCGTGATGAATCACATTTCAGGTAATTCCTGCACGTGGTGCGGATATAAGCGCTCACACAAAATGCTGTTTCACGTTATGCTTTAGATACTCGTGAAAGTTAGCCGCAACCTTGCTGAGACTGGTGAAGGCGATATGCCGCAACAAGACTACCTGCAGCGCGAAATATTCAACGACTTGCGCTCCATCCTACTTCTGTGATCAGCAGTCGTGCTGAATGTTCCTGCTAATTCCTTCCTACCCACGTGACAACAGACCGTTGTCTGAGAAGGAATGGGATGCGATCAGTCGAATGGTGGTCCGCTATAGGCCGTCGGTTTATGTATGTGTCATATTGTACACGTAGAAGTGGTCTTTTGGCAGATGAAATGACCTCTGATATGCCGATGATTCTGGATGCCGGGTTTTACATCGAGGGCAAGGGTGATCGCAAACGCTACAAGCCCGACGAGCCGACATCGTTTCGGGGGGGGGTGACACCCGGAGAAGCCTGTCCTGATCCCTCACATCACGGCCCTGTGCAGAGTGTCGCGGTAGAGCGTGTGGGTTTGCGAATGTGTTGGCGACCCGTCGGGGAGTAAAACGCAGAACCGGTGGGACGTTGTTTGTACGTGGGAGGAACGAAGATTCCATGGTGGTACCGCAATGAACCGAGTAAAACGCAGAACCGGTGGGACGTTGTTTGTACAGGGTAATATCACATCTTCATTGATACGGTGCATCACGAATACTGGACTCGTCGCTGTCGATCAGTTCGGTGATGGAGGTTGCCGCGCTCTGAGGGGTGGATTTTCCACCTGTGCTCGTCCATGACCTGCACCACGATCACGGGACGAGCGCGGAAGATGGTCAAGTCTGACCGCTTGTCCTCCTTGTAACCGGCAGAGAAACCGCTGCGACCCGCATCGGAGCGTGAGCACGGTCATGCGGCAGCGTGGCTGCCGCACTCCAAATGCTGCCTCACCGACAACCTCGGCTGGCAACGGTATCCTCACCAAAACGGGAGACCACTGCGGGCTGAACGGCAACGCCAGTTCTGTGCGTCCGCGCTCAGGCGTGGTGGAAGAGGGATTGTCGGACCACAGGTTATAAACGCTCGTGCACCCGATTTGATATAACCGAATGTGGCGATCATCCAGCAGCACGCGATTCTCACGAATGTACGCAGGAAATGCTCCCATCCGCTTCCTAACCGGTATCGGTGATGGCGAACCGGTTACGACCTTCTTTCACTCCCCAACGCATTCGTAAAATTTCGTAAATACTTGACAAATCTTGAAAATCACTATAGACTATGGAAACCATTCCCGATAAGTATCGAACGGGGCAATCGTGTATGACAGATCACAGCAATGATGCACTCCCGCCAGAAGTACGGCGCGATCAGATTATGGCCTTGCTCCAGCGCTACGGTCAGATCACTGTGAAGTGGTGTGCCGAGCAGCTCGGTGTTTCTGAGGTGACGATTCGGAGCGATTTTGCCATTCTCGAACGCGAGGGTATGCTGCGCCGGGTGTGGGGTGGGGCGGTTTTGGATCGACCGCTCTGGCCTGAAGGCAGCTTCGCTTCGCGTTTGAAGCAGCAGGCAGCCGAGAAGGAGCGGATTGCCCGCATTGCGGCTGAGTTGATCGTCGATGGTGATACGGTGATGCTCGATGCCAGTACGACGGCCTATGCGATTGCCCGTCAGATTGCGGATCGCCGTAATTTGACGGTCATTACGAATGGGATGCATCTGGCGCTGGCATTGGGCGCTAATCCGGCAATTACGACGATTGTGATTGGTGGGCAGGTGCGCGGTGATACCGGTTCGCTCACCGGTACGCTGGCTGAAGAGATGTTGCAACGACTGCACGCCGATAAGGGTTTTTTTTCGGCACGTGGTCTGACTGTGGCGAAAGGTTTGACCGAAAGTTCTATTCCCGAAGGGTTGCTGAAAGCTGAGATGGTGCGCCACGTGGATCGGGTGATTGCGGTGCTTGATAGCAGTAAGCTCGGTCAGACGGCACTGACCAGCTTTTGTCCGGTGGACGGGATTCATCATTTGATCACTGCCGGACCGGATGCTCCGGAGCGGAGTGCACCGTTTACCGGTTTTTTTCCGATCACGATTGTGTAGTGAGGGTTGTATGCAGGTTTCGCCGGTGCTTGAGATACGCGATATTTCGCGGCGGTTCGGTAATACGCAGGCGCTCGATGGCGTCAGTTTGCGGTTGTATCCGGGTGAGGTGCACGCACTGCTCGGTGAGAATGGCGCCGGTAAGTCTACGTTGATCAAGATTATGACCGGTGTGTACCAGCCTGATAGCGGTCAGATTCTGCTCGATGGCCGTCCGGTGCATATCGGGAGTACGCTGGCTGCACAACGGTTGGGGATTGCGGCGATCTATCAGGAACCGCTGATGTATCCCGATCTGAATGTGGCTGAGAATATCTTTATCGCTCACGCCGGTCGGGGGCCGTTTGTCGATTGGGGACGGATGTACCGCGAGGCGGAGGCGCTGCTGGCGCAACTCGATGTGCGGCTGGATGTGCGGCTGCCGGCCCGTGGGTTGAGTGTCGCTGCTCAGCAGACGGTTGAGATTGCGAAGGCGCTGGCGCTTCAGGTGCGCGTGTTGATTATGGATGAGCCGACGGCAGCGCTGTCGGCGCACGAAGTGGAGCAGCTTTTTGCCATTGTGCGGCGTTTGCGCGATCAAGGGGTGGCCATCCTCTTTATTTCGCACCGGATGGAAGAGGTGTTTGCGATTGCCGACCGCATTACGGTGTTTCGTGATGGCCGGCTGATCTCTTCAGCGCCACGCGCTGAGGTAACGCCCGAACAGGCGATTCGTGATATGGCCGGGCGGAGTGTTGAGCAGCTCTTTCCGCGCCGTCATACGGTGCGCGATCAGGTGCTGGTAGAGGTGCGTGATCTGAGCCGTCAGGGTGCGTTCCAGGGGATTTCGTTTGATGTGCGGGCCGGGGAAGTGTTGGGCTTTGCCGGTCTGGTCGGGGCACGACGCACCGATGTGGGGCTGGCGCTCTTCGGCATCGCTCCCGCCGATAGCGGGACGGTGCGGATCGATGGGCAACTCGTCCGAATTACCAATCCCCGTCAGGCTATGCGTCACGGTATTGCGTATGTCAGTGAGGATCGGCGCGGTCTCGGCCTTTCGTTGCCGATGTCGATTGCGGCCAATATCACCTTACCAACGCTCCGTCGTTATCTCAATCCACTCGGTTTGTTGCGGCAGGCAGATGAGATTGCAACCGCTGAGGCGTATCGTCAGCGACTGGCAATCCGGGCTCCCTCAGTGGCGGTCGAGGTGGGCAAACTGTCAGGTGGCAATCAGCAGAAGGTGATGCTGAGCAAATGGCTTAATACCCGCCCCCGTTTGTTGATCCTCGATGAACCAACCCGTGGGATCGATGTTGGGGCTAAGGCTGAGGTACACCAGATGATTGATGATCTGGCGGCGGAAGGGATTGCCATCATTCTCATCTCGTCGGATTTGCCCGAGGTGCTGGCGATGAGTGATCGGGTGTTGGTGATGCGTGAGGGCCGGCAGATGGCGATCTTTTCACGTCAGGAAGCAACCCAGGAACGGGTGCTGGCAGCGGCAATGGGCCAAGAGTATATCGGTATTGATGAGAATGGTAGTTGAACACCCGATACCAGGCAGGTTACCGGTAGGTCAGGTAGGGAGCACACCATGAATACGTGGCGGCAGCGGATTCGGCCAGAGCAAATCCGCGAATTGAGTTTGATCGGGTTAATCGTCATTGCGCTGTTGATTTTTGGCTGGCAGATCGAGAATTTCCTCTCGGCACGCACGTTTAATCGCATTACGTCGAGTGTGGCGATTGTAGGTATGGTAGCCATCGGGCAGACGCTCGTGGTGCTGACCCGCAATATCGATCTGTCAGTAGGTTCTATCGTTGGCTTTACCGCCTATTTTGTCGGCGCACAACTGGCCGCGAATAACGGCTTACCGCCGCTCGTTGCGGTAGGGCTGGCCCTGCTGGTGGGCGGTACGATGGGTCTGATCAATGGTCTGATTGTGGCCTATGGCCGGGTGCCGGCGATTATTACAACCCTGGGGACGCTGGCAATCTACCGGATGTTGCTGATCAATTACGCGAATGCACGCACGATCACTGTCGACTCGCTGCCGTCGTGGGTGGTTGAGTTGAGTAGACAGAATCTCTTCTCTATCGGCGATTTTGCCGTTCGACCACTGTTTGCGATTACGGTCGTTGCTGTGGTGGTGTTTCAGTTGGTGTTGGGCTACACCATCTTTGGGCGGCGATTGTACGCGATTGGCTCCAATCCCGAAGCAGCACGTTTTGCCGGTTTACCGGCCCAGCGTATGGTGCTGGCAGCGTTCGTGATCTGCGGCATGCTCGCCGGGTTGGCCGGGTTCCTGTTTCTGGCCCGCTTTGGCAATATCACGGCGGTTGCCGGGCAGGGAATCGAACTCGAGTCGGTGGCGGCAGTGGTTGTCGGTGGTGTGAACACGTTTGGCGGATCGGGAACGGTGCTGGGTGCACTATTGGGCGCTTTTCTCATCGATTTGCTCGGCCAGGGGCTGTTGCGCTGGCTCGGTATCAGTGAGTTCTGGCGTGATGCCCTTTTGGGATTGTTGATCCTGCTGGCAGTCGCTTCAGACTCGGTCATTTTAGGCTGGCTACGCCGTTTGTGGGCAGCGCCGGCCTTGCGTGCGGAGGTTGGCCATGAACGCTAAACTGCGTCGCCTGCTGAGTTGGGAGGGGTTGCTGCTGGCAGTTTTGCTGCTGGTTGCAATTATCAATACCAATCTGGCTCCGGCGTATGTAAGCCTGAATAATCAGATTAATCTCTTTCAGTTGTCAATCGAGAAGATTATTGTGGCGCTGGTGATGACCTTCATCATCATCAATGGTGAGATCGATCTGTCGGTGGCGTCGGTGATGGGGTTGGCTGCCTGTATCGTGGCTGTTCTCTTCGAGCAAGGCATACCGATGGAGCTGGCGATTGTGGTGGCGTTGCTGGCCGGTGCGTTGTGTGGCGCATTCAACGGTTTCTGGGTCGCCTATGTTGGGCTGCCGTCGCTGGCAGTGACCCTGGCCGGTATGATCGGGTTTCGTGGCGTGGCACGGATTCTGATCGAGGATCGCTCAATTGGTGGCTTTCCAGCCTGGTTTACCGCGCTTGGGCAACAACCACTGGTCGGCCCATTCCCTTTCAGTCTGATCGTCTTTGGCTGTCTATTCGCGCTTGCCTTCGTCGTTCTGCAATACTCCGGCGTTGGTCGCCTGGTTTACGTGGTGGGCCATAACGCGGCGGTTGCCCGCTATTCCGGCATTGATGTTGCCCGGTTGAAGCTCGGTCTCTTTGTCGCCTCCGGTCTGATTGCGGCGCTGGCCGGTATTTTGCTGGCAGCCCGGCTGGGTGCTGTGCGAGGGAATACCGCCGATGGGTTTGAGCTGGATATTATCACGATGGTGCTCCTCGGTGGGGTAAGCATCTTTGGCGGGGTCGGCAATCTGGTCGGCGTCGGCCTTTCGATCCTCGTTATCCTCAATCTGCGCAACGGGATGTCGTTGCTCAATGTGACGGGCAACGTGCAAACCGGTGTTGTAGGTTTGTTGTTGATCCTCTCGGTGTTGTTGCCTAATCTGGCTCAGATTGCGCGTGAACGCTGGCAACGACGCATTGTACAGCGAAAGGAGGTGCCTGCCGAAATTGAGACCAGTGTTTCGTCGTAGATGACAGTATCGAACAGTGGTGTTCAATCGTTGCTCGTGGTTAGAGGAGTGTGTCTATGAAGTTGACAAAATCCCATCTCTTCCCTGTCGTTCTGCTGATCGTCGCTTTGTTGCTGGCAGCCTGTACGCCACAAGCTCAGACGCCTGTCCCAACCAGTGCTCCGGCACCGACCAGTGCCCCCGCGCCAACCAGCGCACCCGCGCCGACGACTGCACCAACCGGTAGCGTTGTGTCGGCAACGCCTGGCCTGGATATCGACATGATCCTGTTGCCCAAGTTCCTGGGGATTGCCGTCTTTGATCAGGCATACGAAGGCGCTAAGGAAGCACACGCCGAACTGCAAAACAAGGGCGAATTAATCTTCACCGGGCCAACGGCTGAGAACTCAGTCGCCGGTCAGATCGAGACGCTGACCAACGCGGCGACGCAGGGAGTGAAGGCGGTGATGCTCTCGAATAACGCCGGTGACCAGATTGCCGCCGCTGCCCAGGCAGCCCAGGCGGCAGGGGTGAAGGTAATCACCTGGGACTCGCCCATCCCCTCGGCGCAAGGCGAGAGCGTCTTTGTCGCGCAGGTTGATTTCAATGAGACCGGGCGGGTGATGGCCGATATGGCGCTGTCGATCCTCGGCCCGGAGGGGGGCGAGTTT
>FWWL01008724.1_pt1 | contig 12835 bp, 11 predicted proteins | sample 2228331 | NCBI WGS metagenome assembly FWWL01 (sample SAMEA103939775, study PRJEB20133) | metagenome | reverse complement strand
CAATTATAAAAAATAACAGGAAAACCAAGGTAGAGGGGATTTTAATAGAACAGATTCCTGTTTCAACCAGTCCAGATATCAAGGTGAATGAAATAAGATTTACAAAAAAACCTTTTAAAGAGGACAAACCAAAAGGACTTTATTATTTTAAATTTGAGCTAAACCCTCAAGAGGAATATGTAATTGAGTATTATTTTGAAATTTCACACCCAGAAAATATAATTATAAAGGGACTTTAAAAGAATAAGTTATAGAGCTACTTAAACTTGCATTTTTCACCTTTTCTTATTAAATTTTTAAATATGGAATTCAAAAAAGAGAATTTAGAATATGTTCCTGAGAAACCCGGGGTTTATCTTTTCTATGATAAAAAGGAAAATCTTCTTTATGTGGGTAAAGCAAGAAATTTAAAAGATAGAATTAAAACCCATATGACGCTTGAACATGAAAATCCCAGGTTAAATTTAATGTTAAAAAAAGTTTCAAACTTTGAATTTATAATAGCTTCCTCTGAACCTGAAGCTCTTTTACTTGAAAACAATCTTATAAAAGCAAAAAAACCTAAATTTAATATAAGACTAAGAGACGATAAAAAATATCCCTACTTAAAAATTACAACAAAAGAAACTTTTCCAAGAATCTTTACAACAAGGGACTTAAGGGATGATGGCTCTTTATTAATAGGCCCTTTTCATTCTGCAAAATCTTTAAGGAAAGCTCTAAGAATAACTTTAAGAATTTTTCCCATAAGAACCTGTAAATATAGATTACCCTCTAAAAGAAAAATAAATCCATGTCTTGAATATGAATTAAAAAGATGTCCTGCCCCTTGTGTTCCTGGACTTGTAAGTCCTGAAAAATATAGAGAAATAGTAAATAGTGCAATTGATTTTTTTAGAGGAAGAACTGAAAGTGTTGAAGATTTTCTTTTGAAAGAAATTGAAAGAGCAAAGGAAAAACTTGAATTTGAAAGGGCAGCAAGATTAAGAGATGCTCTTTACTCAATAAGAGAACTAACAAGAACCCAGCACGCAGTAATAAAGGAAGAAAAATCAGTAGATGTAATCTCCTCCTCCCTACATACCCCTTATGCCTGTGTATGCATACTCAGAATAAGAAATGGGAAACTCCTTGACAGGGAAAGTTTTATTCTTGATATCCCCCTTAATCAAGACGAAAAAGAGATAATTTATTCCTTTTCTTCCCAATATTATCTTTCTGGAATCTTAGGGGCAAAAGAAATAATTGTAAAAGAACTTTCTGAGAATTTTAAAGAAATTGAAGAGGCTCTTAAAATAAAAAGAAATGTGGAAATTAAATTCAGAGAACCTAAAAGCGAAGAAGAAAAAAATTTGCTAAGGATAGCAGAAGAAAATGCAAGATATAAACTTGAGGAATATTACATTGAAAAGAAGGGAAAAATTATTCCTTCAAGAGGAATTATAGAACTTAAAGAAGCTCTTAATCTTTATAATTATCCTTTTCATATTGAGTGTCTTGACCTTTCGCATACCTTTGGTGATGAAAGAGTGGGTGCCATTGTCGTATTTAAAAATGGTAAACCTAATAAAAAATCTTATAGAAAATATAAAATAAAAACTGAGGAAGCAAAATCAGATACTGATATGGCTTTTGAAGTTGTAAAAAGAAGATTTAATAGATTAAAAGAAGAGGGTGAAAAGTTTCCTGATTTATTTATAATAGATGGTGGAAAACCGCAACTTTCTGCTGTTTTAAAAGCTTTAAAAGAACTTGAAATTGAAAATTTAAATGTTTGTGCCTTTGCAAAAACTTTTGACCAGCTTTATTTTCCTGGAGAAAAGCTCATTATGATGCCAAAAAAATCACAAGGTTTAAGGCTTTTAAGAAACATAAGAAATGAAGCCCACAGATTTGCTCTCTCTTACCATAAGGCAAAAAGAGAGAAAAAGATAAAAGTCTCTGAACTTGATGGAATTCCTGGAATAGGAGAACAAAAGAAAATTGAGCTTTTAAAATACTTTGGTTCAATTGAAAAATTAAAAGGAGCGTCAATTGAGGAAATAAAAAGAGTTAAGGGAATTGGTGAAAAGCTTGCGCAACTAATATATGAGAAATTGCACTCTTAAAATAACATCACCATATGGAGACATTTTCCTTTATTTTGAAAATGGCTTAATAAAAAAGGTAAAACTTGGAAATTTTGAAAATAAAAAAATCTTTAAGGCTCCTTCTACAAAAGAAAACAAAATTTTAAAAATATTAAAAGAATTTGAAAATTATTTTAAAGGAGAAAAAGAAGATTTTAATTTTTCAAAAAAAATGATTGATTATAAAAATTTAAAAGATTTTCAAAAGAAAGTTTTTAAAGAGCTTTTAAAGGTAAATTGGGGAAAAATTGTCACTTATTCAGAACTTGCAGAAAAATTGGGAAACAAAAATTTAAAAAGAGCTATTGGACAGGCTTTAAAAAGAAACCCCTTTCCCATAATAATACCTTGTCACAGGGTAATAGGTAAAAAAGGTCTTACTGGGTTTTCAGGCGGACTTGAATGGAAAAGAAAACTTCTTGAAATTGAAGGAATAATTTGTGGAAAAGATATCCCCTGAAAAAATTTTTATAGAAATAGAAAAATTTGCAAAAAATCTTGATGTTCCCCTTGTATCATATCTTGCAATAAAAAGAAAAAGCAAATTTTCTATAATTATATCCGCGATTCTCTCCTCAAGAACAAAAGATGAAATAACAGGTAAGGTTATGAAAAAATTTTTAAAAAAAGTTAAAAATTTTTATGACTTGAAAAAACTTTCTTTAAAGGAAATAGAGGAACTTATCTATCCTGTTGGATTTTATAGAAATAAGGCAAAAAATTTAAAGAAACTTGCAGATTTAATTATAGAAAAACATAAGGGAAAAATCCCTGACAATTATAAGGGACTTTTGAAATTACCAGGGGTTGGAAGAAAGGTAGCAAATTTAATTTTGTCAGAGGTTTTCAAAAAGGATGAAATCTGTGTTGATACTCATGTTCACAGGATTTCAAATAGACTTGGATGGGTAAAAACAAAGAAACCAGAGGAAACAGAAAAGGAATTAAGAAAAATTTTTGATAAAAAATATTGGAGAAGGATTAATAAAACTCTTGTAGCCTTTGGTCAGGGTATATGTAAGCCAATAAAGCCCCTTTGTGAAAAATGCCCTGTTAATAAAGAATGTCCTAAAATAGGTATCTCCTGAATCCAAATTTAGCGGTGCGATTTATCGCACAAAAGCTTTTAAATGTAGCGGTATGATTTATCATACATTTAAAATGCTTAATTTCCAAGCCCTTCAGAACCTAATTGCCAAACATGGGGTAGTGCCCAATTTGTTTTTAAAATGCTTAATTTCAAAGCACCCCAGAACTCGACCCTCAAACATTGACTAACTCTCAAACACGTGATAGGTGTTATTTAAAAACTATTATTTTAAAGTTTTTATCCCTCATGTTAACTAAAAAGAGCCCTCTTTTTAGTTCAATCATTTTACTTTCTTTAAATTCTAAAAACTTTCTTCCAGAAATAGAATATATTTTTCCAGATGTAGGTTTTGTAAATATTATTTTATTTCCCTTGATTATAAAAGAAAAAAGTGAAATTTTCTCTTTTTTCTCATCTATTCTGGTTACAGGTTTTAGAAGACCTGCGAGTGTGGCTGCTGTTCCCTTTATAACATTTGTGCAAAAATTTATATTATTAAATCCTCCTCCTATTGTATCACCTCTTGAGTGATAGTATGGATTTGGGACATTTTTATCCTCAATACCTAAAATTGCAGGCTTTCCAATATCCCAGAAACTTGAATGGTCTGAATACCAGAAATTGGCATCAACTATCTTTATTACCTTTAATTCAGGCACATAATTTTCTAAATAAACTTCAAAAGAATCCATAAGCCATTTTGAATTCTGATTTGATATTAAATCAAGACTTTCAGGCAAGTAATTCACATATCCTATCATATCCAGTTGAATGTCACCCATAATAGGGTCGTTTTGATGTTCCTGGCAGAAATCTGAGGAACCGTAAAGTCCCTGTTCTTCTCCTGTGAACAATATAAAATAAATTGTGTATTTGAATTCATAATTTTTAAAGACTCTAAAACATTCTAAAACCCCTGCGCAACCTGAACCATCGTCATCAGCACCAGGAGCAACACTTTCTCCCCACCAGGGGAAACCTGCAGTCGCATCAATATGGGCGGATAGCACATAATAAGAATCACTTAATCCAAATTTTATTCCTATAACATTTGGTGCCATTCCGCTTGTGTGATAATGAAAATATACGCTATCAATACCCTGGTTTAAAAAGTAATTTTTAGCCCAATTTGTAGCATTTAAGCATCCCTGTGTATAAGAGTTTCTTGTAATAAAATTCTGAAGTATTCTTACAAAATTAAGAACAGAATCAGGAGAAATTTCAGAAACAATATCTGAAATTATTTGATTATATTTTTTAATTTTTTTATATTCATACAAATTCCAATTATTTTCAGGAGGTGTGAATTTTTTTAGACTTTTGGGAATTCTTTTAACAAAAAAATCTCTTGTGTTTATATCCCTTGGAATACCTTTAACAATATAAAACTCTTCATTTTCATATAATATATTTTCAGGCACAATTTTCGCCTTAAAAGACCTTCTTTTTAAAAGAAAATATTCTTCTTTTTCTGAGTATTCCCCTATTATTTTTATTTTTTCCCTTTTAAGTTTTATTATTTCCTCCTCCTTTAAGAAGGTTATGAAATATTTCTCTGTTCGAGCAAGGTAATAAATCTCGGTTTTTACAGGTTTTTCTATAAGTAAGAGGTAAGACCTTGTATTTAAATAAGAAAATAAAAGAGACAAAAGCATTTTACACATATTTCCTCCTTTTTAATAATTTAATTTTAAAATTTTTGTCTTTATGGAATCAAATTAAAGATTTAAAAAATTTGGACTTGAAATTTAAATTTTTAAAAGTTATAATTAATGACTGAACGGTCAGTCAAAAAAATGAATGTAAGGGAAAAAATTTTAAAAACTGCTACTATGGTTTTTCTTGATAAAGGGTATTATAATGCCCGGGTTGAGGATATTGCTAACAAGGCAAATATTGCCAAAGGTACAATTTATCTTTATTTCAGGGATAAAAAGGAGCTTTTTCTCTCTTCCATTGAGAAGGAAATTAAGGGATTATATTTAAATTTGAAGGAAATTATGGATAAAGAGGAAGAGCCTTTAAGAAAATTGAGAAAGTTTTTGAGTATTATATATAAAAATTTTTGTAATAAAAAGAAATATTTTGATAGTGCGATAAGGTTGTGGCCAGGTGAATTAGGGGAAGAGATTATAAAAATTATAATTCCCTATATAAGAAGGATAATTAGGGAAATTGAAAAAATTTTAAAAGAAGGGAGGGAAAAAAAGATTTTTAAAGAGGATTTTTCTGCTTATCATTATGCTGTTTCTATTATGGGTATAATTCGTTCCGCGGTTATGGCTGAAATTTTTCTGGGTAAAAAGATTTCCTTTGATGAAACTTTCAAGTTTATTGAAAAAATTTTAATTAAAGAGGAGGTTAATAAATGATAAAGTTAATTTTTATTTTTTTGATAAATATAAACCTTTCAGAAAAAGAGGCTATCAAGATGGCACTTTCAAATCCTCTTATAAAAGCAAAAATTGAAGAAATAAAGTCCTCTGATTATGATAAAAGAAAAGTTTTTTCCTCTTTTTTTCCTCAAATAAGCTCTTCTTTTTCCTATTCTTATTCAACTTTTGTGGATAAAATTGTGCAGCCTGTTCTTGTTGGTATTGATCCAATTACATTTCAGCCTATTTTTAAAGAAGTGGAAATTGAATTTGGTAGACCTGAAAGGAGGATTTTAAATGTATCCCTTGATCTTGTTTTATTTTCTGGATTTCAAAGAATTTATTTATTAAAGATGATGAGTGCTCTTAAAAGTTCAAAGATAAAGGAAAAGGAGCTTAAGGAAAAGGAACTGGAAATACTTATAAGTACTCTTTACACTCAGGGGCTTTTCCTTAAAAGAGCAATTGAAAAACAGAGGGAAATAATTAATATTCTTTCTGAGCATATTGAGGTTGCTAAAAAGAGGTATGAATCAGGTTTTGCTTTAGAGCTTGATGTTTTATCAAGTGAGGTGGAGAAAAAAAGATATGAATCCCAGCTTGCTGATTTTGAAAGTTTTTATATAAGAATAATTTCATCTATTAAGACCCTTTGTAATATTAAAGAGGAGGAAGAGGTAATTCTTTCAGATACTTTAGAAGTTGATACTTTAATTGAGGAAGAGGAGTTCAAAAGAATTGATGTTGAGGTTATGAAGGAAAATTTAAGAATGCTTAAAGAAAATAAAAAATCTGCCTATTCAGAATTTTTTCCAAAGGTTTTTGGAGGGATAGATTACATTTATAGTAGACCCTATGGGATTTTCAGGGATGAATGGGGGGATTATTTTCAATATTTTATAGGAGTTTCTTTTGATATTTTTGATTTTGGAAGGAGGTGGAATGAGGTTAAAAAGAGGGAGTCTGAGGTGAAGAATGCGGAGTATATATTAATGTTTATGGAAAAAAAGGCAAGGGAGGATTTAAGGGCGTCTTTGGAAGAATTTAAGTCTTCTTTAAAATCTTTTAAATTAGCGGAAAAAACTCTTGAGCTTGCGAGGAAGTCTCTTTTAATTTCAAGGGAACAATATGAAAAGGGTTTCATTTCAAATAGGGATTTTCTTGATGTTTTGAGAAAGGCTCTTGAGGCAGAAATATTATATTTAAGTTCTATTTCAAAATTAAAGGAGGCAAAATTAAAATATAAAGCATCCTTGTATGGAGTAAGTATGAATTTTTAAAAGGAGGTAAATCATGAAAAACTTTTTAGTTTTATTTTTAATTTCCTTGATTTTTCTGAGATGCGAGAGGGAAAGAAATTTGGAAAAATCTGAGGAAATAAAAATACCTGTTACTGTTATAAAACCTATAAAGGGAGATATATCCTTCAAAATAAAGCTTTCAGGAAAGATAGAAGGGAATCCTGATGTGCTTGTTTTTGCTCCTATGCCAGGGTATTATCTTGAAAGGCTTAAAAAGGAGGGTGAAAATGTTAAAAAGGGAGAGGTAATTTTGCTTCTTGAGAGGAGGGAATTTGGGCTTAAATTTGAGCCTGTTAAAATTGAAGCTCCTGTTTCAGGAAAGGTTTCTTATTTTGAATTCGATAAAGGAGAATATATAACTCCTAATAAGCCTCTTTTAAGAATTTATGGGGATGAGGAATTTAAGGTAAGACTTTCTTTGCCTTCGGATTATGTGAATTATATAACAAAAGGAAAAAGGGTAAAAGTTTTTGTTAATTCTGATACTTATAGTGGGTTAATAAAAGAGGTAATGAGTGTTTCTGATCCTTTTACTTTAAATTTTGATTTTGAGATAGTTTTTAAACCTGACAAAAAAATTCTTCCAGGAATTCCCTGTGAGGTGGAGGTAGAAATTTTTAGAAAGGAAAATGTTTTGAAGTTACCTTTAAAGTGTGTTCTTGGAGCAGCTAAAAAGTCAGTTTTTATTGTTGAAAATGGAGTTGCAAAAAGGGTTCCTGTGGTAACAGGGATAGAGGCAGAGGGATTTGTGGAAATTATAGAAGGTATAAAAGAGGGTGATTTTGTGGTATTTAAGGGTGCAGAAGTTTTAAAGGAGGGCACAAGGGTGGAAATAATAAATGGAGGTTAAAAATGGTTAAGTTTTTTGTAAAAAGACCTATTTTAACTTTTTCGGTTTATACTGCTCTTTTTTTGATAGGAATTTTTTCAATCAGGGTTCTTCCCATTGATATGTTTCCTGATATAAGTATTCCAATGGCAAGTATTATTACAATAAGACCTGGTGCTTCTCCGGAGGAAATAGAGGATGAAGTTACAAGGTATATTGAGGATGCTGTTTCCACAGTTCCAAATGTAACTCAAATAAGGTCTATTTCCATGCAGGATATTTCTGCTGTTACTATTCAATTTGATTGGGGGACAGATATTGATGAGGCAGCTAATGATATAAGAACAAGGCTTGAGATAACGAAATATTATTTACCGGAGGATGCAGAGGTGCCCAGGGTTTTTAAGTTTGATCTTTCTCAGATTCCTATTTTAATTGGTACTTTTACGATTAAGGATACCTTTTTTGATTTAAGAACTTTTTTTGAGGAGGAAATTGCTGAGAGATTAAAAAGAATTCCAGGAGTAGGAGAAGTTCAGTTCTGGGGTGGTGGAAAAAGGGAGATAGTTAAAATTGAGTTAAAGAAAAAATATATTGAGGAGCTTGGGATTAGTCCTTTTATTATAAAAGAGGCTCTTCAGAGGGAAAATTTGAATATTCCTATAGGAAATGTAGAGGATTACTATTATTCACTTCCTGTTAAGGTAAGTTCTAAATTCAGGAGTATAGAGGATATAAGGAATATTCGGATATTTTTAAACAATAAGGGTTCTTATAAATTGGGTGATATAGCAAATGTGGAGATAGCTTATGATGACCCTATTACTTACGTAAGAACAAAGGGAAGACCTTCTTTAATTTTTGCTGTGATGAAGCAATCAGGAGCAAATACAGTTGAAGTTGCTGAGAGAGTTAAAAAGGAGGTCAGTAAAATATTAAGGGATTATCCTGGTGTTGAACTTAAAATTTCAAATGATTTATCAAGGTTTATAAAATCTTCTATTGAAAATCTTACAAATACAATTTACTGGGCGGTTCTTTTTATATTTCTTATAACTCTTTTGTTTTTGAGGCATATATCTTCAAGTTTTGTAATTGCTTTAACTATTCCTTTTTCTCTTCTTTCCGGATTTATACTTCTTAAAATTACAGGTAGTTCAATTAATATTATTTCTCTTTCCTCTCTTGCCCTTGCTGCAGGAATGGTTGTTGATAATGCTGTAGTTGTTCTTGAAAATATTTTTTTCAGGAGGGAAAAGGGTGAGGAAAGGATAGAAGCTGCCTTTAAAGGTGCAATAGAAGTTTTTGCTCCTATTCTTGCTTCAACGTTAACAACAATTGCCATTTTTGGTCCTCTTGTTATAGGAACTGGTTTTGTAGGTGTGATGTTTAAGCAGCTTGCAATGACTGTTACCACTGTTCTTTTGACCTCTTTAATTGTAAGTATTACATTAACTCCCACTCTTTCAAGGTTATTAATCAGAAATATTCCTAAAAAGGAGGGAATTTTATATAGAGCCTTTGAATTTTTAATGAGATTTTATGATAAAACTCTTAATTTTGCTTTGAAAAGGATGTATATTACTTTAGGTTTTGGTTTTATATTCTTTTTGTTTGGTCTTTTTCTCTTCTTTAGGGGTTTTGTTAAAACGGAATTTTTCCCTGAGTCTGATACAGGTGAAATCAGGGGCAGTTATATTCTTTCTCCTGGAACAAAGCTTTCTGTTACTGATTCTGTTTCAAGAAAGGTGGAGGAAATTTTAAGAAGTGTTCCTGAAATTAAGGTCTATACCACAAGGTCAGGAAGAAGTGAAGCAGGATGGGGAGGAGTTATGGGTCTTGTTGAGGGTGAAAATACAGGATTTTTTTATTCCTTTGCGGGGAACAAGGAGGAAAGAAAAAGGAGTATAGGAGAGATTGTATTAGAAATTGAGGAAGAAATGAGAAAGATTCCTGGGATAAAAACTATACAGATTATGACAGGTGGTGGGATTCAACATCTTATACAGGGATTTGGTGCGCCTATTGAGATAAAGGTGTATGGTGAAGATTTAGATGTAGCTGATTCAATTGCGGAATATATAAAAAGTGTTCTTGAAGATATAGAGGGGATAAGGAGTATAAGGCTTACCAGGGAAAAGGGGCTTCCTGAAATTTCACTTATTCCCTTGAGAGATAGAATTCTTGAACTTGGGATAAATTCTTCTTTAATAGGTGCTTATTTAAGATATTTAAATTTTGGGGATAAGGTAGGCACATTTAAAATAGGGGAAAAGGAGCTTGATATTAAGATTATGCTTGAGGATAGGTATAGAAAAAATAAAGATTTTCTTTTATTTTATTCTTTTCCTTTAGGTGATAAAAAGCTATATATGAAGAATATATTTGAGGTGGAGAAAATTTTAAGTCCTCTTTCGATTGAGAGGGAAAATAAAGAAAGGGTTATAAAGGTTCAGGCTGAGGTTTATGGAAAGCCTTTGGGAGAAGTTAAAAAGGAAATTATGAAGAAATTGAAAAATGTTTTAGGGGCAAGGGGAGGGTTTAGAGTTGAGTTTGGAGGGTTAACAGAGGAGCAGGCAGAGTCTTTTAGGACTCTTTTTTATGCTTTTTTAATAGGGATTATTCTTGTTTATCTTGTTATGGCAGCTCAATTTGAGTCTTTTCTTCTTCCCTTTATAATAATGTTTACGGTTCCTTCTGGAATAACAGGGGTTGCTATTATTCATCTTTTGACGGGTGTTTCTTTTTCTGTTCCTTCTTTTGTGGGTATGATAATGATGATAGGTATTGTTGTTAACAATGCTATAGTGATGCTTGATTATGTGGAAAGGAGGAGGGTGGAGGGTAAGAGGATTTTTGAGGCTGTTAAGGAGGGGGCTTTAAGAAGGTTTAGACCTATTCTTGTTACTTCTTTTACTACGATTATGGGGCTTATTCCTCTTGCTGTTTTTAGGGGTGAGGGTTCGGAATCCTGGAGTCCTCTTGCGATTTCTGTTATAGGAGGTCTTTTATTTTCTCTTCTTATAAGTTTAGTTTTTATACCTACAATGTATCAATTTGTTCAGAAGAAATTTTTAAAAAGGGAGTAGATTATATATTTGGTAAGTTTTGACTTTTTATTTACGAGGAATTTATAATTAATTTAAGAATGGGAAAATGAAGGAGTGAAATATGAAAATTGTGGAAATCAAAAAAATTTTGAATGAAATTAAGGCTCTGGTAAGGAAGGAATATAAAGCGGAAATATTGGGGATATTTGGTTCTTATGTTCGTGGAGAAGAGAAGGATAAAAGTGATTTGGACATTCTTGTTAGATTTCTTGAGGGGGCTTCACTTTTGGATTTGGCTCATCTTTGTGATTTTCTTGAAGAAAAACTGGGTATTTCTGCCAGGGTTGTTCCTATAGATACCGTTAGAAAAGAAATAAAAGCTCGAATATTAGAGGAAACAGTTTATTTATGAGGGATTCAAGGCTTTATTTGAAAGATGTATTGGAAGCAATGGAAGCAATAGAGGAATTTGTGAAAGGTATGGAATTTGAGGAATTCAAGTTAAGTGACCTTGTATCCAGTGCTGTTATTAGGAAGTTTGAAATTATTGGAGAGGCGATAAAACACATTCCAGAGGAGATAAAACAAAAATATCCTGAAATACCTTGGCGTAAAATGGCGGGGATGAGAGACAGGCTTATTCACTTTTATTTTGGTATAAATAAAATAAAAGGAGGAGTATAATATGGAAATAGATATTCCTTGCTTTATTATGCTTTGTTCAAATGAAACTGAAAGGGAATGCCTTGAGAGAGGACTATTTGGTGATAGAGAATATAATTTTCGTCGTCTAAGTTCAATAAAGAAAGGAGACATTGGATTTTTATTAAATGTATCCAGAAAAGAGCTTCTTGGCATTTTTGTGGCAGAAGGTCCTGCTCAGTTAAATATTGTTCCAGAAGCATGGGGAGGGGGGTTTCCGGCTCAAGTTAAAGTAAAACTTATTGGTAAATTACAAAGAGTTGAGGGAGCTATAAATAAATTAAAGAACATCATTCCTTTGAACACGCGTAAAGGACATTGGGTTCCATTTCATTTTTCATATGGGCCAGAAATCACAGAAAAAATATTATCTCTGTTTGAAATTCCAGAAGAGTTACTAGTGGAACAACACAGAGAAATAGGTATATTCCCTGAGCCTACTTTAGAAGATGTTGCAGGATTAGATGAAGTAAAAAAATTTATTTATAAAAGAATTATTGCTCCTTTTGAAGATGAAGAAACCGCGTATATGCTTAAGCTTCGTATTGGTGGAGGGTTATTACTTTTTGGTCCACCTGGGACAGGGAAAACACTTGTTGCTATGGCTATTGCAAATAGTATTCAGGCAAAATTTATTGATATTAGTCCATCTGTGATTATAGGGTATCCTGGGGAAGCTGAGAAAAGGTTAGAAAATATTTTTTCAGCATTAGAAAAAGAGCCAAGAGCAGTATTGTTTTTTGACGAGGCTGAGTGGATTCTATGTAAGAGAGAAAGTCAGGCTTCTTCAGTTATGCAAAGAATCACTCCTTTAATTTTGGCCCAATTAAGTAAAATATTTAAGGAAAAAACTAAGCCTATTATCATTATTGCTGCTACTAATAAACCTGAAATGATAGACCCTGCCTTCCTTCGCCCGGGAAGATTTGATAAGATTTTTTATGTGGGATTACCTGATAAAAATACAATAAAAGAGATTATAAAAATCCAACTACGGGGAAGGAAGCATAAATTAAATGATAATGAAATTACAGAATTATCGGAAAAGTTGGAAGGTTATTCAGGGGCAGATATAGAATATATAATTGATGAAGCCGCTTTCCTGGCATCTGAAAGAAAAGACAAAGACAAGGAAGTTGCTATAATTAAAGAGGATATAATTAAAGTTATTGAAAAAACATTCCCATCGGTAAAGCCAGAAGATGTTAAAAAATTAGAAGAATGGGCTAAGAAAATAGGAATAAAAATATCTTAACCTATGTTTGACATTTAGGTTCTTTAAGTGCTTGAAAATTAAGCACTTTAAAAACAAAGTGGTCACTACTTTTCAATTTATTGTGTGATAAATCGCACGCTACT
>FWWL01008722.1_pt1 | contig 12840 bp, 13 predicted proteins | sample 2228331 | NCBI WGS metagenome assembly FWWL01 (sample SAMEA103939775, study PRJEB20133) | metagenome | reverse complement strand
TCGAGGCGGACCACGCGGCCCTCCCGCGGGCGCTCCAGCCAACCCCAGCCCTCGCGCTCCAGCAAGTACCCGTCGGCGATCTGCCCGAAGAACGTTTCCGTGTCGACGCGGCGGCGGGCGTCCGCGCGATCCTGCCGAAGCAGGACGGGCTGCGGCTCGCCCTCGTCTACCTCCGGCGCGTCCCGGGCGTCCGCGGCGGGGTGGTCGTGCGGGGGGAGCGGATCGGGCTCGCGGGCGGGGTGGAGGTCGCCGCATGAGCCGCGCCGCGAGCGAGGACCGGGAGCGCGCCCAGGCGAAGCTCCGCGTGGAGGAGCTGCGTCAGCTCATCAACTACCACGCCTACCGCTACTACGTGCTCGACGAGCCGGAGATCTCCGACGCCGACTACGACGAGCTCGTGCGGGAGCTCCGGGAGCTCGAGGAGCGCTACCCGGAGCTCGTGACCCCGGACTCGCCGACCCAGCGCGTGGGCGCGGCGCCGGCGGAGCTGTTCGCGCCGGTGGAGCACCGGGCCCCGATGCTCTCCCTCGACAACGCTTTCTCCCCGGAGGAGCTGAAGGCCTGGGCCACCCGGGTCGAGCGCGCCGTGGGGCGGTCCGTCGCCTACGCGTGCGAGCTGAAGATCGACGGCGTGGCGGTGGCCCTGACCTACGAGGCCGGGGTGCTCGTGCGCGGGGCGACGCGCGGGGACGGCCGGGTGGGGGAGGACATCACCGCCAACGTCCGGACCGTGCGGGCCGTGCCCCGCCGGCTGGCCGTGGACGACCCCCCGGCCGTGCTCGAGGTCCGGGGCGAGATCTACCTCCCGGTGCGAGCCTTCGAGGAGCTGAACGAGCAGCTCACGGCGGCGGGGCAACGCCCCTTCGCGAACCCCCGGAACGCCGCGGCGGGGTCCCTGCGCCAGAAGGACCCCCGGGTCACGGCCTCGAGGCCGCTCTCGTTCTGGGTCCACTCCTTCGGCTACGCGGAGCGGATCTCGTTCCCCACCCACTCGGCCTTCCTCGAGTGGTGCCGGAGGGCGGGGCTGCCGGTCCCCCCGACGAGCGAGACCCGGCCGGACCTGGACGGCGTGCTCGACTACGTCGCGTACTGGCAGGAGCACCGGCACGACGTGGACTACGAGATCGACGGGGTGGTCGTGAAGGTGGACGACGTGGCCATCCAGCAGGAGCTGGGGGCGACGAGCCACGCGCCCCGATGGGCGATCGCGTACAAGTTCCCGCCGGAGGAGCGCACGACGCTCCTGCGTCGGATCGACGTCCACACCGGCCGGACCGGCAAGGTCACGCCCTTCGCGGTGCTCGAGCCGGTCGTGGTGGGTGGCGTGACCGTGACCTACGCCACGCTCCACAACGAGGACGAGGTGCGCCGCAAGGACGTGCGCGAGGGCGACACCGTGATCGTCCGCCGCGCCGGCGACGTGATCCCCGAGATCGTGGGCCCGGTCCTGTCGAAGCGTCCCCCCGACGCCCGGCCCTGGCGGTTCCCCGAGCGCTGCCCCTCCTGCGGGACGCGCCTCGTGCGCCCGGAGGGCGAGGCCGACCACCGCTGCCCGAACCCGGCCTGCCCCAGCCGGAACGTGGAGTGGCTCTTCTCCTTCGCCTCCCGCGGCGCGATGGACATCGAGGGGCTCGGGTACATGACGGTGATGCAGCTGCTCGAGCGGGGGCTCGTGAAGGACCCGGGCGATCTCTACACCCTCACCGCCGAGGACCTCGCGAAGCTGGAGGGCTTCGCCGAGAAGTCCATCTCGAACCTCCTCGAGGCGATCGAGCGCTCGAAGGACCGACCCCTGTGGCGGCTCCTCGTGGCGCTGAACATCCGCCACGTGGGGGCCCACGTCGCGCAGCTCCTCGCGAAGGCGTTCGGCTCGGTGGATGCGCTCGCGGCCGCCTCCGTGGAGGAGATCGACGCCGTGCCCGGCATCGGGCCCGCGATCGCGCGGAGCGTCGCCGAGTGGTTCCGGGACCCCGCGAACCGGGCGCTGATCGAGAAGCTCCGGGCCGCGGGCGTCCGGATGGCCGACGAGGCCCCGGCCGTCCCCGCCGGGGAGGGGCCGCTCGCCGGGCGCACGGTCGTCCTCACCGGGACCCTGCCCTCGCTCTCCCGCGAGGAGGCGACGCGCCTCGCCGAGGAGGCGGGCGCGAGGGTCGCCTCGAGCGTGTCGCGGAAGACGGACTTCGTCGTGGCCGGGGAGAACCCCGGATCGAAGCTCGCGAAGGCCCGTGAGCTCGGGATCGAGGTGATCGACGAGGCGGAGTTCCTGCGCCGGCTGGGACGCGGGTAGGCTTGGGGCCGGTGGGGGACGCGCGGGTGGCGACGAGGATCGATGGCAACGCGATGGCGGCCGAGCTCCACGCCCGGCTCGCGGAGGAGGTGCGGGAGCTCCGCGGGGCCGGCGTGCGGCCCGGGCTCGCGACGGTGCTCGTCGGCGAGGACTACCCCGCGATGGCCTACGAGCGGCGCGTCCGTCGGCTGGCCGAGGAGCTCGACTGCACCTACGTGTGCGAGCACCTGCCGGCGGACGTCGAGCTCGCCGAGGCCCTCGCCACCGTGGGCAAGCTGAACGCCGACCCGCGGATCACGGGGATCCTCGTGCTCCGGCCACTGCCCCCGCAGGTCCCGGAGGTGGAGCTGTACCGGATCCTCTCGCCGGCCAAGGACATCGAGGCCGTGACCCCGGTGAACGCGGGACTGCTCGCGCAGGGTCGGCCGCGGTTCATCCCCTCGACGCCGGCGGCCTGCTTCCACATGCTCGACACGTACCTGCGCTCGGTGGGCCGCGATCCCGCCACCGCCTACGACGGCGCGAACCTCGTCCTCGTGGGGCGCTCGAACAACGTGGGCAAGCCGGCGGTGTGGCTCGGGCTCCAGCGCAACGCCACCGTGATCTCGGCCCACCACTACACGGACCAGGCGGGGCGGCTGGCCGACTTCACCCGGATCGCCGACATCCTCATCGTGGCGGTGGGTCGGCGCGGGCTCGTGACCGGCGAGATGGTGCGCGAGGGCGTGATCGCGATCGACGTCGGCATCAACCCGGTCCGGGACGAGGCGACGGGCAAGGTGCGCCTCGTCGGGGACCTGGACTACGAGAGCGTGGCGGCCCGGGCCGAGGCGATCTCGCCCGTCCCCGGCGGCGTGGGGCCGCTCACCGACATCTGGCTGCTCCACAACACGGTGCGCGCGGCGGCGATGCGCGCGCACGTCCCGCACCCGCCGGAGATGACGCTGTGACCTACTCGATCGTCGCGCGCGATCCGGCGACGGGCGAGCTCGGGGTCGCCGTCCAATCCCACTGGTTCGCCGCGGGGATCGTCTGCTGGGCCCGGGCCGGCGTGGGGGCGGTGGCGACCCAGGCCCTCGCCCTCGTCGAGCACGGGCCCCTGGGGCTCGAGCTCATGGCGGGCGGGGCCCCCGCCGAGGAGGCCCTGGCCGCGCGCCTGACGGCGGATCCCGACCGGGAGCACCGACAGGTCGCGATGGTGGATCGCGAGGGCCGGGTCGCGGCCCACACCGGTCGGTCCTGCATCCGGGAGGCGGGCCACCGCACCGGCGAGGGTTTCTCCTGCCAGGCCAACATGATGCGCCGGGCCACGGTGTGGGACGCGATGGCCGAGGCCTTCCGGGCCGCGCGCGGGGACCTCGCCGAGCGGATGCTCGCGGCCCTCGAGGCCGCCGAGGCCGAGGGGGGAGACATCCGCGGGCGGCAGGCGGCCCGGGTGCTCGTGGTCCGAGGGGAGGCGAGCGAGCGGCCGTGGGAGGACGTGCTCGTGGACCTCCGGGTGGACGACCACCCCGACCCGCTGCCCGAGCTCCGCCGCCTCCTCACGCTCCAGCGCGCCTACGAGCGGCTCGAGCGCGCCGAGGAGCTCGAGCTCGCGGGCGACGTGGATGGCGCCCTGCGGGAGCGCCGCGCCGCGATGGCCCTCGCCCCCGAGAACCCCGAGATCGCCTTCTGGACCGCGATCTCGCTCGGCCTCCACGGTCGGCTGGAGGAGGCCCGGGCGGCGCTGGCCGTCGCGCTGCCCGCCGATCCGGGGTGGGCGGAGCTCCTGCGCCGCCTGGGGGACCAGCGGCTCATGGGGGTGACCCCCGAGCTCGCGGCGGAGCTCCTCGCCCACGGCGGCTAGACTCGGGGCGATGCCGGTCGAGATCGACATCGAGCACGTGGCGCGCCTCGCGCGCCTGGAGCTCACGCCCGAGGAGAAGGAGCGCCTCCGCGCGCAGCTGGGGCTGATCCTCGAGCACGCCGCGAAGGTCGGCGAGGTCGCGACGGCGGACGTCCCGCCGACGGCCTGGGCGATCCCCCGGGTGAACGTGTTGCGGCCGGACGAGCCCACGCCCTCCCTGCCGGTCGAGGAGGTCCTGGCGAACGCGCCGGAGGTGGAGGACGGCCGCTTCAAGGTGCCCAGGATCGTGGAGGTGGAGTGAGCGAGCTCTGCGACCGGACCGCGAGCGAGCTCGCGGAGCTGCTGCGGCGCGGGGAGGTCTCCAGCGTCGAGGTCACCCGCTCCTGCCTGGCGCGGATGGACGCGCTCGAGCCCCGGCTGAACGCCTTCCTCACCCGGACCGACGAGCTCGCGCTGGAGCAGGCCGCCCGGGCCGACGAGCGGATCCGCGCGGGGGAGGCCCCGGACGTGGCCGGGATCCCCCTCGCGCTCAAGGACGTGCTCTCGACCCGGGGCGTCCGCACGACCTGCGGGTCCCGGATCCTGGAGACCTACGTGCCGCCCTTCGACTGCACGCCCTGGGCCCGTCTGGCCGAGGCCGGCTCGGTGCTGCTCGGCAAGACGAACTGCGACGAGTTCGCGATGGGCTCCTCCAACGAGAACTCCGCCTTCGGGCCGGTGCGCAACCCCTGGGACCTGGACCGGGTGCCGGGGGGCTTCGCCGGCGGCTCGGCGGCGGCGGTCGCGGCGGGGGAGGCCGTGTGGGCCCTGGGGACCGACACCGGCGGCTCGGTCCGCCAGCCGGCGGCCCTCTGCGGGGTCGTGGGGCTGAAGCCCACCTACGGGCTCGTCTCGCGGTACGGGCTCGTCGCCTTCGCGTCCTCCCTCGATACGGTGGGGACCTTCACCCGGAGCGTCCGCGACGCGGCCGTGCTCCTTCGGGCCATCGCGGGCAAGGACCCCATGGACGCCACGAGCCTGCCGGATCCGGTGCCGGACTACGTGGCGGCCCTCACCGGCGACGTGCGGCGGCTGCGCGTCGGCGTGATCGCCGAGGCCTTCGGCGAGGGCGTCCAGCCGGCCGTGGCCGCCGAGGTGCGGGGCGCCGTGGAGCGCCTGGCCGACCTCGGCGCGGAGGTCGGGGAGGTCTCGCTCCCGCACACGGACTACGCGCTCTCGGCCTACTACCTCATCGCGCCCTCGGAGGCGTCCTCCAACCTCGCCCGGTACGACGGGGTCCGCTACGGGCTCCGGGTGGAGGGCCGGGACTCCGTGGAGATGATGGCGCGCACGCGGGGCGCGGGGTTCGGCGCCGAGGTGAAGCGTCGGATCATGCTCGGCACGTACGCGCTCTCGGCCGGCTACTACGAGGCCTTCTACGGGCAGGCCCAGAAGGTGCGCACCCTCATCATCCGCGACTACGAGCGCGCCTTCGAGCGCTACGACGTGCTCGTCTCCCCGACCTCGCCCACGACCGCCTTCCGGCTCGGCGAGAAGGTGGACGACCCCCTGGCGATGTACCTGAGCGACGTCTTCACGATCCCGGCGAACCTGGCCGGGGTGCCCGCGATCTCGATCCCCTGCGGGCTGGACGAGGACGGCCTACCGATCGGCCTCCAGCTCACGGCGCCGGTGCTCCGGGAGGACCTCCTGCTGCGGGTCGCCGACGCCCTCGAGCGCGAGCTCGCCCTGGAGCTCCGCCCCGTCCTCGTCGGATCCGGCTAGCTCGAGGCCGGCCTCTCGGTGGGCCGCGCCCGCCGAGACGATCAGCGCGACCGAGGCCACCACGATGCCGCCCGCGAGGAGGGTCCTCGGCCCGACGGGCTCGTGGAGGATCAGCCAGCCGAGGAACACGGCGACCACGGGGTTCACGTACGCGTAGGTGGAGACGAGGGAGGTCCTCGCCACCCGCAGGAGCCACAGGTACGCGCTGAACCCGCCCCAGGAGCCCACGACGATCAGGTACGCGAGGGCGAGCACCGAGGCCCGCGAGAACCCCGAGACCCGGATCCCGCCGAGCTCCCCCGCCAGGATCCCGACGAGCGCGAGCGCGGCGCCGCCGACGAGCATCTGCATCCCCACCCCGACGAGCGGGCGGCGGGGCAGCCGCGCGGTGCGCGAGACGAGGGAGCCCGTGGCCCACGAGAGCGACGCCCCGATCGCCACGAGCATCCCGACCGGGTCCACGTCCCCCGCGACGTTCGCTCGGACGAGGAGCGCGGCGCCGCCGAACCCCGCCACGAGCCCGACCACGGCGCGCGGGGAGAGCCTGCCGCCGAAGAACAGCCGGTCGAGCAGGGCCATCCACAGGGGCACGAGCCCGATGAGCAAGGCCGTGAGGCCCGAGGGGATGGTCCGCTCGGCCCAGACGACGGCCCCGTTGCCGCCGAGCACGAGGAGCAGGCCGACGGCGGCCGCCGCCCGCCAGTTCTCCCGGGTCGGTCGGTCGGTCTCCCCGTCCCCGCGACGGACCGCCCACGCGTACAGGAGCCCGCCCGCGACGAGGAACCGCACCGAGGCCGCGAGGAGCGGCGGCAGGGTCTCGTTCACGACCCGGATCGCGAGGTAGGTCGTGCCCCAGATGAGGTAGACGGCGACGAGGGCCAGCCAGATCGCCGCGAGGGGCGGCCGCGCCCCGCTCGCCGTGGCGCCCCCTCGCGACATGCACCCACGATACCGTGCCCTTGGCGTGCGGTTCGCCGCATGGTCCGCGCGAGGGGGTGGCAGGGGACAGCGGACTTGACCAGAGAGAGAGTTAACGTTCGAATCGATGCGGTGCGCGAGGAGGTGATGGGGATGCGCGCGGATCTCCGACTCCTGGGACGGGTCCTGCTGCTAGCGCTCGGGGTTCTGGTGATTGGCCTTATCGTGGCCCCGTATGCCTGGGGTGTGAAGTGGGGGCCGGTCACTGCCCACTACGACGGGAAGGCGCGGGCGAGAGGGAGTGGCGATTTACAACAAGTTCAAGCTGGAAGATCTGCGCGATGACGGGAACAGCGTGTACGGGAAGACCACGTTCTGGTGCTACCGCGGGGGCTGGCTCTACGAGGACGACACGAAGGCCACGCCAGAGATCGAGGACTGGACGCAGACCTTCCACCTGCGCGATCAGCTCTGGCCAGACGCCACGCGGGCCCGGGCAGAGTCCTGGGTGTGCGTCCAGCTGGGTTGGCCCGTCCCGGACTCATGCAGTGCGCATGCGCTGGCGACCTTCAGGTGCTGAGTCTGCTGGGGACAACGGACCGCGCTAGGCTTGCCCTGCCGTGGAGTGGACGGTGGGTGGCGCCGAGGGCGGCGTTCTCGTGCGCGGCCTGCGGGTGTGCCTCGGCTCGCGGGAGGTCTTGAAGGGCGTTTCGCTCGCGTTCGATCGCGGGGTCGTCGCGATCGTCGGGCCGAACGGATCGGGCAAGACCACGCTGCTCAGGGCGCTCGCGGGGCTGGTCCCGGTCGCCGCGGGCGAGGTTCGGGTCGCCGGTTTCGACGTGACGTCCCGCGCCGGGCTCGTCGCGTCACGGCGACGGACGGGCTTCCTCCCCCAAGACCCCTCGTTCCTCGAGAACCTCACCGTCCGGGAAGCGGTCCTGTACGCGGCGTGGCTCCACAGGATCGACCCGGTCGACCGCCAGGCGGCGGTGGACCAGGCTCTGGACGAGCTCGACCTGCGTGAGGTCGCGAACCGGCGGCTCAGGGAGCTCTCGGGCGGCACCCGGCGCCGCGCGTACATCGCGCAGGCCCTGGTCCATCGTCCAGCGATCCTCCTGCTGGACGAGCCGACGGTGGGTCTCGACCCCGAGCACCGTGTGGAGCTCCGCCGTCTCATCCGGCGTGTGGCCACCGGACGCTTCGCGCTGCTCACGACCCACCTGACGGAGGACGTGGAGCTGCTGCCCGATCGCGTCGTCGCCCTGGTCGAAGGATCCGTGCGCTTCGACGGCACCCCCGAGGAGCTGGTTGCGCTCGCCGGGGACGAGGTCGGCGCCGACGAGCGTGCCGTCGAGAGGGCCCTGCGCATCGTGAGCGGCGGGGCGGCGCTGGCATGAGCAGCATCTGGCGAGTGCATCTGCGTCGGAGCTCGGCCCTGGCCGCGCTCCCCGCGCTCCTGATCCTGGTCGGCCTCCACGTGTTCGGTCGTGGGCGGATGTGGGTCCACGAGTGGCTCTGGGCCCTGTACCAGTACCACTTCGTCACCGTGCTGCTCGGACCCCCCGCGGCGGGGGTCGCCGCGTGGGAGGGACAGCGCGCCGCACGCTCGAGCGAGGTCGCGGCCGCCGCCGGCGCGACGGTGCGCGCGATGGTGGCTTCCTGGGCGGGTGTCTACGCGTGGACGCTCGTCGCCTACGCCGCCGGGCTCGTCGCGGTCGTCGCGCTCGTCCGGATGGCGGGCACGCCCGCTTGGCCGGACGGGGTCGCCGCGTCCACGTTGGGTCCGCCAGCCACGTTGCTCGCGGCGGAGACGGCGGTGGGGTTCGCGATCGGTCGAGGGATCCGCTCGCCGCTCGTGCCGCCCTTCGTCGCCGTGGGAACGTTCCTCGTCGTGCTCTTCTCCTACACGGTGGGACCGGCGCGACTGCTGGACGTGGGCGGGGCGAGCGCGTCCATGCTCGGCCTCGCGCCTCGACCGAGCCTGCAGGTCTCGCAGATCCTCCTTTACCTGGCCCTGGCCCTCGCGGCGCTGTCGTCGCCCATGTGGGCGCGAGGGAGGACGGTCGCGAGGCGCGCGGGCGCGACGCTGGCTGTTTCGGTGGTGCTCGCCGCGGCGGCCGCGAACGTGGTCCGCCAGGGTCCCGATCACTTCCAGCGGGTGCCCACCCCGCTCCGGTGCATCGGAGCCGAACCCGAGGTCTGCGTCGGCCCGGGCTACGCGCGGCTCGCCGCGGACGCCCGGGCCCTCCTCCTTCCGTACCTCGACGAGCTGCAGGGCGCTGGCGCGCCGGTGCCGGAGCGGTTCGAGCAGACCGCGAACCGAGGGGAGCGCGCCGCGCCGCTCGGGGGCCTCATGTTCCAACTGATCCGGTACGGCCCCGAGGTCGCGGAGGCGGGCGCGCCTGCCGCGATCGTCTTGTGGTACATGGGTCCCTCCTGCGACGTGTTCCGCGAGCCAGCTGCGACGGCTTTCGATGGACTCACCGCTTGGCTCGAGTCCCGCGTGCATCCGGAGCGCGTCATCGGTGAGCTCGATCCGCCGGTCCTCTCGCGGGGTACGCTGGACGAGCAACGGGCGTGGGTCCGGCGCGCGGTTCGGGTGCTCATGGCGTGCGGGCAGTGACGGCTCGACGCGCGACGGCCGTCGCGATCCTCCGGGCTTGGAACGGCGGGACGTTCGGGTTCGCGGCGCTCCTGGGGCTCGCCGCGTTCCTGCTCGTCCCGTCGCATCCCGTACCGGTGCCGGGACGTGAGGGCGTGCGCTCACTCCTGTGGCCGCTCGTCCCGACCCTCCCCGCGGTCGCCGTGCCGGGTTGCCTGTCGGCCGGTTACCGGGACCTGGAGCGCGTCGCGGCCCGATCGCTCCTTCGGATGCGGGCGGCGTGCGTCTCGGCCATCGCCGTGGCCACCTTCCTCGTTTGCCTGGCGAGCTGGAGGTTCGACCCCGTGGTCGTGTGGCGGAACGCGGCGCTCCTGCTCGGCATCGCGTTCGCCGGGACCGCCGTCCATCCCGCGGTCTCCTGGCTGCTCGTGTCGGTGATCCCGATGGTGATGTGGCTCACGGGAACGCAGCCGGGCGGAGTGGTGGAGCCGTGGTGCGTCTTGCTCCTGCCCCGGGGGTCGGCGTTGGCGGCCTGGCTGGCGTGCTTCGCGTTCGCGCTCGGCGCCGCGGTGGCCTGTTGCGCACGCCTCGGAGGCACGCCTCGGCCGTGGATGCCGGCTCTTGGTCGAGCCCAGCGGAGGGTCTCGGACCGCCGGGGGCGGGGTCAGCCGACGAGGTCGTCGACGTGGAGGTAGGTCGGGGCCGGGAGACGACGGAGGGCCCGGTCGTTGCCGACGAGCGCCGTGCAGCCTGCCTCCAGGGCGGTCGCGGCGACGATCGCCTCCACCATCCGCAGGCCGTGCTCGGCCCGGATCCCCGCGGCGCGCCGCGCCGTCTCGCGGGTCACCGGGAGGGCCTGGATCGGCCCGTCGAAGAGCTGCCCGACGAGCCCGGCCTCTCGCTCAACCCCGCTCCCACTCGTGGCGCAGGTCCGCGAGCCAGCGGTCCGGGTCTTCGCCGAAGGCGCCGCGGAGGGCTCCGCGGAGCGCGCGGATCGAGCGGACGGCCGGCTCCAGCACGAGGCGATCGCCCTCCTCCCACGGGACCACGCGATCGCCGGGCCCGATCCCGAGGTGGCGACGGGCCCAGGCCGGGATCGTGATCTGTCCCTTCGAGGAGACGGTCGCGGTGGTGCGCACGAGCCCAGGGTGGCCGCGGTCGCTCGGTGATGTCAAGCGACTTGCCTTGGGTAAAGCAACTGGGTGAACCGCACGGTGGGTGGTGGCCGTACCCGCTACCCCGCACCCGCTACCCTTAGGTCGTCATGGCCGGGGGGTACGAGACCGTCATCGGGCTCGAGTGCCACGTCGAGCTCGCCACCGCCACGAAGATGTTCTGCGGATGCCGGAACGAGTTCGGCGCGCCGCCGAACACGAACGTCTGCCCCGTGTGCCTCGGGTTGCCCGGATCTCGCCCTCAGCTGCGAGGTCGCGCCGCGCTCGTTCTTCCACCGGAAGAACTACTTCTACCCGGACATGCCGAAGAACTACCAGATCAGCCAGTACGACCTGCCGGTGTGCGTGCGGGGGCACCTCGACATCGAGGTGGACGGCGAGGTCCGGCGCATCGGCATCACCCGCGTGCACATGGAGGAGGACACCGGCAAGACGTCCCACGGGAGCACGAGCGGCCGGATCCACGAGGCCGAGTACGCGCTCGTGGACTACAACCGCGCGGGGGTGCCCCTCGTCGAGATCGTCTCCGAGCCGGACCTGCGCACGCCCGAGGAGGCCGGGGCCTACCTGCGGGAGCTCCGGGCCACCCTGGAGGCGCTCGGCGTCTCGGACGTCCGGATGGAGGAGGGGTCGCTCCGCTGCGACGCGAACATCTCCACGCGGCGGATCGGGGAGGAGGGCTACGGGGTCAAGGTCGAGATCAAGAACCTGAACTCGATCCGCTCCCTCGAGCGGGCCCTCCGCTACGAGCAGGAGCGCCAGCGGGCCGCGCTCGAGGCGGGCCAGGCGCTCGTGCAGGAGACCCGGCACTTCGACGAGGACCGGGGCACGACCCACACCCTCCGCTCGAAGGAGGAGGCCTTCGACTACCGCTACTTCCCCGAGCCGGACCTGCCCCCCCTCGAGCCGGATCGCGCCGTCGTCGAGGAGCTGCGGGCCGGGTTGCCGGAGCTCCCCGCGGCCAAGCGCGCGCGGTTCGAGCGCGAGCTCGGGCTGCGACCGGAGCAGGCCGCCCTGCTCGCGGGCTCGACCACGACGGCGGCCTTCTTCGAGGAGACCGTGGCGCTCGGGGCCGACCCCGTGGCCGCGGCGAACTGGATCACCCAGGACCTCGCGGGGATGCTGAACAAGGCCCGGGTGGAGCTCGGCGAGGCGAAGGTGACGCCTCGGCACGTGGCCGACCTCGTCCGGCTCGTGGCCGAGGGGACGGTCTCCGCGACGGGCGCGAAGCAGGCCCTCGAGGTGGCCGTGGAGACCGGGGAGGCGATCGAGGCGATCGTCGAGGCCCGCGGGCTGCGCCAGGTGAGCGACCTCGGCGCCCTCGCGGCCTGGGTGGACGAGGTGATCGCGGAGAACCCCGGCCCCGTCGAGCAGTACCGAGCCGGCAAGCAGGGGGTGCTCGGGTTCCTCGTCGGGCAGGTCATGAAGCGCTCGGGTGGCTCGGCGGACCCGCGGGCCGTGAACGAGCTCCTGCGCGAGCGCCTGGCGGGCGGCTGACGGGGGAGCGGTGCGGGCCCGCCCCTCGAGCCCGGCGCAGCCCTGGTGGCGCCGCGCGCTCCGGGGGCTGGGGGCGGCGGTCGCCGCGACCTTCCGCCCGATCGGGGCGATGTGGCGCTCGGCCCGGCCCCTCGACGCCTACGGCCTCGTCCAGCTCTCCTCCTCGGCGGGGGACGCGCTCGTCGCGATCGCCCTCGCCGGCTCGATCTTCTTCGAGGTGCCGGTGGGGGAGGCCAGGGTCCGGGTGGCGGCCTACCTCGCCCTCACGATGGCGCCCCTCGCTCTGGCCGGGCCCCTGCTCGTGCCGCTCCTCGACCGGGCCGGACCCCGGCGGGCGATCTCCTTCGGCGCCGCCGTGGGGCGGGCCCTGGCCTGCCTGTACGGGGCTCCCCGCGTGGCGACCCTCGTGCTGTTCCCCGTGGCCTTCATCCTGCTCGCGCTCCAGCGGGTCCACGCGATCACGCGGCACGGGCTCGCCCTCGCCTACGCCGGCGGGGAGCAGGGGCTGGTCCGCGCCAACGCGCGGCTCGGCCGGATCTCCGTCGGCGGGGTGCTCCTCGGCTCGGTCCCCGGGCTGATCCTGTTCCGGCTGGCGGGCGCGACCCCGACCCTGTACCTCGCCGCCGCCGTCTACGCGCTGTCCGCGGCGCTCAACCTCCGGTTGCCGCACCCGCGCGTGCCGCCGAGGCCGCGACGAGACGTGGGTCGGCTCGGGCGGCTGCCGGAGCTCGCGGCCCCGGCGATCGGGGCG
>FWWL01007511.1_pt1 | contig 12842 bp, 10 predicted proteins | sample 2228331 | NCBI WGS metagenome assembly FWWL01 (sample SAMEA103939775, study PRJEB20133) | metagenome | reverse complement strand
GGACGGCAGACAAAAGGCGACCGCTGCCCTCGCCCCATTGACCTTGACATTTTGTGGGCGGAAGGGAGAAGGGTGACGACGGAGCGGTTGGTTGTTCCCCACCCCCGCCTGTGGGAGCGGGCGTTTGTGCTCCTGCCCCTTTCGGACCTCACTGAAGAGTTGGACGGTTATTCCGTTCGCGATGCAGTTCAGCGACTGCAAGCCATGCAAAAGGTGTGGAAAGTGAGCGAGTGTTGGTGGATGCCTTAACCCCTTCGTCGCTCCGCTAAAAAGCGGAAAGAGGGCTATAATTTGGCACGGTGGACACTGAAGGGCGTCTCTTCCGATGTGCCGAATGCGGTTCATTGGAGGCGCTTCTCCTGAGGCGCCAAACGGCGGTTCGTCGGGAGACGAACCTTCCAAAGTCGGTGCGAACACAACTGAGGTGATGCCATATGGCAGTAACTCATCGTTCCCTGAAAGTCAAGGAAGCGCAGCAGATGTCCATTGCTCAGGTTTTGGAGAAGTTCGTTCGGGAAGGGGAACTTTACCGCCGATTGGACGACGATAAAGCCCCACCAGGGCACGAGCAGTTGTTTGCCAACCGCGTGGAGTGTTTTGCGTGCGGGCACCGTTGCGTCATTTTTGACGGGTTGCCGGGCGTGTGTCGGGTGCGCTTCAACAAAGGGGGCAAGTTGTTCGTCCCTTGGGGCTATGTGGGCGCTTTGCATGTAGACCCCATTGAGAAGAAGCCTTTCTTCCACGCTTACCCTGGCGCTCGTGCCCTCAGTTTCGGCATGTTGGGGTGCGACCTGAAATGCCCCTACTGCCAAAACTGGGCGCTCAGTCAAGTGCTGCGCGATTCCGTCGCTACCCTCTTAGCCGACTTCACCCCCATCACGCCTGAGCAGTTTGTCAAGATGGCGCTCCGATACAAAGCGAAAGTGCTCACCAGCACTTACAACGAGCCCCTTATCACCAGCGAGTGGGCGGTTGCCCTCTTCCGCGAGGGCAAAAAGTATGGGCTCATCGGCAGTTATGTTTCCAACGGCAACGCCACGCCCGAAGTGCTGGATTACATCCGCCCCTATGTGGACCTGTTCAAGATTGACCTGAAGTCCATGCGAGAAAAGAACTACCGCACTCTGGGTGGCAAGTTGGAGACGGTGCTCAACACTATCCGTTGGGCTTGGGAGCGTGGCTTTTGGGTAGAAGTTGTCACGCTGGTGGTGCCCCAGTTTAACGACAGCGAGGAAGAGTTGCGCGACGCCGCCCGCTACATCGTTTCCGTCTCCCCCGACATCCCTTGGCATGTCACCGCCTTCCATCCCGATTACTTGATGACGGACCGCGATGCCACTTCTGTCAAGACCCTTATCAGAGCCGCCGAGATTGGTTATGAGGAAGGCTTGAAGTTCGTTTACGCAGGCAACCTGCCTGGGTTGGTAGGTCCCTACGAGAACACCTACTGTCCCAAGTGCCATGCTTTGCTCATTGAGCGCTACGGCTTCCAAGTGCGCCGCTACCGATTGACCGATGGCAAGTGTCCTGACTGCGGTGAGCCCATCCCCGGCGTCTGGTGGAAAGACGAGGAGGTGCCGTCCCATTGGCGGCGATAAAGGGGCAAACGACGAACCACCCTGCCCTGAAAAGGGCGATGCAATTTTTACAGAACCGCAAGCGAGGACGGTGAGTTGGCGATGGTGACTTTCCCGATCGTGCGCATGCGCCGGCTGCGCCGCAAAGAAGTTTTCCGACGCATGGTGCGGGAAACAATGCTAACAGTCAACGACCTCATTTACCCCCTGTTCGTGGTGCCCGGCGAAAAGCGGAGGCAAGAAGTGCCGTCTATGCCTGGTGTCTTTCGGCTGAGCATTGACGAATTGGTGCGAGAAGCGGAGGAGGTTGCCCGACTGGGCATTCCTGCCGTGCTCCTTTTCGGCATCCCCGAGCACAAGGACGAGGTGGGGAGCGAAGCCTATGCCGAAAACGGCATCATCCAACGAGCCGTGCGCGCCCTCAAGCAGACAGTGCCCGAACTGTGCGTGATTACTGATGTGTGCCTTTGCGAATACACCTCTCACGGTCACTGTGGCATCGTGCGGGAAGTGGGCGATATCGTGGAAGTGGACAACGACGCTACTTTGGAACTGCTGGCAAAGACCGCTGTGTCCCATGCAGCGGCGGGTGCGGACATGGTGGCGCCATCGGACATGATGGATGGGCGGGTGAAAGCCATCCGCGAAGCATTAGATGCCAGCGGTTTTGCCCATGTGCCCATCATGAGTTACGCGGCAAAGATGGCGTCGGCTTTTTACGGTCCGTTCCGCGAAGCCGCCGAGAGCGCGCCCCAGTTCGGCGACCGCCGAGGTTACCAGATGGACTTTGCCAACAAGCGGGAAGCCCTGCGGGAAATCGCGTTGGATTTGGAAGAGGGGGCGGACATCGTGATGGTAAAGCCCGCCCTCGCTTACCTTGACATCATCGCTGCCGCGCGAGAGCGGTTTGATGTCCCCATCGCTGCCTACAATGTCAGCGGCGAGTATGCCATGGTCAAAGCCGCTGCCAAAATGGGATGGTTGGACGAAGAGCGCATTGTGTGGGAAATCCTAACGGCTATCAAACGCGCCGGCGCTGACCTTATCATCACCTACTTTGCCAAAGACATCGCGCAAAAACTCAGGGACTGGGGACTTGGGACTGGCTCACCCTCATAATCTCACGCCTTTACGCATTACGCTTCACGCATCACGCTTCACGCTTTACGCATTACGCATCACGCATTACTCTCACATCGCCTCGGCGGACGGTGACGCCGAGGTGGTCAAGAAACTCCAGTAGGGGCACTGCGTATTTGCGGGTTGTGTTGGCGGCTTCTCGGAACTGAGAAGCGGTGAAACTGCCATGTTGCTCGCACAATTGCCGTGCCAAGCGTTTTGCCCGTTCAATGGTTTCGGGGTGAACGACGAACTCTGCCACTCGCACCAGTTTGCCTTGCTCCATCATTAGTGCCAGTAGATCCATCGCTTGCTCTCGGTCAGGAAACTCTTCCAGCAACTCGCTCATTTCGGGGGGCGAAAAGCCCGCTTGTTTTGCTCGCTGTTCCATCCGCTGCGCCCACCTTTGCTGCTCTTCTGTCAAGCGGATTTCGTGGGACGGGAGTCGCACCGTTTCCCGTTCTATCACGATGACCCCTTCCTCGGCGAACCGTTCCAAGAGGGCATCAAAAATGGTTGGCAGTAAATCGCTGGCAACGAGATTGCGCAACAGGTCTTTCGCCATCCCACGCCGCAAGGGGCGAGCCCTGTGGAACTCTTGCAACCGCTCTGTCAAATCCTCACGCAAGCGAGCAACGCGTTCTGCGCTGATAAGTTGGTTGCTTAGCAGCCACGCTGCTCCTGCTGCGACCAACTCTTGCGCCAACGCTTGAATGCGCGCAGCAGGTAGGAAACAGCGTTGAGCAACTTCGCGCAAAGACACACCACTGGGGTGCTCAGCGAGCAAAGCGATGAGGTAAGAGCGTTCGTCGTTGGCTTTTTGCGCGAGGCGCTCCGTTTCGGCACGACGGCGCCGCCGTTGGGGTGGGTGAGGCTCAATCACCTGTCCACCCCCGATGGTCACCATCGGCGAGTAAGTGCGAAGGACGAACAGGTCGCCCCACGCACAAGGGACACTTCCCTCCAACCGAATTTCTGCGAAAGCCTCCTCACCCAACGCCAATTCGTTGCGGTCAAAGAAAAACACGCGCCCAATGCGTTCAGAAGTGCCTATGTGGAAGCGAACAGGGGCGCCGTGCCGAAGGGCGTGGAAAGGGACGGAGGCAGGCAACGCTGACGACGGGAGCAATTTTAACTGGACATCCAAACGGTCTGTAGCCATAAGGGCACCCGGTTCGGTCACCACATCACCCCGCTCAACCGCCAAACGCTCTACACCTCCCAAATTCAGGGCAGCGCGTTGTCCCGCAACGGCTACTTCTACTGGTTTGCCGTAAGAGTGCAAAGAACGCACCCGCGCAATGATGCCTTTGGGCACCACTTCCACTTCGTCACCCACGCAAACAGTGCCTGAAAAGATAGCGCCTCGCACAATCGTTCCGAACCCCGCTTTGACGAAGATGTCGTCAATGGGCAACCGCAAAGGGCGAGAGGTGTCTTTCGGGGGGACCTCTTGCGCTAATGCGTCCATCAATCGCAGCAACTCATCCAACCCTTCGCCCGTAACCGACGAAACCGCCACGATGGGAGCGCCTTCCAGAAAAGTGCCTCGCACCCTCTCAGCAATGTCCTCTTGCACCAATGCCAACCAGTCTTCGTCCACCAAATCGCGCTTGGTGATGACGATAAGCCCGCGTTTGGCGCGCAAAAGTTGCAGGATGTGCAAGTGCTCTATCGTTTGCGGCATCACCCCTTCATCCGCTGCCACGACGAACAGAACCATGTCCACTTCCGAGGCACCTGCGAGCATGTTGTGCACGAACCGTTCGTGCCCTGGCACATCCACAATGCCTGCCACCACCCCGCTGGGAAGCGTTAGGTGGGCAAAGCCGAGGTCAATGGACATCCCTCGCTCCCGCTCTTCTGGGTGGCGATCGGTTTCTATGCCTGTCAAAGCACGAATGAGCGCTGTTTTTCCGTGGTCCACATGCCCCGCTGTGCCCACGATGATATGTTTCGCTGCCATGCCTACTCACCTGCCAATTGCTGACCTGCCCAGCAAAAAGTTTGCCAGTGCGAGCCTTTTAGAAGTGCGGGATGATGCTGCTGCGTCTTAGGCATCAAGCAGCGGCAAAAGTCGCAAGCCAATAAAAGGCGCGGGCGAAAAGGTAAGCGAGCAGCGTGGCAAGGAAGGCTTTCCCCATTGAACACCGCCATTGAGCGCGTGTGAGGAGAAACAAGTGAACGAACAGCAGCAATCCTGCCATTAGCCACCAAGCGCCGCGCCACAAAACTGCCCACAAAAGAGGGGTAGGAGCAGCAATGCCCATCGTGAAATCCAGCAAAGCCGTGACTAAGTCTGGTCGCCCCTGAGGAAGCAAGAGCCAGTGGGAGATGCTGATGGCTTGCAAAAGGCGCCAAAGGGAAAGCGAGCCCGCAGCGACACCCAAATGCCACCAACGGGTTGTGTCCAACGGGAAACGCAGCAACCATCCCGTTAGCCCCAACGCCACCCACACGCACAGCCATGCTAAAAGGCTCTGCAAAGTTGATTCCAAAAGCAGCGGTGGCGCAGAGAAAATGTTCACCTGATGTCCCAACCGACCTTCCAACGCCAACGGCAGAAGCGCTGCAGGGTTGGGTGCTACCTCATTCCCTGTCACGCTGTCATAGAAAACGACTTGCACCGACGCTTGACGGGCGAGGAAAGGAGAGGCGAACTCCACGCGACCAAAACCTGCTACGACCCCTGTTGCAAGAACTAACGCAACCGTTATGACAAAAGACCATCGCAAGCGCACCGAAGATTTGGCGGTGACCATCAAGTTACTCGCCTCGGTGGATGGGTTCATCTTCACTGCTCCTTTCCACCTGCGGTTGGGTTAGCGATCGTTGTTGCTGCTGAAACCGGCGGGCGGTGAAGTAAGCATCCAAGATGCTCCAAGTCCACATAGCGAAAGCAGTTAGCCCTGCTAAGAGCAAGAGCAAAATTTCCCCGACGCTCGCTTGCTCCAACTGCTGTTGCACTTGTCCCAAAGTGGGCAACACAGTTGAGGCACGGATTTGGTGATAAAACTGCAGGAAGTAGCCCAAAGAGAGGAAGGTGACCACCATCATGGCGATGCCCTTGCCCCACTGCTCGTTGTAGATTTGCCCTGTGCCTGGGATGAGGGCGGAGAAAGCAACCGCCAGCGTGGGGTTTTTGGGCAGAAAGGGCGTTTCTTCGGACACGGGAGGGGCGTTCACTTCCAACAGGGCAGCAGCGAATTTCTCTTCCGCCGAAGCGCGCTTAGGGTCTAACTCGCGGGCTTTTCGGTAGCACTCTAACGCTCCTGCGAGATCACCGACGGCTCGTAGGACATCGCCTAACAGTTCGTGGATATCCGCTCGCTGCGGGGCTTTTTGAAGGGCTTGCTCCAGCAGGTGGCGGGCAGCCACCAAGTTGTTGCGGGCTCGCTCCACACTTGCCTGCGTCAGGATTCGTTCCACCTCATCGCTGGGCGACATGGATGCTCCCTCCCATCGCTTTAGGTGTTTGTGTCAAGGCTTGTTGGAGGGCGGCTTGCTCCTCTTCGGAGAGGGGGTAAGAGGATTTGCCGTTAACGATTGGTTTGGCATAGCACCGAGACTCGGTGCGCCCAAAGAGGGATGTGATGACCACGCCGTTGCCTTGGTTGTCCAGTAAGGCGACGGCGAAACTTTGTTGCCCAGCAGTATCGTCAAAAGCGTCAAAACGCACCAGACCGACCCGCTGCAAGCAGCCTTGTAAGAGGTGATGCAGTTGCTCTACCCGTGTTTCCAACGATGCAATTAGGGTGCGGTTCTCCTCCTGCTTGACGAGCAGGTGCTCCAACACCTGCTCCAGAGAACGCTCTGGGCCGTCAGGTAGCAAGCGGTTTAGCAACCGCAGCAAGCGGTTGAGTCGGAGGGACAAATAGAGCACCCAAATCGTCAAGAACGCTAACAGCGCTGCACCGCCGAAGAGGAGTGCCAGCATTTCCGGTTGCCCTTCCATCCTTCATCCCCTCTTTGCGAGAGTTTACGCTGTTAAATTTTTGGCGCATGAAGGAGGCGGATGGAAAGTGGCAAAATTTCGCCTAACGGAGGGATACAACAGTGCCGTTGGCTGACTTGCATTTGCACCTGCTACCTGCAGTGGACGATGGTCCGCCTGATTGGGAAACGACAGAGGCGATGCTAACACAGTTAGCGGCTAACGATGTCAAGTTGGTGGCGCCCACACCCCATGTCTGGGAAGGGGATTGGCAACAAGTGGGGGAGCGTCACAGAGGGCTTGATGCCCTCGTCCAGCGGGCAGCAGAAAAGGGTATTCAGGTGGTCGGCGCTGCCGAACTGTGGGCAAGCCCCGACTTGCCAGAACGGTGGGAGCAACTCCTCCCCCTCACTTACGGTGGCAAGGGCAAATACGCATTGGTTGAGTTTGATTTGAGCGAGATGCCCCTATTCGCCGAATGGTTGTTGTTTCAATTCAAGGTGCGGGGCGTTACGCCCATCATCGCTCACCCTGAGCGTTACTTTTGGGTTCAGGAAGACGAACGCAACCTTTACCGCCTGTTAGCAGCAGGGGCTTTGGTGCAAGTGGGGGCTGATGCGTTGCTTCGCCCAGAAACGCCGATGGGCAAGACGGCATGGCGTTTGCTACAAAACGGTTTAGTGGACTTCCTCGCTTCCGATTGGCATGCGCCAGAGCCTTCTTACCCTTTGGCGCAAGCAGTGCAAAAATTGAAGGGCGCGCTAAACAGCGAGGCTATCACTCGATTGGTTTGGGTAGTGCCACGGCAAATCGCGGCGGGGAACACTGTCCAACCGGCTTGGCACTCAAGCCCTGTCCGCCACGAAGTTCAAGCCTTTTCGTCTGGGAGCGGAAATTTACCGCGTCGGCGCCATTGGTGGCAATTCCTGTGGCGGTGGCGAAAAAGGTGAGAGGACATGACAGAACCGACCGTTCAAACGAACCAACAGCCGGAGATGACCGAGGAAGCCATTGACTTGAAACAAATCATTCGCACCTTACAGCGGCACTGGATGCTTGTGCTTGGTGTGCCCTTTCTTACCATCCTTGTTGCGTTGGGCTATTTGCGCGCTGCCCCCCGCATTTACGAGGCAGTGAGCATCGTTCGGGTGCAGCCCGCCACAGCGCCCCTCGTCCTCCCCACCATGCCTCTCCTCAGAGATCTCAAGCCTGAACAACTTGACCTTAAAACGGTGGAGCGGTTGGTGACAACGCGCGTGACAGCGCAAGAAGCCCTTCGCATCCTGCGGGGGAAAAACCTCAAAGCCATAGAGCGTTTAATCAACACACACACGACCGTTAAGGAGGCTATCCGCATCGGGCAACGCAAAAACACTGATGTGATGGAGAGGGTCACCGCTTCTGCACAGGAAAATGCGCTTGTGGAAGAGGTGCTAAAACTTGTCCGCACCAAAACCATTGACCCCGATTTGGTGGAAATCCGCGTCCGCCATTCCGATGCTGAACTGGCTGCCCTTTTAGCGAACAGTTTGGCGGAAGCGATGGTGCATCGTTTCACGACAGAGGCGCAACGGGAAGCCACCCAAGAGCGCCGCTACATTGAAAGCAGCCTGCGCGCTTTAGAGCGGCAACTGCGGGATTTGGAAGGGCAAATCGCTCAGGAAAAGAAACGCTTGGGCATCGTGGACATTCCAAAGGAAACGGAAGCGTTGCTGACAGCGGTGCGCACTTACGAGTTGGAACTGCACAACGCTCAAGCCGAACGGGATGCCGCGGAGGAAACTCTGACGCGCTTGCAGCAGCAGTTGGAGAAGGAGCAACCCATCGTGTCCGTAGATGTGCTGAAAGAAGACCCGTTGCTCAAGCAGATGCGAGACCAGTTGGCGCAACTGGAAATAGAGCGGGCACGACTGTTGGCTACCTTCACCCCCGAGCATCCTGATGTCCAACAAGTGGAGGAACGCATCAACACTTTACGGGAGGCGTTAGCCAAGCAAGCGCGGCAGTTGGTGAAGGAACGAGAGGTGGCGCCCAACCCTGCCTATCAAATCCTCTACCAACAACTGATGGCAGCAGAAGCGAACCGGTTTGCCGCGGAAGCCCGATTGCAAGCCTTAAACCGCTTCCTTCCCGAACTGCGGCGGCGGCTAAGCGAGTTGCCCGAAAACCAGCGACGGCTCGGTGCCCTCTTGCGCAAAGCCCAAGCCGCTGAGCAGGTCTATACAAACTTGCTGCTACGGTTAGAAGAAGCACGCATCCGTGAGGCAACCAAGGTGGGCAGTCTAACCGTTGCGGATATTGCGAGCGTCCCACAAGAACCTGTATCACCGCGCCCCTTGCTGACGCTCGCCCTTTCCCTTGTCTTAGGGCTGTTTCTTGGAATTGCTACCGCTTTGTTGATGGAAAGTTTGAACGAGACGGTGACAACAAGCGAGGAAGTGCAAGAGCGCTTGGGCATCCCCGTTTTAGCCTCGGTGCCTAAAACTCGTCCCGATCTGACTCATGAGCACCTGTTGGACTTGATGGCGTCGCGGCGGGCAACAGCGGAGGCCATCCGCACTTTGAGGGCAAACTTAAAGTTTCTGAGCCGCCAGAGACCTTTGCGGCTTCTGCTGGTCACCTCCACTGCGCCAGGAGACGGCAAAACCTTTATTGCCTCCGCTTTAGCCATTGCTTGGGCGCAAGCGGGGCATCGCACCATCTTGGTGGACTTTGACTTGCGCCGCCCTCAAACGCACGAGTGTCTACAAGTGCCTAACGAAAAAGGGATGGCAAATCTCCTCACAGGCACAGCCGAGTTAGACGAAGTCCTTCAGCCAACCCCATTGCGGAACTTGCAAGTGATTACCTCTGGTCCGCTTCCCCCCAATCCAGTTGAGTTGCTGGACAGCGAGCGCATCGCGCAAGTGTTGAACGAGTTGAAAGAGCGCGCTGAAGTCATCGTTTTGGACACCCCGCCCATTCTGGCAGTTGCTGACACGGCTTTGCTCGTCCCGCTCGTTGACGGGGTGCTGGCAGTAGTTGTCCCCGGCGAGACTTTACGACCCATGTTGCGGCAACTCAAGGAGCAGGTGAGCGTGGCACAAGGGCACCTACTCGGCGCCGTCCTCAACAAAGTCACTCCTTCCCGCGGTGGTTACTACTATCGCTACTACCATCGCTACTACAGCGAACCTGAGTGAGCAGCATTTTGACTCAAGGTTAGCCATTGCTGTGAGGACGCAACTGTGCTGCTGTTTCTGTAAATGCCACTACTTGTGGCACTGTTGTCACGACATTCACTTGAGCGCACCAACGAACATCTTCCCCCAAGCCCAACGCCAGCAACTCCTGTCCGTGCAAACTCCGCTCAAAAACGCGTTGCAACTCACCTGATGGGCGCTTTGGGGCGTTAACGACAGGGAAGCCAATGTGGTCAGCAATCACCCACGCAGCAGCGATGTCTTCTTCCGCCCACTCCACTCCTTTCCCGTAAACGCCTGCAGCGACAATGACAATGGGGCGTTGGTGCTCTTGCGCCAGCGCTTTCGCTGCTTTCGCCACCATACCGGCATTCACGCAACTGCCCACTAACACAGCCGTGGCTTGTCGGCAGGCTAAAATCCGCTTCGCTCCCGTTGTGGAAGTGAAGATGGCGCGCCGCCCGTGCAAAGCGTTGTTCTGGAAAATCTCTGTGGGGCTATTGCTAAGGTCAAACCCGGGCACTTTGACGCTGTTCCGCTCTCCCACCAGCAATGCGTCGGGCATAGTTTCTTTTAATTGCCACGCTTCCGAGACCTCGGCGACAACCCAAACTTCTTGAACGCCTCGTTCCAACAAGGCTGCCAAAGAAGCGCTGGCGCGCAAGGCGTCCACGATAACGGTGACTGCTCTTAGTTCGTTCGCCAGTTGACACCCTTGTTCGCCAAAGCCGATGAAGACCTGCATCGCTCATCCCCCAGTGCAAAAGTTGACACTTGGCTTACCAAAGTTGCTTTTGCTCCTCACCAATCACCGACGGCACCATCTTCGTAACGAACGAGTGGCGTCTCGCGGAAGCGGTGAGGAAGTGTGGCGATTCTCTGCTCGTCAGGTTCCGCACACAACCCGACCCCTTCGGGCACTGCCACATAGCCGTTCACCTGTTCAAAAGGCTGCTTGAGAAAGCCCTCTCCCAAAGTGATGTGCTCTTGGATGACGAAGTTGGGGATGGTGGCTGCCAATTGAAGAGCGGCTGCGGTGTTGATGGGACCGTAAGGGTTGTGGGGAGCAATGCCCACATAGTAGGTTTCTGCCATCGCCGCGATCTTGCGCAGTTCGCCGATACCACCGCAAACGCAAGGGTCAGGTTGCAGCACCGCTGCCGCACGCTTTTCCAACACTTCGCGGAACTGCCAACGGGTGCATAAGCGTTCTCCTGTTGCAACAGGCACGGGCGAACGATGCGCAACCTCTGCCATAGCGTCCACATTCAGCGGTTGGCACGGCTCCTCTATCCAAAACGGCTTGAAAGGAGCGACTTCCTCCGCCAACAAGAGTGCAACGGCTGGGGTCGTTCGTCCATGCAAATCCAGCAGCACATCGTTTTCCCATCCCAAAACTTCACGCACTGCCTTTACTCGTTCGGCGGCTTTCCGCACAATGGTTGCTCCTTCCAACGGTCGGGAAGGATCAATGGGGCAAAACTTGACAGCGGTGAACCCCTGCTGCAACCGCCGTTCAGCGTTGCGCTTTAACTCATCTACGGTCTCGCCACCGATGTGAGCGTAAAGGCGGATGCGGTCGCGCACCTTTCCGCCGAGCAACTCGTAAACGGGCACGCCCAACGCTTTCCCTTTGATGTCCCACAGCGCCATCTCAACAGCGCTAATGGCGGAGCAATGGACAAACCCGCCCTTCCAGAAAAAGCCACGAAACAGCGTTTGCCACAGGTGCTCAATTTGGAACGGGTCTTGACCGATGAGGAAGCGTCGGCTCTCCTCCAAGAAGGCGCTGAGAGAGCGGGCGTGTTCAGGCAACCCTTCACCCCAACCAATGAGTCCTTCATCCGTGCTCACTTTGACCAGCAGATAGCCACCGGCAGGCACAGCCGTTACATCGGTGATGCGCATCGTTGCCACCTCTTTCACTATGCGGGCGATAGAAGTTCCGCCTCAGTGTTCCAGAACCTCTTTCAGAGCGGCAACAAATCGCTCCACTGTTTCAGGCGTGCCCACATCCACTCGCAGGTGGGTGGGCAACCCGAAGGGCTCGCAAGGGCGAACAATGATGCCCTTACGCAGCAACGCATCAGCAACCTCACGGGCAGGACGCTGCACATCAATCAGGACGAAGTTGGCTTCCGTCGGCACATAGCGCAACCCCAACTTCTCCAGCATCCGATACATCAGCCGCTTGCTGGTCCACACGGTTTGGCGGACGCGTTCTAAGAACTCGCGGTCGTCCAAGGCGGCTTCCGCTGCCGCTGCAGCGATACTGCTGACATTGAACGGCTCGCGCACCTTGAACAGGTGCTGCGTAAACTCCGGGCGAGCGAAACCGTAACCGACCCGCAACCCTGCTAACCCATAGGCTTTGGAGAAAGTCCGCAGCACGATGACGGGATAACCTTCGCGCACAAACTCCAACGACTGAGGATAATCTTTCGCCTCAACGAACTCGGCGTAGGCTTCATCCAAGACGACGATGACGCCCTCTGGCAATTCATCTAACAGTGCTCGCACAGCGCGCTCCCGCAGAATAGTGCCTGTCGGGTTGTTGGGGTTATCCACAAACACCAGTTTGGTGCGCTCCGTGATGGCAGCCAGCAAGCCGGCAACATCGTGGATGTAATCGCGCAGGGGCACCTTCACGCTTTGCCCGTCCATCAGCGTGGTCAGGATGTCATACATCACGAAAGAAGGGGTGCTGAAAACCACCTCGTCGCCGGGCTCAACAAAGGTTTGGACAATGTGGAGCAAAATTTCGTCGGAACCGCGCCCCAGCAGGACCCACGCAGGAGGGACATTGTAAACCGCTGCGATCTTGTGGCGCAGGCGGTAATAAGAGTCGTCAGGGTAGCGGTGGGCTTCAACCAGTGCTCGCATGGCTGCCTCTACGCCTTTCGGGGACGGTCCCAACGGGTTCTCGTTGGACGCCAGTTTCACCACTTCTGTCAAGCCCAACTCCCGCTGCACTTCTTCAACGGGCTTGCCTGGGACATAGGGTTTGAGTCGGTGCACCGCCTTCCGAAC
>FWWL01008718.1_pt1 | contig 12845 bp, 11 predicted proteins | sample 2228331 | NCBI WGS metagenome assembly FWWL01 (sample SAMEA103939775, study PRJEB20133) | metagenome | reverse complement strand
CCCATCCCCCCCCTGACGGACACGTCGTGTTGCGGCTGAGAGCGCCTTTCCACCAAAAACTCCTTGCGGATATCCTCAAGGGTTCTTCCTGGCGGGGAGGCGCCTTAGGCTTGTAGACCTATGGGCAAACCCCCATGAGGCATGAAACAAAGTGGTGGCAGTTCCTGTCTTCCCCGATTGGACAGAGAGATGACCTAGGCGGGAGGAGCGAGTCTCAGAACATTTTGTGCCGTTGGTCCTTGCTTTCCTTCGACCACATCAAACTCAACTTCTTCTCCGGCTGTGAGCGTACGAAAGCCGTCCCCCAAAATAGCGCTATAATGCACGAACACGTCCGGGCCCCCATCTCGTGGCAGAATAAACCCGAAGCCTTTTTTGTCATTGAACCATTTGACGACGCCCCTGGCCATCCTTGCAGTCTTCCTTTTCGTGTCCGTTAGCTCGTATTCGCCATGGGGACGTTCACTGAGAAGTGGCTTCCCATGAGAGACGTCCTCTGTTTTCACTCACTCTTTGCTGGTGAAGTCTCGCGCTTATCGCTTTCTTTAGGGAAAAGCGAGCTGGGAAGATGTCAAGTCTGAGCCGTACCATCCTGCTCCACCACGATGAGGCCCTCGATGCCAGGATGGGTAGCTAAGAGATTGTCGACAGGAGAAGGCGCTCCCACGGTGACAGGCTCGAGGTCAAGCAGGAAATGGGTGTCGCTGAAAAGCGGATTTTCACGCACTTGGCGAAGCGCAGTCTGCACGTGGTGATTCTGCGGAGCTGAAGCAAATATGACTGCCTGGGGAGCGAGACCACAGCGGGCCAGCGCACTTATGGTGAGTGGAAACTGATACGTCCACACACCGGCATAGCACCAGTTGTCTGCTAGCCGAAAGAACTGTTGCAGAAAGCTCGCCTTGCCCAGGGACACGGCAAAATCCGTGAGGTAGGGGTGAAGGACGATGACTCCGCAAAAATCCTGGAGCAGCGCAAGATCGAAGCGCAGAAGCGCCTCTGCCACCAGCCAAAAGTCCTGCTTGAGCAGTTGCGCTGGTCTGTTGAGGATGCCGACACCAGCCCGCAGCACAGCAGGCCATGCGCTCCGCAGCCCCCCCGCTCTCTCAATAAGTGCTTTTGCCTGGCCGACGCTGAGCAGTCGGGCATACTCGAGGAAATCGGGCACCACGGCCATGACTTCTCGATCGCGGACGCGCCGACGCAACGCAGCCATCTGACATGCCGACACAACCATGGGGCTCTTATCGCCCAGCAAGAAAGCTTCGAGCTCGTGCAGGGGTAGCCGTCGCACATCTCGAAAGCACTCTATCATACGAGTCTCTCCGCGATTTTGTCGAGCTCTTCGTCGTAAGCGGATCGTTTCGACGCCACAGAAGCTTTCTGCGAGGGAGGCGTCGTTCCCAAAGGAGTGTGCTCGTAAACGTTGTGGATGAACTCCTCAAGGCGAAGCGCTTCGTGGAGCTCAACGGGTGTTTGGGAAAACGGTTTCTCCACATTGCCGGAGCTTTGGGTGGAGTGGATGATCGCAGCTAAAAAGTTTTCATGTTCACAAGCAAATGCGGCGCCTGTGTAGTCGGGCGAAGGATTGAACCCAACGTCGAAATCGCCTTGCGTCACTGTCACCGTATCCCCGCGAGCGCATTTGAGTTCGGCTCCTCCATACGTGATCGTGATGGTGCCCTTCTCGCCCTCGAACACAATTCTCATCACCGGCCGAGCGTACCCTTTAGCTGACCACGAGGTGACCAGACGGCCAGGGATATCGCCGAAAGAGAGTTGGAGATCCGCAGCATCTTCGACCTCTTGGGAATGGATCTTCCAGAGGTGGGCACTTGCCAGCGAGGGGATTCCAATCAGACGGAAGAGAATGGCCAAGCTGTGACAAGCGAAATTCGTCAGGACGCCGCCGCCAGCCAGAGCTTTGCGCATCTCCCAACGCACGGGTTGAGGCGCCATGATATGGTATTGAAGAGCCGTTGCCCAAATGCCCCTGATTTTGCCGATTTTCTCCTCTCGGAGCCAACTCCGGACCACATCAAGCTGAGGGAACTGTGCGGCCATATAACCGACATGCACCACCCGATTTCCCATGTTGTCGGCCAAGCGAAGATACTCATCTCGTTGCGAAGGGCTCACCATGAGGGGTTTCTCGATCAACACGTGAAGGCCAGCGTCAAGGCACTGGCGCAAAAGTTCGAGGTGAGTCGAAGCTGGTGTGGCAAGGATGGCCGCATCGGGTTTCAGCGCTGCGATGGCTTGGCGCAAATCCGCGAAGACAGGCAACGTAAACCCCATCTGATGATAAAGCCGCGCAGCCTTCGGGTTCTTGTCCACAAGCCCGACGAGGGCCCCCTGGGGACGATAGCGAAGGTCAAGCGCGTGGACAATCCCGATCTTTCCCGCTCCGACAAGGAGGATCCGCAGTGGGCGCTGGACGAGGGCTGTGTCCTCGAGGTTGTTGGCGGCGCGGACCATAGCTTCTGAGAACGGTGTCAAAGTGAGTCCTAGTCTTTCGAGCGAGGGGCGAGTTTCCATGCGTTGGACGGTCTTCATGCCCTCGATGTTGTCGCGCGAAATGGGGAGCTTCACGCGGCAGATTTCTGCCAAGCGCACCATCGCTTCGAGCGGTGCAAGCGGCACCGCCACCGTCCGGCATGTTTTCCCTCGGCGTGCTCGTGCCATAGCACCGAGGAACTCCGCTAAGGTCATAGGCTCTGGTTCGCCGATGTTGAACTCAAAATTCTCGTCGGTAGGAAGGTCGAGGCATCGCGCGATTGCTGTGCACAGATCCTCGACTTCCACCGGCTGCACCAGAGCCTTGCCGCCGCCGAGAAGTGGCAGAATGGGCAGCCGATCGACGGTGCGCCGCATACGCGCGAAAAGCCCTTCTGTCCCAGGCCCAAAAACGAGACCCGGTCTAAGGATGACCCAAGGAACGTTGGCTCCGCGGAGAACCTCTTCGCCTAGGCGTTTTGTACGCCCGTAGACAGAGACGGCTTTCTCGTGGGCTGACTGACTTGAAACGTAAATGAAGCGGCGAAAATTGGGCAGCTCCCTAGCAGTTTCAGCGAAAACGCGTGTCGTCTCCACATTGACTGCGAGCGACTCCGCTTCGCCTTGGCCGGTTGTCGTGCCAGCGCAATGGATGATGACTTCGACCCGTTCAAATGCTCGGGGCGGAATTCCGTACGGAAGCTGAGCGCAAATAATTTCTCCGAGCGGGTAGCGCACGTTGCCGCATCGTGGTCGCACGACAGCGACGACCTCGTGGCCTTCTGCCACAAGCCGCCGACAAAGCCTTGACCCAATAAAGCCAGATGCTCCCGTCACCAGGATCTTCATGGTAACTTCAACCACCGTTGGTACCAAGCCTGATTCCACTCACGCATAGGCGGCGGAACCGCGTGTCCGCAGTCCGGCAAGACATGGTACTCGCGCGCTACGCCCCGTGATAGGCGGTTGTAAACTACGATCCCCGCCACGTAGTTACAGACTGGATCGACGCCTCCCATATTGATTTGCACCGGGCAGCGGATCATCGTCGCCATATTGGCGCCATCCGTCAGGGCAAGCGAGCGTCGAATGAGTGCCGCTGAAGTCGGGTTTTCGCGCAAAAGCTGAGCGTACTGGATCTGATGGCCCTTGAGGGCCAAGCGCATGCTATCTCCGTAGGCGCTGAACGCTGTCACGTTCGAAACCACACAGGCAATGCGAGGCTCGAGAGCAGCCAGCGCCAGAGCAAAAAGTCCGCCTTGGCTACCGCCCTCGGCTGCGACCCGCTGAGTCTCGACTTCAGCGCGGGAAAAGAGAAACTCGGCTGCCCGAACGCAATCCATGAACGCGAAGCGATAGTAGAAACGCTCGGGATCATCGATGTTCCAGAGCAAGTGTTCTGTGGGGCACTTCCAATACTCTCGCGAGGGGCCATGGTTGCGCGGATTGACGCTCAGCGTAATGAGGCCGCTTGTGGTTCGATCGATGGGGGGCTCTTCTGCCCCATAACCGGGCATGATAATCACTGCCGGGAACTGCGCACGCACCCGCCCTTTCTCATCGAAAGCTTCGCGAGGTACGTAGTACCAGCAGACAATTTTCACTCCACCGAGACTGTTGAGTACGACTTTGTGGAGAAGTCCCGTCGTCGTGTCTTTGTCGGTAATGCGCTCGACAACAGGATGCATGGGGACACTCGAAAGATCCTGCCGAGCTTGCTTCCAAAAAAGCTCGAAATCCGAGGGGCGGGGAAACTCATTTCTTCCGCGGTAAGTGAGAAGGTGTTGTCCCTGCGGCGAAGCCACGGTGCGCCAGCGGAAAAGGGGGGCACCGGCAGACGTTTCACGAGTGAAGCAAAATTCAACGTGAGTGGGGCGCTTGACGACCGGCACCTCGAAGCGCAGTTCAGGACCCGGCTTCACCGCAACTTTTTTGAGCACGCTACTAGTGTCTTTGCTAACATCAAAAATCGTTAGCTGTAAACTTTCGGTTGTTGCCCGCTCGCTTGTGACGACGACGGCAGGCCGACCCTTGTCCACAGCGGGATCGACGGAAAACTTCCATGTTTGAGCGCTAACGTTTTGCATTATGTTCAGAAGGGGCACACACACCACGACACCCACACGCCAGTCAAAAGCCTGCATTAAACGAGGGACCTCTCCTTTGCCATTTTCTTGCTACGCGAGACGCAAACACTACAGCATTCGCGACGCAACATAAAAAGGGCTCTGAAAGAATCCCTTCAGAGCCCTGCATTTTGCTTGAATCGCGCCTGCTGCACTTCTTCTCGCCACTGGCACTTCTCGCCTTGCCGGTCAGGGCGCCAGAAGATGTCGTTCTTGAAGCGGACAACAGTGGACGAGAGTTCGTTTCCTACTGTTCGAATTTGCGGAAGCAGACGGTGCAGTTATGCCCGCCGAATCCTAGAGAATTATTGAGTGCGTAAATAACCTCCATTTCGCGCGCCACGTGGGGGACGTAATCGAGGTCGCACTCGGGATCCGGATTATCCAGGTTGATTGTCGGCGGTACTTTGTTCTCCTGCACCGCCTTAATTGTGGCGATAGCTTCCACGGCACCCGCTGCACCAATCAGGTGGCCGAGCATGGATTTATTAGCGGTGATCGCTAGTTTGTAAGCATGGTCTCCGAAAACGGCTTTGATCGCTTCAGTCTCCAGTTTGTCGTTGAGGGGGGTGCTAGTGCCGTGAGCGTTGATATGCTGAACGTCCGTCGGGGCAATGCCGGCCGTGTCGAGTGCCATTTTCATCGCGCGAGCCCCGCCTTCGCCACACGGTGCCGGAGCTGTCATGTGATAGGCGTCGCCGCTAAGCCCATATCCGACAATTTCAGCGTAAATCTTCGCGCCGCGTGCGAGTGCATGCTCCAATTCTTCGACCACCATGATCCCAGCGCCTTCTCCCATCACGAATCCATCCCGCTTCGCATCGAAGGGGCGGCTTGCCGCCTGCGGATTATCGTTTTGTTGACTCAGTGCGCCCATATTCGCGAAGCCGGCGATGGAAAGCGGAGAGATCGTGGCTTCTGTGCCGCCTGTAATGATTGCCACGGCGTCCCCGCGCTGAATCGTCCGGTAAGCCTCGCCAATGGCGTGCGTCCCGGCGGCGCAAGCTGTGACGATGGTGGTGTTAGGACCTTTCGCACCTAAATAGATCGAGATGAGCCCACTGGACATATTGGGGATCATCTTCGGGATGAGGAATGGACTCACGCGTGAGGGGCCGCGCTGCATGAGGATGGCATGTTGCTCTTCGATTGTTGTCACACCGCCCATTCCGCAACCTATGATCACCCCCACTTCGAGCGGCGAGACTCTCTCCCAACTCAAGCCACTGTCCTCAAAAGCTTGACGGGCCGCAACCACCCCGAAACGGCAGAAGTCGTCCATTTTTTTGAGTTCCTTGCGTTCGAAGTGATCCTCGGCGTTGAAGTTTTTGACTTCAGCGGCGATTTTGACGGAATGGTTCGTTGTGTCGAATTTTGTGATGTAACCGATTCCGCTCTTGCCGGCCAAAAGGTTACTCCAGAATTCCTGAACAGAGTTGCCGATGGGGGTCACGGCACCTAGACCGGTCACCACAACTCGCTTCTTCATGAAGTTCCTTCCCTTAGAAAGAGATGAGGCGCTGAACTCACTTGAGCCCAACGCCTTTGCCTAAAGTTTTCATGCTTGTGAATTGCCCGCTGGCTCGAAGGCCACGCACACAGGCATGGTCAAAGCCATGAGAGTTACTGAGCCGCAACCTTGGCTTTGATGTAGTCGATTGCCTGTCCGACGGTGCTGATTTTCTCGGCATCTTCGTCGGGAATCTCGATTCCGAACTCTTCCTCAAGAGCCATCACGAGCTCGACGACGTCCAAAGAGTCCGCACCCAGATCGTCGCGGAAGGAAGCTTCCGGCGTCACTTGGTCAACGTTTTTGCCCAGCTGCTGAGCCACGATCTCGCGAACCTTTGCTTCGATGTCCTGGATATTCTCCGACATTGTTTCCTCCAACGAATTGTTTTCCATCTCGTGCACACTGGCTTCCGTCGCCACTCGACGACGGACGCAGCGGCATACAAAATGCGCCGCAATTTATTGCCCCGACAGTGCTGCCTGCTGTCTTTGCGATCGCATTTGCTGTTGCACACCCAAGACAAAGAAGTTACGGAGTCAACGCAAATCGACGCGAGAAACAGTCTGACCGATGAAATGAGGAGGACGATGTTGAGCTGGCTGGCTCCGTGGGTCTATCTTGGCGCCATAGGCGTGTGGTACTTCCTTGTCGGGCCACGTCGGCCAAATGTTCGCACGTGGGTGCGCAGTTACCTCAACCTTTGGCTTGCGGTAACCTTAGCGCTTGTCGTACTAGGCCTGGCCGGGGAACTGGCCTATCGGTGGCGCTGGGTAGCGGTGGGGGCTTGGATTGTAACGATTCTCGCCGTTGTGATCACGTTTGTCCTTTCGTGGCAATGCAACCAAGAAGCTCCACTCTCTCGTCTGGAGGACCTTGCTAAGGAGGACTCCGACCCGGGCGTCTAGCCTCTTGGAGGACCATCTTTTGTAAAACATTGAAATCTGTCAGCGGGTGTCGCGTTCTTCCTGCATCTTAAAGGCGCGGGAAGAAAGCTGCTGGGTTGATAGGAGTCCCATTGCGACGGACCTCGAAATGGAGGTGCGGGCCTGTGGAGGCTCCAGTTGATCCGACTTGGGCGATGTAGTCGCCCCGGCGGACGTTATCTCCCACGTCAACGAGAATCTTCGAACAATGGCCATACACGGTCACATAACCATTGTGGTGGTCAATCATGACACAATAACCGTATCCACCGAGCCAACCGGCCCGAATCACGGTTCCGCTATCAGCCGCAAAGATCTTCGTCCCGGTCCACGATGCCAGGTCGATTCCGGTGTGCATGCGCACGCGTCCCCGTATCGGGTGTTTGCGGTAGCCAAACGAGCTGCTTAGTCTCTTATAGCGTTCCAACGGGAATGCAAAACGCCCGCCCAGTTCCGTCCGGAGCGCTGTCGAAGGCGGCGCGGGCTTCGGCGCCCATGCATCCCACTGGGCGGAAGGCGGCCGAGCTCCATAAAAAGTCGGTGTGGAGCGTCGCTGGATCGTCTCGCCATAAATGTTCGGCCGCGGCCTTGGTGTGGACGGGGCCTCCTCGACGGGTTCAATCAAAACGGGGGGCTGCACGGCGAGAAAGTATTGTTTTCCTTCTTTTGCCAGGAGTACTCGGAGTGGTTCAATCGTCGTGATCTGGTAACCGTAAAGCATGTCGCCCGGCCGATAGAACGCCTGAAGACCGCTTGCCTGGTCTTCAATGAGCGCCACAGCTCGATCTTGAAAGCTAGCCGTGCCGATGACGCGGACCGGCAAGTCGAGCGGATCAAGGCGGACGTTAGCAGGTAGCTGCAGGGAAAAAAACAGCAGCAAGGTCAAAAATCCCGCTAATGCCCTTGTGTCTCGATCTCGCATGAAGTGGCAGTTGATCCTTCACGGCCTTGGCTTAGGGCGGACAGGGCGACATACCTTGTCCGCAAGTCTTCGGTTGGGTCGGCTGTGCGTCTTGAGACCCATGCCACAACAGGGAGTTTTTGGCCGTCCCAACGTCCTACGTTCTAGATGCAGCCATCTTCTTCGTCTAACTGCTGGAGGTAGGCCTCCGGGTCAACGAGGATATCGCGAGTCTTGGGCCCAAGACTCGGGCCCACAATCCCTCTTTCTTCCATCATATCCATGAGGCGGCCTGCACGCGCAAAGCCAATGCGAAGTTTCCGCTGGAGGAGGCTCGTGCTTGCCGACCGGTACTGCAGAACAATGCGGATCGCCTGGCGGAGGAGGGTTTCATCGATAGGATCGGAGTCGTCATCCGCTCGCTGCGTTGCATTGCCGCGCGAGGCTTGTCGCTCTGTGCCGCCCGGCTGGCTTTCCACGCTGAGCGAGTCGGCCGTGCGTGTCGTCGTCTTGCTGCCGCTGTCCTCCTCGCCCTCTTCCTCGAGTTCTTCCTCAAAGGTCTCTTTCCAGTACTGTGGCGGCTGTTGCTGGCGGAGATAGTTGGCCAGCTTTTCCACTTCGGCGTCGCTAGCGTAGCATCCTTGAAGGCGGATGGGCTTTTGGCCACCACCGGGGGAGTAAAGCATATCGCCGCGCCCCAGAAGCGCTTCCGCCCCGTTACAGTCCAGAATCGTGCGTGAGTCAATTTTCTGCGCCACTTTGAATGCGATACGGCACGGGAAATTGGCTTTGATAATGCCTGTGATAACGTTGACCGATGGCCGCTGCGTTGCGATGATGAGGTGCATTCCCACCGCGCGTGACATCTGGGCAAGACGAACGATTGAGTCCTCGACCTCGTTGCGGGCCACCAGAATGAGGTCGGCCAGCTCATCGATAATGATCACGATGTGGGGCATGTAGTTGTACGCCCGATCGAGCTTGCGCCGATTGGGCGACTCGGAGCGCACCAATGAGTTGTAGGCCGTAATGTTGCGCACTCCGAGCTCCTCAAGTTGGCCGTAGCGCACCTCCATCTCATGCACAGCCCACTTCAAAGCTGCCGAAGCGGCTTTGACGTCGCTGACCACGGGTGCCAGCAGGTGGGGAATGTCGCGGTAAATGTTGAGCTCCACCCGCTTCGGATCGATCATAATGAATTTCACGGCATCCGGTGGCATTCGGAAGAGAATCGAGCAGATAATCGAATTCAGACACACCGATTTCCCGGAGCCAGTCGTGCCCGCGATGAGCAAATGGGGCATAGCGGCGAGGTCACCAACAAAAGGTTCTCCGGTGGTGGTGGCGCCCAGGGCGATGGCCAAGGGCGACTCATGATCAAGAAAACGCGGGCTCTCGATGACGTCGCGCAGGTACACCAAGCGGCGGCGTTTGTTCGGGATTTCAAAGCCTACGGTTCCGCGCCCCGGCACTGGTGCGATGATGCGCACGCTCTCTGCATGCATGGCTCGTGCGACATCGGCTTCGAGACCCGTGATGCGCGAGATTTTTACCCCCGGAGCTGGCTCCACCTCTATGCGAGAGACTGTTGGGCCTCGCTCGATGTTCGTCACTTTCACGGCCACGTCGAAGTGTGCCAAGGTCTGTTGAAGGATTTCAGCCAGCTCGGCCATCTCCTGATCAGAAGCAGAGTCGGAAATGCGCTGGGGCTCTTGAAAAATGGTGATCGGTGGCGGCACATAGCGTTTGGGAAACGTTGGTGTCTCGCTTTGAGATGCCTGGGATGTGGTCTCTTGAAGAATGGGCGAGAGAAGATCGTCGGCGTTCTCTCCTTCCAAGGCCGGCGCATGGGGGGCTTCGCCTACAGCAAGGGCCGGCTGCGGAGAAGAGACTTCCGTCTGCAAAGTTTCCTGGAGGGGGGCACTGGCGACTGGCGTTGTGCTGCCGCTCACTTCGGTCGGGCAGCTTGAATCATCCTCCGCATTCGATGTGTCGCCCTCGGATTCTTGCTCCTCCGGCGACCTTCTCTGTCCCCACAACCGCGAGAGACGATGCAGGGGGGAAGGAGAAAGCTCATCATCAGTGGCGACTCGTTCCAGTTTTTCGTCTTCCTCCTCTTCCTCGAGTATGGCTAAGGTCCTAGGCTTTTTCTCGGAGCTTCGACCAAGAGAGAAGGCTGGTTTTGACGTCTGTGTGACGATGTCCTTGTCCGTGCCGACGTCTTGAAAGCCGAGACGCGCGGTGATCATTTTCCAGCATGTACTCAAGAGTTGGCGAATCGAGATATTGAACGCGATGATCAAGCTGGTTGCTAGCAGTGTCGTGAAAAACAGGTAACAGCCCCCGATGCCCAACAAGTTGCGCAGGGCTAAACATTGATCGTGCACAAAGAAATTTCCCAGAGCTCCCCCCACTCGGAAATCCTCCTCGCGACTAAAACTCGAATCAGCGTAGGGGATGGCTAAGAGAGTACAGAGGAAGACAATCGCAAAAAAGCCGCCTGCCACACGCAGGGGTTCATGGCGCCATGGCCGCCTCCTCCAGTAGGAAATTCCCCACAACGTCATGAGCAAGACGGGGATGTAGGCAACGTAGCGTCCAAAGACGTAGGTCAAGACGTTGTAGACACCCTCGCCAAAAGCGCCCATGAGATTTCCGGCAGCGGTGTGCGTTGCTAGCGAGAGGAAGAGGTAGATGCTAATCAGCAAAATAAAAATGGCGATGACGTCATCGACGACCTCTGGACGAAGGCCAAACCATGACGCCTCGCGGCGCGGCTGAGTGTTTTCCATTTTTCGAACCCTCCACGTATCGCATTGAGCGGCAGTTCGCACTCCCGCTCGTCCCCAGGAGCTCTCTGCGGCGCCACCACAGAGTTAGGGTTCACATTGGATAGTCCTTCCCTTTTCGCCACATCGTGGTCAATCAAAAAACCCCCTGACCACCGCCGCGAGTTGCCACCGTTCAAGCGGATCACCTACTGATCGACCACATGGGCGGTGTCTTTATGTTCCGGCTCAGAGGTGTGAGAATCCTCACCGCTCGAGGCCTCTGCCTGGCCACTTTCTCCAAGCCCTGTGCTTCTGTTGGCAGTGTCGATGGCGTTGAGCATGTCGGCCAACGTCACAGGCTTGCGGAGGATTGTCACAAATCCTGCGGCATAAATCTCCTCGTCAGTAGCGTCGATCCCAGTGACGCAAATGACAGGTGTCTTTGCGAACGCCGAGTACGCCCGTAGACGCTGGATGAACTCAAAGCCGTTCATGCCGGGCATATCAAGGTCGGCGACCACGATTTCCGGCCTCACATCTTTGAGCCAGAGCAACGCTTCCCGAGCATCCGTGTAAGCAAACACCGTGTGATCAAGCGCTTTGAGAAAGTTCTCGATCACGCGGAGAGCGTCGGGATTGTCATCAACAAGTAAGATACGCATCGCTGCCACCCCAAACTCTGAATCTTTCCCTAGACCAGGACGGTATTGTGGTGGAGCGTTTGAAAAGCTTCAAGCGAAAAGAGAAGAAACACGCAGAGGCTCTGACGACGGTAAGTCGCCAATCATCAGTCTCCAAGCGATTTCTCCAGGTGCTCGGGCTCAGGCGGCCCAACTTTTTTCGCTCACTTGGTATAGTGTCGCAAGGAAGGAAGATGAGAGAATGATCAAACTCGTGCTCGGAGTTGGCTGTTTCGTTGCAATTCTTGTTTTTGGACAGACGTGGGCTGTTGGCGCAGCACCTAGTGACGCGGTTCAACCCAATTCGACAAACGCTACCCAAGCCGTAGGTGGTGCAGAGGCGGACACCAAGGCTCTCGCGACGCTTCAAGCTCTTGAAGAACGCTATCGCGACGTTCGCACCGTGAAAGGAAAGTTTTCCCAAATAACCGTCGACACGACCTTCGGGGAAAAAATCGAGTCACAAGGAACGTTCCTCCTCAAGAAGCCCAATCGTTTGCGTGTCGATTATGCTCCGCCTCACGCCACCACCTTGCTCATTTCCGATGGCTACTCCTATCGCTACGTCCCCCAGCTCAAGCAGGTAGAGCGATATCGCATCGATCCAGCTAACACGCTCGTGCAAACGAACTATATGCTTCTGGGATTTGGAGCGGCGACGCAGGACGTCTTGCGAGCCTATCAGGTGAGCTCGGATTCGTCGCAGCGGCTGCCGGCCGGTCACACGGCTCTTGTGCTCAAGCCACGCCACCCCGATGAAGCACCATTCAAGAACATCCGCATGGTGGTCGACACGAAAGCGCGTGTTCCCGTGGAATTTCATGTTACCCAACTCGACGGCACGCAGGTCGTCGTGAAAATTGCTACGGATGAGCTTCAGGTGGGGGCGCCCATCGAGGATCGTTTTTTGCGTCCCGCATTTCCGCCCGATGCTCAGATTGTCGACATTCGCTAAGCTTTAGCAATTGACGTTTGCTGTGGACCTTGTCACGATTTCCAGCGATCGATTATGGAACTAGGACAATAGAATGCGAAGAAGTGCCTGTGGGAAACTGTTGGGCGTGCTCATGCTGATCCTGACGCTAGCAGCCTGCGCGACGGTAACGCCTCCCTCGCGCCAGCTACCGAGTTACGTGAAACGTATCTACATTCCCGAGTTCCGCAATACCTCACGCCTCCCTGGAGCCCAGGCAGACCTCACGCCGCTTGTCGTGGATGAGTTCCTCGCTGATGGCAGACTCGATGTCGTGCAGAATGAACGAGCCGACGTTCGATTGGAAGGGCGCATCAAATCCTTTCGCGATTATTCTTCCGCCACATCAGGCGACCGTTTCCCTCTCGTCAACACGATGGAGATGGAGTGTATTGTTGAGCTGTGGGATCCTTATGATCGTGATCGCGTCGTCCCGATCGCGCGTTACCACGTCCCAGCTGT
>FWWL01008714.1_pt1 | contig 12846 bp, 14 predicted proteins | sample 2228331 | NCBI WGS metagenome assembly FWWL01 (sample SAMEA103939775, study PRJEB20133) | metagenome | reverse complement strand
GGCGGTGGCAATAGCCCGGCGCGCGTTAGGATTCGGGGAGCGGCTCCGTGCACGCCTCAGGTCCGCCCTCCCTCTACCCGTGAGGAATCGAGGGAGGCACGTCTGGGGTGATTGGGGCCGCTTGAACCGGTGGCTGGTGAAGCAAGGCGGATTACGCCTGCTTCTCGGTCGGTGTCCCTCCGAGGGAGGCCCGGGCAGGGGGAGACCCCTATCCGCGGCGGCACCTCCGGTGTTCCCGGTAGTACCTCCGGGGCATCGGGAAGGCCCGCTCGAGGATGGAAGCTCGGGTACCGGGATGAGGCTCCCCGGCGCAAGTCAGGAACGCCGTTCGCCTGGCGACGTGGTCGTGCAATAAACGACTACGGTTGAAGGAACGGCTCAGCGCGAGCAGAGCAGGTCGCGCAGGGAGGATCGGCGGAGGTAGGAGGTACACGGCCACGTCCACATCCGCAAAGGGGAGACCCTCTGCGAAGGAGCCGAATACGTACGCGAACCGCACATCTCGCTGGGCTTCGAGGAAGCGGGCGATGGCTGACTGAATCTGCGCACGCGCCTGTGGGGGAAGGTCCCGGCGTGGTCTCACAGGGTTTCCCCTGTGGCATGCACAAACGCGGCCACGGCCTCCAGGAACGCCTCGAGGTCCTCGAGATCCTCGCGCAGGATGTGGTGCACCTTCCGATCGTCTACCCGGGCGTACGCATGGACCAGGAGGTTGCGGAGCCGGGCCATGGCCGCTTCCACCACCACAATGAGCCCGTATCGGGCCGCCCGCACTTTTTCGGGATCCGCCGTGAATGCCTCTTCAGGGAGCGCCGCATACCTCCGAAGGGCGGCGAGCTCGCGCCGGATGTCCGCGGCCTGAGTGCGGAGGAGGTCCAGGTTCAGGCGCATCTCAGTCCTGCTTGAGATCGACCACCTGGGCCTGGGTGATCCGGCGCAGATCTTCAGGAGAGATCTCCACCAGGGCGTCCGGCCCACCCCCTCCCGTGTACACCACGGGATGCTGCAGCAACGCCTCATCCATGTAGACCGTGAGGGGCGTGGCGTGGCCGACGGGCGGGACGGCCCCGACCGGAAACCCGGTGATCCGCTCCACGGTGGCGGGATCCGCAGGGTGGACCTCCTGCGCTCCGGTGAGGCGGGCGAGTTTCGAGGCGGACACCCGGTGGGCGCCGCCGACGAGGACCAGCACGGGTCTACTGTCCGCCAGGAACACGAGGGACTTCACGATTTGCCCCAAGGTGGTGCCCACGGCCCTCGCCGCCTCCCGGGCGGTGCGGGTGCCCTCCGGGAACCGCAGGATCCGGGGCTCGAGTCCGAATCCGGTGAGGGCCTCCCGCACGCGTTGGACGCCTCGGTCGGCTTCCAGCACCGCACGCGCCTGTGCGACGTCCTCCGCGATCTGCGCCGCGAGGGCTTGGGGGGAGTCGAACGTCCGGACCGGCCGGAGGAACCGCACCACTTCGATCTCCACCTCCGGCGGTGCGCTGGGTAATTGCGCATCGATGAGGTGCACCTCGAGGGAGGGGCTTTCCTCTCCGAAGACAGGAACGGGGCCGTAGTGGAGGGCGCCCGCGAGGACCTCCGTGTGGATCCGGACCCAGCAGGCGTAGATCCCATACGTCAGGGAAAGTCCGGGCGGAATGCGGAGGTTGAGGGTGGGGAATCCCAGGGCCCGGCCGCGTCCTTTCCCCGGAACCGTCTGCGCCACGAACCGCACGCCTGCTCCGCTCATTGCACCTGAGAGACGAGCCAACTGAGGGCGTTGCGCAGGGCCTCCACACTCACCCCGACTAGGGAGAGGACGAAGAGGGCAATGCCCATCCCCACCAGCAGCAGGATTCCGTCCCGGTTCACCAACCCCACACCCATCGCGAGCATGGCGAGCCCCGGCAGGGTGTTCAGGAAGGGAAGCGGCAAAAACAGCACCACGCCCATGGCCAGCACGAACAGGGCACACACCCGCAACAGCGCCACGTCTCCCAGCGGAGTCCAGCGGGGCCGGGAGAAGCGCTCCATCCGCCGGAGGATCTGGACCCCGCGGGTTCGCAGTCCCTCCGCGGTGCGGGGTGGCAGGCGGTAGGCGAGCAACCGGCGGGGAAGCCAGGGACGCTCCTGGCCCGCCAGCATCTGGACCGCGAGGAGCACGTAGAGAGCCCCCACCACGCCTGAGGTCCCGGGCGGGAGCACCGGGATGAGGGTGGGCAGGGCGAGGAGCACGAGCAGTAGCCCAAATCCTCGCTCCTGGACGCGTTCCGCGATCTCCCGCACGGTGACCGTCCGTCCGCCGTCCGCGTCGGCGAACAGATCCTCCAGCAGTTCCGAGAGCGGCCGCTCACCGACCGGTACACCGGTGAGCCCGCGCTTAGGGAGAAGCATGGTCCGGTGGATCCGTACGCCGCCCGCATTCTACCGGAACGGGCGCGTGGGTACCAGCCCGCGCTACTCTGTTAAGGGGGAGGCGTTCGATGGAGGCGCGGGAGTGGCTGGCGGCGCTCGTGGCCTACGGGCTCGGCTCCATCCTCCCCGCGGAGCTCCTGGCTCGTAGGCGGGGAAGCTCCCTCCTCAGCTTCGGCGAGAACCCGGGTGGTGCCGGGGCGTGGCGCACTTTAGGCCCTGCCGCGGCGGTGGCGGTGGTCGTCTTCGACGTGGCGAAGGGAGCGGCCGCGGCATGGCTGGCACATCGAGCCGCCAGAGGTCTTGTGGGGTTCGCGGTCATCTGCGCCTCACCCGTCGCCGGCCACAACTGGCCTCCCTACCTCCGGTTCCGCGGGGGCCGCGGGTTAGGGCCTGCGGCCGGAGTCCTCCTGGTCCTGGCCTGGCAGCCCTTTCTTGTGGCGTTCGGGCTCGGAACCGCGTTGGCGCTGCTGACCCGGTGGGTGCCCACGGTCGGCATCGCGGCCTTGCCCCTCTACCTGGCCCTCCTGGTTTCTTCGGGAGCTCCACCGCGGGAGGTGGCGGCCGCGGCCGCGGTGAGCCTGACCGTAGCGGTGCGCCAGGTGCCGTGGGTGTGGAGCCGGCTGCGGAAGGCCCCGCCTCCGCCTGAGGCGAGGGCTTGAATGGAGCGGACCGTCGCGGTCATCACCGAATCCGTCTCCTGCCTACCCCCTTCCCTTTGTCAGGAGCAGGGCGTGCTCCTCGTCCCCATGTGGGTCCTCCGCGGGGAACGCGGGTACCGCGACGTCGTGGACGTCTCCACCCAGGAGGTCCTCGCATGGCTGGAAGAAGGCCCGCCGTACCCCACTGCCTCCGCCCCTTCGCCCTCGGACTACCTGGCCGCCTTCCAGGAAGCCGCTGCGCGGGGAGCAGAGCGGGCCCTGGTGCTCACCGTGGCCCGGTGGCTGTCGGGCGCGTACGGCCATGCCTGCCGGGCCGCCATCCAGTCCCCTATTCCGGCTACCGTGGTGGATACGGGGACCGCGGCCGCCTGTCAGGGGCTCGTGGTTCTGGAGGCGGTCCGACGGCTACGGGCGGGCGCTCCCGTGGAGGAGGTAGCGCGGTGGGCCGAACAGGCAGGTCCGAGGGCCCGGCTCGTGGCCCTGGTGCGTTCCCTGGACCACCTTTACCGCAGCGGACGTGTCCCCCGCATCGCCCACCTGCTGAACCGCCACCTGGGCGCGGTCCCCCTGTTCGCCATCGGAGAGGGCCGGATCCGCCGGGCAGGGCTTGCCGCCGGCCTCACCAACGCCGTACGGCGCCTTGTCTCAGAGCTGCGCAAGGCCCGCCCACGGGCGGCCCGGCTCCTCGCGGCGGTGACGGATGCAGGCATGGCGGCCGAAGCGGAGCAGCTCGCAGAAACCCTCCGGAACCTCCAGCTGGCCGACGAGCTCTACTTGCTTCCCTTCACCCCCGTCATGGCGGTGAACACCGGACCGGACGTGCTCGGGGTGGCGTACCTGCCGGAGCCCTAGTCCTCGGGCCCGGCACACCCTTCTTGGGGCTCCGGAGGTAACCGCACAGCCCGGACCTGCTCCACCTCTCCCCAGCGCAGGGCCCGTGCCAGCACCCGGTGCGGAGCATGGGTATGGAGGTGGATGCGGAGCCTTCCGTCCCGCTCCGCCACCACCACCGCGTCCCCAAGCCTCCGGAGGGCCCGGCGCACCTGACCCGCGGAGACGTCCCGCACCCGGATGAGGACCTCGGTGCAGTAGCGCGGCGAGGAATCCGAGACAACGGCAAGTGGAGGGGCCACGGGAGCCGGAGGAGCGAGGGATGGAGGCGGGGTACCTGCGGCCGCCCCGGCCATGGCCTCCAGCAGCGCCACTACGCCGGCCGCCCCCGCGTCCACCACCCCAGCGCGCCGGAGGACGGGCAACATCCGCGGGGTCCGAAGCCATGCGGCCCGGGCACCGGCCGCCGCCCGGCGGAGGACCTCCACCGGGTCGTCCTGAAGGACGCTTCCTGCCTCCGATGCGGCCGCGTCCGCCACCGTGAGCATCGTCCCTTCTACGGGTGCCTGAACCGCCTCCCGTGCCATCCTTGCGGCCACACGCAAGGCTCTTGTGATCTGCGCGGAGTGGGCTTCCCAAAGATCCCGCCACGCCTCGCTCAGCCCGTGCAGGTACTCCGCCAGGATGACCCCGGAGCTTCCCCTGGCTCCGAGGAACGCGCCGCGGGAAGCGGCCTCCGCCACCTGCCCAAGCCCGGCAGCCTCTAATCCCCGCACGGCCTCCACGGCAGCCGCCAAGGTGGCGCAGAGGTTTGTCCCCGTGTCGTGGTCCGCCACGGGAAACACGTTGAGCGCGTTCACCTCCGCGCACCACCGGCGGAGTTCCCCAAGTGCGGCCTCCAGGGCCGCAACCAGGTGCGCGCCCTCGAACCCTGACACCTCCCTCTCAGAATACTTGACAAACCCTCCTGTGGGTGTCTTACGCTAGGTACGAAAAACCGATGAGTGGACCAATGGACCAAGGGGACTGAGGTGCCTTCGGCGACCTTCGCGCGGAAGTTTGAGCCCATCCGGCGCACGCGGGTGTACGAGCAAGTTGCGGCCCGCATCCAGCGGCTCATCCTCGAAGGTGAGCTACGTCCTGGGGATCGGCTGCCCACGGAGCGGGAGTTGGCGGAGCGGTTCGGAGTGAGCCGGGCGTCCGTGCGGGACGCCATCCGGATGCTGGAGCTCATGGGGCTCGTGGAGCCCCGCCAGGGGGAAGGCACGGTGGTCCGGGATCTCAGCCCAGACGCCATCGTCACGCCCCTCGCCTCGCTCCTGGTCCGCAGCCGTGACCTGCTCGCGGACCTCCTGGACGTCCGGAAGATGATTGAGCCGCATCTCGCGGCCCGGGCAGCCGTGCACGCCACGGAGGAGGAGGTGGCGCGGCTTGGGGCCATCCTGGAGCGGCAGCGGGCTAAGGTGGCGCAGGGAGAGCTGGCCGTGGAGGAGGACTCGGAGTTCCACTACACCATCGCCACCGCCTCCCGCAACCGGGTCATCCTCCGGATCCTGGACGTCCTGATGGACCTATTGAAGACGAGCCGTGAGCGTTCCCTGCAGGTGCCCGGCCGGCTGCAGCGGTCCCTGGAAGGGCACGCCCGGATCCTGGAGGCCATCCGCAGGCGCGATCCCGCCGCGGCGGAGGCCGCGATGCGCCGACACCTGGAGGAGATCGAGGAGGTCTTACTGGGCAAGGGCACGGCGGGGGCAAATCCCTAATTGAGGAGGTAGGTGGGATGATCAAACGGGTGGAGATCAACTACCGGGGCATTTTCCAGAAGACCCTGGCGAAAAAGATCGGGGGTGACATCGTGATGATCGCGGCCCGGATGGGGCAGGTGGGGTTTTCCAACGGGCGCTACAGCGATTCCCCGGAACGCAACGGCATCCCCTGCAAGTACTTCGCCTTTGTCTCCCCCGACCTGTCGGAGGAGGAGCTGGAGGCGGAGTGCGGCGCCAAGTTGGACATCGACGCCGCGGACATCTCCGTGGTCCTCGACGACACCATGGTGAAGGGCGTGGAGCCGTGGGCGTGGCACGGCATCCGGCCCATCAACGAGAAGATCGTGCCGGGCGGCTACATGCTGGTGATCTCCCGCCGCCGGCCCGAGGAACTCGTGCGGTTCATGGCCCGCAAGCCTTTCTCCTACTACTTAGCCATCCTCGAGGGGGATCGGAGCTTCGCGGGGCTGTGGGTCTACCGGGACGACCTGACCCACGAACGGGTCCTCGGGGCCATCGCGGGCCTGGACCCGCAGCTGTTGAGCATCGAGGCGGTGAAGGGCTACCTGTGGGACAAGACCCACGAGGAGCACCGGGTGCGGGCGGCTGAGGAGGCGTACGAGGCCATCCGGCGCAACGTCTATGAGGTCACTCCAGACCAAGGGATCGACTGGCCGTACGAGATCCCCGAGCTGCCGAAGTGGCACGAGTTCTCCGAGGGCATCGTGGTGCGGGGTGTGCCCCGGGAGTTCCAGCTGGGGCCCAAGGGCCAGTCCCGCAACCAGATGTTCAAGCGGGGGACGACGAAGACCCAGCGGCCGGTTGTGCGGTTCGACCTGTGCACCAAGTGCACCCTCTGCTGGCTGGAGTGCCCGGACGAGTGCTTTGACCCCACCCCGGACGGCTACTACGACATCGACTACGAGTACTGCGTGGGCTGCGGCAAGTGCGCGGAGGTCTGCCCGGTGGAGGAGTGCATCGTCATGGTGGACGAGCTGGCCTTCGAGGACAACCGCAGCCCCTGGGAGTTCTGGAAGCGGGATCCTGAGGGGTACATCCGGTGGGCGGAGGACAAGAAGGGCCGCTACCGGGTTGTGCCCAATATCGTCACGGGGACCGGTGAGAAGCTCGTTGAGGTGGAGCCCGTTCCCGTGGGCGGCAAGCCGAAGCCCGCGGCACGTACCCAGACCTAGGGGAAGGAGGTGCGGGGATGGCCATCACGCAACCCGTCGGCGTCTACGAGCGGGAGGAGTTGCTGACCGGATGTCAGGCGGTGGCGGAAGGCATCCGGCTTGCGGATGTGGACGTCATCGCCGCCTACCCCATCCGGCCCTACACGGAGGTCATGGACGCCATCTCCAAGATCATCGCGGACGGCAAGCTGGACGCGGAGTACATCATCGCGGACAGCGAGCACTCGCAGTTTGAGATCGTGAAGCACGCGGCCTCCGTGGGCGCCCGAGCCTTCGCGGGCTCCAGCGGCACGGGCTGGATGTACGGGTTTGAGGCCCTGGTGGTGACCGCCACGGACCGACTCCCCGTGCTCTTCCTGGTCGGCAACCGCGCCCTCGACGACCCCGGAGCCTTTGGGGTGGAGCACAACGACGCCCTGGCCATCCGGGACATGGGGTGGCTGTTGTGCTGGGTGGCCACGGCCCAGGAAGCCCTGGAGCACGTACTGCTCGGCTATCGGATCGCGGAAGACAAGCGGGTGATGATGCCCATGGCCCTCGCGATGGACGGGGCCTTCCTCACCCACTCCCAGCACATCGTGCGGATCCCCTCCAAGGAAGCGGTGAAGCGGTTCCTCCCGCCCTTCGACCTGGGCGAGCGCCGGCTGCACCCCGATAACCCCATCTCCATCGCCCCGCAGGTGAACGAGGACTGGGTGATGGAGATCCGCCGGCAGAACTGGGAGGCGGCGCGTCGCGCCCGCCGAGTCATCGTGGAGGCGTACGAGGAGTTCAACCGGATCTTCGGGAACCGCTACCAGCCGCCCTACTACTTCGAGGAATTCCTCACGGAGGACGCGGAGGTGGTCCTGCTGGGGATGGGGACCGTAGCCATGCCCGCCCGCACCGCGGCCCGGCGGCTCCGGGAGAAGGGGATGCGGGTGGGGTACATCAACCTCCGGTGGTTCCGTCCCTTCCCCACGGTGGAGCTGCGGGAGTCCCTGCGCCGGTTTAAGGCCGTGGGCGTGATCGACCGGGACTTCGCCCACGGCGCCCCGGACGACGGCGGGGTGCTGCTCCATGAGATCCGTTCGTGCCTGTACCCGGCCCGGGAGCGTCCTGCGGTAGTGAACTTCATCACGGGGCTCGGCGGCCGGGACGTATCCATCCAGGACGCCATCCGCATGTACGAGATCACCCGGGAGGCCGCGGAGCGTGAGGAGCTCGACGGCTACGTCACGTGGATCGGCGTGCGGGAGTAGCGGGCTTTAATAAGAAAGGAGGGGGAAAGATGGCGACGGAGAAGGTGCTGGTCTACGACCGGATCAAGGGTGTTAAGCAGGTGCCCCTCGAGGAGTTCTACACCTCCGGCCACCGGACCTGTCAGGGGTGCGAGTCCGCCCTGGTGATGCGGCAGTTCATTAAGGCCGCGGGGCCCCGTACCGTGGTCACAGGGTCCACGGGGTGCATGTACGTGGCCAACACCAGCTACATGACCACACCCTGGATCGTCCCCTGGATGCACACGCAGCTGGGTGCGGGCGGGTCGTCCGCGGTGGGCATGGCCGCGGGACTGCGGGCCCTCATGCGAAAGGGCAAGATCCCCAAGGAGAAGATCAACGTGATCTCCTTCTGCGGGGATCTTGGGGGTGGGGACATGGGGCTTTCCGCCATCTCCGGAGCCCTGCAGACGGACTACGACCTGCTCATCATCATGTACGACAATGAGTCCGCGGCCAACACGGACATCCAGGCTACGGGGCTCACCACCTGGGGTGCCCAGACCACCTTCACCCCCACGGGCACGGTCCAACGGGTCACCCAGCGGCGGTGGAAGAAGAACGTGGCCGCCATGCTGGCTGTGGGGCACCCGAACTGCCGGTACGTGGCCACCGCCTGCGCCACCTACCCGCCGCTCGACTTCCTCAACAAGGTGCGCAAGGCCCTGAGCATTGGCGGACCTACCTTCATCCACAGCTACGACCCCTGCCCGAAGGGCTGGGACTACCACCCGCGGTACTCCCACGAGATCGGCGAGCTGGGGGTCCGCTCGGGGCTGCTGCCCGTCTACGAGATCATCGACGGCCAGGTGATCTACACCTACGACGCCCGTAAGACGGGTAAGGGCCGGATCCCCGTCCGGGAGTACCTGGTGCGCCAAGGCCGATTCGCCCACCTGACGGAGGAGGACATCGCCTACATCCAGCGCATGGTGGACGAGATGTGGGACGAGTGGGAGATCCCAGGCGTGGCGCCGTTTAAGGGAAACCTGAAGATCAAGGAGACCAAAGAACCCATGACGGTGTAAGCCAGGGTCGCATTATTGCCTCCTGGACCCGGGCCTTAAAGCCCGGGTCCACATTTTTTGGCTTCAACGCTCCGTTCATTCCCCCGCCGCCTGCGCCGGGAGGGCCGGGCCGCGCCGGATCCGCTGGAGCAGGGTGCGGAGGAAGGGTACGGCGAACACCAGGAGTGCTGCGAGGATGAAGGTCGTGGCGATGGGGCGGGTGAAGAAGATCGCCGGAGACCCTTGGCCCATGATGAGGCTCTGCCGGAAGGCCTGCTCCGTCATATCACCGAGGACCAGGGCCACCACGAGGGGGGCAAGGGGATACCCCAGCTTCTTGAAGAGGTAGCCCGCCACGCCCGAGGCGAGCATGATCCACAGGTCCAGGATTTGGTTGTTCACCGCGTAGGCACCGATGCTGCAGAGGATGGTGATGAGGGGCGCCAGGATGGCAAACGGAACGCGCACGATGGCGGCGAAGAGCGGCACCAAGGTGAGGACGATGAGCACGCCGAGGACGTTGGTGATGTACATGGAGCCGATCAAGCCCCACACGAACTCCCGGTTTTCCCGGAAGAGGAGAGGCCCGGGATTGAGCCCCCAGATGAAGAACCCGGCCAGCATGACGGCCGCGGTCGGCGAGCCGGGAATCCCGAGAGTCACCATCGGGAGTAGTGCTCCGATTCCGGCCGCGTGCGCCGCGGTCTCCGGGGCCACTACCCCCTCCACCTCCCCGGTCCCGAACCGGTATCCTCTCGGGCTGAACTGACGGGCAAGGCCGTAGCTCATGAAGGAGGCCGGGGTGGCTCCGGTCCCGGGCAGCACCCCGATCCAAAAGCCGAGGAGGGTGCTGCGCACGATGGTCCAGGTGTATTTGGGAAAGAGCTTCCAGGTCTCCCAGATCTCCCGGAAGCTCAGGCGGGCCCGCAGCCCCTCGATGCGCAGGGCCTCCTCCACCGTGAGGAGGATCTCGCCGAGCCCGAACAGACCAATGGCAATGACCACGAAGCTAATGCCGCTCTGGAGGGCCACAGACCCGAAGGTCATGCGGGGGGATCCGCTCACGATGTCGTATCCCACGGTGGCCAAGAGCAACCCCAGGAACGTCATGAGTACGGCCTTGACTGGGTCCCCGCTCTCCAGACCCGCGATGGTACCGAAGGCCAGCAGCAGGACCGCGAAGTTCTCCGGCGGCCCGAACTTCAGGGCCCACTCCGCAAGGAGGGGAGCGAAGAAGGTGAACAGCACGATCGAGACCAGGGCGCCGATGAAGGAGGAGGTGAAGGCCGCGGTGAGGGCCACGCCGGGCTTACCCTGCTTCGCAAGGGGGTACCCGTCGAACATGGTGGCCACAGACCACGGCTCGCCCGGGATCCGGAACAGGATGGAGGTGATGGCCCCTCCGAAGATCGCTCCCCAGTACACCGCGCTCAGTAGGATGATGGCGGCTGTGGGGTTCAGGTGGAAGGTGAGGGGCAGAAGAAGCGCCACACCGTTCGTGCCGCCTAGCCCCGGGAGCACCCCGATGGCGGTTCCCAGGAGCAGGCCGACGGCACCTACGAGGAGGTTTGTAGGAGAGGCGGCGACGCCGAGACCGTAGACCAGATCACCCAGCGTCCGAAGGAAATCCATCGGGATTTACCCTCCGTACAGGATCCACTCCAGCAGGATTCCTTTCGGCAGGGGCATCAGGAACCACCGCTCAAAGATGAGGAATAGAACCAGCGGAACCCCGATGCTCACCACGAGTACGAGCGGCCAGGCATGCCGGCCCACCAGCCGCATGTAGCCCGCGAGGTAGAGGGCACCGCCGAGGTAAATGCCGAGATATTTGACCAGGGCCACCACGGCCACCATGGGCAGGTACACCACCACGAGCCGCCTCCACGCGCCGGGCGGGATAAAGGGCTCGTCCTGCGGCCGAGAGGCTTTCCAGGTCCGGACGAGGACCACCAGGGCCGTGAGGGTAAACCCCGTCGCGAGCCAGAAGGGGAAGAACCCGGGCCCGGGGCCGGAGGGCGTCCATCCCGTCGGCAGCTGCAACGCCTCCCGCATCAGCACAAGACCCACCCCAACCAGCCCCAAAGCCATAAAAAGCTCCGCCCGCCGCATCTCAATCCCCCAAGGAGGAATAAGCGGGATGACGGCCTAGCGGGCCAGCCACCCGGCCTTTTCTATGAGGCTACGCACCAGCCGGTCCTTCTGTTCCAGCCACCGCACGAACTCCGGGCCCGTCAGGAAGGCCTTCGTGTATGCACCCCGCTCGATGAAGTCCGCCATCTCCGGTGTGTCCATGACCCGGCGGAAGACCTCCTGGTAGAAGGCCACAGCCTCCTGAGGCATCTGCGGCGGTCCGAAGATTCCCCGGAGCATCTGGTACTCGATGGGGTACCCGAGCTCCCGCACGGTGGGGATCTCGCCCCACTTGCCGATGCGCACCCGCTCGTGCGCGAAAATGGCGAGGGGCCGCACGCGGCCGGCCTCCCAGTGGCCCACGGCCTCGATGGGGTTGTTCACGGTGAAGTCCACCTGCTTGCCCACAAGGGCCGCGGCCACCGCTCCGCCACCCGGGAAGGGCACATAGGTGAACTTCACGCCCCACGCCTGCTCCAGCATGACCATGATGATCTCGTCTTCCTGCCTGGACCCCGTGCCCGCCATCTTCAGACGGCCGGGCGGAGAGGCCTTGGCCGCCCGCACGAAGTCCTCCAGGGTCCGCCACGGGGAGTCCGCATGGACCCAGAGCACGAAGTGGTCCAGGAGCAGGCGCGCGATGGGCGTGAGATCCCGCCAGGTGAACCGGGAGCCGTCCCGCTTGCGGATCACCTGGTTCAGGGGCGTGGCGAAGAGGCTGTCGAGGGTGATGAGGATGGTGTGCGGGTCCCCCGTCTTATCAATCATCCAGAGGAAGGCCTGGGCCCCGGCGCCCGCGGGCCGGTTCACGGGGATGAAGGGTTGGGGACTAAGTCGGTACTTCTCGATGAGGGGGGCCATGAACCGGGCCTGCTGGTCCGCACCCCCTCCCGTTCCCGCGGGGATCGTCCACTCCACCGGCCGACGCGGCGTCCACGCAGGCGCTGTCCACCCTCCCGAGACCCAGACGAGCAGACCGGAAAGAGCCAGCACTAGGAGAACCAGGGTCCTCCACCTGCACCCCATCTCAACCCCCCCTTTCCCCAGGTTTGCAATTGGTCCACTCATCAGATTTAAGGATAAGTCCACCACCGGAAAGCCTGTCAAGTTGTCGAGGCCGCGGGTGGGGGAGTTCTCGGGGTCCATGCCGAAAGCGTTGACGCGCCTAGACCGAACGCTTCGGATCCTGCTCTCCGCCTCCGCGGAGGAGGTTCTGCCTACCGGGCAGCCCGTGGTGCCACGGCGACTTCTCCAAGCCGGCTTCCGGCTCGACCTCCCGGAGGTGGTACGCTGAAAGGGAGGAGGGGTGTGCGATGGGACTCGGGAGCATCGGAACGGGTGAGCTCCTGGTCATCTTCCTGATCGCCCTGCTGATCTTCGGGCCGGCACGGCTCGCAGACCTCGGTAGTTCCTTGGGAAAGGCCATTCGCGACTTCCGGAGAAGCCTCCAGGGAGAGGATCAGGAGGGCTCTTCGGACTCCCAATAGAACTCCCCGGTGCGCTCGTCTCCCTGCCCGCCAGCGCCTCCCAGCAGGCGGTGAGCCGATCCGTGGCAGTCGGAACGCACGCGTACGTGGTGATCGTGATCCCCTCCCTCG
>FWWL01008713.1_pt1 | contig 12848 bp, 10 predicted proteins | sample 2228331 | NCBI WGS metagenome assembly FWWL01 (sample SAMEA103939775, study PRJEB20133) | metagenome | reverse complement strand
CGCAGCTCGATCCGACGTCCTGCGAACGGTCGACGTCAATCGAGCGCGCTCGAAGAGCGGGCATCAGGCGGCAGCCACCCCCGTATCGGTTGCCGCGCCAACCGCCCGGTGGGCGCACATGCTCGACTCCCACCCGTTCGAGCCGCGAGCGTGTCGTGGCAATCGATGAATTGATACTCCCAACGTCTCGCATCACGTCGGCGGGGCGCTCGGCTGCCTCTCGTCTTCCGGCAGCCGTTCGACCCTCCGGCCCGCGCGGGGGATATCCGGCCCGAGCGACGACAAGACGAGGTTTTCGAGTAGGCGGAACCAGACGGGCCGCGAAGGCCCAGGGGAGGGCCCACGTATTTCGATATCACCCAGGCAGAAGCGATCCGGGTTACCACTGAACGCCAAGTCCGGCTTCACTCGAAAGTGCCGTGCGGACACGAAGGGGCTCGCACCGGGCTCGGCTAGACCCAGCCCCCGCCAGATCCATTGCGCAGTCTCGCGTGGAGCGTCTAGAAAGTTGTCAAGGTGGATCCTGACGTATGCAGTGCTTCTTGCCAGCTTCGATGCTAGTACGTTGTGCAAGGTCCAATAAAAACAGACCGTAAAGGCAGACTTCCTCGGCAAAAATTTTCCAGAACCGGGATCGACCTTCGGCTTGCGCCAAGATTCGACGACGCCGTTGAGGTCACGAATCACGTGAACAATCCTTGTATCGATGCCATGTCTTCGAAGAAGCCAAGCGCGAGTGGGAGACTTCGAGGCATCGACTATGACCGTTGCGCCTGTCTCTTCGGCGACGGCACGATAGATGCGAACCCAGGTATCGGCATAAGTTTTCGCATCGCCTCTTACGAGACCGAACATATGAAGGAGCATGGACCTGGAGCGCTCGACCCTATGGCGGATCGCTTCGTGGTAAAAAGGGTCGGGTGGTGACAGGAAGGCGCGCGACAGGATCGATCCCCACCGAGGGTGCGCACGGAACGGCACTCCATCGGAACACAAATTGTCGAGGATTAGCCCACGCTCCCAGATGTAGCTGGCTTCTCCGACAGAGACCGCATACTCGAAACTCCCGAGGACTTTCTCCACGAGTGTCGTCCCCGAGCGACCGGTGCCCACGATCATGATAACGGGGGGGACCCCGGCCTCTCTCGTGCTCAGAGGAATGAACGAGTTATTCCTACTCACGAGGACCTCACAGGGCACGCAGACGAGAGGTGTCGAGGCCAGTTCGCCACCGGAGCCAGACGCGAATCGCGAGCGGCGGGAGCGCAACGCTCAGAGCCGACGCTGTCGCCGCGCCTACCACGCCGAACCAGGTCGCGAGCAACCAGACGGCCGGCCCCAGTAACACCGCGGCGAGGGTCGTGGCGACGGCGTAGGCGCGCTGGTGACCCGCTCCCACGCAGATGGGGACGACGGGCCCACACAAGATCGCAACGAGATGTCCGACAGCAAGTATCCGCAGGCAGCTGGCAGCCTCGGCATACGACTGACCATAAATGTGGAGAACGAGCGCGGGCTCGGCGACCAGAAAAAGTGTCATAATATAGGCAGGCAAAAAAACGATGCGATTGTTGACGATAACCAGTTGCATCAATCCGCGACGGCCTTTGTTGTCACCGAGTCGTGCTGCATACGGAATGAACACGGCGGTCAGTGCGGTGGGTAAGAGCTGAAGAATTTGGCAAACGCGGGCGCTCGCCGTGTAGAGCGCCGCGTCCGCTGGCCCGAGCGTCCAACCGACGAGAGCGACGTCGGCGTGCTGGATGAAAGCGGTAGCCATCGAGGAGAGCCACACGCTCAACGTGAGTGCTCGCCACTGTAGCCAGTCGAAGCGCTCACCCGACCCGCGCGTCACCCCTATCGAACTCCAATGGAGCGCACGTGTCCATGCGGCCGCTTGGAGCAAAACGATCAGAAGCAGGCTCACGACCATGAGCCAAAGGACCGTTTCGGCCAACACCTGGTTCCCCCCGAAGGAGGCGATCGCGGCGAGCGTTCCCACCACCACCCGCCAACCGACATCCCGAGGCGCCAGAGCCGCCACGATCCGCCCGTGGGCGCGAATCGCGTAACTCTGAACTTCCGACAACGCGTACACCGCCACCAACAGTAACGACGCCAGGACGAGCTCTGAGGAAGGCAACAGCTCGACGCCCACTCGTTGTATAGTGACAAACACCAATGCCAACGCCGCCGATCCCAAAACGGCCGTTCCGTAGGCTATCTGAAGACCGCGGATCGCTGTGATGTTAGCGTCCCCTTGCTTCGTCCAGAGATGCCAAGACCGCGCGACAACGGGACCTTGACCCAGGCTAGCGACGACTGCCAAGGTCATCGCCAAACCATAGGTCCAACCGAGCCGGCCGAACTCCTCTTCGCTCATAATGCGCGCGAACAGAACGAAGATGGCGAATTGCGAGAACGAGCCGACAAAGCGGGGGACGATGCCGCCCCAGGCTGTTCGCCAAAGTCCGAATGTTTCCGGCGACCGCGCAAGACCGCTCGCGACGAACGTTCGAGGAACCATCGTCCGAGTGACCGCTGGCCGGACCACGTCACGCCGTCGGTCGGCGGTAAACAATCGTCTGACCCCGCGCGAAACTCGGTACGACCCGGCTCACGAGCGGGAGCACCCTACCCGCCAGACGTTTCACCGGATTACCCTCGCAACCGAAGTATTCCTTGTATTCATGGCGTACGACATCGAGACCGACTTCTGCGCCGATTTCGACCAATTCCCGTCGCGTGTATTCACGGAAATGACCGGGATTCGTCTGATCGACCCGGATGCGCTCGTAGGGATTGAAACCAAATAGAAGCTTTAGGCGCTTGTGAAGAGCCGCCGCATTGGGTGTCTGGCAAATCAAAAAACCTCCCGGCTTCAAAGCGGCACCGAGTCCGGCCAAGACCAGCTCCGGCGCAGCCGTCAAGTGCTCGATCGTCTCGGCGAGAACAATGACATCGAAAGTACCGTACTGGCAGTCGATGCATTTGCCGTTCTGAAACACGTTCAGATCGAAGACGATATGGCCCATCGGCATCGACGTTTGTGCACCGCCGTCGATTGACGGGTAATCCCACGACGATTGGTCGAGGGGAAAGCCGAGCGTCCAAACCTCGCGATAACGAGCGGCCAGACGGTACGACAGTGGACTGCGGCCGACGTCGAGCACCCTGGGATCGGGACCGGGCGCGATCTCGTTCAGAAGATTCAACAAATATTGATACCTTCTCTCGTGGAACGCCTCGTAGGAGTGCCGTGCTTGTAACGTGCGCTCCCGAGCGACCAGGTAGGCGCGAATTCTCTCGACCTGGGGTGCACCGCGTGGCGTCAGCGGTTTTACCCAAGGATCCAATGGCTGGCTTTGCGTGGGTTCAGTTCGCATCACGATTTGCTCCGTATCCACCAAATTGCGCATTGCGTCACCGTTGGCGAAACGCACGGCATGCCCCGATGCCTGGAACCGACCAACTTTCGCGTCCGGATTCGCCCTTTCCAGAGGAAGTCCCCACAACACTGTCCTCTAGGTTGGGCTCAACGACCCGATCCCACACGGAACGCTCGGAGAAGATCCTGCGTGTGGTCCCTCCCGGGGCGCCGATATGGACGGAGCTTCATCGCAGAGAGAGACCTTCCGGGGCCGAGCGCTCGCACCTACGGAGGCTCCGCGTGGCAAAAGTGCAACGAGTACCATTGCGGACGATGTGACGCCCGCATAAAAGTACAGTGTAAACATGCCTGAACTGATTCCCACGTGGTAAGCGGAGGAGAGAAGCAGAACCGCAACCATCCTCGGCCAAATGACTGCGCAGCCGCGCTCGGATTGGGTGCGTCGTAAAATAGTCGCCGCAAGTGCAAACACGAAACCAAAAAACGCACCTAATACGATGATCCCCGGCAGACCGAAGTTCATGAACCACTCGCCGAAAATGAGGGGACGCAGCCCCGCGTGGCTATGCGAAGCGATGGTATATTCGCTCAGACCGGTTAGCCGCAATGTGACCCTTCCCCAGCCCCATTCGGTCCGAAAATCGGACCAGGCCGCCGGTAGAAGTGAGAGGACCCCTGCGAGGAGCGTGTTACCGTGGAAGAACGTGCCATCCCAGCCGGATAATATCCACGCAAAATCTCTCATGTCAGACAGGTTGTTGCCATAAAGCAGTCGGTCAACCAGGTCAAAATCGACAAAAAATGGCTCATTATGACGTGATCGTAACCATTCAATTTGGAGAGCGCCGGCGACCAGAACGGGCACAACGAGCAAAGCCCTGAGAAAGCCGCGGAATGAGAATGCTGTGGGAAGCGAAATCAAGACACCAAGAAAAATCGGCATAATAATAGAGCTTCGCGTGCCACTAAAAAGAGCGCATGCGATAAAGAATGCTGCAAAGGGAAAGGCGTGAATCTGGCGATAGGTTAAGCTCTTCGAAACCGAGAGGAGTACACCGAGAGAGGAAAGCTGTTCCGCAACGAGATAGAGGGGGCGATATTCGGGGTTTATTAACGCGGTATGGCGCAATTGAAAAGGTACTAATTCGATATCCGAAAGCAGAAGGCTGAACCCCAAGGCGGTCAGTGTCAAAGCGAGGAGGGACAGGCCCCCGGCCGTTCCCCAGACGCGCTGCAAAGCCTGTGCCGCGGTCCCACAAGGAAGGCGGGGAGGAAGAAGCCAGCCGAATATAAGACGAAAGATGACAAAAGACAAAAGACCGAGGCACGACACAGAAACGGCAATCGGGAGGTGATTGAGAATTGCGGCATAGGCAAGGTGGCCCACGGCGTGGATGTTCCGGGGATCGGATGCCGTGAGAGACGTGACAAAAATCGGAATGACAAAATAGAGTGCTAGGAAGAACATCTCGATAAGAAAAATATTGCGAGTGATGAGAAGGTGGACGAGCAGCGCAGCGAACGCGAAAAGAGCGAGAAAAAAGAGAGTATCTGCGACCGTAGCAGTATTAAGAGACGATAGCAACGGCGACATGGAGTGATCACCGTGATGGGGCGAGGGAGATCGGTGACAACATCGAGGGCGCGGCCGTCATCAGGCGAGACGGAGCAAGAGAGAGATTGGGATGGAGATCGATCCGGCGCGCGAAATAGGGAAGGCCGACCGCGTATTCGATGCCGTCACGTAAGAAGTAAGCGAGGCGGCGACGGGCGCGGTCCGCGAGACCACGACCCGGGTCGCGGTACGCGTTACCGCTTCGGATGACCTGGAAACCGCAAGGAAGAGCGGCTTGCGCGACAGCTCGCGCCGTCAGGAGCGTGCGATGGGTGAGGTCGCCGGCGTGAGGATAGAGGGCAAAGGGTCTCTGGCCGTTCGGAAAGCGGAGAGCGAGAAATTCCCTGGGCCGGAGAACGCACCCGGCGCGTCGAAGGAAGGCGCGGATTTCGTCCGGCGAGAGGTGCTCCAGAACGTCGAAGGCGGGGGCCAGATCGAACGAACGTTCGGGAACCGAGTGATCGTCGTAGAAACGTGACAAACGCACGTCATAGCCCATGGCGGTCTGGCGGGCGACCAATTCCGGATTGATCTCGAGGCCGGTTACGGCTGCTCCCCGCTCCTGAGCGTACCGGAGAAATTCGCCGTTGCCGAATCCTATTTCGAGAACGTGCCGCCCGTTCAGCTCGATGCCGTTGTGTGCGGCATCGAACATTTGGACGAACTCTGGCCAGGAACCCTCGTCGATACCGGTCCAGCCTTTGTAAGCCGCGTAGCCCAGGTACTCGGGCGGGCATTGCGCGGCCAATTCATTCGGAGGAGACAGCTCAGCCATGAGAACGGACCTCCGGCGACGTCTCGTAAACACGCGGTCGAGGCACTTCGACGGCGTTGTGGACGCCGGGCAAGGTGCGCAGGAGGGCAGCCGCCACGTTCGTCCAGGTCCATTGCGTGACGAGTTTTCGACCGCGCTCTGCGAGGTCGGTTGCGAGACCGGCATCGGAGCGGAGGCTGCCCACGAGGTCGACGAGGAGTTTCGCGTCGTGTGGGGGAAAAGCGAGCGCGGCCTCGCCGAAGAGCTCGACGAGCGGACGAACGGCGGCGATGACGACGGGGCAGGCGAGGCGCATCGCCTCGACGACCGGAAGACCGAAACCCTCGTAAAGGGAAGGAAACACGAGTGCGAGCGCGTGCTCGTAAAGAGCCCGCAGCTCGGCATCCTTCACGGGACCGGTGAGGGTTGTCCGCTGCAGCCCCGGCGCACCGGCCGCGAAAGACGCCGCCGTACCGCCGACGAGAACCACGCGCAGACCTTGCGCTGCCAATGCCGATGCGGCGCACTCCAAAACCTCCAGATTTTTGTGTGGAGCACGGCTCGCTACAGCGAGCACGTACTCTTTAGGTCGGATCCTCAGTCGTGAGAGGATACCGGCATCGGCAGCATAACGCGTGATGTGCTCGCTACCTACTCCCGTGACCACGATGTCTTCGGGTTTGAGGCGGAGAGCGACAGACAGGCGCTCCCGGGAGAACTCGGAAACCGTCGCGACGGCCGCGCCGCGAGTTACGAGGAGTCGGTGGATCAGGCGGTGGGCCAGTCGGTAAGACGGGCGATAGCTCGTCGGGACGTCGTAAATCCCAGCGTCGTGCAGGACGACAACTTGACGCTGGATCCAGACGGACCCGACGTTACCAAGACCGAGAACGAAGCCGCGGCGCGCTCGGATCGGAAAGAGGAACTGGTCCCAAAAATGTCCCGCAGGACCCGAAGACCATCGCCGCCCGGCCGGGGAGACGACCTCTATCGCCGGGCCGCCGCGCGCGTCCACAAGTTGACCCAGGGCCCGCACGGCCTCCCTGGCGTAGCGCTGGACCCCGGTCAGGGGCTGGGCCGCGAAGCGTCCATTCACGAAGACCTTCATGTTCCCGAGACCCAGACGCCCGCCCATCTTTCCGGCAGGGAGGGCGCCTCCTCCAAAGCCCGGGCGCTCAGCGCTCCTGAGATGACTTGTCGCATCTCGCGCAGGAATCGCTGTCTCGAGAAACGCTGGGCTACTGCTCGCAGCGCCGAAGGGGGAGGGGGAGGCAGAGTCAAGAAGCGCTGGAGCGCTGCCACGAGGGCTTCCAGTGACGGCTCGTCATACAGGACACAGCCCGGAGCGTGACCAACGGTTTCGAGCGCTCCACCGCGACCGAGAGCAATGACCGGGCGGCCACACGCGAGCGCCTCGACCGGTACGATTCCGAAATCCTCCTCTCCGGGAAAGAGGAGCGCTCTACATCGCATTAGATATTGTCGGAGAACAGGGAACGGCTGACGGCCGAGGACTTTAACGGTTGGCCCGGCCATGCGCCGCAGCTCGTCGAGCATTTCGCCGCCGCCGACGACGACCAGTGGAAGACCCAGGCGATTGCAGGCCTCAACGGCCAAATCGGGCCTTTTGTAGGGAACGAGTTCGTCTACGTAAAGAAATTCGCCGGAGCACTCGTTGCACAGATCGAAGGAGTCGACGTCTACAGGAGGATAAACCACGAGAGACTCTCGTCCGTAAAAGCGCCGAATGCGCGCAGCCGTGGCTTGAGAGTTGGCAACGAAGCAGTCGACACGGGCAGCCGTACTCAGATCCCACTGACGCAGCCGGTGCGCTATCCAGGGCACCAGCATGCGGCGCAACACGCCGGTGGACTTTAGATAATCATGGTACATATTCCAAATATATCGCATCGGCGTATGACAATAGCAGATGTGCGTGGAATCAACGGGGGCGAGGATCCCTTTAGCGGGGCCGGACTCCAAGGTGATCACAAGATCGTATCCCCGCAAATCGAGTTGTTCTAGGGCCAGGGGCATTAGGGGGAGGTAATGTTTGTACCACCGGCGAGCGAAGGGAAGGCTACCAACGAAGGTCTGTTTCACCACGTGGCGACGGATCACATCCGATACATTGTTGGGATCGTAAACATGGGTGAAAATAACGGCGCGAGGAAACAGCGAACATAGAGACTCCAAGACTTTCTCACCGCCTCGCATGCCGACAAGCCAGTAATGGACGAGCGCGACATTGAGATCACGTAAGGTGATATCGCGATCGGAACCCGCCGAATCGCCAAGGTCAGCCAGTGGACGGTGGAAGTGATCCTTTTCGACGGGATGATGGGCGCTCACACCGGGAGGCATGGCAATTTGGTCTCCAACGGGATCAGCCAGTGGGCACCGCCAGACGAGGACATCAATACGCACCTTGCCTGAGAAGTACTGCGCGCGCCGTCATAAGGAGAATGACGAAGTCCCGCCAAAGGCTCCGGTTCTCGGCGTACCACGCGTCGAGATGCACGCGCTTGTGAAAGTCCACGTCGTTTCGCCCGCTCACTTGCCAAATTCCCGTCATTCCGGGGCGCACTTGAAGGTAGCTGAGACGATAATCGCCGTACCGGGGCAGCTCCTCCTCGGTGACCGGACGAGGCCCGACGAGGCTCATCTCACCCCGTAGGACATTGAAAAGCTGAGGGAGTTCATCGAGGCTGGTCCGCCGGAGGAACCGCCCGAGCCGCGTGACGCGGGGATCGTTGCGCAGCTTCCGCGTGGTACGCCACTCGGCGGCCGCATCGGGATCGGACCGAAGGATCAGTTCGAGGCGCCGCTCGGCATCGGGAACCATCGTGCGGAACTTGAGGCAATCGAACGCGAGGCCGTGGCGGCCGATACGGCGATGGGCGAACAGGACGGGCCTACCTTCGCATGCGACGAGGATCGCGACGACCGCGAGAAGAGGTGCCAACGAGAGCAGGAGCAGGGAGGCCCCCACCAGGTCGACGGCTCGCTTGACACCCTCTTGCCATCGCGAGGCGAGGTCGTTCCCCAGCCGGATCGCTGTCAGGTCGTTCGCCAACCGACGCGTGGTGTAGGCCCGACGCAAAGGGAGCGCGGGCCCGGGTGTCAGGAGTTGCACATCTCCACAGGCGCGGACGAGCGCCTCGACGAAGGCACGGTGCCGGGCGAACTCGTCCCACTCCAGGGCGACGACGACGCGAGCCCCTGGAAATCGACGAAGAATGGCGAAGGGATCGTCGGAGATCGTGAACACCGGGAGCTCGCACGACCGGACAATCGCCAAACGGTCCTGCGCCGCGTCATCCAGCCCGACTTGGACGAAGGCCACGGGCACGAATCCAGGACACGGATCGTCTAAGAGCGTGGCGGCGACATCCCGAGCGTTCCGCTTGCAGCCTACGATGACAGCGGGAACCGACCAGAGACCTCGGCTGCGAAGCCAGGATTTTGTGGCTCGACGACCGGCGAGCGTGAAGAGCGCGCCGGTGGTCCAACTACCGAGAACGGTCGCCCGTGACACGTCGAGCCCGACGAAATATAGAAGAGCCGCGTCGATGACGAGCACGATGCCGAAAGCCGAGAAAATCTCCCAGGTCTCCTGCCAGAACGGACGGAGCTCATCGTAATGGCCGAGAAATTTGAAGCTACGGACCAGGCCCAAAATCAGCGAAACGAGGGCAACAAGTCGAACAGATCGGAGTTGTGCCAACACGTCGAGTCCAGCGTGTGCACTGTACACGCCGAGTGCCAAGACGAGCGCACTGGACACAGCGACGGCGTCGACAGTGGCAAGCAATGTCGCCCGGTCGATGGTTCGAGTCGGGGGGGCAAGACCGAGCTTCTCTAGACTTGCTATGCCCACGGGTCCGCATTCCCTCGCGCGACCGGGGCAGCATCGCCCCCGCCCCGATCAGGTGACGCGCAACCAAGGGTAGCTTGGTCACACACATCTACACCTTATCCGATCAGGCGGGTCGATGCAACTGAAAATTGCTGGAGACCGCAGCAGATCGCCCGAATGGGTTCGCGGGTTTCCGCCACCGGCCCGTGCTCTCAACCCTCGCGCAAGCGGCGGGCGCGGTGCTCCGCGTGCCAGGCCCAGGCGGTCTCCAGGATCCGCTCGAGGCCCATCGGGTTGGCGGGCAACAGCCGCAGCTCGCGCAGCGCGCGAGCGGGATCGGCCACCAGCACCGCCGGATCACCCGGCCGGCGCGGCGCCTCGACCCGCGGCACCGGTCGGCCGGTGATCCGCTCGGCCGCCTCGATCACCTGCCGCACCGAATGGCCCTCGCCGGTCCCCAGATTGCACACGAGCGAGGCCCCACCGGCCAACAGATGCTCGAGGGCGCGCAAATGGGCGACGGCCAGATCGGTCACGTGCACGTAGTCGCGGATCGCCGTGCCGTCCGGGGTCGGATAGTCGGTGCCCAGCACCTGCAAGGGCGGACGCAGGCCCAGGATCGCATCGAGCAGCAAGGGGATCAGATGGGTCTCGACCGCCCGGTGCTCGCCGATCTCGCCTTCCAGGTCGGCGCCGGCGGCGTTGAAGTAGCGCAGGGCCGCGAAGCGCAGCCCGAAGGCGGCCTCGGCATCGGCCAGCAGCCGCTCGACCGCGAGCTTGGACGCACCATAGGGGTTGATCGGGGCCTTGGGCGTCTCCTCGGTGATCGGCACGGTGGTAGGCGTGCCGTAGACCGCGCAGGTCGAGGAGAACACCAGGACGCCCACCCCGTGGATCCGGCACGCCTCGACCAGGTTGAGCGAGCCCACGAGGTTGCGCCGCCAGTAGAGCGTGGGCTCGCGCACCGACTCACCCACCAGCGCCGCCCCGGCGAAGTGCAGCACGGCACACGGCCGATGGCGCACGAAGGCCAGATGGAGCGCGTGCGGGTCCAACAGATCGCCGAGCTCCAAGGGGCCCCAACGGACCGCCCAGCGGTTGCCGGTGGAGAGATTGTCGAAGGTGACCGGTTCGAAGCCGGCCGCCGCCAGGATCTTGCAGGCGTGGCTGCCGACGTAGCCGGCGCCACCCGTCACCAGAACCGTGCCGCGGCTCACGGGCCCCGCTCCCGGGCTCAGTCGCGACCGCCCAGGCGCCGGGCCGCCTCGGGGTCCTCGCGCAACAGCTCGTCGAAATAGGCGATGGTCCGCACGAGGCCCTCGTCGAGCGGCACCGTGGGCTCCCAACCCAACAGCTCGCGCGCCCGGGTGATGTCCGGCCGGCGCTGGGCGGGATCGTTCTCCGGGAGCGGGCGGAACTCGATGCGCGAGCGCGAGCCGGTCTTGTCGATGACCTTCTGCGCGAGCTCGAGGATGGTGAACTCGCCGGGGTTACCCAGATTGACCGGGCCGGTGACGGAATCCGGGGTGGCCATCAGCCGCAAAAGACCTTCGATCAGATCGTCGACGTAGCAGAACGAGCGGGTCTGGCTGCCGTCGCCGTAGACGGTGAGCGGCCGCCCCAACAGCGCCTGGACGATGAAGTTCGAGACCACCCGCCCGTCGTTGGGATGCATGCGCGGCCCGTAGGTGTTGAAGATCCGCGCCACCTTGATCTTGAGCTTGTGTTGGCGGTGATAGTCGAAGAACAGGGTCTCCGCACAGCGCTTGCCCTCGTCGTAACAGGCGCGCGGGCCGATCGGATTGACGTTACCCCAATAGTCCTCGCGCTGCGGGTGGACCATGGGATCGCCGTAGACCTCGCTCGTGCTGGCCTGCAGGATCTTGGCTTTCACCCGCTTGGCCAGGCCCAGCATGTTGATCGCCCCGTGGACCGACGTCTTGGTGGTCTGTACCGGGTCGAACTGATAATGGATCGGCGAAGCGGGACAGGCGAGATTGTAGATCTCGTCGACCTCGACGTACAGGGGGAACGTCACGTCGTGGCGCAACAGCTCGAAACCCGGATGGTCGAGCAGATGGGCGATGTTGCGCCGCCGGCCGGTGAAGAAATTGTCGACGCACAGGACCTCGTGGCCCTGGGCCAACAGCCGCTCGCACAAGAAGCTGCCGAGAAAGCCCGCCCCACCGGTGACCAACACGCGACGACTGGACAGCCCGAACATGTCTGCGGCTCCTCGCGACCCATGGGGTGACGATAGATCGAAGCGGAGAGGAGCGCAACCACTGGTTGCGCCATCCTCAGGCGGCGACGACGTTGGGTGCGGCTCTCAGCCGGTCGCGGGTGTCGACCACCAGCCGGGCGTGGCGAGCCACGAGCCCCCAGTCGACGGCGTCGTGATCGGTCACCACGACGACCGCGTCGAACGCCTCGAGCGTGGCGGGGTCGAGTGGCAGCGAGCGGCGGCCGGCGAGCCCGGCGTGTTCGCGCGTGCGCGGGATCTCGGCCACGTGCGGGTCGTGGAAGGCGACCTCGGCGCCGCGCGCCTGCAGCAGTTCCCAGATCACGAAGGCCGGACTCTCGCGCACGTCGTCGACGTTCTTCTTGTAGGCCACGCCCAGGAGCAGGATGCGCGAGGCCGAGAGCCCCTTGCCGAAGCGCCGGTCGATCGCCTCGGCCAACCGCTCGACCACCCAGCGCGGCATGGCGGCGTTGATCTCGCCGGCGAGCTCGACGAACCGAGTGTGGACGCCCACCTCGTGGGCCTTCCAGGTGAGGTAGAAGGGGTCGATCGGAATACAGTGACCGCCGAGCCCGGGGCCGGGGCGGAACGGCATGAAGCCGAAGGGCTTGGTGGCCGCGGCGTCGATCACCCGGTGCACGTCGATGCCCATGGCCGTGAAGACGAGCTTGAGCTCGTTGACGAGCGCGATGTTGACGGCGCGGAAGATGTTCTCGGTGAGCTTGGCGGCCTCTGCCACCTCGCAGCTCTCCACCGGCACCACCCGCTCGAGGAAGGAGCCGTAGAGCACGACGGCCAGATCGCGCGCCGGCTCGCCGTCGCCGCCCACGAGCTTGGGGATCCGCGCGGTCGTGAAGTCGCGGTTGCCGGGGTCCTCCCGCTCGGGGCTGTAGGCCAAGAAGAAGTCCACACCCGAGCGCAGCCCGGTGGCTTCCAGGATCGGTTTGACGACTTCCCGGGTCGTGCCGGGCCAGGTGGGCGACTCCA
>FWWL01008712.1_pt1 | contig 12851 bp, 8 predicted proteins | sample 2228331 | NCBI WGS metagenome assembly FWWL01 (sample SAMEA103939775, study PRJEB20133) | metagenome | reverse complement strand
CCACCCTTAAGTTACTTATAGGGGGTTGGGGGTTCCACCCCCTAAGAATACCCCCGTTATTTAGTAAGTTGATCACAGGGGCTACGCCCCCTAGTGATACCCCCGTTTTAGTTAGGTAATTTTTGTTTGTTTTTTAGCAACCTATTAGGGTAACTCCCGCCCAACCCGCCCTTTAGTTACATACAGGGGGCTGCGCCCCCTAGTGATACCCCCATTCTTCAGTATCTGATGAGTTTTTATTTTTCTCTTAAAGCTAGGTAAATTTTGTTTGCGACTTAGCATACTGTTTAGGGTAACTCACACCCGCCTTTAAGTTTGATTCTAGGGGGTTTCACCCCCTAAGAATACCCCCATTATTTTAGGGGACTTCGTCCACTAGAATACCCTCGATGTAGTGTTTTATATTGACTTGAAAAAACTAGATTAGGTTTATTATCGTTATCATGTTGTGTGGTTGAGGGTATATGAGAAGAACTGTTTTTAGTGTGTTGTTGATTTTATTTTTGTGTTTACTCTCTTTTTCGAGTAATAGGGATGAGAATATATATAAAGTAGCAGTAGGGGCTATGAAAGATGAGCTATATTTTGTTGCTGAGGCAAATTTCAGGATAATAGTTGATGAATACCCAAACAGTAGATTTTTCCAAGATTCCATATACTATCTGGCTTTTGTGCAGTATAAGATGAAGAAGTATCAAGATGCGCTTTCTACTATAAAGCTTATAAAAGACAGGTACAATTACATAAAGCATATGTCGAAAGTTTGGGCTATTGAAGGTATGATTTACTACGAGATTAAGGATTACAGATCTGCTGTGAGGTCATTAAGTAGATATCTTGAATTGTATCCTGTTGATGAGGATGCTCCGACTGTAGCTCTATTTCTTGGTTTATCTTACTCTCAGCTAGGCTTTATCGATAGAGCAATAGAGGAACTAGGTAAGGCTGAGAAACTCTATTCTAGCTCCCCTATAATTGAGGAGATAAAGTATAGATTAGCTGACATTTATTTACTGTCCAAAAATTACAAGGAGGCGTATTATAGGTTTATAGAGTTTACTAGTTCTTTCAAAAACTCTAAACGTGTAGGAGAGGTTTATTATAAGCTAGGTAAAATAACATTCGAATTTGCAAATCAAAATCCAGACCAGTATACCAATTACCTTAGTGAATCGGTAAAATGGTTTAACATGGCTGGTGAGAGAGACGAAAACCTAAAACCTTTTGCACAGTTTAATGTAGGGGTAGCTTATTATCTTTTGGGCAGGTATGGTGAGGCTACTAACACATTTGGTTTTGTTGCCAAGACTTATTCAAGTTATATTGACTCTGAGGTAAAGGATTTAGTTTATGAAAGTAAGTATTATCACATGAAATCATGTGTGTTTTTAAAAGATTACAAAAATGCGTTTGAAATTTCTAGGGAGTTGCTTTCCGAAAAAGGATCTAAAGTATACGATGTGTTAGAAGAATTTAGAGTTATTTCTCTTTCTAATAATTCTGTTCAGGAGGCACTAGAATTTATTTCTGCTTTTACAAATGATTATAGGTTTATGTTGGTGTATGTTTCTTTGCTAGAGAATTTTAATCCTTTATCATCGTTGGATATGTATGTTAATTTGATTAGGTCTACCGGTAAGGAGATAAGTGAAGATAGTGTGATTAGATATCTTTCTTTAGTGATATCGAGTAAGAATTATGCTCATCTTATCTCGAACGTTTCGTATTTGGTTTCTGTGAACCTTTCTGAAGAGACAAGGAGTTTCCTCTATCTTACTATAGGAGATGCAAATGTTTTCTTAGGGGATTACAAGTCCGCTATAGCTAATTATTCCTTAGTCAAATCCACTAATTACCTGGATGATGCTAAGGAAGGTATAGCTTATGCTAACTTTTTGATGGGAAACTACCGAGTGGCTATAAATCTTTATAATGAACTTTTTACTAAATCTTTTACACAGAAGTATAAATCAAAGTCTATTTATATGCTTGGGTTGGCTAATGAAAAACAAAAAAACCTTCAAGAAGCAGAAAAGTATTACAAGGAGTTAGTATGGGGTGATGGATATGAGAGTAGATATATTGTCTTAAGTGGTATTAATCTAGGTTGGCTGTATCTTGCTCAGTCAAAGTTTGCCCAAGCTATAAATGTAGCAAATAGGATACTAGATCTTTCCAGGACAAATGATTTCTGGTATCAACAAGTTTTGGAGATATTCGCTTGGGGATACGACGGAACTAAGGAATATAAGAAAAGTATAGAATATTTCTATCAGTTAGCCTGGTTACCTAACATAACAGTGAAGCAGAAGATAAGGTATCTAAGCTTTGTATACTCAGAATACAGAAAGGTTGGTAACCTTTTGGAAGCAATAAGAGTCGTAGAAAAAGAAATCATACCTTTAGCTAAGGAAAACAATTACCTTGATGATGTAGTTAATGGTATAGGTAACATAGTATCAACGTATTTGTCCATTGAAGATGAAAAAAATGCAAGCAAATATGTTGAGCTTCTAAAAAGAGAATACCGCAATATCGTTAAATCTCAAGAATATATTTATAAATATGCTGAATATCTTTACAGTAAGGAAAAATACAAAGAAGCATCGCAAAACTTTAAGTTTGTTATAGATAATTATCGGGAAGGGGATTTCATAGAAGAAAGTTATTTTTGGGGTGGTTGGGCGTTTTACAGCGCTGGTGATTTGGAAATGGCTATAAAGGTTTTTAGTGATTATGTATCGAAGTTCTCGAGTAGTAAGGTTGCTTCCGTTTTACTCACTTTAGGTGATCTAATGGTTAACCGTAGAGATTACGAATCTGCTTCGAAGTTTTATGATAGGATAATTAACGAGTTTAAGAATACTCCCGAATACGGTGAAGCGGTAATAAGAAAGTCTAGGATAGCTAATTTGTTGATTTCTAAACCTAAAGAAGGACAGAAATCAGTGAATTCCCAAACTAACGTAAACTTGAATGTAACCTCAGTTGATCAGAAGGTATCTCCAGCACAACAAGCCAAAAAGCAGGAAGAAAAACAATCTAGCATCCAGGATGTGGAGAAATCTTTGGAAAATGTTATAAAAACTTCCGATAAAAAGACAGCATCGAGAGCTAAGTATGAGCTTGCTATGATTTATAAATCTCAAGGTAAATACAATGAATCTCTAAGAATTTTACAAGAGATTGTAGATGAAGTTTTTGATGAAACAGCCGCTATGTCACAGTTTGAAATAGGTGAAATACTAAGGATTAACGGTGACTACAGTAGAGCCTGGAAAGAGTATCTAAAGGTGGTTTATATTTACAAAGATTATAAAGACATCGTTGTGAAATCTATGTATTATGCCATACTGTGTTTTGTTAACTTGAAGGACTACGATCAGGCTGATAAACTTTATCAAAGAATGCAAAAAGAGTTCTACGGTAATCGCTGGACAGATGATGCCAGTAAGTTATTGAAAAAATAGCTCAACTATCTATATATATTGCTTTCTGTCAATATTATATCGATTTTCATGTCATGTATCTCCACATAGTCGATTAACTCTACTACCTGTATTTCATATGCTAACGCTACCTTGGTAGATATTTTTTCGCCATATTTGTGTAAGAACCTGTCGTAAAATCCACCACCATAGCCTATTCTATATCCTCTTTTGTCGAATAATACTCCTGGTATTACTACCAAATCTATTTCGTTTTCAAATTTTTCCGAAGATGTGGGTTCTAATATTCCTTTAAACTGTGATTTCAGGGTGAATGGTGTTCTAACAAGTATTGGGTCAATTTCTTCTCCGTTTACTTTTGGAAGTATGAGAATTTTGTTACTTGTTATAGCTTCGGAAATGATTTTTAGAGTGCTCACTTCTGAGTCTATAGAAACATATGTCATGATAGATCTAGCTTTTTTCCACTCCTCCAGTGAAAGAAATCTATCTATTATTTTTCTGGAAATTTCTATTTGATCGACAAGAGGTATAGAATTTCTTTTCTCTAGAAAACTTTTTCTTAATACTTTTTTCATCACTATAAAATTCTAGATAATTTCTACCAAAAATAAAAATTCAGTCCCATAATATACTCTCTTAAAATAGAGGGCTCCTCCCTCTAGAACAACAATTAGGGTGTGTGCCTGGGGCACTTTTCTGAATAATGCACTTTTCTTAAATAATGCCGGTATTCTTAGGGGTGCCTAAGGGTGTCTAGGACACTCTCTTAAAAAGAGGCCTAGCCTCAAAGAGGTTTAGCCTCGTGTCTAAGACACTTTTTTAAAATAGGGGGCGAAGCCTCATACAATTAAGAAAGAAGCCTAGCCTCGGGGGTACACTTAGGGGGCGAAGCCCCTAGAATTAAACTTAAATGTGGGTATGAATTAACTTTATAATTCAAGGGGGTATTACTAGGGGGCGGAAGCCCCCTGTGAAATCTCTAGGGTGGGTGGGAGTTGCTATAAATAGGATGCTAAAAAGCAAACAATGGTTACCTGAATCAAATTAAGGAAGAGGCTTAGTCTTGGGAGTAATCTTAGGGGGTGAAACTATCTGTTAATTAACTTAATTAGGTAAGATTAGGAGACTACCCCATATAGGCAACTAAAAGGCTGGTGGGAAGTTACCCTAATTGGAATGCCAAAGAAATTCTACTGGGGTCAAAGAAGAAGAGACAATTATCTGTTGGAGATTTATTTTAGACTTTTAAGTTAAATTTACAGGTTATAATTATTTATCATTAGTTCTATGAGAAATAGATTTACGCTTTTGATATTTTTGTCTGCTTTGGTAGTCTTCCTAATATCTCTTGTTATGGTAATTTGGGTATCGAGAAATGTAAATTACCGTCAAATAGTAGAATCTTTCATTCTGGAGGATTATGAGTTTTCTAAGAAGTTAGTGTCACAGATACCTACTAATGACCTCTACTATGAGTTCTACCAAGGTTTGCTGTATTTCGTAGAAGGTGATTACGAGAAATCCACTAAAAACTTATCTAAGTACGTCAAAAATACCAATATAAATTCTGAGATTAGGGCTACTTCCAAGATGGTCTATGGAATGATTTTATTGGATTTGGGAGAAAGTGTAGGAATAGAGTATATATCAGATCCAGAAACATATAAGTATTTTGGACCTTATTGTGATTATTTGCTAGGTAGTTATAATTTTGATAAAGGTGACTTTGTGAATTCTCTGGAATTTCTGTATAATGCAGCACAAATCCAAAGCGATACAGTAAAAAAGGATGTATATACCAAAATATATTTTTCGCACATATCTTTAGGTAATATTCAAGAAGCTAAAAAAGTTTTGAAAGTGTTAACAAACTTTGAAAAAGACCAAACTGTTGTTAGTAACCTGATAAAAAATATAGAAAACTTGGAATCTACAAAGAGTTCTAAATGAGATCATAATTAGGGTCTTGAATGTAAAGGTATGATCATTATCTCGTTTCTTTCTCCTATTATTTTGGCTTTTCCTTGGATAAACAATATACCGGTGAATAAACATGCGATTGCGTCTAATTCATCTTGGGTGTATTCTGTTTCTTTTAAGTAAAACCCGAGATTTTTGAAAAACAGTTTTATACTGTTTTTATCTTTTCTTGGAATACCGAAAATGTCATATACTGCTCCGGGAAACGTTTCGAAAACTTTTTTGCTTTTTAGTTTTTCTTTTATGTTTATACCTCTTTCGGTTAACTTTCTCATAGGCCCAAGAGTTATTGGAAAGAACTTTATTTTCATTTCTCTAAGTATGAGATCGCATGTTCTGAAATGGCTTCCGGGGGTTTCTATTGTAGTTCTGTCTGAAGGTAATGATAAAGGTGCGTCTATCATTATAAGCTCGAAATTTTTGCATATTTCGATTATTTCGTTGTCCGTGTGGAGTTTAGAAGTAAAAATATTTTTATTTTTGTCTACCCAAGCAACACCTGTAACATTTTTCTCGATCCCTGCTAAATCTACACCTAAAATGTTGCTCTCTTCAATCATTTGACTATTTTCAAGGATACACTTTGATACATTAAAGGTTGTTTAGGTTTTCGCAGAAGTTTCTACTTAAGAATTTTTCTTAGCGTCCATCTAGGGTAATTTCCCCCCACCCATCCCTAAGGATTCTATAGGGGGCTCCGCCCCCTAAGATTACCCCCATTTTTTGATAAGTTAATTATAATGGGTTTCACCCCTAGTAATACCCTCGTTTTGCTTGAATTAGGAAGTAACTCACATCCACCCCTTAGTTTAATTGTAGGGAGCGAAGCACCTAGTGTACCCCCATTTAAAATTAGAATAATACACTTAACCACCCTAAGATATTTCATAAGGGATTTTGTGACCTAGTAATACCCAAGTTACTTTAAGAAAGCACCCTAGGCACACACTCTAATTCTCCCTTTTAGAAAGAAAAATTTTGTTAAATAGAAACTCCTGAAGTTTTTGGATATCTTTAGCTCAGTGTTATTATAAATTGGGTATGAGTTGTTATAAATTTGTTTTGATTTTTAGGTCTAACTATGTCTGGTATAGAAGGCTTTTCTGAGTTCTTCTTTAGTTATTACAATTTTATCTATTTCTGGTCCTTTTATGGATAGTTCGTTTTTATCGGTTACGAGACCTATTACTTTAAATTTTATCTGGTAGTGGTCGGATATTTTTTGGAGTGTATCAAGGAATTCTGGATCAAAAGATATTATACCTCTGCTTTGAGTTTCAGAAAACAGTGCTATATGTGAGTAAACGTGTAATTGTGATAAATCTAAATCACATCCTAATTTTGTATCTATCATTGATTCTACTAGGGATACTATTAATCCACCGTCGGAGATGTCATTGGCTGAAGATATGAGACCATGTTTTATAACGAACCTTATGAATTCCTGTAATCTTTTCTCCACATCGAATTCGACTATGGGTGGTTTCCCGCAGATTTCAGAAGAAGAAATCTTTAGTATCTCTGCCATTCCTAAATCTTCCTTGGTTTCGTTTCCGACGATAGCTATTAGATCTCCGGGTTTTTTGAACTCGCTATCTGCAATTTTTTCTATATCATCTATTATACCTACGCATCCAACTGTTATAGTTGGATATATTTGTATTCCATTGAATTCGTTGTATAATGAGGCATTACCACCTGTTACAGGTATACCTAACTCCTCGCAGGCTTTAGCCATTCCTTTTATAGCTTGTTGTATTTGATATGAGACGTTAGGATTGTCTGGAGAACCAAAGTTCAGACAGTTAGTGATACCTACGGGTTCAGCACCAACGAAAGAAACATTTCTAGAAGCTTCCACTACAGATATTGCACCACCAATGTATGGATATATATACGTATACTTACCGTTTCCGTCGACTTTTACTGCTATTCCTTTGTTTGTTTCTTTTATTCTAAGCACACTAGCTCCCGCTTTCCCTGGCCCTATTACTGTATTAGTTTGTACTGACCAATCGTACTGTTCGTATATCCACTTTTTCGAAGAAATATTAGGTAGAGAAAGAAGACTTAGGATGGTATGTTTATAATCTGTTATTTTTATAACAGGTTTTATGTCTCTGAGTTTCCTTATTTCTGGGTCTTCTTTTGAAACTTTTGAGTAGGTTGGCACATCACCAACAAGAGCTTTTAATGGTAAGTCTACTATTACCTCACCTTTACTGGTTACAACGCATCTTTTTGTATCTGTAACTTTCCCTATTATAGCCCAGTCTATTTCCCATTTTTCGAATATTTTTTTAGCTTCTTCTAATTTAGAAGGTTCGATTATAGCTAGCATTCTTTCTTGTGATTCAGATAGAAGGATTTCGTATGGTGTCAAATCTAATGTTCTAACTGGAACATTATCTATGTTTATCTCTATACCTACCCCGCCTTTGTAAGCCATCTCGCAAGAAGAGCTTGTAAGTCCTGCAGCGCCCATATCCTGTAGTGCTACAATTAAACCTTTGTCCACTAATTCTAAAGTGGCTTCTATGATTTTTTTCTCGAGAAATGGGTCTGCTATTTGTATACTTGACCTACTTTCCATGGACTTTTCGTCAAGTTCGCTTGAAGCAAATGTTGCTCCATGAACACCATCTCTTCCGGTTTTTGCACCATAGTATACAACTAAATTACCAACACCTTTTGCTGCTGATTTTACTATTTTATCGATTTTTGTTATACCTACGCACATGACGTTAACCAAAGGATTGTACTCATAACTATCTTCGAAATAAACTTCACCTGCAACAGTTGGTACACCTATACAGTTACCATAGTCTGAAATGCCTTTTACCACACCGTTTATAATATGTTTTACATGGGGTTTTGAAGGATTACCAAACCTTAGGGAATCTAGTAAGCATATAGGTCTAGCTCCCATTGATAGAATGTCTCTTACTATTCCCCCAACACCAGTTGCCGCTCCTTGGTACGGTTCAACCGCGCTTGGATGATTGTGGCTTTCTATTTTAAAAACTATTGCATAGTCATCTAATTTTATAACTCCAGCGTTTTCTCCTATACCTTGATATACATATTTCCCTTCAGTAGGTAGTTCTTTTATGAGTTTCTTTGTGTGTTTATATCCGCAATGTTCACTCCATAGCGCACCAAACATTCCTAACTCTACAGCATTTGGTTCTCTACCGATGTATTCTACTATCAGGTTATATTCTTCTTCAGAAAGATTTAAGATTTTAAGATGTTCAGATATTTTTTCTGAGATGGTCAGCATTTTACTAGCTCCTAAAAACACACAAAAATTTTGAATGAAATAATACTTTTCACTCAATTTAAGGGGATTTTTATTTTCGAAGTGGCCTGATATTGTCTGAACTATCTAGAATAACATTTAGAATGAATGTGATGAGAATTACACTAAAAAGAAAGAAAACCGTCACTTAGAAACTTAATCTTGGATGTGAAACCACTGTTAACTAGGTTTACTCTCTTAAGAAAATGGGTGTGTCTAAGACACTGTGCCTATGGCACTTTCCTAAAATAGGAGGCTTAGCCCCCTATAAGCAACTAAGTGATGTGTGGGTGGGAGTTACCCTAAATAGAATGCTAAAGACTAGAAAAAATGATTAACCTATTTGAAAAGGGGTATTCTTAGGGGGGCGAAACCCCTATAAAATCTTTTAGAGATGGGTAGGTGAGAGTTACTATAAATAGATTGCTAAAAGCAAATTAGAGTTACCTAACTAAAAAGGGGTAATCTTAGGGGGCGGAACCACCTAGAATCAAGAGAAGAGGTTTAACCTGAGGGCGAATCGGTGGGAATTGCTACAGAAATTTCTATTTAACAAAAATTTTTCCTTTTAAAAGGGAGTTATAGAGGGACGAAGTCCCTCTAAGAAAAGAGGCTTAGCTTCGTGTCTAAGTGCTTAAAGCACTTTCTTTAAATAGTGGGGTATTACTAGGGGGCGAAGCCCCCTATAGGCAACTAAAGGGTGGGTGGGCGGGGAATTACCCTAGATAGATGCTAAGAAAAATTCTTAAGTAGAAACCTCTGAGCAAGCTGAGTTTTAAGTGAAAATAAAATCGAAAATTTTTAAAATAATGTCATATGTCAGAAATAGTTATCATAACGCTACCAAATATAAATAACGAAAATTTTCTTTCCTTTACGGAGGATTCAAGTTACTTCAGTATGTATGTTGCAGGAAGATTCAGAGTGATTGACATGATAGTAGGAAACTTTGAAAGAGCAGGCCTGAAGAACTTTCTCATTATTTCGGATATGAGTATAGAAGAAATAGAAAAATTCCTTATAAGATGGCCTAAACTATATTTTGTTTTTCTCTCCAGGCAAAATAGGAAATTTAATCTAAAATACTCAAATATCTCATTATCACAATACAAAATTGTAGCATCTGATAATAGTCAAGAAAATATATTAGATTTGTGGAATTTCCTATCCAACTTTTCTTTTGCATTTTGGAGTAATGGTTTAGCTATATGGTTTCCTCTGGAAGATTACCTTAGCAAAGAAAAATCTAAGTATATATCTCTGTTTTTCTCGAAATACTCAGGAAAACAATATTACCACACTGCCTATTTCTCGAAAAGATATTTCTCAGAGTTCTTGGAAATCATGGAGTTAAATGATTACAATCAATTCTACATAAAGTACGGATTTCATAACTCCACAGAAACAGAGTTCTTCATATTTATGCCTTTTACCACACTCAAGGAATATTTTAGAATGAACCTAAGTATACTAGATCATGGTTTGATAAACAAATTCGAGTCTTTATTTGGTAGATATCCTATCAGAGTCAATACAGGTATTACAAAAATGGCAGTTATAGGCAAACACGGCAAATTTGTGAATGCTCTCATAGGTGATAACACTTTTGTAGATAGCTTGGTAGAAAACAGCATAATATGCCCAGGGGTAGAAATAAGCAGAGATTCCTACATAAGAAATGCTATAATATACCCTGGTAACAAAATAGGTAGCAAAGTTGAAATAAACAACGCCTTAATAGACGCTTTCTACTTAACCACTAAAGATTACAACATTGGAAACGAATGTTTGATTGGTGGTAAAGGATTAGGTGCACCTAGCGTAAAGTATCCATCTATTCTTAACTTTGACGCAGCTGTCATAGGTAAAAATGTTATAATACCTAAGAAAACACAAATAAGTTTGAACGCTTATATTCCTTCCAACACAGACATCTCAAAACTTAAAATCGGCAAATATATAAAAAGTAGCACGGTATTTTAAAACTCTCGGTAGGAGGTATTATGGCTTTCATCATCCCAGCAATAGACATTTCTGAAGGAAAAGTGGTTAGGCTAACCAGAGGTGAGTTTAACCAGAAAACAGTTTACTCAGAAAATCCTTTTGAGATCGTTAGGTTTTTTAAACATAGAGGAATAAAAAGAATCCACATAGTAGACCTAGATGGCGCTAAAAGTGGAGAACTGGTTAACTTTGAAACAGTAAAAAGAATGAAGCAGGAGTTTAACGACATAGTCTTCCAATTCGGAGGAGGGATCAGAAACATCCAAAATGTAAACATAGTTTTAGATTCCGGAATAGACTTTGTCGTAATAGGATCTATGTTTTTCAAAAAACCAGAGGAATTCCTCAAAGCTATCTCAACTCACAGAGATAGAGTTATACTCTCCCTTGACATAAATGTAGACAAAATCGTTATACATGGTTGGCAGAACAATGTAGATATACCCGTTGAAGAAGCATTCGACAAAGCAATAAAAATAGGCGTTAGGCGAATAATGTCAACAGATGTCTCAAGAGACGGAACATTACTGGGACCGGATACCAGGTTTATTTCTAACCTACTCTCAATAATTAGGAAGAAATATTTCGATACGATCATTCAGAAAATTTTATCAAGAGATGAAGTAAAACCAATCGTAGATAAAGTAATAGAAACTATCAAAAAAAATATCGACGAGTTTTATTCAGTCCTAAAGGATACACACAAAGGAGAATACGAATTAAGAAAAACCATAGAAAGTTATGATAGAGAAATCGAATCATTAAAAGAAGATATAAAAATAACGCTACTCAAAATACTCTCAGATATCGTAAAAGAATACCCAAAACCATTATTGATAATTTCCGGCGGCATTTCGAGTGACTCGGATATAAAAGACATCCAAGATCTAGACAATGGATTCTTAGAGGGAATAATAATAGGTAAAGCTATATACGAGAGAAGAATATCCATATTTTCTTAGGTATTAAGACAAGCTATGGTTGTGCTCAAAAGATTAGAGGACCTTCCCAAACTAAGTAAAGCAGCAATATCTATAGGTGTGTTTGATGGAGTTCACATTGGGCACAGAAAAATTCTATCAATGATGTGTAGCTTAGATGGTTATACTAAATGCATCCTAACTTTTCAAAATCACCCTGAATGGCTGATAAAAAGTTCCTCAAAAATGAACCCAAAACTTATATCCCCTCCTCATTACAAACTAGAAGTCTTCGAGAAAGAGTTTAACATCGATATTGTATTATTCATAAAATTCTCTCCAAACTTGAAAAAACTCGAAGCTGAGGAGTTTATAAGATTTCTGAAATCTAGAGTTGACGATTTACATATATTCGTCGGATACAATTTTAGATTTGGATACGGTGCCAAAGGCGATACAGATTTTTTAGCGAGAAAATCACTAGAATATGGATTCATTCCCCATGTAGCAGATGAGATATTTGTAGATAACATGAAAGTCAGCAGCACAGAAATAAGAAAATTGATATACGAAGGATACATAGAATTAGCTAACAAACTCTTAGGTAGACGGTTTTTCCTAGAAAGTAAGGTTATAAAAGGTAAAGGCAGAGGCCTTAAAATTGGGTTTCCAACCGCAAACATAAGAAGCAAATACCAAGTATATCCACCACCAGGCGTCTACGGAACCATAACAGAAGTAGACGGTAAAAAATACAAAAGTGTCACGCACGTAGGAGTCTCCCCAACCTTCGGAGGAAACAGTTTCGACGTCGAAACACATATAATAGACTTTTCTGAAAATATATACGGCAAGAAAATAAGAATATACTTTGATACATTTCTAGGACAAAGTAAATTCGCAGAAAATATAGACAAGATCAAAGAAATAATATCCGAATACATCGATACCTGGAAAAAATATCCAATTGAGTAAATATACAAAACCTAAAACAGAAATTTCTATTCAAGAAAAAATTCTCCAACAGAGAAATCAGAAAACAAAAAAAGCAAGTGTGTGCCTAAGGGCGCCTAGGGCGCTGTGCCTAAGGGTGTCTAAGACACTTTCTTTAAATGATGGGGCTATTCTTAGGGGGTGAAACCCCCTAGAATTAAACTTAAGGGAGGGTTGGGTGGGAGTTACCCTAAATAGTAT
>FWWL01008709.1_pt1 | contig 12856 bp, 9 predicted proteins | sample 2228331 | NCBI WGS metagenome assembly FWWL01 (sample SAMEA103939775, study PRJEB20133) | metagenome | reverse complement strand
TCACGCCTGTCAGAAACGATTCCCTACTGGAATCGGGGCAGGAAGAAGAACATGCGCATGTTTGCGCACGTTTGGAATAGCAGCAGTGCGATGAACGAAAACCCCAAAACCGAACGGCGCCCAAGCGTCTTGTCTGTCAACGTTGAAGCCACTTCGGCGTTATATGCCGCGTACATGCCGTGGTTGATCCGCGGCGGCTTGTTCGTCCCAAGCAACAAACCCCACGATCTCGGCGAACCGGTTTTTTTGCGCATCCAATTGCCTGACGAACCGGAACCGTTCGTGATCACCGGCACCGTGGTGTGGATCAACCCACCAAACGTCGGCGGCAACCGCGTACCGGGCGTCGGCATCCATTTCGACGACAAACCAGAAGCCAAGACCCTGCGGGCACTGATCGAGCAAAAGCTTGGGGCGCTGCTCGCGTCGAAAAAAACCACCCATACGTTGTGATACGCAGGCACTGCGGTCGTGCTGTTGGGGCAAAAAATATTTTTGAGCAGGGACAACTGCTGTTGTGGTAATCGACCAAACCGAACAGATTGTTTTACAATCTTTGAATGCTTCTGATGAACCCGATGAATGAACCCATGAACGAGCCCTCATCCGCGGTGAGCGCTCCCCTCATCGATACCCATTGCCACCTGGAATTCCCGGGATTGGTGGAACGCACCGAAACGGTACTCGCGAACATGCGCGCTGCCGGGGTGGTTGCGGCGATCACCATCGGCACGACGCTCGAAGGCATCGAAGCCACGTTGTCGTTGGCCGAAAAACATCCCAACGTTTGGGCCAGCGTCGGCGTGCATCCAGATAACGACGATGTTGCCGAACCAACGGTGGAGCGGCTCATCGCTTTGGCGCATCGCCCCAAGGTGGTGGCGATCGGCGAAACGGGGTTGGACTATTATCGCCTCACCGATCGGCCGCCATGGCAGCGCGAGCGCTTTGCCGTGCATATCGCAGCGGCAAAAGCCGCCGGGCTGCCGCTCATCGTGCATTCGCGCGCCGCCCCGGAAGACACGATCGCGCTACTCAAAAGCGAAGGCGCAGAAGCGGTCGGTGGTGTGTTGCATTGCTTCACCGAGTCGCGGGAGATGGCGCAGGCGGCGCTCGACTTAGGCTTTTACATCTCTTTTTCCGGCATTGCGACGTTCAAAAACGCCGCTGCGGTGCGCGAAGTGGCGCGCTTTGTGCCGCGCGATCGGCTGTTGGTGGAAACCGACGCGCCGTATCTGGCGCCGGTGCCGCATCGCGGCAAGACCTGTGAGCCGGCGTATGTGCGCCACACCGCGGATTTTCTCGCCGATTTCTTGGGTTGGTCGCGCGAAGAGCTCGCGCGCACCACCAGTGAAAACGCCGTGCAGCTCTTTCGTCTGCCGGCCTTGCTGTTGGACTGAACTTCATGGGAGGAGACGCGCATGACTCAGCATGCCCCCAGCATTTACGACGTGGGCTTGGAGCGCTGCGATGCCAACTACGTGCCATTGACGCCGCTGTCGCTGCTGAACCGCACTGCGTTCGTTTATCCACAGCGCTTAGCGGTGATCCACGGCAACCGGCGCTTGACCTGGGCGCAGGTCGCGGAACGAGCGCGGCGACTTGCCTCGGCGCTGCAGCAAGTCGGGATCGGCAAAAACGACACGGTGGCGGTGGTGCTCAACAACACCCCGGAAATGATCGAATGCCATTTCGGCGTACCCGGCGCCGGCGCAGTGCTCAATACCATCAACGTGCGGCTCGATGCCGAGACGATCGCTTTCATCCTCGAGCACGGCGAAGCGAAAGTGCTCATTACCGATCGCGAATACTCGCCGGTGGTCAAAGCAGCGCTGCAACGCATCCAGCGCAAGATCCTGGTGATCGACGTCGATGATCCGGAGTATTCCGGCCCAGGGGAACTCTTGGGCAGCATCGATTACGAGTCGTTCCTTGCGGGCGGCGATCCCGAGCACGCGTTGCGTTACCCCGACGACGAATGGGACCCTATTGCGCTTAACTACACCTCGGGCACCACCGGCAACCCCAAAGGGGTGGTCTATCACCACCGCGGTGCGTATTTGAATGCGTTATCGAACATCGTCTCCTGGGCCATGCCGCCGCATTCGGTGTATCTTTGGACGCTGCCGATGTTTCACTGCAACGGCTGGTGCTTTCCGTGGACGATGGCTGCCAACGCCGGTACGAACGTGTGCCTGCGGCGGGTGGATCCCAAGCTCATCTGGGAAGCGATCGAAGCGCATCGCGTCACGCACTACTGCGGCGCGCCGATCGTGCATCAGATGATCGCCAACGCCGCGCCGGCGCATTGGCGCGAAGGCAAGGGAACGCATAAGGTGCATGGCTTGATTGCCGCAGCGCCGCCGCCTGCTGCGGTACTGCAGGCGATGGCCGAGCTGGGGTTCGAGATCACGCACGTTTATGGGCTGACCGAGACCTATGGGCCAGCGGCGGTCTGTGCCAAACATGACGAATGGGCGGCGATGCCGCTTGCGGAACAGGTACGTTTGAACGGTCGCCAAGGGGTGCCCTACCACGCCCAAGAAGCAATGACCGTGCTCGACCCCGACACGATGCAGCCGGTGCCGTGGGACGGTCAGACGATGGGCGAGGTGATGTTTCGCGGCAACCTGGTGATGAAGGGCTATCTGAAGAACCCCAGCGCCACCGCCGAGGCATTCCGCGGCGGCTGGTTCCATTCCGGCGACCTGGGGGTCGTGGAGCCCGATGGCTACGTCAAGATCCGCGATCGCGCCAAGGACATCATCATCTCGGGCGGGGAAAACATCTCTTCGATCGAGGTGGAGGATGCGCTCTATAAGCACCCGGCAGTGATGGCGGCAGCGGTGGTGGCTTCCCCGGACCCCAAATGGGGTGAGGTGCCGCACGCGTTCGTAGAACTGCGCGAAGGGGTCAGCGTCACGGCCGAAGAATTGCAGCAGCACTGTCGCCAGTTTCTTGCCGGTTACAAGATCCCGAAGAAATTCACCTTTGGGCCGCTGCCGAAGACCTCAACGGGCAAGATCCAAAAATTCATCTTGCGCCAGATCGCTCGTTCGACCGAGGCGATCGAGTGATGGAGTATGACGTAACACCGCTGCGCGGCGCGGATTCGTACCTCTGTCATTTTTGAGGGGGCAAAGGGTAGCAGTCCGGCCTAAGGCCGCTACCCGTCACTGCCCCAGGCAGAGAAAGCCGTGCCATATGCAAGTATTTAGGCCCAACTCGGAGGAGACTGCGATGACCCAGCAAGCCAACGAAACTTTGGTACTCGAACATTTCGAAGACGGCGTACTGACCCTCACCCTCAACCGACCGCAGCAGTACAACGCGCTGAGCCGCGCGATGCTCTCGGCGCTGGAAGACGCGATCGCGCGGGCGCGCCCGCGTGAGGATCTGCGCGTGGTGGTGTTGGCCGGTGCCGGTAAAGCGTTCTGCGCTGGGCACGATCTGCGGGAAATGCGCGCCAATTGCACCAAAGAGTTCCAGCGCGACCTCTTTGCCCAATGCACGCGCGTGATGTTGGGGTTGATGCGCCTGCCGGTGCCGGTGATCGCGCGCGTGCATGGGGTGGCCACCGCCGCCGGATGCCAGTTGGTTGCCACGTGCGACTTAGCGGTCGCAAGCACCGCCGCGCGCTTTGCCGTCTCGGGGATCACCGTGGGGCTGTTTTGCTCCACGCCAGCGGTGGCGCTGTCGCGCAACATCGGACGCAAAGCGGCGATGGAGATGCTGTTGACCGGCGAGTTCATCAGCGCCGAGCGGGCGTATGAGCTGGGGCTGATCAACCGCGTCGTCACGCCGGAAGCGCTCGATGAAGCAGTCGCGGCGTTGGCCGCGTCGATCAAAGCCAAACCCAAAGCGTCGCTGGCCATGGGCAAGGAACTGTTTTACCGTCAGCTCGAAATGGGCATCGAAGCGGCGTATCAGCTGGCCGGTGAGACGATGGCCTGCAATATGATGCACCCGGACGCGCAAGAGGGGCTGGATGCGTTTCTGGAAAAACGCGCGCCGAGCTATCGGCAAACCATGTAAGTTCGGGTCAAAGGCCCGACTGGCACGAAGTGTGGTCGTTTCTCATGCTAGGCAATCGGGGAACGTTTCCGGCGGGTGCCGCCTTCGTGCCGCAAGTTCGCCCTGTTCTATGAACCACCATGACATTGGGCCTGATCGACACCCACCTGCACCTCGATGCCGACGAGTTCGAGGCGGATCGGCCGCAGTTGTGGCAAGCCGCTCGGGCGCAAGGGGTCGTCGCGGCGCTCATCCCCGCGGTGCATCCAGCGCAATGGCCGCAGCAGCGTGACCGGCTGGCAGGATTTCCCGGCCTGCATCACGCCTGGGGGGTGCATCCGTGCTTTGTCGATGCCGCGCATCGCTGGGCGGAGGCGCAGTCTGGGCGGGCGCTGAGCGATGAAGAAGCGGTGGAATTCGTCTGCGCGGCGCTGGAGGCGTGGATCGGCGCGCATGGGGCGGTGGCGATCGGAGAGATCGGGCTCGATCGCTTCGTCACCGAACCGGCGTGGTCGCGGCAATGCCGGTGGTTCGATGCGCAGGTGGCGCTCGCCAAGCGCCTGGGGTTGCCGATTCTGGTGCATTGTCGGCGTAGCGTCGAAGACATTCGCCAGCGCGTGCGCCAATCCGGCGTCGGTGGCATTCTGCACGCGTTCAATGGCTCGCTGGCCCAAGCCGAGGATCTGATCGCGCGTGGGTTTTGTTTGGGTTTTGGCGGTGCGATGACCTATGAACGCGCGCAGCACCTGCGCCGCCTGGTGCAGACGCTGCCGCTTGCGGGCATCGTGCTCGAGACCGACGCACCGGACATCCCGCCGGCGTGGCGGCACGATCGGCGCACGCAGCCGGCGGACTTGCTCCGCTACGCCGAACGGGTCGCGCAATGGCGGGGGATGGAGGTGGAAGAAGTCGCGCGGCAAACGAGCGCCAATGCCTGCCGCGTCGTGCCGATGCTCGATGTCGGCATCTAACCACCAAGCGGCAAGCGCAGGAAGCCGACGTTGATCCCCGCCGCCGCGGCCAGCATCACGCCGAAGTGGATGGTTAGGTCTTTCGCGAGATCCGTGCGGGTTTGCTCCCGCTTGCGTTCCAGCCGTTCACTGTCTTGCTTGGTCGCTAAGCCTTGCAGCGCGTCGCGGGCCGCTTCGATGAGCGCTTCCGTTTGCTCTTCGCTGAACCCCGCGGCTTTGAGCCGCTTGGCGATGAGGTAGGTATCGAATACGTAGGCGCTCATGGCACGGATCCGGAGTCTTTCCGCCGGTCATTATAGCGGATCCGATGGGCCAAGCCGGTGCCATCGGCTTTACGTCATTGCCGCGCTGCAAGCGTTCGTGTTAGGATTCTTGGCATGAACCGAACGTTCCTCGGCTGGGCTGCCGTCGTGTTGCTGCTCATCCTGGCGATGTGGCAAAACGATCGCCAGTGGGAGCGGTTGCGGGCGCTCGAGGCGCTGGTGGCCGAGCAAGCGCGCGATCTGCGGGCGCTGCGCCAGGAACTGCGGCAGATGGTGAGTGAAGTGGCCATCGCCCATATCGGGGCAGACGCTCAAGCGCCAACCACCACGCCACGCCTTACTGGGGCTGCGGCCCTTTCGCCCGAGCGCGACGCGTTTGCGCGGGCGCGAGCCGTGGCGCAACGCGCCGACTATGCGGAAGGCGATTGGTTGGTGCGGGCGCTGCCCACCGGCATCGCGACGCTCACGCCCTACATTTCCTCGGACGCGTATTCGGCAGAAGTGCAGGGGTACATTTTTGAGACGCTATTGCAGCGCGACCCCGAGACGCTCGCTTGGCAAGGGTGGCTTGCGCAAAGCTGGGAGGTGTCGCCGGACGGGCTCACCATCACTTTCCGCTTGCGCCCGGGGATCGTGTTTTCCGATGGCACGCCGCTCACCGCCGAGGATGTGGCATTTACCTTTCGTTTCGTGATGGATGAACGCATCGCTGCGCCGCGCACCCGCGCCTATTGGCGGCGCATCGCGGCGGTGGAAGCGCTCGATGCGCGCACCGTGCGCTTTCGCTTTGCCGAACCGTACTTCGACGCGCTGGGGCTGGCGGGCGGCATGGCGGTGCTGCCACGGCACTATTACGAGCGTTTTCTCGACGAACCGCAGCGCTTCAACCAGTCGCGCGCGCTACTGTTGGGCTCGGGGCCGTATCGCTTGCGCGATGCCGAACGCTGGACGCCGGATCTGGGGTTTATAGAACTGGAGCGCAACCCGCGCTACTGGGGGCCGGTGGCGCCGCCGTTCGATCGGCTGGTGTGGCGGGTGATCACCAACGACACAGCGCGGCTAACGGCGTTCCGCAACGGTGAAATCGACGTCTATGGGGCGCGACCGATCGAGTTTGCACGCCTCAAAGCGGACGAGCGGCTGATGGCGCGCGCCCAGGCGTTCGCTTATCTCGCGCCGACCGCCGGCTACAGCTACATCGCGTGGAACCAGCGCCGCGGCGGGGCACCGACGATCTTTGCCGATAAGCGCATACGCCAGGCGCTGACGCTGTTGACGGACAAGCAGCGCATTATTGACGAGATTTTCCTCGGCTATGCTGAGGCGGCAGTCAGCCCGTTCAATCCCCGCAGCCCGCAGCACGACCCCAACCTCGAACCCGAGCGCCCGAACCTCGAGCGTGCGCTGGCGTTGCTTGCCGAAGCCGGCTGGCGCCCCCGGCCACACGATGGGGTGCTGGTCAACGCCGCCGGCGAGCCATTTCGCTTCCGGCTGACCTTTTTCCAAGACAACGACGACACTCGGCGCCTGGTGTTGTTGCTCAAAGACCTCTACGCGCGTGCCGGCATTTTGCTCGAACCCGACCCCGCGGAATGGTCGGTGATGCTGGAGCGGCTGCAACGTCAGGATTTCGACGCGATCACCTTGGGTTGGACTTCGGGGGTAGAGGTGGATATCTATCAAATGTTCCATTCCTCGCAAGCGCAAGCGGGCGGGGACAATTTCATTTCCTTCGTGCATCCCGAGCTCGACGCGATCCTTGAGTCCGCGCGCGCTGAGGTAGACGAGGGCAAACGCATGGCGCTGTGGCACCGCGCCGAGCGGATCCTGGTCCAGGAGCAGCCCTATACGTTTCTGCTGCGTCGGTACACGCTGGCGTTCGTGGACAAACGCTTTGCCAACGTCTCGCAAACGCGGCTGGGGCTAAACCTCGGGTTCGTGCCGATGGAGGTGTATGTGCCCGCGGCGCAGCAGCGGTATCGGTAAAGCATGCTCTCCTACCTCCTTCGGCGCCTGTTTTGGATGTTTCCTACGCTGGTGGGGATCACCGCGGTGACGTTCTTCGTCATGGCCGCGGCACCCGGCGGACTCAGCGCCGCGGCGCTGGTAGAAGGCCAGAACCTGGAGCCGGAAGCAAAACAAGCGCTGCTGAACTACTACAACCGCCTCTATGGGCTTGACAAGCCGGCGTGGCAGCAATATCTGCGCTGGCTCAATCACATCTCGCCGGTCGGTTGGGTACAGGATGCAAACGGGCAGTGGCGCGGTCCTGTCTTCAAGGCCCCCGATCTGGGGGTAAGTTTTCGCTACGGGCGGCCGGTGACCGAGATCCTCGCCGAACGGGTGCCGGTAACGGTGCTGTTGAACGTGCTGTCGCTGCCCATCGTCTATCTTTCGGCGATCGTGATCGGGGTTTATGCGGCGCGCCATGCTGGGGGGCGCTTCGATCGCGTCTCGTCGTTCGCGTTGCTGTCGCTGTGGTCGGCGCCGACGATGCTGGTGGGGGTGCTGATGGTGGGGTTTCTTGCTTCCGACGCGTATCTGGGATGGTTTCCGTCGGGGGGGCTTTCGCGCCGCACGGCGCTGGATGAGCCGTTTTTGCCGGTAACGCCCGAGCCCTGGCAATTCTGGCTGCTGGCGTTGCTGCCCTTGGCGCTTGGGTGGATGAGCCTGCGGCTGGGGGCCTGGCGCATGGGGGCCGCAAAGGCCGTAAACGACACGTCGACGGCCGCCGGAAATGGAGCAACGCCGGCGGCTGCTTTTCGCGCGCTCGGGTGGCGGATGCTCGCCGCCGTGGGCGGCTATGCGCTGGGACTGGCGGTAGCGCTGGCGCTGGTGCCTGAGGTGCGCGCCGGGTTTTTGCTCGATCGGCTGTGGCACCTGGTGTTGCCGGTGCTGGCGCTGTCTTACGGTAGCCTGGCGTTTTTGGCCAAACTCACGCGCTCGTCGGTGCTCGAGCAGCTCAGCGCCGATTATGCGCGCACCGCGCGCGCCAAAGGGTTGAGCGAACACGAAGTGTTGTGGCGTCATGTGTTTCGCAATGCGCTCCTGCCGCTCATTACCGTAAGCGCCAGTATCCTGCCAGCGCTCATTGCCGGTTCGGTGGTGGTGGAGACAATTTTTTCCATCGACGGCATGGGACGGCTGGCAGTGGAGGCGGTGCAAACGCGCGACCGCGAACTGGTGCTTGCGCTGACGCTGATGTCGGGGTTGCTGACGCTGGCGGGGTATCTGCTTGCTGACCTGGCTTACGCGATCGCCGATCCGCGGGTGAGTTTCGAGCGATGAACCTGTGGCAGCATCCCGGCGCGCGCTGGGGAATCGCATGGCTGGCGTTTCTCGCCACCATCGCCGCGTGGGCACCGTTTCTGGCCAATTCGATGCCGCTGTTGCTCATCAGTGCCGAGGGTATGGTGAGTAGCCCCGTGCTGTCGATCCTCGCCGCGGAAGACCTGGCGTGGGTCTCTGGCTGGTGCGCGGCGCTTTGGGCCGGGTGGCGCTGGCGGCGGGCTCGGCTGGCGCCGGTCAGGGCGCTGGCCACGGTGATCACGGCGGCGGTGTTGGCTGGAGGGATCGGCATGTGGACACTGACGCCGCCCGAGATCGTGCGCTACGACGAATACCGTGCCGCGGCGGCCAACGCGCGCATGGCGGTGTGGGCGCCGATTCCCTATTCACCGCGCGATTATCTGCGCGACTACGGCATGACGGCGTTCGAGGCGCCGCTGGCGGCTGCGCCGCAGCGGTATCACCTGTTCGGTACCGATGAGCATGGTGCGGATGTTGCTGCGCGGTTGATTCACGCCACACGCACGGCGCTTGCCATTGGCTTCATCGCCACCGGTGTAGCGCTGGTGATCGGTGTGGTGATCGGCGCACTGATGGGCTATTTTGCCGGTTGGGTGGATCTGATCGGCATGCGCATGGTGGAAATCTTCGAGGCGATCCCGACCTTGTTTCTGCTGTTGACCTTCGTGGCGTTTTTCGAGCGTTCGCTGCCGCTGATGATGCTCATCATCGGCCTGACGTCCTGGTCGGGCTACGCCCGCTACACGCGTGCGGAGTTTTTGAAGCTGCGGCAAATCGAGTTCGTGCACAGCGCCGTGGTCGCGGGGTTGCCGCTGTGGCGTATCCTTTTTCGCCACATGTTGCCCAATGCGGTGGCGCCGTTGGTCGTGGCGGCGGCGTTCGGGGTAGCCTCGGCGATCTTGGCCGAAGCCACCTTGTCGTTCCTGGGTTTGGGGCTGGTCGATGAACCGTCGTGGGGGCAGTTGCTCAACCAGGCGGTCAGAAGTGCGTCGTTTCACTGGTGGCTGGCGGTGTTTCCGGGAGGAGCGATCTTTTTGACGGTGTTGGCGTACAACCTCATCGGTGAAGCGCTACGCGACGTGCTCGATCCGCGGCGGCGCGAGGAGCTGGCACGATGAGTGCTGATTCACCGCTGTTGTCGGTGCGTGAGCTCACCGTGCGCCGTCGCGACGGTGTGCCGGTGGTGCGTTCGGTGTCGTTTGCGCTTGCTGCGGGCGAGACACTGGGGATCGTCGGCGAATCGGGTTCGGGAAAGTCGGTCACCGCGTTGGCATTGATGGGGTTACTGCCGGCGGCGTTCGCTCCGCCCGAGGGAACGGCGACGCTGGCGGGAGTGACCGGTAACCTGCTGGATCCGGCGGTAGCGGCTTTCGTGCGCGGGCGGCGCCTGGCGATGGTGTTTCAGGAACCAATGAGCGCGCTCAATCCGGTGCTGACCATCGGCGCGCAGATCGAAGAAGTGTTGCAAAAACACGCTCCAGACGGCTCCGAGGCGATGCGGCGCGAGCGCGTCGCGGCGCTCTTGGCGGAGGTGCAGCTCGATCCGGCGAGGGTCCGCTCAGCGTTTCCCCACCAGCTTTCTGGTGGGCAGCGGCAGCGAGCGATGATCGCGATGGCCCTTGCGGCCGAACCGCAGCTTTTGATCGCCGATGAGCCAACGACGGCGCTGGACGTTACCGTGCAAGCCGAGGTGCTGGCGCTGCTTGCGCGCTTGCGGGAACGCCACGGCCTGGCGATGCTGTTCATCAGCCATGACCTGGCGGTGGTGCAAACGGTGGCCGATCGGGTGATGGTGATGGAGCGCGGCGAAGCGGTGGAAACCGGGCCCTCTGCTGACGTGCTGCGCACGCCACGCCACCCCTATACGCAGGCGCTGCTGGCCGCGCAGCCGGAGCGCTTGCCCGCCAAGCCCCGGGCGGTGCAAGGGGAAGCGAAGCTGGAAGCGCAGGCGCTGTCCGTGCATTTCCCCATCCGGCGCGGCTGGCTGCGCCGTCAGGTGGGCGAGGTTCGGGCGCTCAAGGACGTGTCGTTTTCCCTGCGTGCTGGGGAAGTGCTCGCGGTGATCGGCGAGTCCGGCAGTGGCAAGACCACGCTCGCGCGCACGGTGCTCGGGCTCGTGCGTCCCACCCGCGGTCGGTTTTGCGCATTTGGCGAGGATCTCACCGATGCCGACATGCGGCGCTGGCGATCCTACCGGCGGCGGCTGCAGGCGGTGTTCCAGGACCCGTTCGCCTCGCTCAACCCGAAAATGACCATCGCTACACTGCTCACCGAACCGATGGCCGTGCATGGAATCGGCGCCGACGACGAGGAACGGCGCGCGCGCGCCGCATCGTTGCTCGAAGAGGTCGGGTTGTCGGCGCAAATGCTCGATCGCTACCCGCACGCGTTTTCTGGCGGGCAGCGGCAGCGCATCGCCATTGCCAAGGCGCTGGCGCTGGAGCCGGAGGTGCTGGTGTGCGATGAAGTCACCAGCGCGTTGGACGTTTCGGTGCAGGCGGAGATCCTGCAGCTGCTCGCGGCGCTGGTGGCCAGCCGGCAGCTGGCACTGCTCTTTATCACCCACAACATGGGTGTGGTGGAATATCTCGCTGATCAGGTGCTCGTGCTCTACCGCGGTCAGGTGGTGGAAAACGGCGACGCGGCGTCTGTGCTGCGCGAGCCGCAACACCCCTATACCCAGCAGCTGCTGGCGGCGGTGCCCAAGTTGAGCGCGTGAGCACGAGCGGCTTTGCTTGCCTTATTTCTTCCATGTTTGATTATTACGTTGATTCAATCCATTGTTTCGCTTGTAGTGTCAAGAGTAATGTGCTATACTATCTATAGGTAAGACGGCGGTACGTTCCTTGCTTCCAGCCGTTTCTGCCATTTAGAGCTCAACCAAAACTAAACATCCTATGCCCATTGGGCGCTCGGTGCGTACGACTGGTACGCGTTTTCCTTGCCTTATCGAAGGCTAACCTGAAGCCCAGGCAAACGACTCATCAACGTCTGTCTGGTATGCAATAAGGAGCCGCGTATGAAATACCAGGCATACAATGTGCGTAATTTTCGCTCCATCCCAGCGATGTCCCGCGTGCCTGAAGAGCTGCGCTTGGCCATCGAGGTGGTAGGACAGGTACTTCCGTTCAAGACGAATCAATTCGTTGTCGACCATTTGATCGATTGGGATCGGGTGCCTGACGATCCCATTTTTCGTTTGACTTTCCCGCAACCAGAGATGTTGTCCGCGAAACACTTTGCGCAAATTGCCGATGCGCTGCGCGCTGGTTCCCGGCCGCACGAGATTGCAGCAAAGGTCGATGCGATTCGTTTGGAGTTGAATCCTCATCCAGCTGGCCAGCTGACGCACAACGTGCCGAAGCTAGCAGAGGAAAACTTGATGGGGTTGCAGCACAAGTACCGCGAAACCGTGCTGTTCTTCCCCAAACAAGGTCAAACTTGCCATGCCTATTGCACGTTCTGCTTCCGCTGGCCACAATTCATCGGCAAGCCGGAGTGGAAATTTGGAATGTCGGCAGTCGACCGGTTGGTGGCGTATCTGCGCGCCCATCCCGAAGTCACCGACTTACTGATCACCGGCGGCGATCCAATGGTGATGTCGGCGCGCCATCTTAAACAATACATCGATGCCATCCTGGCCGCAGACTTGCCGCACCTTCGCCACATTCGCATCGGCACCAAAGCCCTGTCGTATTGGCCGTACCGATTTCTCAATGACTCTGACGCCGATGAGGTGCTTGCGGTGTTCGAACGCGTGGTGCAAAGTGGCCGACATTTAGCGTTGATGGCGCATTTCAATCACCCACGCGAAATGGAGCCCGAGCCGGTGCGCGCGGCGATCGAGCGCATTCGCAGCACTGGGGCGATCATCCGTACGCAATCGCCAGTGTTGCGTCATATCAACGATAAGGCTGACCTGTGGGCGGAAATGTGGCGCAAACAAGTGCAACTGGGTTGTGTGCCGTACTACATGTTCGTCGAACGAGACACGGGTCCGCGGGACTATTTTTCACTGCCGCTGGTGCGGGCGTGGGAAATTTTCCGCGACGCCTACCAGCAGGTCAGCGGCTTGGCACGCACGGTGCGAGGTCCCAGCATGTCGGCTTTCCCAGGCAAGGTAGAGGTGACCGGCGTGGCCAAAATCTTTGGCACCAAAGTTTTTGTGCTGCGTTTTTTGCAAGCACGCAGCCCAGAGTGGGTGGGCAAGCCCTTTTTCGCCCGTTTCGATGGCCAAGCCCGTTGGTTGGATGAACTAGAGCCGGCGTTTGGGGAAAACTGCTTCTTCTTCGAAACATA
>FWWL01003327.1_pt1 | contig 12856 bp, 9 predicted proteins | sample 2228331 | NCBI WGS metagenome assembly FWWL01 (sample SAMEA103939775, study PRJEB20133) | metagenome | reverse complement strand
GCCGTTCTGGAGACGGTGCCAGCCGAAGCGCGCGTCTTTCTCGAACGCCACCAAGGAGTAGTGAGCGTTCGCCCACCATTTCGCGACATCATGCAGCGGGCGTTATACGGGCGCCCACTGGACAAGCTCCTCGTGCTTTGCGAGGACGAGGTGTCTGAAGCACTGATCCGCGGCGTTCTCGAGCGACTGGGGCCCTCGCTCGAATGGCTTCAGTCCAGTGTGGAAGTCGGCCGCGATTCAGGCATGGCCGACTTCCCGGCGCACGTGCGCACGATGGCCATGCTGCGGCAGCTTGACACGACCCTCTTCGTGTTGGACGGAGACGCGAAAGCGATCCTGGGGCAATTAAGGGAAGCTGCCGGGGAGCAATCCCACGCTCTTCAAGTGTTGTTCCTTCCGGGGGATGTCGGCCCGGAGCAATGGATCTGGGACCGTCTGAAGGCGGCACCGCAAGACTACGAAGCGGACCTCGGATTGAGCCCCGGTCAGTTGAGGCAAGCACTCGACCGCATAGAGGCCGTTTTTGAGACTGCCGCGGACAAGCCGAGGAACATTGCCAAGAACCGGTTCGCGACTCTAGCCGAGGAACTGGAGACCGAGGTCTTCTTTATTGCGCGCTTGGTCGGACGTCACGAAAGCGAGCCGGGAAGGGAGCTGAGGCCTTTCGCCGAGGAACTTCAAGACAAGTTGAACGACTGGCGATCTCGGGTATGACGGGGGCGCATTCCCGTTCGTCCCTCCGTTGCAGATGCCCGGCGAGAGCTGCTACCGGATTCCGGGCGAAAACCCCGTCTCCTGCTTCCACGCCTCCAGCGTGTTGTACACAATCGGGCAGTAGCAGGCTCGGTCGATGAACTGCCACATGCGCGACGGGATCGACCCCGCCCCGCGCACCATGTGCGGAAAGTCGACGCACGCCGCCGGGCGCACGTCGTACACGGTGCATTCATTGCCGGAAAGAAACACGCAGCCGCGCTCCGGATCCCGGCGCAAAATCCAGCCCTCCTCCTCGCTCTCTTCCGCGTATTCCCGCTTGAATTTTTCGATGCTCATGCGGAAATGCTTCGCCAGGCGCTCGATGTCGCGCTCGAGCAGGCGCGCCGTGGCGACGCGGCAACAATTGCCGCATGCGAGGCAGTCAATCTGCTCCTCCACCTGCTCGGCAATCTGCCGCAGCCTCCGCTCCACATAGCGGTAGGTCTTCAGGTGCCGCCGGAAGCGCTCGTTCTCGGCGCGCTTGTGCTCGCCTAGCCGGCGGATCTGCACCAGGTCCGTGATCACCAGGAGACGTTCACCTTCTTGAAGTCCCCGGCGCGCATATAGCTCAGACCGCCGGGGTCGAGATACTTCGCCATTGCGGCGCGCACCTGCTCGGGCGTCAGCGCCCGCACCTTCTCTTCCAGCTCGGCGTCGAACGCCATCGTGCGCCGTTCGTAGGTGCGGCTCACCAGCCTGCCGACCAGCTCCTCGTCGTTCTCCCGGCTCACCTGACGGCTCTGCAGCCAGCTCTTCTTGCCGGCTTCGATCTCCTCCGCCGTGAAGCCTTCCGTCAGGATCTTCTTCATCTCATCCCTGAACGACGCTTCCACTTTCGGCGCGTTTTCCGGCGCGCAGATGGCGTAAGCGATGAAGAGGGAGTGGTCGTCCTCGGCGCCGGCGATCAGCTGCGAGCCCACGCCGTAGCTCAAGCCCTCTTTGTTGCGGATCCGCGCAAACAGGCGCGAGTTCATGCCCTGGCCAAGCAGGTAGTTGCCAAAGAGCAGCGCCGGATAATCGGGATCCGTGTCCTTCAGGCGGAACGCCGTGCCCGCCATCCACATGGCGTTGGCCTTGTCGGGCGTTTCGAACGCCGCCGCGGCGGGCTTCACCGGCATGTACTTCCGCAGGATGCGCGCATAGCTCTGCCGGCTCCTCCAGTCGCGCGCGTGCTTCGAGATCTGCTGCTGGATGCTCTCGGGATCAAAGTCGCCGATGATGGCAAGCTCCCCCTCCGCCAGCCCGTAGTACTGCGCGTAGAACTCCTTCACCTGGTCGAGCGTCACGCTCTGGATTCCGGCGATCTGCTCCTCCACGGTGGGCACGTAGCGCACATCGCCCTTCGGATACGGAATCAGGTGCCGCTGCAGCGCGGTGGAGGCGATCGTCTGCGGCTGGCTCTTGGCGCCCTCCAGCGATGCCAGCACCTGCCGCTTCAGCTGGTCGAACTCGTTTTCGGGGAACACGGACTCCTTCAGCATCTCGAAGACGAGGTCGACCGCCGCCGGGAGGTTTTCCCGCGTCGTCGTGATGCGCGCGGACACGCCGCTGGCGTTGCCGCCCACGCTGACCTGCGCCTTGATGCGGTCGAGCTCGTCGCGGATCTGCTGCCGCGTGCGCTTCGCCGTGCCCCGCATCAGCATCTGCCCGGTAAGCCCGCCGATGAAGGCTTTCTCCCGCAGGTTGTTCTCGTCCCCGAAGTGCAGGCTCAGCACCGCAGTGACCTGCGAGCCGCGCGTCTTCTTTGGCAGCAGAGCGATCTTCAGCCCGCCGTGGATGTCGCCGCGAATGGTGCGCTTGTCGATGTTGGCAGGCGTAGCGTCGAACGACTCGCCCTGCGACACCACCGCCTTGCCCGTGTAGCCTTCTACCAGCTTCTCGACTGCCGGAGGCTCGGGCACCTCGGCGCGCACCGGCTCCTTCTCCGGAATGAACAGCCCGACGGTGCAGTTGGAAGGGATGAAGTATTTCTCCGCGGCTTTCTGCACCTGCTCGAGCGTCACCTTCTCGATCCGGTCGCGGTGCAGGAACATCAGGCGCCAGTCGCCCATTGCCTGCCACTCGGAGAGTTCCAGCGCCACGTCCTGCGGGTCGTTCATCCGCAGCTCGAAGTTCTTCAGCCACCGTGTGCGCTGCCGCTCCAGCTCGTCCTTCGTGAAAGGCTTCGTCTTGATTTCGGCGATCGTGTCGAGCAGCGTCTTCCGCGCATCCTCCAGCGAGTTCTCCATGCGCACCATCGCCTGGGCATAGGCGAAGCCCGGATCATGCAGCTGGAAACTGCCCATGGACACGCTGGCGGCTTTCTTGGTCTCCACCAGCGCCTTGTACAGCCGCCCGGAGGGCTGGTCGCCCAGAATCTCCACCGCCATCTCCACAGCGGCGAATTCCTCGTGCGAGCCGGGCGGAATGTGCCACGCCGCGCCCACATACTGCACGTCGCCCACGCGGCGCACCGTCACCATGCGCTCCCCGTCCTGGACCGGCTCCACCGTGTAAGTGCGCCGCAGCTGCCGCTGCGGCTTGGGAATGGCGCCGAACGTCTTCTGGATCAGCGCCAGCGTCTTCGGCTCGTCAAACTTGCCCGCCACCACCAGAAGTGCGTTGTCCGGCTGATAGAAGTGCCGGTAGAACGCCTGCAGCCGTTCGATGGGGACGCGCTCGACGTCGCTGCGCGCGCCGATCGTCGACTTGCCGTAGTTGTGCCACAGAAATGCGGTGCTGACGACGCGCTCCAGCAAGACCCGCGACGGAGAGTTCTCCCCGGACTCCATCTCGTTGCGCACCACCGTCATCTCGCTGTCGAGGTCCTTCTTGGCGACGAAGCTGTTCACCATGCGGTCGGCTTCCATAGACAGCGCCCACGCGAGGTTCTCCTCCGTGGCGGCGAACGTCTCGAAATAGTTCGTCCGGTCGTACCACGTTGTGCTGTTCGGCCGCGTTCCGTGGTCCTGCAGCTCCTTCTTGATGTCGGGGTGGTTCTTCGAGCCCATGAACAGCAAGTGCTCGAGCAGGTGCGCCATGCCCGTTTCGCCGTAGTCCTCGTGGCGTGAGCCCACCAAGTAGGTCACATTCACCGTAATGGTGGACTTCGACGGGTCGGGGAACAGCAGAACGCGGAGCCCGTTGTCGAGGCGGTATTCCGTAATGCCTTCCACCGAGGTCACCTTCCGCGGCCCGGCCTGTTGCGCCGCTGCGCCGGCGGAGAGAGTCAGAACCAGGGTGGCCGCCGCGAACAGACGGAGCGCGGCGAAGCTTCGGCTTTGGATGTTCATTGGCACGATCCTTGTACCCATCGTAAACAATCTCCGGCCGCCGCCCCTGTAACATCTCGCGGCGCTATGTTGGAGGCGTGGGGCGCGCCCGCTTTCGTTTTCACGGCGACCTCAACGACCTCCTCCCCGCCGCCTGCCGCGGCGTCTGGATCGAGTACGAGTTCCGCGACCGCCCGTCGCTGAAGCACGCCATCGAAACCTTCGGCGTGCCCCACCCGGAGATCGGCCAGCCCGCCGACCTGACGCCGCTGCTCAGCGACGGCGACTCCATCGACGTGCACCCGCGCCAATACCGCCAACCGCCCCCCGGCGGCTGGCGGTTCGTATTGGACTGCCACCTCGGGCGGCTCGCCAAGTATCTCCGGATCCTTGGATTCGACACCCTCTACGACGCACGCGCAGGAGACAGGGAACTGGCGGAAGCCGCGGCCGCCGGGCGCTTCCTGCTCACGCGCGACCGCAGCCTGCTGATGCGCAAGCAGGTGGAGTCCGGCGCCCTGGTGCGCGGCGACGAGCCGCGCGCACAGCTGATCTGGCTGGCGGAAAAGCTCGGGTTGTGGGAGCACACGGCGCCGCTGCGCCGGTGCCTGCGCTGCAACGCCCTGCTCGAGCCCGCCGACCGCGAGGCCGTTTGGGAGCGCATCCCTCCCAAGACGCGCCTCTGGTGCAGGGAATTCGCGCGGTGCTCCGGGTGCGGGCAGCTGTACTGGCCGGGATCGCACTACGAGCGCATGACGGAGTGGATCCGCTCCTTGAGGGTGCGTGGGAAGGCTGGTGCCTGAGCAGGAACGGCCATTCTCTCCCGCAGACGGTCCAATCCAGCGGGTGTGCCGCTTGGCGGGACCAAGGGGCCGTGGCAGAAGGCTCAGGAAATCGGGGATCTCCGGCCGGAAGAGGCCCCCTGCCGCCAATCCCGCCCCCCGCGGCCGGGAAGCCCGGAGTGAGCCGGATGGAGGACGGGGCTGCAACCGAAGAGCCCCGCCCCGCCGCTGCACTAAATCTTGCCGGTGACGAGGACGCGGGCGGCGAGAACGCCCCCGGCCACGGAGGTGCCGCTGACCTCCACCTTCATGCCCGGCTTCAGATCCGAGAACTCCTTCACTCGTCCGACGTACCGCGTCTCAGCGTCTACAAGCACCGTCTGGCCCCCGACCACAAACGATCCGCTGCCGACGCTGTCAATTGTCCCCTTGATCTCGACTTCCTTCCACTCGGGCTTGGGAGGCTCCGGGGGCTTCCCTGTGTTGGGAGGATTGCCAGTCACCGGCGGCACGCCCGAGGGCATGTGGAATCCGGTGACGAACATCGTCTTCTCACTTCGGCGCAGGACGAAGAACACGGAGTGCGGACCGGTGGCGCCTTCCGGCCACGGAACCACGGCGTTCGCCCTGCCCCTGCTGTCGGTGGGCACCGTTCCGAGCGGCGAGCAGCGGTCTGAAACACTGCTCAGCCTGCACACCAGAAGCGCATAGGACACTTCGGGAACCGCGCCTTCCAGGTCGACCTTCACCTGCCCCTTGGCCCGCACCTCGATCTCGCCGTCCGTCAGGGTATCGTCGCCCCACGGGAAGGGAATCAGGGAGGAGGCATCGTTGGGCAGCCTCGCCACGCTGACCCACTGCGCCTGAAAGATCTTCGGGCCGAGATCCTGCACGTCGTCGGGCTGAGCCGGACAAAGCACGCTGAACGCAAGCAAGGCCGGAGCCATCCGGCTGAGAATTCTCCACATTTGGACCTCCTCGATCAGTCTCTATTGGACTCTTCTTTCGGGATCGTTGCAAGCACTCTTCTTGCTGAGTCAAGAAAACCACAACCGATTCCCGCGACAACACGCCTGCACCACAGGTGTTTGCCGGAGCCGCGATTGTCCGGACTTCCGCAATCCTGCGGCAAGCCATGCTGCCTGCCATTTCCCCTGCAAATCGCCCGCCACTGCCCCGGAATGCGATTTCCGGCAAATTCCTCCACCCGGAAGAGGAAAATTCCTCCCGCCCCCGGCAAAAATTTCCGGCACGATTTGCGCAACAGGGCCGGCAATCCACGGCGCGCCGGCGCCCCGAAGCTCTTTTTACGGAATAAAATACCCGGATTTCCGGTTCGCAGCCGTCCTTTCCCGCTCTGATAGACTTTACATTCGATCAGCCATGCAGGAAACGACCGTCTACTCTCCTCCGCCTGAGTTCTCGAACAGCGCCCACGTCAGGAGCCTCGAGGAATACCACGCCCTCTACCGCCGCGCCGTCGAGCATCCCGAGGAGTTCTGGGCGGAGAGGGCGGAGCGGGAGGTCCACTGGCTTGAGAAGTGGCACCACGTTTTCGAGTGGCACCCGCCCTTCGTGAAGTGGTTCGTCGGCGCGAAGACGAACGCTTCCCACAACTGCCTGGACCGGCATCTGGAGGCGCGCGGGAACAAGACCGCCATCCTGTTTGAAGGCGAGCCGGGCGACCGACGCGCCCTCACCTACCGCGAGTTGCACGAGCACGTCTGCCGGTTTGCCAACGTTCTGAAGGCACGCGGCTACAAGGCGGGCGACCGCGCCATTATTTACATGCCCATGGTGCCGGAAGCCGTCGTCGCCATGCTTGCCTGCGCCCGGCTCGGTATCACGCACTCCGTCGTCTTCGGCGGCTTCTCGGCGGAAGCTCTGAAGGCGCGCATTCAGGATCTGGATGCGCACATCGTTCTCACTGCCGATGGCGGCTGGCGCCGGGGCAGGGAAGTGCGCCTGAAGGACGCCGCCGACGAGGCGCTCGCCGAATGCCCCAACGTCCGCGACGTGATCGTCCTGAAGCGCACCGGCGGGCAAATCCGCATGCAGGAGGGGCGTGACCTCTGGTGGCACGAACTCGAGCAGGGCGCCTCGCCGGATTGCCCCGCCGAACCGCTGGATGCTGAACACCCCCTCTTCGTCCTCTACACCTCCGGCACGACCGGCAAGCCCAAGGGCATCCTCCACACCACCGGCGGCTACCTCACTTACGTCACCTGCACGATGAAGTGGGTGTTCGACCTGAAGGAGGACGACATCTACTGGTGCACGGCGGACATCGGCTGGGTCACCGGGCACTCCTATCTCGTCTATGGCCCTCTGTCGGCGGGCGCCACCTGCATCATGTACGAGGGCGCACCGGACTATCCGGCGTGGGACCGCTGGTGGGAGATCGTCGCCCGCTACAGGGCGACCATTTTCTACACGTCGCCAACCGCCATTCGCGCCCTCATCAAGCAGGGCGAGGCGCTCCCGGCAAAGCATGATCTCTCCTCGCTCCGCCTGCTGGGCAGCGTCGGCGAACCCATCAACCCCGCTGCCTGGGAATGGTACCACCGCGTGATCGGCAAAGGCCGCTGCCCGATCGTCGACACATGGTGGCAAACCGAGACGGGCGGCATCCTCATCGCTCCAATGCCGGGCGCCGTGCCGCTGAAGCCCGGCTCGGGCACCCTGCCCATGCCGGGCATCGAGGCGGAAGTCGTCGACTTCCATGGCGAGCCCGTGCCGCCCAATACCGAAGGCTTCCTCGTGATCAAGCGCCCCTGGCCCTCCATGCTCCGCACCATCTGGGGCGACCCGCAGCGCTACGAGCAGCAGTACTTCTCGCGCGTTCCGGGCATCTACTTCACCGGCGACGCCGCGCGCCGCGACGAGGACGGCTACTTCTGGATCCTCGGGCGCGTGGACGATGTGATGAACGTCAGCGGCCACCGGTTGTCCACCATGGAGGTCGAATCGGCGCTCGTGCGCCATCCTGCCGTGGCAGAGGCCGCCGTGGTTGGCAAACCGCACGAGATCACGGGGCAGGCGGTGTGCTGCTTCGTGACGCTCAAGCAGGGCTATGAAGCAGGCGATGCGCTCGCCAAAGAACTCCGGCAGTGGGTGGCGCACGAGATCGGCGCCTTTGCGCGCCCGGAGGAGATCCGGTTCACGGAAGCGCTCCCGAAGACCCGCTCCGGCAAGATCATGCGCCGCCTGTTGCGCGAGATCGTCACCTCGCACACCGTCACCGGCGATGTGACCACGCTCGAGGATCTCAGCGTGGTGACCCGGCTCGCCGCGCAACAGGACGAGGACTGACCTACAGCGGCTCGCCGACTTCCGCCGCCGTGATCGTCAGCGGCCGGATGGAGCGCGCCAGGCCTGTGTCCTCGTCGGCGTCGATCACCACGGCATGGAGCTCCACCATGCCCGTGGCTGCCTCGAACCGCGCCGGCAGCTGGGTCAGAAAGCGGTGCAGGACGGTGCGCTTCTCGACGCCGATCACGGAATCATACGGCCCTGTCATTCCGCAGTCTGTCTGATACGCTGTGCCGCCGGGCAGGATGCGCGCGTCGGCCGTGGCGATGTGGGTGTGCGTGCCGATCACCGCCGTTGCGCGCCCGTCGAGGTGCCAGCCCATCGCCATCTTCTCGCTCGTGGCCTCGGCGTGAAAATCGACGAAGCGGATGCGCACGTCCGGCGGCAGCCCCGCCAGCAAAGCGTCCGCCGTGCGGAACGGGCAGTCTGTCGCCGGCATGTGCACGCGCCCCTGCAGGTTCAGCACTGCATAGGGAGCCCCGTTGCGCGCCTTGCCGACGTACAGCCCCGAACCCGGCACCCCGTTGCCATAATTGGCCGGGCGCAACAGGCGCGGCTCGTTGTCCAGATAATCGTACACCTCGCGCTTGTCCCAGATGTGGTTGCCGGATGTCATCACGTCGATGCCCAGCGCGAACAGCTCCTGCGCCAGCGGCGGCGTGATTCCGAAGCCCCCGGCGGCGTTCTCGACGTTGGCGATCGCCAGGTCGATCGATTCGTCGCTGATCAGGCGTCCAAGGCAGGCGGCGGTGATGCGGCGCCCGGGCGAGGCGAAGATATCGCCGATGAAAAGAATTCGCATGAAGAGCAAAGGGGAGAAGGAGCGCACCACATGAACCGTTCCAGCCTCGGAATCGACCCCGATCGGCCACGGGGGGAGCCCGCCGCGCGCCTTCAGGCTTCTCCTTGCGGAGCATGCTCACCAGCGCGAATGTTCGAGCCAGGCTCCAGATTCATTTGCATCGGATCAATTATGGAGACCAGTGACGCGTCCCGCAGGAACGCTCCTCTGCCGGACAGGATACCGTGAACCGCCCCTCCGGGCCAAGTCACTTCTCGATCACGGCTTCCCAGCGGCACTTCGGATCGCCGCCGCAGGATTGCGCCGTGCCCCGGATCGTCCGCCCATCGGCCTGCACCTGCCCCTCGTAGGTGTCTTTCGACGCGCGGTTCAGCAGCCGCACGTAGGCGCCGTCCCAGCGCTGCAGTTCCAGCACGCCCTGAGTCTGTGCGCCGGACTTCTTCTCCCGGTAGGAGAAGCGCACCGTTTCGCCCTCGAATGTCCACGTCCCTTCCCAGTGAAAGCCGGGCGTCGTCAGATCCGTGACGCGCCAGAGCCTGCCCGGGTTGGCGCGGATGCCCGCCCGCAGCGGCGAGGCGTCTTTCGGCGCCGGCAATGCCGCGGCTACTTGCGCCACGCCCCTCGCCAGCGGCTTCCAGTCTGCCACCACACGGAAGCCGCACGCCACCGCCGCGCCGCACCACTCCGCCTTCCCCCGGATCGTCCGCCCGTCGCTCTGAATCCTTCCGGTGGCGCTGTAGGTGCGGACGCCGGAGCTCAACGGAACATGCAGCCGCAGGCGCACTTCGTCGCCTTCGATCGACAGGATCTCCGCCGTCCACGTGGCTGGCCGCCCCTTCTGGTCGCTGTAGAACACGCGGAAGCGCGCCGTGTCGCCCTCCCGCACCCACTTTCCCTTCAGCACCAGATCGCGCGTGTTCCACTCTTCGGCGGCCCACTCGCGCCCCAGATCTCCGCCGCGGGGGAGGGAAGCGTTCTGCGCCGTAGCGGCAGCTGCCAGAAGCAGCAGCGTCAGGCCCCGTGCAGGCATTCCGCGATCTCCCGCTCCGGAATGGCGCCCTCGCGGATAATGCGCCAATAGGGTTCCGTGACGTCGACCGTGGTCGCCCCCTGCCCGAGGCATGCGCCGCCGTCCAGCACCAGATCGATGCGCCCGTCCATGATGGCAAATGTCTCGATCCCCGTCCGGCAGGTCGGCTGCCCGCTGACGTTCGCCGACGTGCCGATCAGCGGCTGCCCCAGCCAGTCCAGCAGCGCCTGCGCCGTGCGCGAGCGGGACTGCCGCAGCGCCAGCCGCCCCGTGTTGCCCGTCACCTTCAGCGGCACGCGCGGCGACGCCGGAACGATGATCGACAACGGCCCGGGCCAGAACCGCCGCGCCAGCAGATAGAAGCGCGCCGGCAATTCCGCGGCCAGCTCCTCCGCCATGAAGAAGTCGCTCACCAGCAGCGGGAGCGAGCGCTGCGTCTCGCGCCCCTTGGCGGCAAACACGCGCCCCACCGCTTGCAGATTGAACGGATCGGCGACCAGAGTGTAAAGCGCATCGGTGGGAATCGCCACGATATGGCCCCGCCGGATGGCGATGGCGGCCCGCTCGATCGCCTCTACCGACGGCTGTTCCGCGTCGATTTCGATCAGATCGGTGGCCACTCGTATCTCCGGTGCAAATTTGCCAGTCTAGCGCGGTCCCACCGCGCGGGCAACCTCCACCGCCAGCTCGTAGCGCCCGAACGGCGCGCTCAGTTGCACGCCTTCCACCATCGGGCGCACCCGCCGCACCATCTCCTGCGCGATCGCCACTCCTTCCCGCCGCGCCTGCTCCGGGTCTTTCGCCGCCCGCATGCGTTCCATGAATTCCTCCGGCACCGGCACGCGCAGCTCGTTCACCATGAATTCCGCGTTCCGCAGGGACGTCAGTGGCCAGATTCCGGCGATCACAGGGATCCGGAATGCGCGGATCCTTTCCAGGAAGTTTTCGAGCAGCGTGACGTCAAACACCGGCTGCGTGACGATGAATTCCGCGCCCGCCAGGACTTTCCACTCCGTCCGCCGGATTTCCTCTTCCAGGTTCAGCGCGCCCGGATTCGCACCCACGCCCAGCACCAGCCCCGTCTGGCTGCCGAAGGGATGCCCGCCGATGTCCAGCCCCTGATTGAGGTTCGTGACGATGTTGCACAGCCCGATGGAGTCGACGTCGAACACCGCCGTGGCATTGGGGTAGGCGCCCATGCGCGGCGGATCGCCCGTGATGCAGATCAGATTCCGGATGCCCGCCGCATAAGCGCCCAGCAATTCGCTTTGAATTCCCAGAATATTCCGGTCCCGGCAGCAGAAATGCAGCACGGTTTCGATGCCTGCCTCGCGCTCGATCAGCTGGCAGGTCACCTGAGCGCTCATCCGGGCGCTCGCCCGCGGGCCGTCGGGAACGTTGATGGCGTCGATCCCCGCCTCGCGGCACAGCTTCGCCCCTGCGATTTCCCGCGACGCGTCCACCCCGCGCGGCGGCAGAATTTCCACAAAAATCACGAATTTTCCTGCCGCAATTTTCGCGCCCAGCGGGGACTTCTCCGCCAGCGGAATCTTCGGCAGCGCCTGCCGCTTCGCCTCGGGCGCAGCCGCCGGCGTCGCGGCGAACCGCATCCCCGGCTGCAGGCTCCGCGCCTCGCTCGCGATGCTCTTGATGTGCTCGGGCGTCGTGCCGCAGCAGCCGCCGACGATCTTCACGCCCGCCCACAGCATCCGGCGCGCATACTGCGCCATGTATTCCGGCGAGCTGAGGTAGATGTTGCGCCCCTCGACGCGCGTCGGATGGCCCGCGTTGGGCATTGCCGAAAGCGGCTTGCGCGTGTAGGCCAGCATCCGCTCCAGCGTCTCCAGCGTCGGCTTCGGCCCCACCGAGCAGTTCAGCCCGATCACGTCCGCAGGCAGCGCGTCCAGGAAGCGCGTGAAGGTCTCCGTGTCGGCCCCGTCATGCAGCCGGCCTTCCTCGTCCGCCGTTACCTGCGCGATCACCACCATCTCGCTGCCGGCGGCTTCCCGCGCCGCTGCCACGGCCTCGCGCAGCTCGTTGAGGTTGGAGAAGGTCTCGAAGATCAGCAGGTCGACGCCCGCCTCCAGCAGCGCGTCGATCTGCTCGCGGAACATCGCCCGCGCCTCGTCGAACGAAGTGGGCCCCAGCGGTTCGATGTGAAGGCCCAGCGGGCCGATGGCCCCGGCCACGAAGACATGGCTGCGTTCGGCCGCCGCCTCGCGCGCCAGCCGCACCCCGGCGCGGTTGATCTCCGCCACCTTGTCCGCCAGCCCGTAGGTCGTCAGCCGCGCCCGCGTCGCGCCGAATGTGTTGGTCTCCAGGATCTCCGCTCCGGCGCGGACGTACTCCACATGGATGTCCCGCACCATCTGCGGCGCGCTCAGGTTCAGCTCGTCGAAGCAGCGGTTGATGAAGATGCCCCGCGTGTAGAGCATCGTGCCCATGGCGCCGTCGGCCACCACGGCCCGCCGCTCGAGAAGTTCGCGGAACTCCGCCGCGCGCGAGACTCGGGAGGAACTGCCCATCGTTACTTCTATTTTTGGCACTTCGGGCAGTAGTATGTCGAACGTCCGCCCTGTGGAATGCGGCGCACGCGCACCCCGCAGCGCCGGCACGGCTCGCCCTCCCGCCCGTACACCGCCACCGGGTAGAACTCACCTTCCGCGAAGGCTCCGGGCCTTTCATAAGCCGCCCTCACCGATTCCAGCGCCGTCTCCAGCACGCGCAAGATGGCGCTGTGGAGGCGTTCCACCCGCGCAAGGGAAAGGCTCGCTGCCGGCCGCCGCGGATCAATGCCCGCCTCGAACAGCGCCTCCGCCGCGTAGATGTTGCCAAGCCCCGCCACCGTGGACTGATCCATCAGCCAGAGCTTCGCCGGGCGCCGCGTGCGCCGCGCCGAAGCAGCCAGCACCGCCGCCGTGAA
>FWWL01007639.1_pt1 | contig 12860 bp, 11 predicted proteins | sample 2228331 | NCBI WGS metagenome assembly FWWL01 (sample SAMEA103939775, study PRJEB20133) | metagenome | reverse complement strand
GCATCACGCTATCGAACACGCCACGCTGACGATCCTGGCGGAACGCTTTCCAGGGCGGCGCATGGTCGGTTACAGCGACCCGGCTGGCTTCACCTTGCTCGCCGACATCCCGGAGGAAGCGGCGCGGCGCGGCGTGGCGGACGCCATGCTGCGCCTGCAAGCCGGCGAGACGAGCCTGGCGATCCACCCGAACTGCGGCACCAACCTGCTGACCACCGGCGTGCTCGTCACGCTGGCGGCGATGCTCGGCGGCGCCGGGTCGCGCAAGGACGGACTCAGCCGCTTCACGCGTGCGCTGATTCTTGTCCTGCCCGTGCTGGCGGTCAGCCCGCAGGTGGGACTGCGCCTGCAACGCTACACCACGCTGGCGGACATCAGCGACCGCTGGCTCAAGGATGTGCAGACGCTAGACCTGGCCGGGCGGAGGGGCTTTCGCGTCCTGTTCGAGTAGAAAGGCGATATGGTGCGTGTTTCGTGGTGCGTGTTTCGTGGTGCGTGTTTCGTGTTTCATGTTTCGTGTTGCGTGTTTCGTGGCCAAGACACGCACTACGCAACACGTAGCACGCAACACGCATCACGCAACACGCATCACGCAACACGTAGCACGCAACACGCATCACGCAACACGTAGCACGCACCACCATGATTCACCTACTGTTGGGCGCAGATGAATACCTGGCCGCCGAGTGGCTTGCCGCGCGCAAAGCCGCGCTGGGCGACCCGGAGATGGCGAGCCTCAACACCGCCGAGCTGAACGGCGCGCAGAGCAGCGCAGCCGCGATCCTGGGCGAGGCGGCGATGATGCCTTTCCTGGCGCCGCAGCGGCTCGTGATTGTGCGCGGGCTGCTCGACAGCTATGAAAAGCGCATGGCCGCCAGCAAAAGCACCGAAGCCGCCATCTACACCGAAATGGCGACCTTTCTCGACGGTCTGCGCAACGTGCCCGACTCGTGCATCCTTGTGCTTGTGGATAACTCTGTGGATAAGCGCCGCGGGTTGTGGAAAGGATTCATCCTGCCAGCCGCTGGCGACCGTCCAGAGCGCCGCATCGACGGGCTGGAGGCATTGATCAAGGCGAACGTTGTTCACCTGGAGACACTGACTGCGCCCGATGTCAAGGAACTGCCCGGCTGGTTGCAGCGCCGCGCCCGCCACAAGAACATCGCCATCGACGGCGGTGCGGTCGCCCTGCTCTGCAATTTTGTCGGTCCCAACCTGCGCCAGCTCGATAACGAGTTGGAGAAACTCTCGCTCTACGCCGACGGCCGGCCCATTACGCAGCAGGATGTGCGCGCCATGGTCGCCGACGCCAGCGAGGAGATGATCTGGAACCTGACCGACGCCCTGACGCAACGCCAGCCCGCCAAGTCGATGCAGGCGCTGCGCGAGCTGTGCCGCAACGACCAGAACCCGATCTATCTCGCCAGCATGATCGCCCGCCAGTATCGCATGTTGATCGAGGTCAAGAGTCTGGCGGTTGCTGGCGTGACCAACCACTTCGACATCGCCAAACAGCTTGGCTACGCTGCGTTCCCGGTGCAAAAGGCGCTGCAACTGAGCCATCAATACACCTTCGCCGAGCTTGAGGAAATCCTGGAGCGGCTGCTGGAGGTGGACATGGCGATGAAGACCGGCGCCGACCAGGACACCGAGCTGGACATCCTCGTCGCCGAACTTTCGGTGCGCCGTCAAAAGCGGGCGGCGTGAGGCGCCCATGCTGCTGTCGCGCCTGCATCTCACCCACTTTCGCAATTATCGCCACCTGGAGATCACTTTCGACGCGCCGCTCACACTGCTGCAAGGGCAGAACGCGCAGGGCAAAACCAATCTGCTCGAAGCAATCTTCATGCTCGCCACCAGCAAAGCCGTCCACGCATCGCAGGAGCGCGAGATCGTCGGCTGGCAGGCGGGCGACGAGCCGATCCCCTATTGCCGCGTGCTCGGCGCGGCCACAATCGACGGTCGCCCGCTCGAACTGGAGATCATCCTGACCCCGCGCGGGGACGGCGTCAACTTCACCAAGCAGATCAAGATCAACGGCGTCCCCAGGCGCGCGATGGACATGGTCGGCGTGCTGCGCGCCGTGCTCTTTCTGCCGGAGGACATCAGGCTTGTCGATGGCGGACCCGGCGAGCGGCGCCACTATCTCGACGTGGCGCTCTGCCAGATCGACAAAAACTATTGCCGGGCGCTCTCGGCTTTTCAGCGTGTCTTGCTGCAACGCAACAGCCTGCTCAAACAGTTGCGCGAGCAGGAGGCTAATCCTGCGTCGACCACGGTCGATGCTCAGCTCGCCTTTTGGGACGAGAAGCTGGTGCATCACGGTGCGGCAGTGATGGCGCGGCGCCACAATTTCGTCGTCGAGCTGGCGCGGATTGCCGCCGAACGCCACGCCGGGCTGAGCGGCGGGCGCGAACAATTGGCGCTGCACTATCTGCCCAGCTTCAACCCTGGATTGCTGGCGGACAGGGAGTTCGACCTGCTGCGCGACGGACTGCTGACCGACGCGCCGGCAGCCCGGCTGGAGGCGGACACCGTTGCCGCAGCCTATCAACGCAAGCTGGCGGCGCGGCGGTCACGCGAGGTCATGGCCGGCGCGACGCTCTACGGACCGCACCGCGACGATCTGCGCTTTCTTGCCAACGGTCGCGACCTGCGCATCTACGGCAGCCGCGGCCAGCAGCGCAGCGCCGCGCTCTCGCTCAAGCTCGCCGAAGTGCGCGCAAGGACCGCCGCCACCGGCGCGGCGCCGCTGCTGCTGCTCGACGACGTGATGAGCGAACTCGACGCCGAACGCCGCGCCATGCTGCTCGCCGTGATCGACGACGTGCCGCAAGCGATCGTCACGACCACCGATTGGGAAGATTTCACGCCACAATTTCGCCAGCGCGCACGTTGTTTTCGGGTGCATTCTGGTATAGTAGAGGCAGTGGAATGATCTAAACATGTCCGGTTATCGTCTGCTCAAGCATCGCCACTATGAGCGCAACGCCGAGCATCTGCCCGACTCGATCCGCCGCAAGGCAATGTGGGCGCAGGTGCTGTTGGGCACGCGCGGGCGCACGCCAAATGTCAAGACGACCACCGGCTACAACGCGCGCTGGCGGCGTACGCCCGTGCAGGGCTATCACTACTATCTGTGGTGGATTCCGCTTTCTGAGAGCGAACTGAGCGCACGCGCCGCCAACGGCGCCACCGACCCGACGATCCTCGTCCACAGCATCCGCCATCACGACGAAACCGACGACCCCATCGACCTGGCGTCGCTCGACGAGTTCGAGGAAGTGCCGCTCGCCAGCCTCGACCCGCGCTTCGACGAGCAGCGCGCGATCAGCCGTCAGGTCGCGTTGGCGCCGATTGTGCCGGCCACGCTCAAAGGACTGCCGGGCAGCGGCAAGACAGTTGCACTCTTCTACCTGGTGCGCGACCTGGTGATCGACCAGGGGCTGGAGCACCTGCTCTACATCACCTACACCGGGCGGCTGAAGCGTGCCGCGCGTGAGTTCCTCTCGGCGCAGGCGCCCGATCTGGCGCAGCGCGTCCACATCCGCACGCTCTCCGAGCTGGAGAAGGAACTGACGGGTCTGCCCGCCGCGCTCGACCCGATGAGCGAGCTGGCTGATTTTCGCCGCTACCTGGAGATGCAGCCGTCGAGCAGCCTGGGCATCTGGCGACGCTATCCGTCGGCGCTCTACACCGAGATTCGCGCCCACATCCTGGGGCGTACCTTCCCGGCCGGTTATCCGCTGCCGGAACAGCGCATGGCGGAGGCGGTCTTCAGCGAAGGCGCGCTCGACATCGACGCCTACGCTGCGGGTCGCGGGCTGGCGCGCGACGCCGCCACTGCCGCCGTGCGCCTGGCAGAACGGCTGCGCGGCGACCGTTTCTTCCTCGACCAGGTTGCCGCCGGCCGCGCGTTGAGTCTGCTGCACCAGGCCGGGCAGAGCGGCGCGCGCAAATTGCCGGGCTGGCTGCGCCAGATCGACGGGCTGGTGGTCGATGAGGTGCAGGACTTGACGCTGCTGCAGATCGCCTTTCTGGCTGAACTGGCGCGCGTCCATGCCCGCCAACGCAGTCTTGCCGTCGTCGTGGCCGGCGACGAGTCGCAGATCGTGCAGCCGAGCGGCTTCGATTGGGGCGTCACCAAAGACCTGTTGCGTGAGGTGCTCGGCGCCAACCCGCAAGAGTTCGAGTTTCGCCACCAGCGCCGCTCCCCGCGTAACCTGGCATACATCATCGACAACGCCTGGAATTTCTACGGACGGCTGCCCAAGACCCTGCGTCCAAGCGCCAATCGGCAGAGCTTTCTCGACGACGCCGACATGGAGCTGAGCGTCTCGACGCACCGCCCCGACAGCAGCGAAGAGAACGGTCGTCTGCTGATCTGCCCGCTGCCGGAGTCGATGCAGCGCCCGAACGCCGAAGCCACCCGCCAGTGGCGCGCCTTTGTCGAGGAGCTTGCCGACCTGCCCGGACGCGCGCTGATCGACCTGAGCGGTGCGCTGCCGGCGTTTGCCAACAACGATGACGGCAGCGCCGATGAAGCGAAAGCGGCCGAGGTCATCTTCAACGTGCGCGAGATCAAAGGGCTGGAACGCAACACCGTGATCCTGCTCGGCTTGAACGAGGTCTACCAGCAGGCGATGCGGCTGGCGGACGTCGCCAGCGACCTGCCGCCGCTGCTCGAAGCGCGTCGCCTGATCGACGAGATGCGCGTGGCGCTCAGCCGTTCCACCGATAAGCTGATCTTCCTGGAGCAGCCCGACGCCGCCGTGCTCGACGCGCTCGCCATCGACAACGTGGAGGGGCACTACACGATCACGTGGGGCGCGCTGCGCGATCTGCTGCGCACCGAGCAGATGTCGGAGATCGAGGTGATCGAGGGCTATCTCGACGAGGTCGACGACTTGATTGAACGCGCGCGTTGGGAACAGGCGCGCAACCGCAACCGCCGCGCGCACGAATTCGCCGTGCAGATCGAGGATCGCGCCTTGCAGCGCGAGGCGCAGACGCAGTACATCCAGATTTTCGTGCAGGAAGCCGCCGCCCACCTGCTGCACGACCGGCTGGCGGACGCGCTGCGGCTCAATCGTCAGGCGCGCACGCTGGCTGACGAGCTCGGCGACCCGGCGGTGATCGACGAGGTCGACGAGCAGCACGACGCCTTGCGCCGCGCAGTCGAAAGCCAGGTCAACGATCTGCTGGCGCGCGGCGAGAGCTTTGCCGCCAACGCGACCAGTTTCTACCAGCAGTTGCAGGCGCTCGACGCGCTGGTGACGGCGGTCGAGGATGACAGGCTGCTGCGTACGCTCGACGAAGCGCGGCTGGCGACGGGCTGGCGCGTCGGGATGCAATTGCTCGCCGGCGGGCAGGATGCGGGCGACCGGCTTGCCGCCCTCTTCACCGAGCTGGCTGCGCTGATGGAACGGCAAGGGGACAGGACTGGCGCGGCGCTGGCGACCCTGGTGGCGCGGCGCTATGCCACCCTGCCGCCCGCCGCCATCTGCGACGCCGACCAGATCATGACGCTGTTGCGCCTGATCGACGAGTATCTGCAGGCGCTTGCGCCGTTACAACTGGAGCGCGACGCCTACGCCTTTGTTGCCGCGTGGCTGGAGGAGAGTTTCGACCAGTTGCGCGACCACGCGGCGCTCTACTACGACTGGGCGGTGCGCGCCGAACGCTTCAACCAGCTTGCCGGCTATCCCGAACTCGACGACCGGCTGTGGGATTTGGAGAATCGCGTCGAACTGGCGCACGGCCCCGCCTGGATGACCGCCAGCCATGACCGCCAGGTGCTGCGCTTCGGTGCGTTCATCGCCGCGTACAACGGCAATCCGCACGACGCCTCGCTGGCTTGGGAAAAACTCGGCGAGCTAGACCTGGCGATCCACCAGGCGCGCGAGGCGGGCGAACTGGAGCGCGCCTACAACCTCATGCGCCAGGCGGGCAGACCGATCCCCGACGCGCTCTCGACCGCCGTGAAAATGCTGCGGCAGATGGAGCAACTCATCCACAAGCGCGCAAGCCTGAGCGAAGGCGAACGCCGCACACTGGCTGCGCATGTCACCGCTTTGCTGGCGGCGCTCGACATCCCTTCCGACGCCAATGCAGCAGAAGAATCCGCACTGATCGACGAAGATTTCCCGCCGGACTGAGATTAAAACGATTTCAGGGGACAAAACGTCGCTACCAGTGTTCACACACCTACACGTCAATCACAGCATAGTGATTATCCAGATGATCCCAGGCAAGCATGAACTCATCCCAGGCAACTCGCTGCGGTGCTGAGGCAAATATCGGATCGTTGATGTAGATTGCCTCGTCGCCATCCCTGTGTGTCTATGCGGCACGTTCAGGGAGTGCGTTGGCATGTTCCGTCAACTGCTCGATCAATGACTCAGGCTCGATCACTTCCCCGGTGACAGCGTCGATGTGCAAATAGCCCAGTCTAGCACGGGTGACAGTTCCTGGCCGCTCGCGCCGTGGCGCAACACGAGTCACCGTGAAGCGCCAGCACAGCGGTTCGCTGAGGATCAGTTCGGGCGTTTCAGCCACCAGCAGGTGTCCCACACGCATGGCGAGCCAGACGTTGGCTTTGTGTAACGCAGCCGACGGGTTGATCACGTCCGCCTGCACTTGCACGTTCACGTGTAGAGGGCTTGTAACACCGTTTGGCTTTGACTGACTTTCAATGCCTTGTGCAGGCAACACCATCTGTGTCACGTTCACTCCTGATTTCCATCGACAGCAGCTACGTTATCGTTCTGGACTTTATTGTACCACAGCCGGGCGGGCGCAATTTGCACACGCAAGCAACAAGCCGTCACTACGCCATCCTTCTCAACTCCGGCGTGCGCCGGAAGATCACCACCGCCGACGCCAGCGTCAGCACCGCGGCCAGCGTGATGGCGATGCTCATGCCGATCACTTCGGAGAGCGCGCCGATCGCCAGGTTGCCGAAGGGTGTGAAGCCGAAGAAGGTGAGGGTGTAGAGGCTCATCACGCGCCCGCGCATGTCGTTGGAGACGCGCGTTTGCAGCAATGTGTTGATCAACGTGAATTGGAGCATGAAACCGACGCCGAGCAACACGGTCAGCGGCAGCGCCAGCACAAAACTGCGGTTGAAGGCGAAGAGCGTCAGCACCACGGGAAAGCTCATGGCGGCATAGAAGAGCCACTGCCCGCGCTTGCCGCGGTCGCCAAAGGTCGCCACCAGGAAGGCGCCGGTCACTGCGCCGACGCCAGCCGCAGCCGTCAGCAGCCCGAAACCAGCCGCGCCGCCATCGAGGATGCGGTCGACGAACGAGGGCAGCACGGTGTTGTAGGAGATGCCGAAGGTGCTGAAAAAAAGCGAGAGCAGGATCAGCCCGCGTAGCTCCGGCTGATCCGCCACGTAGTGAACGCCGCTCTTGAGCTGCTCCCACGGCGAACGCTGATCGTGGACAAGCTGCACCGTCGTCAGACGCATCGCCAGCAGACTGGCGATCACGGCAAGAAAGGAGACGCCGTTGATCGTGAAGCACCACGCCGCGCCCACCGTCGCCAGCAGAATGCCGCCGATTGCGGGACCGACGACGCGCGCAGCGTTGAAGGTCATCGAATTGAGCGCAATGGCGTTGGGCAGGTCCTGCACGCCGACCATTTCGACGACGAACGCCTGGCGCGCGGGGCCGTCGAAGGCGTTGACGACGCCGATCAGCATCGCCAGCACCACGATGTGCCAGACCTGCACCAGACCAGTGAAGGTGAGAAACGCCAGCACCAGCGCCAGCAGCATGGCGCCGACCTGCGTCAGGATGATCAGATCGCGCTTGCGCACCTGGTCGACGACGACGCCCGCCCACGGCGTCACCACCAGCGCCGGGATCGCCGAGGCAAAGCCGACGACGCCGAGCATCGCCTCCGAGCCGCTCAGTTGGTAGACGAGCCAGCCCTGCGCCACGATCTGCATCCATGTGCCCGCCAGCGAGATCAACTGCCCGGCGATGTAGAGCCGAAAGTTGCGGTGTTGGAGCGCCTGGAAGGTCTTGATACGCCGCACCTGCCGCGCCCGCATCGGCGCGACTTCGAGCGGAAGCTGCGGGTTGAGCGGTGGTTTGATCGTCGTGACGCGTTCACCCGCCGGCGCCGATGCGACCGGCGGTGGGTCGGCTGGCGGCGCAGCGGTGCGGTCGTCCCAGGTCTTCATGCGTGTTGCGTCTCGCTTTCGTGGGCAGCGCCGCGCTCGGCAGCGAAGAGCGGCGTCAGAAGCTCCATCGCCTGCACCACCGCACGGCACTCCTCCGCCGAGAGCAGGGCGAGCCGCTCCCGCAGCCAGGTCATCGTGCCGTCGCGCGCCCGCCGATGCACAGCCGCGCCCGCTTCGGTCAGGTTGAGCATGACGCGGCGGCGGTCGATCAGGCTGTGTTCACGCTGCACCAGACCTTCATTGACCAGACCGTTGATCAGCACCGACATACTCGGCAGCGTCAAGCCGATAAACTCGGCGACATCGGAGAGCGAGCAGCCGGGATGACGACCGATGTAGGCAAGCGTGCGAAATTGCGGCACCGATAGATCGTGCATCCGCTCCAGCCGCATCTCGACGCGGATCGCCTGCATGATGGCGGGCACAGTGTCCAGAATGGCGCGGGCGCAAGTTTCGGCAGGGCTGTCCATTGCTTAGAACCTCAAATCGTTATTGACTCTAAGTAGTTTATCCTTCAGCCAGGATTGGTGCAAATTCGGGGACGCACGCTATGGGATTGACCGCCAGCCGGTCACCTTCCCGGAAGCTCAGAGCTTCCGGGAAGGTTGCCACACGCGAGCGCGATGGATGCACCCCTCGCAACTCGCCCCTCGTAACCCGTCCTCACCCTTGGTCCACCGCATAGCCAAGCTGCTTGAGCAAGTTCTGCCGCTTGCGCCAGCGTTCCCACACCTTGACCCACAGTTCGAGATAGACTTTCGTGCCGACCAGTTCCTCGATGTCGGGGCGCGCGGCCTGGCCGATGCGTTTGATCATGGCGCCGCCGTTGCCCAGCACGATCCCCTTCTGCGAGTCGCGCTCGACATAGAGAATGGCGGAGATGTAGGTCAGCGTGTCGCTGCGTTCGGCGAACTCGTCGACCTCGACCGCCAGGCTGTGCGGCACCTCGTCCTGCAGCAGGTAGAGCGCCTTTTCGCGGATGATCTCAGCGGTCATATAGCGCAGGTCGACGTCGGTGACTTGATCTTCAGGGTAGTAGCGAGGCCCCGGCGGCAGCAGACTGCGCACCAACGCCAGCAGTTCGGTCTCGCCTTTGCCCGTCGCTGCGCTGAAGATCGCCGTGCTGACGGCTGGACGCTCACCTTGCGTCTCCTGCGCCACCCAGTCGAGCAGCGCCGTGTACTCGTCCAGCCGTCGCGCAGTGGCGTCGGCGTCGCCGCCCCAGCGGTCGGCTTGATTGAAGCCGAGGATGAGCGGCGGCAGCGTGATGCGTTTGCGCTTGCGCGTCGTCAACTGTTGCAACAGCTCGGCGATGGCACGGTCTTCGGCGGTGGGCGGCGTGTTGACATCGACCAGCCACAGCACGACATCGGCGTCGGCGATGGTGTCGGCGGCGGTCTGCACCATATATTCGCCGAGCTTGTGCAGCGGGCGATGGATGCCAGGCGTGTCGAGAAAGAGCATCTGCGCATCGGCGGTGGTGAGGATGCCCAGAATCTGGTCGCGCGTGGTCTGCGGCTTGGGGCTGGTGATGGCGATCTTCTGCCCCAGCAGCCGGTTGAGCAGCGTCGACTTGCCGACGTTGGGTCGGCCGATCACGGCGACGAAGCCGCTGCGGTGGTCGGCGGGCAGCGCAGCATCACTGCCTGCATCACTGCCTGGCGCAATGGCGTCGCCCGGTTCGATGTCCGGCGGCGTTTGATCGATTCTCTCGGTCATTACACCCTACTGTGAACGCAACGACATGAACATGCCGATCATGCTGAAGACGAAGCAGCTTGTCAACGCAAGTACGACCAACAGCGGGATCAGCACAACCATGATCGCACGCCCACTGCTCAATCCATGCTCGACCTTGACCGTGAAGTAGACGAGCACGAGCGAGTAGATCGAGATGAAGATGCTGATGCAGCCGATGAAAGGAACCAGGCTGAGCAGCGTGGTCAGGATGCCGAGCGGCGCAGCAAAGGCGGCGTTCAGATAGGCGAAGCGCCCAAAGTCGCCGGTTCCGCCCAGGACTTTGGCGATCAGAAAGTAGACGCCGACGCCGATCAGGAAAAAGAGCGGAACCATGACGATGTTGGCAAGGCTGGCAAAGCCGGCCATGCCCATGCCGCCGCCGGTGAACACGCGGAGCACCTGCTCGAGTTGTGCAGCCTCGGCAGGCGACAGCTCCAACTGTGACGTGAGCTGCGGGATCATGGTGCTCATCGTGCTCATTGCCATGAAACCGCCAAGCACGCCGACCACCGCCGAGATCGCGCCGTAGATCGCCATCCAGATGATCGCGGTGGTGACGGTTGCGTCCGGTCTGCGGCGCAGTTCCTCGAAGGTCGCATCGTTGGGGTTGGTGGTGGCTTTGAGCCATGTCTGCCACATTTCAGAGAAATTCATGTTCTTCCTCCTCCAGAAGAATGAGCCTACCCTGCGACAGGAAATGTTGCGCCATCATCTTACCCCGCGTTGGCGGGATGCGCCAAGTCACTGTGCGAGGGGCGAGGGGCGAGTTGCGAGTTGCGAGTTGCGAGTTGCGAGGGGCGTGGTGCGATAGTAGGGGGATTTTTGGCATGGTTCAATCTGAAGGTAGCACTACAAGATAACGTGTAGCGATTTGGGTCTGACCGAGAAGCAGAGAAGTAGCTCTCGGACGGACCAAACGTCGCTGGTGATGTCGGCGGCCATGGCAGGAGTTCCCTGTAGAGACACATGAATCTGACAGAAGTTATAGACGCAACCAGTCCAAAAGAGCGCTGTGCGAAGGCGGTCTTGACAACGAGCAGGGGTGCGAGAGCGCCGCGTCAAGGCAGGGAGCCATGTGCGCAGAGATGCGTTGAGACGTTCGACATAAGCAGTGTTGAACTGTCCGAGTTGCGTCTGCGAGCAAACCAGGCATTGGCAAGCGGCATCCCAGGCGCCATGCAGCAGGCAGTGCGAAATCGAGACGAGTCGCTTGCCCGCTTTGTGCTTGATGACCTGGACGAAGGAAAGCTCGGGCCAGAGTTGCAGGCGAGGTCGTCCGCGCTTGCCGGTGCGGATCGGGTCGCGGAAGACTTTGGTCACAGCTTTTGCCCATGCCCCAAAGCCATCCGTCACCCACAGCAGCGGGCCACTCCGCTTGAGCGCCATCCAGACATGTTCAACGACTCGCTGCACCAACCCGGTGTTGCGTTGGGCATCCACCTCTCCCCAGATGAACAATCGCGAAAAGACGCATATGGCTGTCGCAATCCAGACTCTTCCTCCTTGCATCTTCACACAGAGTTCATCCGCTTGTATCTGTTTGGCCTCAACCCGTCCCTGGCACACCAACTCCTCCTGCACGCGTTGTGCATGGCGTCCGGCCCGTTCCTGCCATTCCGACACCGTCCGTTCATCCAGACCAAACGCAAACACAATTGCCTGGACAGGGCATCCGTGCGACAACAGCGAGAGCACCACAATCACCAACCAGTGCGGATAGTGCAGCCGGTGCAATGGACTCCCCTGCGTTTCGGCAAAGGTTCGTTTACACACGCCACACCGCAGTCGTCGCGTTTTCTGCGAGTGGATCCAGATGCGCTTATTTTCCCCGCACGATGGACACCTCATCAGGCTTGTGTCCATCGGCGGTTCTGTCATAAACTTCAGTTCCATGAGAGCGTCTCCTCTGTTTGATGGTCGAATCTCCGCACGCCACGAAGATTCTACATCGATCAGAGGCGCTCTCGTTATCTTTTACACGCTTTGTTGCGGTGCTACCCGAGCTGTCCACTGCCGACTTCATTGCCCGCTATGCAAGTAGCGAGATCGAGGAGACGCTCGACAGCCTCGAATGGCTGGGCGAATATCGTCTGCTGCAAAGCATCCAGGATGAAATCGACGCCCTTCGTGCGCTGCGGTTCAATGATTGACGCATGCTTCAGCCGCCTGGCCGACCAGATCGACGCGTGCCGCATCGTTGTCACCAGCACCGTCACTTATGAAAAACGTGATCCAACCCGTGGCTTTGTGCGGGGCGTACTGCGCTTCAGCGACGGTTCCGCCCTGCACTTTCGTGAGTTTGTCCACGCCACGGCCAGGATTCAGGCCTGGTCTACGCCTATCAGTACATGGATGCAGAGGAGCGGCTGATCTTTCGCTATGACAACGCCGAGCATTACCCCGCCCTGCCTAACGCACCCCACCACAAACACACTGGCAGCGAGAACACCGTCGTCGCCTCCGCCGCACCCCGTCTCGATGCAGTGCTGGCGGAGGTGGAGTTGATGGTGAGGGTTTGGGAGTCAAAGAATGATCGCGCTATCGTTGCGCTTTTCCTGCCACCATCCAAGGCTGTCAACAAAGAATGCATCTTGATTGAAAGCGATGCTCCAAACCTGGTTGCTCAACTGGCCGCCGATCCGGCGCACCCGCAGTTCGTATAGCTCGAACATAGGCGGCAGCGCCCGGCCTAGCCGAATAGCCGTGGGGTGGCGATCCACAAACCAGGCGACCACGCGCTTCTTGCGCAGGCGTCGGTTCAGCCTACGCAGGCGGGTCTCCGGTTCAGTGGCAATTTCCAGCCCGCTGAGCACGGTCACTTGCGCTTTGCGTCCGACTAATTCGTCCTCGCCGATCTCGAACCATACCTTGCGCGACTTTGCCAGCAGCCCAGTCAGCCGAAAGTAGCCGTAGACCCCCAGCAGTTCAT
>FWWL01008705.1_pt1 | contig 12868 bp, 14 predicted proteins | sample 2228331 | NCBI WGS metagenome assembly FWWL01 (sample SAMEA103939775, study PRJEB20133) | metagenome | reverse complement strand
AGCCCTCGCTGAACTTGCCGATTTCATAGGCGAGCTTGCGCTTGCCCCACTTGTCCACCTTGTCCACGGTTCCGCCGGCAGCGGTGATGATGCCCTTGATCTGCTCGATAAAGGCGTCAATCTGCTCTTCCGGCGTGTCCGGCTCCACGATGAAGAATTCTTCGTAAATCCTCATTCTTCCTCTCTCTTCGCTCCGGGGGCGCGGCGGTTGTGAGCCGCCATGGCCTTCTCGACGCCCTCGGTGATCACGGATTCGGCTGCCGCACTTGCATCATCCAGCAGCCGGTCCAGTTCCTGCCTCTGCCCGCTCCGGAACGGCGCGAGCACGAACTTCGCCCCATCCCGGACCACATGCCCGGGATGGATGCCCAGCCGGAGCCGGGCGAAATCGTCCCGCCCCAGGCAGCGGATGATATCTTCGACCCCGTGGTGCCCGCCTGCCGAGCCCTTCCGGCGAATTCTCAGGCTCAGCCACGGCAGGTCCAGGTCATCGTAGATCACCAATAGCCGCTCGGGGCCAACTTCCAGCTTCTCAAGCAGCCCTTTCACGGACTGCCCGCTCAAATTCATGAACGTCTGCGGCTTGGCCAGCAGCACCGTCTTGCCTCCGATGCGCCCCTGCCCGACCAGCGCCCGGCATTCGTACCGGCTCAGCCGGATCGAGTGCCGCGCTGCCAGCCGGTCCACGGTCAGGAAGCCGAGATTGTGCGGCGTCCATTCGTATTCGGGACCCGGATTGCCGAGCCCCACCACCAGCACATCGACTTCCGCCATGGCTCAGCCGCCGCCAGCAGCATTACTTCTTCTTCTCGCCGCCTTCCTCTTCCTTCTTGCCCTTCTTCACCACTTCGGGCTCCGCCGCGCCCTCGCCGGCAGCCGCCTCCGCCGTCACCGATCCGCGCGTCGCCACCACATGCGAGATCACCAGATCCGCAGGGCTCAGCAGCTTCATGGATCCGCTCAGCGGGACATCCCCGGCGCGCAGGCTTTGCCCGATGCGCAGGTGCGTCACGTCCACCGTGAAGTGCTCCGGAATCTCGTCCGGAAGGCACTCGATTTCAATCTCGCGGCTCACAATCTCGTGCAGACCGCCCTGTTCCTTCACGCCGCGCGGGTCGCCCGTCGTATGCACCGGAACCTTCACGTGCAGCCGCTTGGTCAGGTCGATCCGCTTCATGTCGACGTGCAGCAGATTGCTCTTCACCGGATCGTGCTGCCAGTCGACCACCATCACCGGCGTCGTCTCCACGCCCTGGATGTCCAGGTTGAAGATGGTGTTCACGCCGGAGGAGGAGTGCAGGATCTTCTCGATCTCCTTCGGGCTGACGCTGACCGCCACAGACTCCTTGCCCGCGCCATAGACAACCGCCGGAATGCGCATCCGCGCCCGCAGCCGCCGGGCTTCGTTCTTGCCCCGCGTCGTGCGCGGCTCCGCGGCAATCGTGATGTCCTTCCTCATAACGCTGCTCCTGTCCTCGTCTCAGACAAACAATCGGCTTACCGAAGTGGCTTCGTGGATGCTCTGGATGGCCTTGGCCAGCAACGGAGCCACGGACAACACCCGGATCTTCCCGCACGCCTTCGCATCCTCGCGCAACGGGATGGTGTCGGTCACAATCACTTCCTTCAGCGGAGACGCCTCGATGTTGGCGATCGCCGGCCCCGAGAGCACCGGATGCGTGGCGCAAGCCGTCACGCTCGCCGCCCCCGCCCTGAGCAGCGCCTCGCTCGACTTGCCCAGCGTGCCTGCCGTGTCGATCAGGTCATCCACCAGCAGGCAGTCCAGCCCCTCCACGTCGCCGATGATGTTCATCACCGCGCTCTCATTGGGCCGCTCCCGGCGCTTGTCGATGATCGCCAGCGGCGCCTCCAGACGCTTGGCGAACGCCCGCGCCCTCTCCACGCCGCCGGCATCCGGGGACACGACGATCAGCTTCGAAAGATCGTAGCTCTGCTTGACGTAGTCGATGATCACCGGCGCCGCAAAGAGGTGATCCACCGGAATGTCGAAGAAACCCTGGATTTGCGCGGCGTGCAGGTCCACCGTCAACAGCCGGTTCGCTCCCGCGCGCTCCAGCATGCTCGCGATGACCTTGGCCGAGATCGGCACGCGCGGGCGGTCCTTTCGGTCCTGCCGGGCGTAGCCGTAGTAGGGCATCACGGCCGTGATCCGGTCTGCCGAGGCGCGCTTCAGCGCGTCGATCATCAGGATCAGTTCCATCAGGTGGCGGTCCGCCGGCGGACACGTGGGCTGGATGACGAAAACATCCGCGCCGCGGACGTTTTCCGTGATCTGCACCCAGATCTCGCCGTCGGAGAACGTCTTCACCGTCGCCTCGGCCAGCTCCACCTCGAGCTCCCGGCAGATCGCCTGCGCCAGCGCCGGATTGGCGTTCCCGCTGAGCACCTTGAACCGCTTGTTGTTCATCTCCCGTACCGGCTCCCGGGCGGCCAGGCCTCCCCGTTCACATGCAACCGCAAACTCCTCAGCACGCGCGCACGGAATTGCGCCCTGCCGAGCATTGTCGTCGAGAAAACCTTGAGAGATTCCGTGGAGAACTGCGGAAGGGCTCCCTGAAGCTTGGCCCGGTCCGGAAACACCCCGAAGAGTGCTGCCCCGCTGCCGGAGAGCCGTGCAGCATGAGCCCCGAGCCGTTCGAGTTTTCTCTTCCACCGCCCGAGCTCCGGATGAAGCCCGAAGACGGCGGACTCGAAATCGTTTTCTGCGCCGGACAGATAATCCGCCCGCCAGACAAACGACTGGAAAACTCTCAGTTTACGGAAATCCACAGGCGAAGTCAATTCGGGCCGCCCCAGCGCCCGGTACGCCTCCGCCGTGGAGACATGCACCGGCGGCGCCAGAATCAGCACCGCATGGCGCGGCGCCTCGGGCAACGGATACAGCTCCTCGCCCCGCCCGATGCCCAGCGCTGTGCCCCCGTACAGGAAGAAGGGCACATCGCTGCCCAGTTCGGCTGCCATCTCCTGCAGAGCGTCCAGCGGCGCGCAGCGGCCGGTGAGCGGTCCGAGTGCCAGCAGCACCGCTGCGGCGTTGCTTGATCCGCCCCCCAGCCCCGCCCCCATCGGAATGCGCTTCTCCAACCGCATCCGGAGCGTTCCCCGCACGCCCTGTCTTTCGCAGTAGAGGCGGGCGGCGCGCAGCGCGAGATTGTCAGGGATTGAAAGTGGATCCTCGAGTGTGATCTCCAGCCCCCGCCGCGCGGGCGTGAATTCGAACGCGATCCGGTCGTGCAGCCCGACCGTCTGAAAGACCGTGCGCAGCTCGTGATAGCCGTCCGCCCGCCGTCCGAGCACCTTCAGGCTGAGGTTCACCTTCGCAAAGGAAGGGACGACGGCGCGGCGCGGAGACATCACTTTTCGTAGTGGATCAGCGAGAACACGTCGTAGCCGGACAGCTTGTCCCGGCCGTGCAGGAAGTCGAGCTCGACCAGGAAGCCCAGGCCAGCCACCACCCCTCCCAGCTTCTCCACCAGCTTCGCCACAGCCGCCGCCGTGCCTCCCGTGGCCAGCACGTCGTCGATGATGAGCACCTTTTGCCCGGGCTGGATCGCGTCCTTGTGCATGTGCAGGCTGTCGGTGCCGTATTCGAGCGCGTATTCCACGCTCACGGTCTCCGCCGGCAGCTTCCCCGGCTTGCGCACGGGCACGAAGCCTGCGCCCAGCGCATAGGCCATGGCCGGCGCAAAGAAGAAACCGCGCGCTTCCACCCCCACCACAAGGTCCACCTGAGTGCCGTTGTAATGCTGTTTCAGCGCATCAATGGTCTCGCGCCAGCCGCGGGGGTCTTTCAACAGCGTCGTGATGTCGTAGAAATTGATGCCGGGCTTCGGGAAATCCGGCACTTCGCGGATCAGGGATTTCAGGTCGAGCATGAGCTTCCGGAGGGATTCAGGAGCGGATCGTGAATCCACTTGATTGTAACAAAGGCGCTTCCTGCTCCTCGACGTGGCGCACGTCGCTGAACCGCGGCCCCTGCCGCAGCCGCATCGAAAACTCGTCGAGCTGCTCGGGAGTGCCGCAGGCGTACACCTCCACGCTGCCGTCGTCGCAGTTCCGCACCCATCCGCTCACGCCGATCTGCGACGCCCAGTTTTGCGCCCACCACCGGTAGCCCACTCCCTGCACGCGGCCCTTCACCACGAACCGCCGCGCCTGCCTCCGCGCCTGCTTCGCCATCCTTCCCATTATCCCCGCGCAGGTAAAATCAGGGTGTCATGCCCTTCCCTGTCCACCGCATGCGCCGCCTCCGCGCCACAGAGCCCCTGCGCCGCCTCGTGCGCGAAACGACGCTCGAGCCTGCCGACCTGATTCTGCCGCTCTTCGTCGCCGAAGGCGAACGCGTGCGGAATCCCATTCCGTCGATGCCCGGCAACTTCCAGCTGTCGATCGACGAACTCGTCCGGGAATGCGAACGGTGCGTCGACCTCGGCCTTGGCGGCGTCATCCTGTTCGGCATCCCGGCCCGCAAAGACGAGCAAGCCAGCGAGGCCTACCGCGAAGACGGCATCGTGCAGCGCGCCGTGCGCGCCCTCAAGGACCGTTATCCGCAGCTGGTTGTCATCACCGACGTCTGCAACTGCGAGTACACCAGCCACGGCCATTGCGGCAAGGTGGTCGGAGAGGACGTCGACAACGACGCGACTCTGGGATGGCTGGCTGCCACCGCCGTCAGCCACGCCCGCGCGGGCGCCGACATCGTCGCCCCTTCGGACATGATGGACGGACGCGTCGCCGCCATTCGCAGGGCCCTCGACAGCGCCGGATTCCACACGACCCCCATCCTGAGCTACGCCGCCAAGTACGCCAGCGTCTTCTACGGCCCCTTCCGCGAGGCCGCCGAAAGCGCCCCGCAGTTCGGCGACCGCCGCAGCTACCAGATGGATCCGCCCAACTCACGCGAGGCCATGCGCGAAATCGCCCTCGACATCGAGGAAGGCGCGGACATGATCATGGTGAAACCAGCCATGCCCTACCTCGACATCCTCCGCATGGCCCGGGACCGCTTCGACGTCCCGCTGGCCGCCTACCAGGTCTCCGGCGAGTTCTCCATGATCAAGGCCGCCGCCGCCAACGGCTGGCTCGACGAGCCCCGCGCGATGATGGAATCGCTCGTCGCCATCCGCCGCGCCGGCGCCGATGTGATCCTCACTTACTTCGCGCGCGAGGCGGCCCGCCTGCTTCAGAGCTTGTGAACCGGGCGCGTCTCTGCGCCTGCCCCCTCGCCCCTGCCTTGACTTCGTGTTCCGGCGGGCCTACGCTCAATGCAGTTGGGAATCTGGACATAAGTGTCCAGAAATCACACAGAGGGGCAGATCATGAACGCACCACAGAACACCGTGGACGAGTCGAAACTCGCCCTGCTGCTGAATGAAATCGTCCGGGACATGGGCGCCGCGATACACGCGGTTCTCGTCGTCATCGGGGACCGTATCGGGTTGTACAAAGCCATGACCGGCGCCGGACCACAAACCGCCGCACAAATCGCTGCCCGCGCCGGCGCAGATGAGCGATACACGCGGGAATGGCTGAACGCGAACGCCGCCGGGGGCTGGATCACCTACAACGCAGGAGACCAAACGTACGAACTTACGCCGGAGCAGCAGTTCGTACTGTCCACGATGGATGTGCCGGGCGCCTACCAGATCGTCGCTTCGTGCTTTCGCGATGCGGCACGCCTGGAGCAAGCATTCCTCTCAAGAACCGGCTTCGGCTGGCACGAACACGATCCGGGCCTGTTCGAGGGGACGGAACGCTTCTTCCGGCCAAACTACCTGGCGCATCTGCTCACCGAGTGGATTCCGGCGCTGGACGGCGTGCAGGAGCGGCTCTCCACAGGCGCGAAGGTTGCCGACGTGGGCTGCGGCCACGGTGCCTCCACCCTGATCCTGGCGCAGGCCTTCCCCAATTCGCGGTTCTTCGGGTTCGACTACCACGACGCCTCCATCCGGAGGGCACGACAACATGCCGCGGAGGCGGGTGTCGATGGGAATGTCCATTTCGAAGTGGCTGCGGCGAAGAGCTTCCCCGGAGAAGGCTACGACCTCGTAACCTTCTTCGATTGCCTGCACGACATGGGCGACCCTGCGGGCGCGGCCAGGCACGTCCTTTCCACTTTGGCGCCGGGCGGCACATGGATGGTCGTGGAACCATTTGCCGGCGACCGCGTGGAGGACAACCTCAACCCCGTGGGCCGTATTTTCTACTCCGCTTCTACCGTGATCTGCACGCCCGCATCGCGCGCTCAGGAGGTAGGACTGGCGCTGGGCGCGCAAGCGGGGGAAAAGCGCCTTCGAGAGATTGTGCTGGAGGGCGGTTTCCGCCATTTCCGCCGGGCCGCGCAAACACCCTTCAACCTGGTGTTTGAGGCGCGGGCATAATCCGCGCCCTTCTCTCTCCCGTCCGTCACGGGCGCCGGCCGGACGGCGGAATCTCCCGCCCGGGGGCGCCATTTCGGACCGGAACAACCGAGATCCATGCGCCGGAAAGGCCGCCTTCCGCGGCTACTGTGATATGTTAGTAGCTTCCATGGAACGCACCCAAGACCCCGCTGCGCTTGCGTCCATTTGCAAGCAGATCCGCCGCCACATCATCACGATGACCGGGGCCGCGAAGAGCGGCCACCCGGGCGGCTCGCTCTCCGCCGTCGAGATCGTCGTCACCCTTTACTGGGACGTCATGCGCCATGATCCGGCGCGCCCGGACTGGCCGGACCGCGACCGCTTCATCCTTTCCAAGGGCCACGCCGCGCCCGTGCTGTACGCCGCCCTCGCCGAGTGCGGATACACGCCGAAGGAAACCCTCAACACGCTGCGCAAGCTCGGCTCCATCTATCAGGGGCATCCCGACAAGCGCTTCATCCCCGCGCTGGAAGCCTCCACCGGCTCGCTCGGCGAGGGGCTGAGCCTCGGCATTGGCATGGCGCTCGCCGCAAGGCTCGACCGGCGCGATTACCGCACTTATGTACTGCTCGGCGACGGCGAAATCCAGGAAGGACAGATCTGGGAAGCCGCCATGTTCGCCTCCTTCCACAAAGTGGACAATCTGTGCGCCATCATCGACTACAACAAGCTGCAGCTGGACGGCTTCGTGAAGGAGATCCTGGATCTCGAGCCGCTCGCCGACAAGTGGCGCGCCTTCGGCTGGCATGTGATCGAACTCGACGGCCACGACATCCCGGCCCTGCAAAAGGCTTTTGCCGAGGCTGCCGCCACGAAAGGCAAGCCCACCGTGATCATCGCCCACACCATCAAAGGGAAGGGCGTGAGCTTCATGGAAAACAGCCCGAAGTATCACGGCGTGGCCCCGACGCCGGAGGAAGTCGAACTCGCCCTGAAGGAGCTTGCCTGAGATGCTGACCGCCGCCAAATACGAGAAGAAGCTGGGCGCCGCCACGCGCGAGGCCTTTGGCCGCACGCTGCTGGAGCTCGGGCGCGAAAACCCGGACATCGTGGTCGGGGACGCCGATCTCACCAAGTCCACGATGACCACCTATTTCGCCAAGGAGTTCCCGGACCGCCTTTTTGAATGCGGCATCGCCGAGGCCAACATGGTGGCCATCGGTGCGGGGCTCGCGTTGGCGGGCAAGATCCCCTTCGTTTCGAGCTTCTCGGCGTTCGTGCTGACGAAGGGCTTTGAACAGCTCCGCGTGCTGGTGGCCTACCCGAATGTCAACCTGAAGGTCGTCGGCACTCACAGCGGCATCTCGATCGGCGAGGACGGCCCCTCGCAAATGAGCGTGGAAGAGATCGCGCTGGCCTGCGCCTTGCCGAATTTCGTCGTGCTCTCTCCCGCAGACGAGGTGGCTACGCGTTGGGCCGTCCGGTGGGCCGCCGCGCACCAGGGGCCCGTCTTCATCCGCACCGGGCGGCCCAAGGCGCCCATCGTGTACAACTCCGACGCGCACTTTGAAATGGGCAAGGCCGTGGAACTCGTCCCCGGCTCCGACGTGACGCTCCTAGCCACCGGACTGATGGTGGCCGAAGCGCTGCTCGCCGCCGCGCAGCTGGAGAGCGAGGGGATCTCGGCCCGCGTTCTGGACATTCACACGATCAAGCCTCTCGACGAGGAGGCGCTCGAGCGCGCGGCGCGCGAGACCGGCGCCCTCGTCGTCGCCGAGGAGCACCTTGTCGATTCGGGGCTCGGCGTACGCGTAGCGCAGGCGCTGGCAAAGCGCTGCCCCGCGCCGGTGGAGTTCGTCGGGCTCCACGGCTACGCCGAATCGGGCAGCCCGGACGAGCTGCTCGACAAGTACGGCCTGCGCGCCGCCAACATCGCCGCCGCCGCGCGCCGCGTGCTGGCGCGCAAGGCATAAGCCGCCCCGCGCCTTCCCGCCCGCGCCGCGGAGACGGGCCCGGAGCGAAAACAAGAACGGCCCGTCGTGTTTCAAACGTCCTTTCTTCTTTTGTTGTTTTGTTCTATGATGGGCCATGATGGCCCGGCCAGCCCGTTGCGGCGCGAGCGAGGCGGAGGGGCTGAGGCGGATCCGCGAAGCCGAGCGGCGGCGTCTCAGCCGCGCCCTGCATGATCAGGCGGGCCCCTCGCTTTGCTCGGCCGGCCTGCTGGCGGAGCTGCTCTACGGCGCCATCCCGGATCCTGCCCCGCAGCAGCAGGAGCTCTTCGCCCGGCTCCGCAGCGCGCTGGAATCCGCGGTCGATCAGATCCGCCTGCTGAGCCAGGAGGCGTCGCCGGATCTCGCCGCCCGCCGCGGGCTGGAAGGCGCCCTTGCCGTGCTGGCGCAGGCGCACCATGCTCAACTTTTCATCGAGGAGCTGCCAGCGCTGCCTGCCGGCGCCGCCTGCGCGCTCTGCGAGCTGACGCGCGACGCCCTGCTGGCGTGCGGGGGCGCGCCCGGCGCCGCGCGGATCCATGCCTCCCGCCGCGGCATTCGCATTGAACCCGGCGGCGATCCCGGAGAAGACGCTGTTTGCGTTCTGGAACAGGCGGCGTGCGCCGCGGGGTTCGGCTTTGCGTTCAATCCCGCGCCGGCGGCTGCATTCGAGTTCCTCGTGCGGGAGAATTCCTGATGTACTCGATTCTCCTCGTGGACGATCACCAGATCATGCGCGACGGGCTGCGCACCATGCTCGAAGCCACCGGCGAGTTCGCCGTCGTCGGCGAGGCGGAGACAGGCGGACACGCGGTGGCGCTCGCCGCGCGGCTGCGGCCGCATCTGGTCGTAATGGATCTGAGCCTCCCCGGAATGAACGGCATCGAAGCCACCGTGGAACTGCTGCGCGAATCGCCTGACTCGCGCGTCGTCATCCTTTCGATGTACGACGACGAGTCCTCCGTCGTCCAGGCCATGCGCAGCGGCGCCCGCGGGTTCGTCCTCAAGAAGGCCAGCCAGGCGGACCTGCTCGCTGCGCTCCACACCGTCGCCCGCGGCGGCACCTATCTGAGCCCCGAAGTCTCGGACAAGTTCCTCGAATGCGTCCGCAAGGGCGACTTCACGCGGCGCACCTCCTCCGTGCTCTCCGTCCTGACGCCGCGCGAGCTGCAGGTGGCGCGGCTCATTGCCGAGGGCAAGTCCAGCAAGGAGATCGCCGCCTCGCTCAACCTCAGCGTCGAGACGGTGCGCGGCTACCGCAAGACCCTCATGCGCAAGCTGGGCGTGAACAACGTCGCCGCCCTGACGCAGCTGGCCATCGCCGAGGGGCTCACGAGATCTTCCCATCTGGGAGCCTCCCAATGAATGCACCCGTGACACGCAGCTCCCCCTGGGGGCCGCTGGAAGTCGCTGACGCGCACCTGCACTTCTTCTCGCACCGCTTCTATGAACTGCTGGCGAAGCAGGCGGGGCTGGCGAACGCAACGGAGGCTTGCACCCGCGCCGGCGTCGATCTTCCTCCCGAAGATCCGCGTCTGTTCGCGGCGCAATGGGTGGCCGAGCTCGACAGGCACGGGGTGTCGCGCGCCGTCCTGCTGGCCTCCCTGCCCGGAGACGAACCGAGCGTGGCAGAGGCCGTTCGCTCGCACCCGGACCGCTTCTTCGGCTGGTTCTTCGCCAATCCTGCCATGCCTCACGCGGCGGCGCGCGTCGAGGAATGGCTGAACCACGGGCTGCGCGGCGTCTGCCTGCTGCCTGCCATGCATGGCTACGCGCTTGCCGACCCGCGAGTCGAAGAGATCCTGCAGGTGGCCGAACGGCACTCCGCCGTGGTCTTCGTGCATTGCGGCGTCCTCAGCGTCGGCATCCGGGCCCGCGTGGGCGCGCCTTCGCCGTTCGACATGCGCTTCTCCAACCCCATCGACCTCCACCCGCTGGCGCTGCGCCATCCACGCTTGCGCTTTGTCATCCCGCACTTCGGCGCCGGTTACTTCCGCGAAGCCCTCATGACGGCGTCCCTCTGCCCCAATGTGTACTTCGACACCTCGTCCTCGAATTCGTGGACCAAGTACCTCCTTCCATCCCCGACATTGGAGCAAGTGTTCGAACGCGCGCTCGAGATCGTGGGACCGCAGCGGCTCCTGTTCGGCTCGGACTCTTCGTTCTTCCCCCGCGGCTGGGTCCACACGGTCTTCGAGCGGCAATGCGAGGCGCTCTCACGCATCGGCGCTTCGGCGCAGGATGCCGGCGCGATCTTCGCCGGAAATCTGCTCCGGCTCATGCAAACACCCTAGCCTGACGAATTTCCTGAGACGGCGCGCGCGTTCCGCTCACTTGGATCACAGAGGCAGACGCTCGTATGGAGACCGCTCTGGAGTCGCTCAGGAAAGCGCTGGCGATGAAGCAGAGGAGGCGCAGCGCAGCGCCGTTGCCGCCCGTGCAGTATCCGCTCGTTCCCCAACCCCGCATCGCCGTGCTGGGGGCGGAGCTGCGGGGCCCTTCCGGCACGCACTGCTTCCCGTCATGGAGTGCGGAGAATCTCCGGCGGCTGCGCCCGCAGGCGCTCGCGGGGTGGTGGAACGATCTGGCGGAGGTGGCCCGCCTCGTGCTCGCAGGCGAACTGGAACTGCCGCAGTTGCAATTCCCGATCCTCGTGTTCTCGCGCCCGGAATCCTCCCCGCTGCCCCCTCGCTGCCACGACTTGCTCTGGGACTGGTTTCGAGTCCCCACCTTCGAGCAGATCCGCGCCGCGGGCGGGCGCCTGCTCGCCTACGAGTGCATGGCTCGTTGCGGCTTCCATCTGGCGCCACAGGCGGAAGAAGCATCGCTCCCGCTGGTCCGAACGGGGCGTCTGTGCGCTTGTGGCGACCCTGCGCCGCTCGCCTGCGCAGAGGGCCTCGCCACGGCTGCCGCCGGATAGTCCTGTCCTGGCCCGGCCTGCTATTCTTGGGGAAGAAGCACCGCTGCGGACGTGGCGGAACTGGCAGACGCACTGGACTTAGGATCCAGCGGGGCAACCCATGGGAGTTCGACTCTCCCCGTCCGCACCATTCCAGCTGCTTGCGCGCCTGTCCCTTTCGAGCTCATCCTGCCCTGAGCCCCTCATCCCGGGAAGACGGTCTGCCCGCTCCTGCACCTTGCGGGCGCGCACGGGCGCGATGCGTCACAACAGCCGATTTGCTAAACTGTCAGGTGAACCGGGCGGCCAGGTAGCTCAGTTGGTAGAGCGCGGCCCTGAAAAGGCCGGCGTCGGCGGTTCGAGTCCGTCCCTGGCCACCACCCCTCCTCCCTGCCCCCAAGATCCAGCGTCAGATCCCGTGCCCGGCACGAGAGTGTTTTCTGGACGCTCCGCTTGCGGGGAAGGTGCGCGGCAACCGTGCCGGGCCGCGGTTGCCGCGCAGCATACACCGTCTTGCAGCCTACTCCTGCTGCTCTTCCTCCGCCCCGCCCCGCGCTGCAGGCCCGGGGAACCGGAAGACCGCATTCAGGAACGCGACATTCAGGCCGTCGTGGAAGGCGCGGAAGTTGGGATCCGCAGTGAAGCCGACCACGGCGCCGCGCCCCTGATTGGCCACCACGAGGAACGGCTTGTACGCCAGCTGCTTCCGGTTCTCTTCCCACAGGTATCCGGAGAGCAGCAGCTTGTCCGGCGCCTCGAAGATGGCGGCGTTCACGCCGCGGTCCTTCTTGATCGGCGAATAAATCGTGCGGCCGTTCACCAGCACGTTGACCGACTCCGGCAGCCCTGCTGTTACCCAAGTCTCCGGATCCACGCGCGCTTTCACAATCACGCCAGCCACCGCATCCGGCAACCGCGTGTCCGGCTCGATGGCCTTCTCGAAGTCCTCGTCCTTCGCCAGCAGTTTTCCCGGCGCCGGCCCTGCCGCAGGCGCAGCGGGCGCACCTGCCGGCGCCGCCTGCGGCTGTTGCGCGGCGGGCTTCGCACCTTCTGCCGGACGCGGCCCTTGCGCCGTCGCGCCCTCGCGCGCCAGCTGCTCCTGCTGCACCGGCAACAGGTTCACCTGCGGATTCGACAGCCATTGCAGCGCCCCGCCGATGCCGACCACCACGCCGCCTTCCCGCACCCACTGCTGAATTCGCGCCGCCGCGCTGTTCAAAGCCGTGCCATAGCCGCCGCCGAAGCCGCCCGCGTCCGGCAGAATCAGCACGTGAAACTTGCCCAGATCCGCCGAGGCAAGCGACGAGGCGCGAATCGCCGTCACCGGGTAACCGAACTGCCGCTCCAGCACGAACCGCGTGGCGCCCGCCGACAGCGAGGACACCGGGCTGTCCCAGACAATCGCCACGCGAGGACGCTTCACCACGCTCACGTAGTTGCTGCCGAAGTCGATGCCATCCTCCACCCAGCTTGTGTTCGTGGCGATCACCTCGGCGCCGCTCGATTCGGCAAAGCGGGCGACTTTTTCATGGACGTCCGGACTGTTCTGCTTCACCAGCACGATCAACGTGCCGGACGGGAACTGCCGCCCGTTCTGTGTGAACGGTTTGTTCGCAGTCAGC
>FWWL01008704.1_pt1 | contig 12869 bp, 17 predicted proteins | sample 2228331 | NCBI WGS metagenome assembly FWWL01 (sample SAMEA103939775, study PRJEB20133) | metagenome | reverse complement strand
GCAGTATCATCAAATCGTTGTGTTGTTCCAACAGCTGCTGATGTATACCCACATGTGGAGAAGCCGTAAACACCAATACTATATCCTGCTAGCTCATATCTAGCAGTTGCATTGGCTCTGCTTGTGTGGGTATTGGCAGTATCATCAAATCGTTGTGTTGTTCCAACAGCTGCTGATGTATACCCACATGTGGAGAAGCCGTAAACACCAATACTATATCCTGCTAGCTCATATCTAGCAGTTGCATTGGCTCTGCTTGTGTGGGTATTGGCAGTATCATCAAATCGTTGTGTTGTTCCAACAGCTGCTGATGTATACCCACATGTGGAGAAGCCGTAAACACCAATACTATATCCTGCTAACCAATGTCTAGCAGTTGCATTGGCTCTGCTTGTATGAGCATTGGCAGCGTCATCGAACCTTTGTGTAGTTCCAACACTTGCCGACCCAGTATTCCCACAAGTGCTGAAGCCGTAATTCCCTAATTCACCTCTGAGGTGTATAGTCAAACCACTTGTTGTTTTGTTCAAAATCATATAGTGAGACGCGCCAAGCTCAGCCTCACCTGTGTACAACCCGGAACGAAACACTCCATAAAGTCTTATCAAATAGTCAGTGTCTGGATGGTTGTTCGAAAATGAGATGGGTATCGAATTACCTAGAATTTGGGGCACATTCCCTGTTTCAACTATATCTAAACCACCAAAACCGGCTGAAGCAAACTCAAGACCGTCCTCACTGGATTTGACTCTCAAAATTTTACCCCCCTGACCAACATAGCTAGTAGGGGTATCTGTCAACTCCAGAAATGTATGCGAATGATCCGACAACATCTCTTCATAGGCTATACTTCCAGTTGCGTCTGTTACGTATAGCCTAAACCCAGACCCTGTCCTTACAGCATAAACAGCATCAGCCTCCAAAGTTCCAGGCAGACTACCAATTACTTTGTATAATTTGAGGATGCCCACAAAACACCTCAGCTTTGGAGTTACCAGCTACTTACATCCCAGGCTATCTTCGGATATTGACTATTGTAAGTTAGAAATCCATTCCCATCTTCTCCGATCTTGCTTAATTGGGTCATGTTTGCGTGTTGATGTCTTTTAGACACGGCATCGTCGATCTCCGAAGGGGTACTCGTGGGCTTACCGCTAATAGCCTCCCACGAAAGAGAGAGATCCAGACTCTCCCACTCTGAGATTTTTACCCACGAAGAAGTTCCAGGATTGTAAACGTAAGTAGCTGCTCCACTAGCGACAGTAGCGTCAGCAGAAGCATCAAGAACTAAGACCATAATAGGAGACGTTGGATTGAGGGCGTTACGTGCAGAAATGTCGGCAACAATCTGAATATTGTTAAAACCTGTGAGGTAGCTCTGAATCAAAGCTTCAATATCATCACTGTTGATGATACGCTTTACTGTCGATGGGGAAGATCCAGTTACATACATCTCTACATAATCTGGTTTGGATGGTGGAGCGATCAAATAAACAGTGTGGGCTGTCAGTTCTCCTGGAAGAGCTGTTAATTTCTCAATTCTGAAAAGAGCCATATTCTATTCCTCCTATATTTTACCAGTCTACCCGGGCCCATTCCATAAGTCCGTAAAATTCTCGAACAACTTCGGTGACAAATGGGACAACTTCTATCTCAAGAATTTGAACGGCAGGGAATATCTCCACTTGAAGCAATGGAGGTTGGTAGATACCGACTTCCACACCCCCATCGGGATCAGTAATGATTACTTCCACGTTACCAGTAGGAGTGGTAACATGTACCTCAGGGGGCATTTTTAGTTACCTCCGGATCAACAACAAGCTTCCCTTGCAAGATCCTAAGAACCCTTCCGGTCGAATCCTCAAGCTCAATATCATACTGGTAGTGAGATTGAGAATCGGTAACTTTCTTTCCGGCAGGAATGGCAGCTGTCTGAGACGCCTCCATGTAGACTTTAACTTTACCGTCCGGAAGGATAGAACATGTAAACGTTCCAGCAACAATGTTAGAGCTCGGATCTTTCCTAATCTGACCTCTAGCCGTATAGCCAGTTAGGTCTAACGGCTCTGGTGGATCCTTGCTCTTATCTATAAGAGCCAGAATGATCTCAAATGTCTCTCCCTGCTTTAACAAAATGTCAACAGAGCCGTAAGCATTCTTGGTAAGAGTTGGCAGTGACATAGTCTTTACCGTCGCGCTTTCATTTCTTCTTGGTTACTGGAGCTTCTCCCCGCTTCCTTGTTGCATTGAAAATCTTGGCAGCCTTAGTCTTGGCAGCCTTCTCAGGCATCCCTTGTTTCATGAATTTGTCTCGAATGGCTTCATAACGCTTAGGCATCTGACTCCTCCCTGATTTTGAACAAATCTCCATTAATCCACTTTGGGATATCTCCTGGCCGCGGGGCCCTCTCCGTCTTCCTCACAACCCCACATCTGGACCAGATGTCCCAAACAAGCTCGGAACAAAAATAAAGCTGAGCATCCGATGAGACCCTGCCGAAGAGATTGGCAAAGAGACTTGGAAGATCATAGTGAATTCCGCAGGCGACAACATCCAGGCCCCAGCAATTCAAGCAGTTGTTCATCTCCTGCGTGACTCCATATGGTTTAAAAAGATAAACTTCTCCTTCGTATCCCTGAAGTTTCTTTGTGACGTCACGAAGCTCCACTTCAGGCAAGACGGCTTCCACCATGTAGATTCGTTCAGTATCACCAAGATTAAGTCTAAGAACCACAGCCGCATGGCTGAACTCCGACCAGATTCGAATGATCCTGGAAATGAGAGAGCGCCCTTTGAAAAGGAGACAATCCCCAGAATCCATTACTTTAAGGGCTTCCTTCAGCGTCAGTTCAACCATCCGAGGTCCTCATATCGTCCAGAATGATATTCATTTGCTGTGGAGCAAAGACTTCACGTAACAGTTCAAGGATCGCATCCTTCGAGTAGCGCTTGCATGAGAACATGTCCAATGTAAGAAAGCGTTCCTCAGGCCAAGTATGAATCTGAGCGCCGGACTCCAACCAAATGATCTGCCCTGAAACACCGACATCGGTTGTGGCAATTGCATCCGCTGCCATAAGGACCGGAACTTCCACAATGATCGGAGGAACCAAAACCCGCATGTCCGCGGTTTCGGAGAGTTTAAGGAGAAACCCGTAAGCCCCGGCAACCCCCGGCATGGTACGGCAGCCAAAACATTCAATAACGAGTCTCTGACGGAAGGGCATAGCAGTCACCCCCCTGAAATCGATTTCATGCCTTCAAAGACACGGTTAAGCCAACCCAGCAAAAAGACTGACTTTTTACGGTTATTATTCACCAACTGTCTATAATAATCAATTTTCAATAGCGCATAGTCTCGAATGAAATCGTTAGGCGTCAATGCGTTCAAAGCAGAGAGTGTCTTTGGGCCGATAATACCGTCTTCTTTCACTCTGCAGACTTTCTGCGCTAGCTTGATCGCAGTAGAAAGGCCTGCATTGACGGCAAATTCAAAGATAGCAAAGCGAATGGAGAGACTGTTTATTCCGAGCAACGGACGGTAGAAATTGTCATAGTAGAACTTCTCCACCAGCGTCCTTGGAGGCTCCTCACCACGATCCAAGTAATCCCAACCATCCCAGGTTGGATGGGCTTTTCGGTAAATCCCAGCATAGGTGTCGGCTTTCTCAGTCGGATTTCGATGAAGCACGAATCCACCTTCAAGATTCATCAATCGATCGAAAGCTTCCCTAAACTCTGAAGTTGTCATAGGCCTCTTAGCATCTCCTGCTTTTTCTCGTCAGAGACAGGCATGGCAAAGACCAAAGCTGTTATCTTCCTATCCACCTTGACTGTAAGTTCCTCTAGATCCTCCCGAAGCCCCTCGATTGCTTGGCGAAGGTCCTTAATCTCTCTAAGAACCGTCTCCACAGCTGCTGAGGTCTGGGAATGAAGGATTTTGTTTCGTTCGACACACCCCTCCTGCATCTCCCGACACCCCCCTTTGGATTGAAAGAGCAAGTAACTGGTGGACAGCGTTCCAAAAATACCGATAAGCAAACCAACAACGAACTGGAAAGCGTGTTCCACCGTCATTCCGCTCCCTCAGTTGTTGGGAGAGCCTCAGCAAGTAATCCTTTTACCATGAGAAAGGCATTGGCCATCCCTTGGAAAAAACGGAAATCATTTCCGTCTTTCACCTGCAGAAGCATCTCCATGAGTTTGTCGCATTGCCGATCTAACCCTTCCCGAAGGGTGGCCAACGCTTCAGGGGCTGCCGATCTAAGTTGCCTAACAGCAAGGGTGTATTTCTTTTCGCTAAGCGGTGTCACCTATTCCTCCTGTCCCCATCCTTGCTTCCTGTGCCATCTGAGTTACTCCCTCAGGCGGTTCATTCTGTGGGACCTGCTTTGGCATTTGTTGTGAGAGGGCCTGCATAAGTTTCTGTGCTTCTTGCTTGGCAAACAGTTCCTCAATTTCCAAACCCATATTGGAAGCTGTCTTTGCCAGCAGCTCTTTTCTACCATCAAGGCCGAGAATGGTTATATCCGTCGGGTTGGCTGTAATCTGCAGGAATTGCAAAAGTTTCTGCGCTTGCGCTTCCCGCTCCATCAAGTTGATTGAGCCACGGGCACTGATGGAAAGGTCGGGAATATCTTCCTCGGAAGTGACGTAATGGTAGAGATTGAAGAAGTATTGCATCTCTACCAACGGCTCAATGATTCCAGAGTCGATATTCTTCACGACATCTTTGATCCCACGGGCAGCATTGGAAGTAAGAAGTGAAAGGCCTGCAGCAGTCCGTCCAGCACCACCTACAGTAACATCTCCATGGGCGTAAGCCGGAACTCCTGAGTACTCGTCGGCCATCTTTTGGAAGAACATGAGCACCTGCATCAGTCGATCGGCGGTAAGTTGAAGCTGGTAGAATCGATAGGCAGGTGCGGCATTCATCATGGATTCCCGCACATCAAAGATCTGGAACGGTAGGATTTCTTTCTTGGCGGAGTCTTGAATACGGTCGATATTCCGCTCAATGAGCGCACCAGAAGAAAGAACACCGTTGTTCACGGTAGCGCGGGCGAAAGAGTTAACGGCATCTTGGATGGATTGGATAACTTCAGGGAGTGCCATGCCCCAGAAGCTGTCGGGGACTTCCACAAAGGAGGCTTTCACGTAAGGCTTCCGGCCAAGTGGGTCAGGGTTCAGCATGGCTTTGATCAGGAAGTTGTCTACCACCCATGCGCAGACGTCATAGTAGCGATCTTCATCATTGATCGCCAACCCGAGCTCTTTCAGGTATTTTCCCCGCATCGGCCCCCAGAATTCGATAACATCGATCGTTTTATCCAGGGAGCGGTTCTCTTCCTTGGTTAAGATTTCAACTTCTCGAATTCCAACAGATGTTTCCTTGAATCCTGAGTCCCCGTAGAGGTCCAAGACGGATCGAATGGCATCCTCGTCAAATCCTGGAACTCCAATCATCTCGTAGAGCTGCTGTGGTGTGAGATGAAGCAGTTCGATAAAGTATCCGTCTTCAAAGGAGTTCATGTAGGGAGAAGGAAAAGCATCAAATGGGGAAACACGATTGAAGGAAGGAATGATGATTTCAGCTACATCACGCTTGGCAGTGATAAACTTTCTTACTCGCCGAAGCACCGGGCCTTTCATAATTGCTGTTGGATAAATGGATATGTCTGAAAGCACTTCGGAGAAGGCGGAGTAGAAACCACCTTCTGTAAATTGGTCATGAATGCGCCGCTTCTCCCGTTTGCAGAGTTCTGCTGCCTGCTCTCGAATCTCTCGTTCATACTTCTCACGCAGCTTGATTTTTGTGTTCCGAATGATCGGATCCAGAAAATCCAACGGTTGGGCGGAGCGCTGTGTAAACTCCACAAGCGGAAGGATTGCTTGCTCCAATGTGCGAGAGAGTTCCTCTTCCATCTCTCGTTTGATCCGATCCGGAAAAGTGGGTACAGGAGTGGGGCGTAAATCGAACATTGTTTCGTTGGGCTGGAAGAAAATATCTACAAGCCATGCTTTACATGCACGACATTTTATGTTTGTAAGGGGAATGAAAGCTTCCGAGCCCCCCAATTCACGGATGGCGGCAAGCTTTTGCGCTGGATAGCGGGAGAGAAACGCTTCCAAACAGGAGACTAACTTATCATGAATCGGCTGTTTGTAAGTTACCGCCTCTTCGAAGGAAGCTCGAATCTTGGAGACGAGGGTGTCCTCTTCTTCAATATCTTCGATATCTTGCTGCTGAATGCCTTGTTTAAGCTCAAGAATTTCCATTGGCGGACCCTCCATGTCAATTTTCTATACGTTTTATAGTATTATAAAGTCAACAGGAGGTGAAGATGATCGTTTATGATTTCAATCATGTTCCAACGGTAAGGGCATTCTTTTTGGATCGGAGAATGGTCAAATGCATTATGGGACCGTTGGGTTCCGGTAAATCTTCCGGCTGTGTCGTCTCTCTATTTCATTATGCCTGTATGCAGAAACCTGATGAGCGTGGAATCAGGAGAACTAGGTTTACGATTGTCAGGAACACTTACAAGGAATTGATGGACACCACCAAGAAGACAATTGATGAATGGATAGGCCCCATGCGTCCAGTCTGGAAGGAAGGGAAATTCATGTATGAGTTTTCATTCCGACTAGCGGATGGGACCAGAGTTCATAGTGAATGGTTGCTTCGAGCGCTGGATAGGCCTGAAGACATTCGACGGATTCTGAGCTCAGACTTGAGTGGTGCTTGGGTAAACGAAGCGAGGGAGGTGGGCAAAGAAATCATTGATATGCTGGAAGGCCGAATTGGGAGGTATCCAGGAAAGAGGCAGTGCACGTATGCATTCATCTTGATGGATACCAACCCTCCGGATGTGGGACATTGGCTCTACCAACTTTTCGAGAAGCAGATTGTGGAAGACCCATCATTGGGGGAAAAGTATGTTCTCTTTCGCCAACCTTCCGGGCTGGCGGAGGATGCCGAAAACATTGCGAATCTGCCGGAGAATTATTACCGCAACCTGGTTATCGGAAAGGACCCGGACTGGGTAAAAGTCTATGTCCATGGGGAATACGGCTACACGAAGGAAGGGAAACCGGTTTTTCCAAACTTTGCTCCGTCTGTTCACATTGCCAAAGAGCGGATGAGCCCGATCAAAGGATTGGAACTAGCCGTAGGGATGGACTTTGGGTTGTTTCCAGCTGCCGTGATTGGACAGCTAAGTCCAAAAGGGGAGCTTCGGGTATATGACGAGATTGTTTCCATGGAAGCCACCGACATCTCCGAGTTCGTAGAGGGACTGCTCATGCCGTTTATGCGAACACAATATGGAGATCGGATACTGTTTTATGTTATCGGTGACCCAGCAGGAAGAAACCGAAGCCAATTGGATAGCCGAAGCTGCTTTATGGTGCTGCGCGGGTTTGGGATCAATGCTTATCCAGCCTATTCCAACTCTTTGCAACCCAGGCTGCAAGCCGTCAACGGCTTCCTTACCCGGCTGGTAGAAGGGAAGCCTGCATTCCAAATCAATCCAAACTGTGAAACTTTGATCGCAGCGCTGTCTGGGAAGTATAGATTCAGACGAGTGCGGGTAAGCGGGGAACATTATTCTGACCTTCCAGAAAAGAACAGCTACAGCCACGTAGCGGATGCTTTACAGTATTTGGCCATGGGGGCGATTCCAAGACGACAGATTGAAGTAGAAGACAATGGAGGAAGTGCAAGGATTTCCATCCTCTAAAATTACGCATAGTGAAAAAGTGAAATCGATTTCAGGAGGTATGGATGAAGAAAGTCTCGCGGGACCCGAACCTAATCCCCGTAGGAAAAAAGTTCTTGCGGAAAGTCCGAGCGCTTCACAGTGATGAAATGCCGCTTACGAAGAAGAGACTCTATTTGCCGGAGGCGACCATTGATATAAACATTGACAGTATGTTTGGGACGGAAAGTGTTTATATAGAACCAGTCCCGACAAAGCGGGAGCTGTCTAAGGAGTCGGTCCAACTTATTTTCTATGGACGGTGGGTCGATTTCGACATAGCCTATATTAGGTACATCCACGAGACGGATAATCCGGTCAAGGAAGTAGATAGGTCCAAAGTTTGGCCGGTTTGGCCGCCTTGGATGGGTTCCTATGTACCTTTCGAACCTACTGCGGACAAAACGGTGTATTACCAAGATTTAGAACTTGGAATACCTTGGTACAATAGGGGATATGCCCCAGGTTATCTACCTTACTATTGGGCAGGGGCTCTCACACGAGCATTTTACCAGCTTCCGGACTTAGGCGAACGCTATCTCTCTTTTATCAACATTCATGACAAAATCGATCTTCCTTCATTTGATTGTGAGAAAGATGCTTATCTAAATGTAGGGGACGGCACTGAGAAAGAGATGTTCGAACACTTCCCCGTGTTATGTTCTCTCCTGTGGGGAGGGGTTCTCAATGTGGTGGAAGATGTTAGTGAAATCAGCCTCCAACTAAACTCCCAATATAGGCAGTTTGCTTGTAGAAGGCTGTATGACTTCCTCAAGCCGGGCAAGGATTCCGCCAAGGTTTGGCCTAAGCTCCTTTCGATGGTAGATAAGCTTTCGACGACAAAGGAAGGTCTTTCCATTCTTCTCAGCCTAGCGCTTGATCAAGACTTTTACAGGGCTATGCATCCCAAAGAAGACTGGGAGTCTGATTGGGAGGTACAGTCAGATGGAAGTTATCCCCCCATGAAATGTGTCATCAGCAATGCCTATCCAACAATCACCAAATGCTTTGCAGCACACTACTCATTCGACAATTGTCATTGGACTCCCTACACCAACCAATGCAGCGGCTACAATTATGATATAGCTCAGCCGCCTTCTAAGAGACTGCCGAATAAGACGCTAACGATTCAATTAGAGCAAGTTGACTACGGATTTGAAACTGGACACCAGGCGATAGTAACTCCTAGAGTGCTTTATTCAGAGCAGTTGGCAAAGTCGGAATATATAGCCATAGGTGTCAACCGCCCAACGGACACCATTCCTGCCGCCATTGGCGAGACCCCTATATACATCTTCCGAGATGACTGGGTTATAACCTCCGTGGACGGGGGGTATTATTACGCAGGCGAACTTCTACCGATAACACTGATTGAGGTATACATGCGTTACTACCATAACTACGTATCGGCCAGGCTTACCTTACCTGGCGGGCAGGTGGGCTGCGTGGAGACCCTCTACCCACAATATGGCAAGGTCTTCGACATTGATGGCAGTGTTCCTGGGTGGTTCCGATATGCCGTTCACACACTTCTAAACTCGCGGGGTGTTATGGGTTACGGAGGACTCTCCTTCCGAATGCGGGGGAAGTTCTTCCTTATCACAGACGTCAAAATAAGAAGAAACCTGGAGGAATAAAATGATCACCAGCCGTAAACAACTCATCAAACTTGCGAAGGAATTGCCCCCTAAAAAATTCAAGAAGAAACTGAAGGAGACTCCACCAATCCCTCTGCCCAAGAAGGCACGGTAATTGCAATATATTATATATCCTATTTATAGAGTTTCGAAACAGCCACCCCCCGGGGGTGTCCACCGGGGGTACTACACATCTCATCTTCCATCTCAACTCACATTTTCCATCCCATCTCAACTCACATTTTTTACCTCAACTCACATTTTTACCTCACATCTCAACTCACATTTTTACCTCACATCTCAACTCACATTTTTACCTCAACTCACATTTTTACCTCAGCTCACATTTTTTACCTCAGCTCACATTTTTACCTCACATATCAACTCACATTTTTACCTCAACTCACATTTTTACCTCATATGAGAAGGTGAGATTTATACATACATATGTAGGGGTAAAAAAGGACCCCCCGGTGTCCACGTGGGACACCGGGGAGCCACTATGCCGAGGCTTCGAGCGGTTTCCCGCCCTCTCGCCCTATAATGTAAGCCTCGGCCACCAACTCGTTAACCGCTTCCAAGAGGCGGTTAACGGTCGGTAAATCGGCAGCCAGGTGGAAAATCTCCACCCGGCCGAGACAACGACCGCAGAGGAATCCGTAGGATTCCTCCGGGTCGTCTACTCCCAACCTCTTGCAGGTTGGGCAGTACACTAAAACTCTTAGTTCCATTCTCCCACCTCCCTGCTCATTATGTGGAGAAATCGGCGGGATAATAAGAGAATATCTCCTTATTATTAGGAGAGAGAAGACTTCTTTGGTGTAGCCAATCGAGGGAAATGCACAGCAAATGCAGGCAAAATAAAAGGGGGCCGAAGCCCCCGCCGGGTTACTTCAGCCGGACATCGCGCAATACGATGTCCAGAAAGATTTGAAGCACACCGGCCTTTTGTTCATCTATGTCGAGTGCGATACATCTGTACAGATGTCCGCACCGACATGGTTTACCATTGTCAGGAAGCACGAATGCTTCCTGACACTTTGGGCAATACTTCACCCACCACATGACTTTTCCTCCTTTTTTGTGTTGAACAATTCCCCTTGCCTTCAACCGTCATTGTGGTGTCAGGAAGTGGAGAAATCGGCAGGATAAAAAGGAGATATAAGATGAGGAGAAAATTATTCTAGCCAATGATGGAGAAATGCGCGGCAAATGCAGGCACAAAAAGAGGGGGCAGGAGCCGAAGCCCCCACCCCTTGAATCACAGGTCGTAGCCTTCAGGCTCCGACCTGTGATGTTTGACCCCTTTCAAATAAAGCATTGGACGCTTATTGACCCAACGTACTTCCACAAATTCCGTTGGGTCGACTCCCTTGAGCTTTAACAGCTCAATGAAGTTCAACTTTTTACCGGCTGACTTTATCTGGAGCCTATCCCATAAGGATAGTCTCCGATACTTTCGCAGATATTCGACTCTTTCCGTCTTGCCTAACTTCACACCCTCTTGAATAGAAATTTCCAAGAACTTCTCATACAATTTTTGGACATCTGTTAATTTCTTCATAACCTTCCTCCTTTTTTGTGTTGAACAATTCCATTGCCTTCGCTCGTCATTGTGATGTCAGGAAGTGGAGAAACCGAAGCGCTATATAAAGGATACTAATAGAGCCATCTGGAGTTTGGCTGCGTGTTTCTCTGTCATTAGCTAATGCAGGAATTAAAAACCCACGGCTCTAACGCGCAGCAAATGCAGGCGTAAGCGAGTACTCCCCGAGTACTCCCCGAGTACTCCCCGAGTACTCTGAGTTACTCACGAGAACTCTGAGTTACTCACGAGTACTCCCCGAGTACTCTGAGTTACTCATGAGGACTCATCGATCCGGACATGTACTTGCTCACAAGCACTCCTAATTACGCTGTGCGGAAAAGTGAAATCGATTTCAGGTGGGAGAGTACTCCCGTAGGAGTACTCCCTAGAGGGTGGGAGAGTGCTCCCGTAGGAGCACTCTGTGGTGGGACTACAAGGAGAGAGTGCTGAAGAGGTCGTCGTCAGGGTCTTCACAGAGCAAAACCAGTTTGTCGTCTACGTCGGTGAAGGGAATGAAGCCCATTCCGAGTAGTCTCCGAATTACCGGCAGGAGCTTCGGCACCCTCCTAAGTAGGTCAGACGGCAAGTAGAGATAGATTGCCTTCCAGAGCCCACGAGGGGACCGATCGCATAAGTCCTCGATAGCACTATGGATTAGCAGGTAGGCGATGGGCTCCAGGCACTGTTCTGGAGCGTCTAGGAGACGGTCGAGGTAGGTTGGAACAGCGTGTCCTGTGAAAGCTGCTCCCTTAACCCATCGGGTTTTCGACGGATCCGTGATGTAGATCACCGTTGCCACTTGCTCACTCATGACGTTCTCCTTTCTTTGGTTTGAGTTATGTTGTGAAGTCAATGAAGAGTGCTTACCGAGCGGTCGGTAAGTTTGGTAAGCACTCACGATACCCTACGCCGTGGAGAGTCCTTTACATACCCACACGGCGTAGGGAAAGAGGACTACCTAAGCGTACCTTGGCAGGCAATGAGGACACAGGAGGACTTCACCCACGCTTGTGAGGGTCTCCATACGGGCATACATCCCACAAGAGTCACACTCCCCCACGTGCCGAGGATGGCAGGATGGACAGTAGTACTCATTGTGCCCCATGAGTGCTTCCGCCATGGGTAACGCAGACCTGCAGGTCCCACAGAATACTATCTGCAACCCTTGGAAGCACTCTTCGCAGACTGGGTGAGTCTCACCGTCGATCCTGAGGAAGGAATAAGGAACTCCACCGCGACGGTAGAGTTCTCTGCCACAATAGTGGCACGATTCCTCTAGGAGTGCTAAGTGACAACCTCCACACTCCCCAGCTCCGAGCCTACCGAAACAATTACTCTTCCGGTAGTCCTCAAATGTGAACCTCTCCCGAGTAAGCTCACACCACGGCCAACTACCGTCTAGGTTGCGATAGCACTCCCGACAGATAACAAGTCGGGAGTTTCCGTCGACTTTAAGCACGGCTTCACTAGCATCGTAGTGTCGTTGACATACCGGACACCAGCGACGCAAAAGCTCCTGGTCGAGTTCTTCTGGCCAAGTGTCTAGAGTAACTACCCGACCGTCACCGTTGAAGTAAAAGGTCTCGATGACGGACTTGACCTCTGTGAAGTCTGGTTCGGCCGTCCAGCACTCCTCAGAGTCGGATTTCCCGTTATCGAGAACCCGATACGTCGCGGTCGAGGCTCCGAAGGACCTGCGCAGAGCTTCCAAGAAAGCTCTCTGCGAGTCTATGACAGAAATCCCGACCACATAGAAGTTACACAGAAGGAATCTCCCCATCCCCAAGTAAGTCGCCAGTGCACGCGAGCGTGCAGCGCAACTCTCGTCCTGCAAATCTAGCAAGTACCAAGACGGTGTACCTGCAATGTACTCTTTGCAGAAC
>FWWL01008703.1_pt1 | contig 12870 bp, 13 predicted proteins | sample 2228331 | NCBI WGS metagenome assembly FWWL01 (sample SAMEA103939775, study PRJEB20133) | metagenome | reverse complement strand
GCTTTAATGCTTTCTCTATATCTTCTTGAAGTTTCGGAAAGACACCTTTTTCGTAATACCTTGATTTAATTTTCATCAAATTGATATACCCAGACTCTCCCTCTACCTTTGCTCCTATGAAGATGTCTTTTAAAGCATTAAAAAATTTCTCCTCTTTTGTCATATTATTGATAATTTTATAGTATAATCTCTCTAGTCCTTGGTTCATCAAATTCAAAAAATAGAATACCTTGCCATTTTAGGAATTACTAGACAAACTTCTTATCAACTCTCCTTCTAATTGCTTTCATTTTCACCCTAAGATCCAAATATCCAAAAAGGCAATATACCAAACTTTCGCTTTTACTAAACAAGATATACTTAACCTACTTCTTCTACTTTAAATCCATCCTCTGTTGTAAGAATAACGATGTAATTTAAGTTCTCAGGTGCATAGATAGATAAAATTTGCTGTGGATCTATAATTGGATAATATTTAAGCTTTGAAATAACACTCCTTAATTCACCCTTAAGTAGAATTCTAAATTTTACTCCAAGCTTCCTTAAATTCTCTAAATTTTGCAAAATATCATCATCAAATTTATCCAAGACTAAGTCGTAAGTATCCTCACTTCTTATATTAGCTTTATATTCACTAAAATACTTTTCTGTTTCTTCAATAAAATCATATATATTTTCGCTTTCCATAGAAAATCCACATGCATACTTATGACCTCCGTAGTTCATAAACAAATCCGAAATGCTATCCAAAAATTCAAGCATATTATAACCTATTGGAGCCCTAATTTCACCAACTATTCTATTACTTTCATCCTTTGATATGGCTATAACTGGAACTTTAAAAGCATCCCTAATTTTACTTGCAACATAACCTATTTCATCAGGCTCTAAGTGTCTTAAATCCAAAATTACATATCCCTTTATCCTCTTAATATCCCTCTTTATTCTATCAATTTCTGCTTCAAGCTTAATTAAAGTTTCCTTTGAACGCTTATAAATTTTACTAAAATTTTCTTCTATAAAAATATCATCATCAGATAACAAAAGCTCCAAAACCAAATGTCGCTCACCTTCTGAACGAATGCTTGAAAGGATTGGCACTAGCCCTTCAAGTGAAGCTCGATTTCCTGTTATTAAAGTATATGCTCTGAATAGTGGGAAACTGTATTTATTTATTAGCTCTTTTGCTAAATCTACAATAATTTTATTTTCAGAAAAAATAGGCATTCTGTCTGATATGATACCAAGTGCAGCATAAACAACCATTTTGGGATGTTTTTCAATGATGTAGTTAATATCGTATTTGAATTTTATATTAAATAACCCAAGTGCTATTTTTAGGCTTAATGCAGATGAAGATAGATAAGCAAATGCACCGCCCATCTTTGGATTTAGAATTATAGCTTTAGGAAGCGTTGAAGGAAGCTCATGATGGTCAGCAACTATTACAGTTATACCTTTCTCATTAGCATAATCAACCTCTTCAATACTACTAAGTCCTGTATCAACACATATAATAAGCTTAATACCCTTTTCATAAGCATAATCTACACCAAATTTAGTCAATTTATGACCTTCACTACTCTTCCTTGGAACGTAGTATACAGGATTTGAACCAAGCAAATTAAGTGTTTCTATTAAAATAGCCGTTGATGTAATACCATCCAAGTCATCATGTCCCCAAATAAGAATACCTTCTTTTGATGAAAATTTTAGGATTTCCTTTAGAGCAGTTTCCATATTTAAAATTGCTCTTGGAGGGAGTAAATTCTCAATTGTTGGTTGAAATAAACTTTTTACAAGGTCTAAATCTGTTATACCATTTCTTATAAGTGCCCTTGCTACTAAAGGATGGATTTTATATTCATTTATAAGAATCTGTTCTACATTCATAATTTACCTCCTTATATACCAATTCACGTAATCCCTTATACCCTCCGCTATACTTCTTGCAATCTCGTCTTTATAATCTTCCTTAGACAAAAGTTTAGCCTCATCTGGATTTGATATAAACCCAAGCTCAACAAGAACAGATGGTGCATAAACACCTCTTAGAACATAAAAACCAGCTTGTTTAACACCCCTATCATTGCCATTCTTACTTATTTTTTGATGTATGAAAAATGCAAGTTTTTGAGATTCTTTTAAATAGGCATTTTGTAAAATATCTGAAACTATTGATTTTAGAATATCATCTTGTTCAACCTCATACTTTATTACTGAATTCTCAAGTGTTTCAACTGCTCGCTCTTCATTTGTTCTTGCAACTGACAAAAAATAAGTCTCAGGACCAGATACATTATCGATCTCACTGTAATTACAATGAATACTAACAAATAACTTGGCATTATATCGCTTGCTTATTTCTGCTCGTTCTTTAAGTGATACAAATCTATCATCTTCTCTTGTCAATATTACCTTAAAACCATACTCCCTTCTTAGGATATCTACAATTCTTTTGCCTACAGATAAGGTTATGTCTTTCTCCTTTATACCCCATTTACCAATAGCCCCTGGATCTTCACCTCCATGTCCTGGATCAATAACAATATATCCAAAATTTTCATATGAGTAAATGATAAATTTTAAAACATTACTATCTTTAAACTTTCTATGCGAACCATATTTGTTAGAAATGAAGATTTTAAAGAATGCCCCCTCTTTTGTGTGAAAAATTCTAGTGGAATCAATTAAAATACCATCTCCTTTCACTAAGTTAAATTTAGGGTAGAAGCCATCCTTTATATGAACCAAAAGTGCACTGTTATCTAGCCAGACCTGTTCTTCTAAACTTCTTGAAAGTTCAAATGTTAAAATACAGCTATCTTTATGTTCAAGAATTTGAAATCTTTTTATTGTTTCAATAGCCTTGAATAGTCCTTTTGAATTGACATCGTAAAAAATTGGAATAGTTGTAAGCCTATAAATAATAAGAGCAACATCATTACCATCTACATAAACTTTATTTTGCCTCATTTGAAATGAAAATCTAAAAGTTCTTGCCTTATACTTAAACGTGCTATCCTGAAAGTTAAAGTAAATAGTATCGTTTTTATATACTGCGATGTTATTTGAAAATCTAATTGAATAAACAGATAAAATGCTATCTAAAAGGAACATAGTTTCTTGATACCCTTTATAATATCACTTGGTTTGAATGTTAATTTATCAAAAAATTCACAGCTTCTTGAATGAAGATAAGCAGAAATTATACTAGCATTTAAAGTTGATAGTTTTTGTGCCAAAAAGCCACCTATTAAACCACTCAAAACATCACCACTTCCACCTCTTGCAAGTCTTTCATCACCCCATATGTTCAAAAATCTATTTTGTTTCTGAACAATTACAGAAGGATTTCCCTTTAATAATAAAACGCATTTATTTCTATTTGCAAAATCAAGAGCAATTTTGATTCTATTTCTATCAATTTCATTAGCTTCTTTATTTACAATAAATCGCATTTCACCAGGATGAGGTGTAATTATAGTATTTTCATCTAGCATTTCAATTTTATCAGAAACTGCCCAAATACCATCCGCATCTATAATTTTAGGAACATTCAAATTTATAAGTTCATTTACAAAAGCTCTAATTTTTTCATTCCTACCTATACCACTTCCAACAACAATTGCATCAAAACTGATGTTTTTCGAAACTAAATCTGAATAACTTTTTTTAGAAAAATATCCATCTTCATCATCTAAGGAAATTACAATACTTTCTGGAATTTTCCCTACAACATATGGATAAATAGTTCTTGGAATTGCACAGTATATCAAACCCACTCCACTGGCCAGGGCACCGATCATATTAAGAATTACAGCACCTACATAATCCTTACTACCACCTACTATCAAAACCCTTCCCTTCTCCTTTTTGTTTTCAAAACCCTTATATTTTGAAAGCATATTCTTAACATCTTCATATTCAAGATATAAAAAGCCTTTATTCTCAGCAAGTTTTTCTTCAATACCAATATCTATCACATCTAAATTACCTCTATACAATTTACCTTCAAATAGATAATGTCCAAGCTTCTCAAATGCAAATGTATAGGTATAATCACTCTTAAATGCTATGTTCTCAACAAATCCAGTTTCACCATCTACACCACTTGGAATATCAACACTAATTTTAAGCTTATTAGAACTATTTGAAATAACAACCGCCTTATAAAAATGCTCTTTTAAAGAACCTTTAAATCCTGTTCCAAATATAGCATCAACAATCACATCAAAACACTTAACATCTTCTTTAAATTTTCTTTCATCAAATAATACTACTTCTACATCAAATGGTTTAAGAAGTTCAAAATTTAGTTTTGTCTCATTAGTTCTAAAATTGTTATCAAAAATTACAACCTTAACATTCTTTTTAAACTTCTTAAGCCACCTTGCAATAACGAATCCATCACCTCCATTATTTCCACTTCCACAAAGAACCAGAAAACTATTACCAAAGTGCCTAATTTTTTCCGCTACTCCCTTTCCTGCATTTTCCATAAGAACAATTTGTGGTATCTTGGAATTATTATCAACCTCTTTCATCTCGGATGGTGAAAGAGCACGCTTCATAATAAAAATTTCAATCTTAATAGCAATTTACCTTGACCTATAACATCCCCTTCCTTACACATAACCTTCTCAATAGTTGCATCTTTCGGACTTGTTATGATTATCTCCATCTTCATAGATTCAATTGTAATAAGCACATCACCTTCTCTCACAACATCACCTTCTTTAACAGCTATTTTATTGATCTTACCTGTAATTGGTGCTAAAATCTCTCCGCTAGATGTTATCTCGCCTTGCACAAAACCTTCCTCAATCCTTTCAATGATATAAATCCTATAATTATGAAATAATATAATTTTATCCTTTTGTTTCTTAAAAAGCAAGCTTGGATTTGAATTTAAGTTCGGTTTTATATCATAAACATTACCATAATTATCTCTTAGCTTCATGCTTACTCTTTCTTATACCATCAAAAATCAACAACATTATAGCTATTGTAATAAAACTATCTGCCAAGTTGAAAACAAACCACCTTAGATGCTCATTTATCCCAACATCTACAAAATCAACAACCATGCCTCTAAAAATCCTATCAAATATATTCCCAATTGCTCCACCAATTACCATACAATATGCAAAAAAGCTCAAATTGCTTCTTTCAGAAATAGCAAGATAGATAACGAACAGTGTAACTAAAATTGCAACAATAGTGTATGGAAAGCCTTGACCAAAATTCATTCCAAATGCAATACCAGGATTATATACAAATGTTAATCTAAGGAAATTCCCCATAATACTAACAGGCTCTTTATAAGGTAAGTTCTTTTCTACCAAAAATTTTGTAAATTGATCTAGAACTAAAATGATGGCAGGAATTGTAAATAAATAAATGAGCTTATTTTTCATCTTATCAGATTAAGCCAATCACTCAACAAAAAGTAAAATCTACTTATTAGCAATGAAAACCTCGCCATAATAGTATATCCAAAGCTTGCACCAAATGTTATCATTATTATAATAATCCCAACTTTTGCAATACCTAGCACGACACCTTTGTGTTCAGTAGAAAAGTAAAAATAAATCAAACCTGTTATAACTCCAATTAAAATTACAAGTGGTCCTATAACTGATAATGCACTTAATATAAAGTTAGAAACAGAAGATGTATCAATGACTAAATTAGGTGATATAATTGGGAGAAATGTCGCAGAAACTTGAGGAAATACAAATCCTTGAATACTTGCAACAATCCCAATACCAGAACCCACACCAACTACAAATGCAATTGGAAGTCGTGATAGCCAAACAAGTGATGGAACGATATATGAGAAAATTTCAAATCTTGCGAGAGTTAAAATACCAAGAACTATGGCAAGTATAGTTGTTGACCTTACAAAGATGTGCTGCTCCGCCGATAAACCCATCTGTATGGAAGGTATTATAGATTGATTAAGAGTTAAGATAACACCAAAGCCAGCAGAGACACCAACGAAGATATGTTCAACGAATTTATATATAGGATTATCACCAAAAACGAAGGACAATATAGCAAGTGTCAGAAATGCAGCAATCCAAATGCCTAATATATCCCATATCATTTCACAAGCCTCCTTAGTAAAAATCCAATATTTCCTAAAAGCATAAACAACAAAATTATAGAATGAACACTAACCTGTGAAACCATAATAATAGATGCTAAACCTTTTGTCTTATCTAAACTTTCATAATCATAAGCACCTTTAAGACCACCTACAATACCAACAACTTGCTTAGCTTGGTAGTAAGGAAAGTATGCAGGAGCCATAACAGCTGTAACTGCAAATGCCATCTTTACACCGTATCTTGCTTGTGCAATCTGAACCCATCTATCACCTATGTCACCAGCTTCAAACCCAAATAACAAATCTATATCTTTATAATTTATAATTTCATCACTACCAGCTACCTGCTTATATATAGAATAGCTTTCAAGTGCCCTATTATAATAATCGGTTGGGAATATATTCCTGAAATCCTCGCTAAGTCCTATAATAACCCCTGCAGCACCAGGCTTAAAGCCCAAAATTAAATAATCTTCACCATATTTTTTATTGAATTCTTTGGCAATTTTTTCAATAGCACTAACACCAACAATTAAACCTTCAAAGCGCCAGTGTGTCATCATAAGAACTTTTACATTCTTTCTGAATGCCTGCCTAAGAACTACTTCTAAAACTGGTTGAAGCTCAGGATAAGCAGATGGTCCATAATCAGTGGATATAAGAAGAACATCACCTGCTTTAAGTTGCTTAACAGCATCATAAGCATCCCTTACCTCTTTACTTGGTCTAATTGGTAATGAAGGTCTTAGGAATAGTGGAATGAGAATAGCAAAAATCAACAATGTATATATTATCCTACGGTCTATAAGTGCTAAAAAATCTAAAATTGCTTTCATCTTATATAACCCCTTTCTATACCAAATATAATTCTAAGAGAAAATGCAATAGAACCTATTGTAAGACCCAAACTTATTGCTCTTTGACCAGCGGTATTTGGATAATTCATAATCCAATCCGATAGATTGGGTATTAAATTGGCAAGTGCACTTGAATAGTTAGGATAGAATACAGCTATACCCAAAAATAAGAAGAATAAACCAATAACATATCTCACAATCGAATTAAAACCTGAATACTTTGTTCCCATATAAAGCAAATAAGAACCCGTTAATATCATAAATGCAAAAAAGAAAGGAATAAAGACATAACCCCCAATTGGAACTCTCCCCATCATAACTATGCTTGCAGATATCAATAATAATGCGGATTCAATATTTCTTACTCTAAATGCTCTATATGCGGCGGAAGCAATGAAGAATGCCAATAGTGAAAACATCGTAGCATCTAATGGTAAATAAACATTCCTAAAAAGCCACAAGTAGCTTGAATTTGAGACAAAAGGACCCCCATACTTATACCAAGCCCAAAATCCCCAAAATAGCGATATAAAAAACGATATAATAAGTGCAATACTAAATAAACTATCCTTATCTCCTCTTCTAATTTTTCGCCAATGATAAAGTATCAAACTATCTATTCCAAGCAATAAAGAAAAGCCGAAAACTATAACATACCAACTAGCAGTCAGTTCTTGCATCTGAGAAAATGGATCTCTTGGTATAAAAAAGAATACTATCATGGCTATACCACTGATGAAAGTTATAATTACTGGAAGCTGTGTTTGCATTATCCACCTCCCACATTAAACAGAAGTGTATAAAACTTTGCCAAATTCTGCATAAAGCCATATTCGGAAAGTGTTATTAAAATGGAACCAATTAAAATAAATAAAACAAGTAGAATTTTTGCTATATCTTCTGACTTAATTGTTCCTATCTCAGAAGGATTTTTGCTCAAATAGGCAGATGCAGCATATAATTCTTCACCAATTAATGTATAATCTGAGGATACAATAAAAAATGGCAATTGAGTAATTGCGGTAGTTCCTGATATATTTATAGCACCAACATTATAAGATGTTTCAGCCATCAAAAGGCTCTCTGCGTAGAAATAACCTTGATAAAATGCTGCACCAGGCTTTTCTCTTACTACTATACCATTAAATCCAGCGGCAAATCCAAATTGCTCTGTAGTCAAAAACATTATATTTTCTTCTTTATACAAATCAGGTCTTCCAGACTCAGTGTAGCCCTCTTTAACCGCTTCCCTTGAAGCAAGCATTATAAGTGGGTCATTGTTTGGAACTATCAAATCTATACCATAACCTGCCACTTTCTTAGCTACATACTTTAAAATAGCTATACCTGCTATTATTGCTGGATCACTTAAAGTGCTAATACCCGTTGTATATATAATAGGCCTTCCCATCTCCGTAGCTCTACCTACCGCATCATCAATTGCTTCAAGACCTGCAATTTTGCGTATATAGGGAACTTTTCCAAGTCTTGCTTGATAGTAGTAAAAGAAAAATAGAAGAGTAAAAATTATTAGAAATACTAATATAGGTAATTTCCTAACATCAAACCAAGGCTTTGGTTCATCAGTAAGCTTCTCTGTTATACTAACAAAGCTAGACCAATCTGTATCAGCATAGCTTGTATCATCACTATAGGTTCTAATTAAATAACTATAATTAACATTGGGGCTTATCATAGTATCAGTGAATTGAGTATCTTGCGTTTCTCCGAGGAATAAGGGATTTTCCTTAGTATGCTCATCATCAGTTCTATAAACTTCATACTTTTTAACTTCGATTTGAGGTGCTTTCCATTGAAGGATAACCCTATTTTCCTCCAATTTAACATTCAAACTCTCAGCAGGTAATGCAATATTAAATAAAAGGAAAACCATAAGTGTCTATAAGTTTAAAGTATAAATAATCTCTTCACTTAAATTCAGAACTTTTAGCTCCTTTTCAGTTAAAATAGCATATGTAAAGTGATAAATCCAATCACCTATGCAAGCAATTTTCTTATTATTTCTTATATCATATATTGGACTATGCAAATGCCCTACAATTAAAATATCTCCTTCAATTTTACTAAAATAGTTCCAGAGCCATTGGGGGATTTTTGATGGATATTTATCATGCATCTTTCTACTTGCTTTTGATATGAATCTTGCAATGCTAATACCCAGATCTGGGTGAACAAGCTTAAAAAGTTTAACTAAAATAGAATTTGATAAAATATCCCTTGTTTTTATTCTAAATTTTAGGTCATCTCCATGTGCAATTATAATTTTTTTATTATTCAGAATTATTTCGTATTTACCAACAATTGGTGTTATATTTATACTTCTAAAAAAATCTCCAATCCAAAGGTCATGATTTCCTGCAATATATATTGTCTCAATATCTTTTGAAATTTCATATAGTTCTGCCAAAATTTTAAAATAATGTGAAAAAATTACACTATTGTATTCAAACCAAAAATCAAATAGATCCCCTATTATAATAAATTTTTTTGCATTTTTTTTAGCCCTCTTAGCAAATACTTTAAACTTCTCAAACTTTTCCTTTTCGTTGTTCAAAAAGCCAAAATGAGCATCGGAGAATAGGTAAATTTCCAAAAGTTCCAAATTTTAAAGTTGTATAATTTAAATCTTTAAAATTTTAGGATTATGAAACATATAATGCAATTTGACTTCAGAAGAGGATACATAATTTATCCAAATCTCGTTGTTGTTGTTGGTGTTTTTGATGAAAACCTAAGAGCAAACTTCATGTCGTGTGTTTGGAATACTGCATTATCATTTGATCCACCACTCTATGGTGTTTCAATATCTCCAAAAAGAGCAACTTATGATCTTATTCTTAAAAAAGGTGAATTTTCAGTTTGTTTTTATCCGTTTGAAAAGGCAGAAGATGTTGAATTTTTTGGAACACATAGCTATAGAGATACAGATAAATCAAAAAATGTTAATTTGATTAAAAGCATTAGAACTGAGACACCAATCCCAGATTGTGCTTATTCTGTTCTTGAATGCACACTTTATGATTATAAACTATTTGGAGATCATGCATTATTTGTAGGTAAAGTCCTAGTAATTCACTTTGACGAAAATTCAACATATGAACTATTTAACATGCCTATATTGAACTTAAACAAAAAGAAACCTGTTTTATATCTTGGAAATGGTATTTATATAACAGTGGACGAAAGAACGATTTTAAAATTAAGAGATCTTAAATAGTTTAAAATTTTCATTATGAAATTCATAAGGGATCCATTATATGAAGATTTTATTATTTTGGATGGTATTTTGCTCAATATTGTAGAGCACCCTGCATTTCAAAGACTAAGGAGAATATCACAGCTTGGACTTGTTAGCTATATCTATCCAGGTGCTACACATACGAGATTTTCACATTCACTTGGTGTAATGCACCTTATGGATGAAGCTATTAAAAATTTAGAAATGAAAGGATTTAAATTTGATGAAGAACTAAAAATTTCATTAAAGGTTAGTGCTCTTGTTCACGATATTGGCCATGGTCCATTTTCACATGCCCTTGAATTCACGCTGCTGGACTATAAGCACGAAGATATTACAAAATTGATTTTGAAAGATGTTTTTAAGGATATAATAGGTGAGAACATTTTAAGTAATGTTATTGCTATCTTGGAAGGGAAGTTTGAAATGAAATTTGTAAATGAGTTAATTAGTAGTCAGCTTGATGTTGATAGGCTTGATTATATTAGGAGGGATGCATTTTATTGTGGTGTTCATTACGGTCTAATCGATGTTTGGCGTATATTAAGAACATTAACAATAACAAATGACAATAGACTTGCTGTTGAAGAGAAAGGTAAACATGCAATTGAAGGCTATTTGGTTGCAAGGTATTTAATGTATTGGTCAGTATATTTCCATAAAACGAATTTATCAGTTCAAGCAATGCTATATTCACTATTCAAAAGGGCAAAGGATTTAATTGAAGAGAACATTAAAATACCACTTATTGAAAGTTTAAAAATCCTAATAGAAAATGGTATTGAAACGAAACAAGGCCTAAGAGCATTTCTATCACTTGATGATAGTGATATATTCTATCTATTTAAGCTTTGGATGAATTCAAATGACAGCGTGCTCTCAGACCTTTCAAAGAGAATTTTAAATAGAGAGATTTTTAAGGTTTATAGTGAAGAATTAACCCTTTCTGAAATTGAAGAGATTAAAACGGAATTAAATAAGTATGGACTTGATACAAGGTATTATCTCATTGAAAGAATTGCAATTGATACTGCATATGAACCTTATAATATAGATGGTGATGGAAGTATTAGGGTAGTTCTAAAAAACAATGAAATTGTTGAAATATCACAAGCTCTTCCAACTGATACACTAAAAGCACTTTCCAGACCAATTAAGAAAAGACTAATTTTCGTGCCTAAAATTCATAGTTAAATCCTTTCATAAAATCCGCCAATTTGTTTAATAAGTCCTCTTAATTCTAATAAAGTTAAAGTTGTTATAAGCTTTGAATAGTCTCTGAAGGTTTCAAGTAATTCATCAAATGAAACTCTACCTATAATCTTCTCATAAACTAATCGTTCAAAATCGTCAAGCTCAACATCCTTTTCAACCTTAATACTACCAAGCTTAAATTCATTTAGTATATCATCAGGACTTTCAACAACTTTTGCAACATTTTCCTTTATGAGCTTAATTGGACCTTTTGCTTGTGGAATATCTACCCTATTTGGAATAGTAAAAACTTCCTTATTCATTTCAGAACCATACTTTGCTGTTATTAAAGCACCTGAATCATCAGAGCCTTCAACTAACAATATACCTAAGCTCAATGCTGCTATCGTTAAATTTCTAATGGGAAATGTTTCCCTTGATGGTTGAAAATCAAATGGAAATTGTGAAATTATCAAACCTCCTTCATTATAAATCCTTTTAAATAACTTTTCATTGTTCTTTGGATGAAGGATATTTATACCACTTCCAAGCACTACTATTGTATTTGGTATAGATCCAAGATGTGCATATGTGTCTATACCAACCGCTCCACCTGATACAATAACCATCTTTTGTGACAAAACCTGTGCAAATTTGTATGCCAAATTCTTACCATATTCAGTAGGTTTCCTAGTCCCTACAATTGCAAATTTTAATTTTTTAAGAAGCTCCAAATTACCCCAAGCATAAATAATAGGTGTAGCATAATCGTGATTTTCAAGCTCAGTTGGAAAATTATTATCTCCAACTATCAAAATTTTAACACCATACTCGTTAGCCTTCCTTAGCTCCTCCTCTGCCCTTTTAATATCTAAATTTCTTACTTTTGCAATAAGATTTGCAGGCAAAATTTCCAAAAGTTCATTATTTCCAGCATTCATTATATTTTCAATAGTTTCAAACTTCCTAATTAACCTCCTATACCTAACTGGACCAATACCTTCACTTAATATAAGGGCAAGTTTTTCTAACAAGTGTGAAATTTTAATGGATAAGCAAATGGATCTTATGAGATGTTTTGTAATTAGCTTTCTAACTAAAAATCCTTAACAACTTTAAATTTATTTTATGTTATCTTTTTGGCATATCTCCCTATTAATTTATTTGACAAACTTCCAAAAATTATTTTTATACTTTAAAATTATCAAACTTATTAAGAAAGGTCCTCCACATTTCCTCTCTTTTGTATGGTGGTGGCAGCCCTGCCCTCCTGGGCAGGGTATAAGGAAAGATTGTCCAGTAAGGGGATGGGTATTTATTATGCTCTAAAATTTAAGAAGAGAAATTTTTGATGGAATTAAAGATAGGGGATTTTTTAATATGAAAGATGAGCAGAAAATTGTATTAGACTACATTGAAAAAGAGCCATTTGAAAATATAATTGA
>FWWL01008702.1_pt1 | contig 12871 bp, 12 predicted proteins | sample 2228331 | NCBI WGS metagenome assembly FWWL01 (sample SAMEA103939775, study PRJEB20133) | metagenome | reverse complement strand
CCTCCCCCCCACCAATTTCCAGAAACGTAGGCTCCTTAAATTCAAAAATTAAACTATCTATAAAATTTTTTATACAGAGGGAAAGGGGTAAAGAGAAATTTGAGGGTGTTATAAAGTCATTTGTAAGTTTTTCTATCTTTGTATAGTATCCATCTTTTCCAAAAAGAGCCTTTTTCATAAAATCTTTAAAAGATATTATATCTTTTTCAGTTCTCTCCATATGTAATCCTTTGATTTTTTTAAAAGTTCTGATTTAAAAGGAAGTCCATGACCAGGATAAAACTTTCCTTCAAGTTCAAAAAGAAGTTCAAGGGTTTTCTTTAAAGCCCTTTTATCTCTAACAAAGAGGGAAATTCTTGGTCTTTTTATAAAGGGATTTGGACCTATCAAAGTATCTCCTATGAAGTAGTTATCACCAATTTTAAAGGTGCAGGAACCGTATGTATGTCCAGGAGTTTCAATTATTTTGAGACCAAGGGAATCAATTTCAAATTTATCCTTTTCAAAAGGTTCAAAGGAGGCAAAATTTTTAAGAATTTTCAATGTGAGATATGCAAAAGTGGAATAGAGGGATTTCTTTGGGGGTGGAAGGTCTATTATTTTATTTTTTATAAACTCATAATCCTTTTCATGGATAAAAATTTTAGCTTTCTTTTTCTGAAAATAATGGGCATTTCCTATATGGTCAAAGTGACCGTGTGTTAAAAAAACATATTGAGGATTTATATTCATAATTTTTATTTTATTTATTTCAGTAAAAGCACCGGTATCAATGAGAAAAGACTTATTATTTTCTTCTAAAAAATAAAAAACGGAATAAAAGGAGGAAATTCTTTTTATTTTCAAAATTTATAGTTCAATAAATTTTTGATGATAAATTCTTAAAAGTCCGAGATTAACCGTTTTTCTTGCAAAGGTAATTAAAACACCCTTGAATTTAAGAGGATTTTTTGAAAAGATTATAACTTTATCTTTTGTAAATATATAGCATATAGTCTTTTTACCGGTATTAAGGTTTTTAAAAACATTAATAATTTCTCTTCTATCAAGGGGGGATATATTAAAGGAGACCTCTTCATAAACTGAATCTCCCTTCTCATCTGTAACTATTATTCCTGAAACATCAGGATTTTTAAGCATTTCCTTTAAATAAATAAAACCCTTTTTACCTTTTGTTATTTTTTCCATTTTAATTTCTTAAGCACCCATCTCAAGGTAACAAAATTTGTATTTTTTTTGAATAAAAGGAAATTCCATTTACTGTTTGTTTTCACTCCTATTTCCGGTCTTTCTGATTCAATTATCACCTCTTCCGGTTCACCAAAACCCCACTTTTTAAAATATGTGCCAACTACTGTAAGGAAGGAAAGCAATTCTTCATCCTCTCTTATTTCTTCAAGTTCATCAATGCCCTTAAGAAATTCAAAAATTTCCCCTTTTAATTCCACTTTTTCTTCCTTTTCTTCTTCTTTTCTAATAACAATTTTTTCAAAATCTATCAACTCTCCCTTTTTCTCCTTTATTTCTCTTAATTTCTGGCGGAGGTATTCTTCTTTTTTATCATCTTTCTGAATTGTCGCAATTTTTATCCAGAGAAATATTGCTTTTTCTGACATAGGATTTGTTCTCAAATAATCCTTTAAAAGGGTTTCTGCTTCTGTAATAAGATTATGTTCAATGTATTCCTCAACAAGTTCAAGTAATAGGCTTGACCTTGGGTCATAAAAAAGCTTTTCCTCTCTCATATAAGCATTCTTCTTTTCTCAATTTCTATAAGAAGTGTCCTTAAAAGCGAGACCATTCTTTCAATTTTACTTTTTAAATCACCTACTGCATATTCAAGTGCCTTTTCCCATGCCTTTAGCGCACCCTGCAAATCACCCAATCTTATTCTTACAAAGCCCATCCCATAATAACCAAGGGGATTTTGGGGGTCTCTTCTTATAACCTGGTAATATTCCTGAGAGGCAAGTCTATAATTTTTAAGAATATAATAAAGGTCAGCAAGAAATAAATGAGCCATTATAAAATCAGGATAAAGAGAAATTGCTTTTGTTAAAAATGCCTCTGCTTCAAGATATTTAGCTTTTTTTACCATATCTCTTGCCTTTAAAAAGAGTTCCTCAGATTCCTTCTTTGCCTTCTCCTCAAGAGCTCTATCCTTCTCCTTAAATTCTATTATCCCTTTTTCATGTAACCTCACAATTTCCTTTGCAACCTCTACTTCTGGTACCCTAAATTCTTCCAGAATATCCTCAATACTTCTCCTTCCATCTGTAAGGGAAAGGATTTTCCATTCAAGGGGAGAAAGGTCAAGGGAGCTTGCTCCCTCATTCAACCATTTTTCTGAAAGAAAAGGCACAAGAGAATAGGAAGGTATCTTTTTTGAAATTTCCTCCCATTCATCCAGTCTTCTTGAACTTTCAAGCAATATATCCTGAATATCAAAGGACAAAATATCAGAAAGAGATTCCTCCCCCTCTTCAAACCTGAATCTTCCCCTTTTCCAGGAGAGTATCTCAAACATTCTTGTTTCATTAACACTTCTCACTATTTTAATTAAAGGAGATATATCTTTTACTTTCTCAAAGAGTAAAAGCAAAATTTCCTTTTCCTTGAATTTTAAATTCTCCGGCAATTCTTTGTAACCCGTCTCTTTAATTTTTTTGTATAAAAGGTCATCCTCTGAAAGGGTTATAAGCTGGAGAAAACCTTTTTTAAGAAAAATCTCAGCACAATTTTTTTCTTTCTTCAATTCATTTTCAACCTTTATTTTTCCTGTTTTCCTGTTTATAGAGAGTATTTGCATAAAATCAGCAAGGGAGAGCTCCTCAAGTTTTCCTTCTATTGGCATTAGATTTTAACCTCCTTTTCAAGCATTCTTAACCAATTAAGGGCAAGAGAGGAATAATCCCTTGCCTTTTTTGCAAGGGGAGAATTTTCAGAAATTCTTATCACTTTACTCCATTCCTCAATAGCCTTTGCATATTTACCTGTAAGAGCATAGCAGACACCAAAATAAAAATGGAGCTCTTCCTTTAAAAAGAAATGTTTCTGAGAGCTTTTAAAAAGTTCAATAGCCTCCTCATATTTTCCTTTCCCTGTATAATCTATCGCCTTTAAGAGAGCTATATATTTTTCATATCCCTTTTCCTCCAATTTTTTCATAACTTTATCAAAACCCTCCTTATCTTTGAGTTTTAAACTAATTTTGCCATAGGAATAAAGTGCCTCAGGGTCATCTTCGTATTTTTCAAGAATTTTCTCATATTCTCTTCTTGCCTCTTCATATCTTTCCAATTTTTCAAGAAGTTCACCAAACCAGAGGAGCACTCCTTTTGTGGGTTTTGATTTTTTAAGCACCCTTTTTAAAATAAAGAGTGCCTCATTTATCTCTCCCTTCCTTTCCTTAATTTTTGCCAGAAGTAAAAGAACATCCACATACTCCCTTCCCTTTTTTAAGATCTTCATCAATTCTATCTCTCCCTCCTCATATCTTTTTGTTCTAAAAAATATATGGGCAAGATGCAACCTTATTTTCTCATCCTCTTTTTCTTTAAGCAGTCTAATGTAATAACTCTCAGCATTCTCATAGAACCCAAGATTTTCATAAGTAAGAGCAAGAAGATAAATTATTTCCCTGTCCTCAGGATATTTTTTAAAAAGGGAAAGCAAAATCTTTTCTGCCTTTTCATATTCTTTATTTTTTAAAAGTAATTTAGCACTTTCAATTTCTTTTTCCTTGTCTCCTTCAAATTCTTCTACTTTTTTAAGGGGGAATATTCTTGATTCAATGGGTATAGGTGAACCTTCTATTGCAAATAGATATTGAAAAACACGAGCCTTTTCCCCTTCTTTGCCATATTCTTTTTCCTCACCTTTTAGCTTAGAAAGGAGAAAAGCCGCATAGGAAAAATCGGGTTGAACCCTAAGAACCTCACTCAAAAGGTCCTGGGCTTTTTCCTTTTCATCCCTTTCCATCAATATCTTTGCATAAAGGGTAAGATAAAAGGGATTTTCTTTTTCAATTTCATTTATTTCTTTAAGATTAAAATACGCCTCCTCAAATCTATTCTCTTCTATCAGAATAATTGAGAGATTGTATTGAGGAATTATAAAACCAGGTTCAATTTCATAAGATTTTTTAAAATATTCCTTTGCTTTTTCAATATCCTCATTTGCAATCAGAGAGGCGAGATTATTAAGGGCATAGGGGTAATTTTTAATTCCTTCAAATATTCTCCTTGCTCTTTCTGTATCTCCCTTTCTTGAAAGGGCTACACCATACATATTCCAGGTATGGAAATCCTTTTCTTTTATGTTTTCAATAATCTCTATCACTTTATCCCACTTTCCTTCAAGAATAAATATTTCTGCCTCAAGTCTTTTGATTTCGGGTCTTTTTTCATCTATTTTTTTTAACTCCTCAAGCATATTTTTTGCTTCTTTAAGAAACATTTTATTTTTATAGGCTTCTAAAAGACTTAATTTTGATTCAAAGGGGTCCACTTTTATTTCAGCAACACCTATAGATTCCTGAAGCATTTCCTCTATTGAGGGAATCTCCTCATCTATTCCCAGCGCACCCTGAACCTGTGAAATTCTTGGGTCAAGGTTCTTTGCTTTTATTGCTTCCTCCAGAGCCTCCTCAAGATAACCTTTTTCTCCAAGAGCAAAAGAAAGATAAAGATGAGCCTTTGCATTATCTGGCTCCCTCTCAACAACTTCCTTTAATACCTTAATGGCTGCATCATAATTCCCCTGATTATAAAGAGCCTCTCCCAGGTCAAGTTTGAGTTCATTGTCCTCAGGCAAAATCTTTTGAGCTCTTCTGATGGCAGCTATTGCCTCCTGAAACTTACCCATTTTTTTATAACATTTTATAATCCCTTTAAAAGCCTCCCTATTATCCGGGACTCTTAAAAGAACTTCCCTATATTCTCTTAAAGCATCAAAATATCTTGCAAGCTGATATAAAGTTTTAGCATACTCAAGTCTTATAGATAAATCCTCTGGATTTTTTTCAACTTTTCTATAATAAGTATCTATCAAATCCTCCTTTTTCTTTGTTTTTTTAAGAATTATTTCAAGGTTGATTCTTGCAATGTTAAAATCAGGGTCAATGTCAAGGGCTTTTTTAAGTTCCCTTATTGCCTCATCAAAAAGACCCCTATTAAAATAAACAACAGCAAGATTGTTATGAGCAGCAGGGTCCTTTGGGTCTATTCTACTTGCAAAGGATTTAAGAATCTTAATTTCTTCCTGTGTGGGCGCTTTCATTCAAAAAAGGACTTTAATTTATCTTGAATAATACCTATTGCATGCTCATCAGGAAGGAAAAAGAAAGTAGCTTTAACTTCAATGCCATTTTGAACTTTAAGAATTGACTTTATACAAAGGGCAAAACCCCTTTCCGCTTCTATCTGAAGAAAAGCATCGGAAATTATAGCTCTTATACTATCGTTTTTTAAATAGGGAACAGTAGGTAAAGCAAGAATACCAAGAAAATCTGAAAGAGCAGTCATATAGGCACCTGTTATAATATTTCCCATTTCTTTCAAGGCTGATTCTTCCTCTGCCCCTATATTTTCAACCTTTTTTCCCATTAGCAAAGAAAGTAGGGAAAAGGCTTCTTCTTTAGAAAGGAGTAAAAGCGTTAAACCGGTTAAATCACCTAAAAAATAAAGAAGTATCCCGATTGCTTCCTCTTCTTCTGAACCAGCAACCCTTTCAAAAACAGTTTCCATTCTTCCTACAAAAACTTCAGGGACACTCATCATAACCTTTCTGTTTATCATTCCGGAAAGTGCTGTAGCAGCATGTCCGCATCCTATGTTAGCCACCTCTTTTAAACCTTCAATTCCAAAAATTCCTTCCTCCTTCATTTTAACTCTCCATAAATTTTGAGGGATCAACTATAAGGGAAGGATTACCATCCCATAAAATTGTTCCTCCTGAAACATAAGGTATTCTCATCAAAAAAACATCAAGAGATTTAACAACTACATCCGTCTGAGCAATCACTTTATCAACAATTAAAAGGCTTTTTTTTCTATCTGATTCAATTAAAAGAGCTGAAAAATTCTCTTTTTTCTTACTATCAATATTTAGTTTCCTTCCCATCCATATACAGGGTAAAACTTCATCCCTTATAACCATATACTCTCTACCCGCCATTTTTTTAATATCCTTGAGGCTCTTTTCGAGTATTTCCTGAACAAAAATAAGTGGTATTACAAATTTATTTTCACTTACCTCAACTACAATGCTTTTTGTTATGGCAAGGGAAAGGGGAAGTCTTAGAATAATATTTGTCCCTTTTAAATATTCACTTTCAATTTCCATTGCTCCTCCAAGTTTTGTTATAAATTGCTTAACAACATCAAGTCCAACGCCACGCCCTGATAACTCCGTAGCCCCTTCTTTTGTCGAAAAACCAGGCATTGCTATAAGCTCAAATATATCCTTATCCTTTAATGTCTTTGCCCTCTCCTCTGAAATTATACCCATTTTAAGAGCTCTTTCAATAACCCTTCTTTTATCTATACCTCTACCATCATCTTTAATATAAATTGTGACTGAATTTTTTTCTCTTTCAAGTTTTATAATTATTTTTCCCTTTCTTGCTTTTCCATATTTTAGTCTCTCTCCGGGGGGTTCTATTCCATGGTCAATTGAATTTCTTATTATATGCATAAGGGGTTCTCTCATTTCATCAAGCAGGACTCTATCAAGTTCAATATCACCACCTTCTATAAAGAGCTCAACCTCCTTACCCATTTCTCTCGCCTTATCCCTTACAAATCTTGGGAATCTTTCAAGAATTTGAAGAGCAGGAACAAGTCTTATTGACATAACATCGTCCTGAAGATAGGAGATTAACCTGTCAAGACTTTCCATCGCATCCTGAATATCCCTATCCTCTATATTCCTTAATTTTGAAAACAATCTCTCCTTTGTTATAACAATTTCACCCATTCTATCCATCAGAATATCCAGCTTTTCTGCTCTTACTTTGATTTCTTCCAATCGTTTTATTTCTATCTCCCTCTCCTCTCCTATTTTTTCCTTCTTCTCCTCAATAAAAAAGTGTTCAATATCCGGAAAGGTATCAAGAATTTTTTTAAAATCCTCCTCCTTCTTGTATGTTTCTATCAAAATTTTAAGTTCATTTGTAATTTCCCCCCTTTTAATTTCTTCCTCATCTGGTTCAGAGAATAAAAGATTTCCAAGTTCTTTAATATCCCTCAATATAACAAACATTCTTGCTCCAATTAAGGGGGTATCAGGGTCAATAAAAACTCTAATTTCATATTTTCTAAGCTCCTTTTTTTTATCTTTTAATTCTTCAAACTTAAAACTTCCTTTTTCCTCTAACATAATTTTAAGTGCATCAACTGACTTAAAAAGAAAATCAAAGTTAATCTCCTTTTTTTTACCCTTTCTTATCTCATCAAATTCATCCTCAAGTTTATGACAGAATTCTTCTATATCCTTTTTCCCGACTGCGGCAGCCATTCCCTTGAGTGTATGAGCTATCCTGAAAATTTCATTTATAATTTTCTCTGAATCAGGATTTTTTTCAAGTTCAATAATTTTATTTTCAAGATTATTTATTATCTCCTCTGCTTCACTTTTAAAAAGTTCTATGTATCTTTTATCAATCATCTTAATTTTAAAACCCTTTCCATTGCTTCAAGAACTCTTGAAGGTTGGAAGGGTTTAACAATATAATCCTTTGCTCCTGCCTGAATTGCCTCTAAAACAAGAGGTTGCTGACCCATAGCGGAAACTACAACAATTTTTGCATTGGGGTCATAGGATATTATTTCTCTAATCGCATCTATTCCGCTTTTATCAGGCATTACAATATCCATTGTTACAAGGTCTGGACTTAACTCTTTATAGAGTTTTACAGCCTCATCACCATTTGAGGCCTCTCCACATATTTCATATCCACCTTTTTTAAGAATATCAGCAAGCAATTTTCTCATAAATTGTGCATCATCAACTATCAAAATCCTTGGATTCATCCAAATTTTCCTTCTTTAAAGGGGATTTGAACCTCCTGGGGAATCTTTTTAGGATCCACTATGAGGAACCTTCTTTTCTCTACAACTGCCTGACCTTTCAAAAGGGACCTATCTATATCTTTTTTCAAATTTTCGGGTATTTCTCCCATTTTTATTTCTTCACAATCAAAAACACCCACAATTGTATCCACCTCACAGGCATAAACTCTTTTTTGTTCAGGTGAAAGTATTATAAAAAATTTTTCACCCTTCCCTTCGTCCTCATCTATATTCATCCTTTTTTTTAAATCAAATAAGGGAATTATATTGCCCCGTAGATTGAAAATTCCTTTAAGATAAGGAGGTGCTAAAGGAACAGGTATAATCTTTTTTGGTTCCGAGATTTCAAGGACATTCTCCATTATAAAGGAAAATTCCTTCTGGGACAACCTGAAAGCAATAATTTGTTTTTTTTCCATTAAAAAATTATAAAATTAACTACTTTCTTTTTTCCACCATTCCAAATCCCATTGAAGTTTTCTCACCAAGACCTGAATCAATTAAAAATCTTGTAACCTGAATATCACTTTTTATTGAAAAAATGCCCTTGTAACCCTTTATCTTTATATTTTTTATAGAAAGCAATTTTGAAGAAAAGGAAAAACAATTTATATCAATATCTTTCTCAAAAATCCTTTCTCCTGTAAAGCACTCAAATTTTTCTGAAATTATCTCCTTTAATCTTTTTTCAAAAGCTTTTGAATCAGGAGAAAGATAAACAGAATAAATTTTATCCTCTCTTACTTCTTTTTTTGAAATCACAAGAGGGGAAAGAGTTTCAACTACAAGTTCTCTTTGAATATCCTTTATTTCAAACACCTTTGTTTTTAAAAGGGGTAACCTGTATTTAAGGAATCTTAAAATTCTTTCCCTTTTAAAGGCTTCTTCAAGAATATCAATAAACACAGAATCAGGGGAGGAAATAATAAAGGTAAGAGGACCAACCATCAATATATAATCCTTTTTAAAAAATATCTTTTCTGGAAAAAGAGGGGAAAAGGTAAAAAGTTTGAAATTTTTATTTTTATATTCCCAACCCTTTGAATGGATAAAGGAGAAATATTTTGGGTTATATTTTTTTAAGAGGGAATAGATAATAGAGGCAATAAAATAATTATAGGACCAGGGAACATAATATTCTTTTTCTTCACCGAAAACTATTTTAAGTCTCAAGTTTATTTTAGTATGCGCCCCCGGCAGGACTTGAACCCGCAACCACCGGATTAGAAATCCGATGCTCTATCCAGTTGAGCTACGGGGGCTTTTATTTATTATAAAATTTGTTTTTCAAAAATTCAATTTTTAAAAAGAACTTTATAATTGTAAAAATTTTTAACCCATAAACCAACAGAAAGCCAGAAAATTGCTCCTACTAAATAGTAAGTCAAAAATTGCCCAATTGAAATTGAAAGGAAAAGACAAAGGGGTAATAAAATTTTTTCCCTTTTTTGAGGTAAAACTTTTATGCTTTTGAAAATTATTGATATTACAAAATAAATAAGAAGAAGCCCTCCCAAGACTCCACAGGCAGAAAACATTCCTAAAAAAGTGGAATCTCCAATTGATACAAAACCCCCAAATCTGACAGAGGCTCGTGTGGCAACTCCAAGTCCACCCCCAAAAAAGTTATGTGTAAAAACAGCAATAAGTATACTCTTCCAGGTTCTTAATCTTGAATGAAGGGAAGAGTTTAAAGTTAAAGGGTCAAAAATGCCTTGTAAAAATCTTCCTGTATATGTTCGTGTATTTATATTTGAAAAATTTAAAATATTTACAAGAATAATCCATAAAGTAAATATAAGAAATCCATATTTGAAAAATTCTTTCTGAGTTTTTGTTTTTATAAAAATTATCAGAAAAATAGAGGTTATTAAAAGGGAATAAATTGCAGAGCGCATTCCTGAAATTATAATTCCATAAATAAAAATAAAAAAGAAAAGATATTTTATATTTTTTCTTATAAAAAAAAGGGAAATAAGGGCTGATAAACACATAAATTGTCCAAATTCTGCAACACTTGAAAAAAAAGAAAAAGGTCTTACACTTCCGCTTAAAATTTCAAAAAGAGAGGTATATTCCTCTTTTATATTTATTAACCAAATTTTCTCAAACTCAAAATATTTTAATTTCCTTTGCAAAACCGCATAAAAAAAAGAAAGAAAACCCGAAATTAGCACAAATTTTTTTAATTTATTAAAATTTTCATTTTCAGTCATAAATCCTATATATGCAAAAAGAGAAGGCACAAGAAGAAACTTTGCTCCACCAAATCCCGCAAGTAAAGAACCCTGAAGCGGGTTAAAAATCTCAAGAAACATTATAACCTGTAAAACAAAAAGTAAGCTAAATTCAGGAATTGTAAGCACTCTCTTAAAATTTTCAATCTTTGAAATAAAAAAATAGGAAAAGAAAAAGATAATTAATATATCAGGAACAAGATAAAGGGGTTCTATAGGGGCATACTCTTCATAAATTAAAATAAACCTTCTTAAAAAGGGCATAAATAAAAGATAAGAAAGAATATAATAAACCCCTTCTTGAGGTCGGTAAAGTATAATTGATATACCTGTAACTACAAAAAATATAAAAAAGAACTCTCTTATTCTTAAATTAATAAGAAGATATATTTCAATAATTGCAATTAAACTGAGAAAAAATATAGTTATTAAATTTCTTCTTTTAAATCTATCCATCTCAATAATAAACCAAGTGATAACCAGTAAAAGGCTCCTGGAAAATAAGCTGTTATCCACTGCCCCATAACTATTGAGGTGTAACCAATCCATATAGCAAGCAAAACTTTATCTTTTTTATAGGATAGAGTTATAAATCCTTTTATAATTGTATAAAGGGTAAGAAACATTAGAGACAGAAAACCAAATATACCACAGGAGTAAATCATTGATATAAAGGTGCTCTCTACCCCCATAGGTCTACCACCGAATTTATTTGCTGCAAGTGTTGAAACACCTATTCCGTGTCCTACGGGGTTTTTAAAAATATTTAAGAATAATGCATTTCTCCATAACTTTAACCTGTGAACAAAGGAGGAACCTTTAGCCATTGGATCGATAAGACCTTGCAAAAAATGCTCTGTATAAGCTCTTTCATATCCCTTACTTTTTATCTCTATGCTTTCAAGAGAGGTATTTGATATAAAGGTAAATATTCCAAAGAGAATAAAATAATAGGCTAAAATCGTTGGTGTAATTTTTTTTGTAAATTTAAAAGCAATTAAAAAGGGAAATAGAAATAAAAATACAAATGGGCCTACCCTCATATTTGTATAAAAAGAAGCAATGCCGTATAAGATAAGTTTTAAAATGGTTATAATTATGCCAAAGTTAAAATTAGAATTTGCTATTTCAATCAATCCTACCGCGGAGAGATAAATTGAAAACTCATTAGGACTGGGGAAAAAACTAAAAGGTCTTAATTTTCCTCCTATAATAAGTGAATGCATCCCGGAATTTTTGGCCCACAATGTTTCAAAATCAAAAAATCCTTTATGAAATTGATGAATTGCATATAAGGAGGCTATCACACCTAACCATGTCAAAATTCTAAATAATGTTTTTAATATTTTCCTATTTATTCCAAAGGATACATAAGCCCAGAGGGAAGGAATTAAAAGAAACTTTGAACCAACTATACCTACAATTAGATTCCCTTGAAGGGGATTAAAAATTTGAAGAAAAAAAATAACCTGCAAAAAAAGTAAAACTTTAAAAGCAAAACTTTTTTTCCATGCTTCCATTATTTTATTTTTGTATTTATTCCATACAATAAGAAACATAACTATAAGACTAGCATCAGGAATAAGATAGATAGGGTCATAAGTAGCAAAGCCTACAAAGCTAAACAAAAATCTCTTTATAAAAGCCATAAATACAATATATGTAAAAACAAAGTATGTGCCCCATTTTATTGATGTTGAAATTGCTATTGCTATAAAAAAAAGGAATAAGAAAAAGGGAATCCTTACATTTCCCTGAGATATATATATTGCTGAAAAATACACAAATAAAATTAAAAGAAAAAAAACTAAAAAGTTTTGAAAAAGACCTTTTAAATGAGCTCTTTCAGGCATTTTTTAATCCCTTTTATCATCTTTTCCACTGTAAACATATTTAAATATCTTTTATATCCCTTTTCTGACAATTCTCTTCTTAAATTTTCATTTCTATAAAGCATCATGATTTTACTACATATATCATCTACATTTTCTTTTTCTATAAAGAGGCCAGCATCTCCTATTATTTCAGGCAAAGCCGCCACCTTACTTGCAATAACAGGCTTTCTCATAGCCATTGCTTCAACCAAAACTCTTCCAAACCCTTCCCTTCTCCTTGGAATATGTAAAAATATATCACATTTTTTATAAAAGGAAAAAACATCATCTCTTTTTCCCCAGAAGAAAACATTATTTAAATTTTCTCTTTTTACCTTTTCAAAAAGTCTTTCTTTAAATTTTTCTTCTCCAGAATGAATTGAATCTCCAACAATCCAGAATTCAAATTCTTTTAGATTTTTTGCACATTCAACTATTAAATCCTGTGCCTTCCCGTATTGTATACTCCCTACCGATAAAATAGTAAATCTTTTCTTTTCTATTCCATTATCTTTTATATCTTCAGGTATATCTATCCCGTTATATACAACTCTTACTTTGTTTTTAAAGGGAAAGAAATCTTTCACACTTTTGGAAATAGCAATAATTCTATTAGGAAATATTGAAAAACTTTTAAATATATATTTAGAACTTCCCTCAGGAATATCCTTAAAATGCCATACAAGTT
>FWWL01006810.1_pt1 | contig 12872 bp, 8 predicted proteins | sample 2228331 | NCBI WGS metagenome assembly FWWL01 (sample SAMEA103939775, study PRJEB20133) | metagenome | reverse complement strand
AAGAAGGAAGTAGTTATGAAAAGATACCTTCTCCTCAGTGTAGTAATTGCAATCGTCGCTTCTCTATTCGGTTGCCCTTATAATGGAGTAATAAAAGATGGTGTGGTCGTTGTAGACCAGTTGCCAGGTGTAACTGTTTCATCCGTTGCTCCAAACCAGGTTGTATTAAATTCTCAAGGGGCTGTGCCTATAACTACTGGTGATATTATTATCGGTCAGTATGGTGATACAGGCTATCTGAGGAAGGTAACAGCGGTCGGACAAAAAGGGAATGAGGTCGTTGCAATAACGGAACCAGCATCATTAGAGGATGCGGTTCAAGAAGGAATGTTAATGGCGAGTGTGAAATTTGATGTTAATGACTATATCAAAGCGGGTGTATTACCTAAAGATGCAAAGGCAACCATAATTGATTTTAGTGGAAAAGAAATTTATCGTGGAAATGGAATTCGTATCACAGTAGATAAAGGTATACTGGATTGTACACCACAGGTTGCTATCATTGCTGATTACAAGCAATTTCAACTAAGGAAATTTGATATTACAACAACGGGGACAATAACATTAACATTAAGTCTAAAAGTTGCTCTGGATAATTCAACTCCTATTTCACAAGAATGGGATATTGTTCCTCCAATAGTTCATCCCTTTGCAGCAAGTATCGGTCCAATCCCTGTGTACGGACGCGTAACACTTCGTTTCCCATTTGGATTATTTGGACAAATGACAGGCGACACAAGTGTAAAATCTGGGTTTGATATTAAAGATAACTTCACATTAAAGGCAGTATATGACGCAGGTAGTTGGGAAGGCTCCAAAGCAGATTTATTCAATTTCACATTTGACGGACACCCACTTACTTGGAATATTGACATCGGTGGAACCGCACAGGCATATATCAAAGCAATAGTTGAATTGACTTTATATGAATCTGCAGAGGCAGAAATTTTCGCGAAGCCTTATATTACCTCTAATATTCATGTATTCCCGTCCCCTGCAAGTATAGAAATTATCGGTGGCATAGATGCAGGTGGTTATGCGGGCTTAAGCGTATTGGGACATAATATCATTGGAAAGAGTTTCTACTGGAACGGACCCAGCAAATTATTGTATAGAGCCGTTCAAGATTATTCCGACCCAATACCATGGACAAGTGGTTCTATAGACCTCTGGTAATATAATATAAATGACCATACAGGGGAATTGAACATCCGTTCAATTCCCTTTTTTATTTTTTACAATATTTTGGTATTAAATATCCTTACACTGTATAATTTTTTTCAAAAACAAAAATATTAAAATACATAATTCATGCTAAGGTATAATAAAATAGACAGTATAATATATATACTTGTTTTTATATTTTCTTGATAACGGATTTAGTTGTCTATGCAGTTTGTGTTTTTATGTTGTTTAACTTTTTCTATACAGACACAATATCATTCTGCGGACTTTTTGGAACCGCGTTTTGTTATTCAACTGCCAGAATTATTAAGGGTTATTCAACTCTATAATTCCGGGGCATATCATTGTGATAATGTTTCGGAAGATGGATTCGGGCTTGGAAATGGGGATACATCCTGTAAACCACACAATTCTGACTACAATCCACAGGATTGGAGTATCTCTTTTTCAGAGGTGTTACGATTGGTACAATTCTACAAGTCTGATTCATACCGATATGATGCTAGAAGTGAAGACGGTTTTAATCCGGGGAATATTAATGAACCGACGCCGGGCACAGTAAAAACTTTTGCAGGTATTGCTTTTGTGTGGATACCTCCGGGTTCATTTTATATGGGGACATCTAAATCACCGGCAGAATTAGCCGAAATATATGGTGGAAGTCCATCATTATATACCACAGAATATCCACGACATCTTGTGATAATATCTCGTGGTTTTTGGATGAGCCAGACTGAAATAACACAAAAACAATGGGTTGATATAATGGGATATAATCCATCAAATAATAGAGGTGATGATTTTCCAGTGGAAAATTTATCATGGGAAGATTGCCAGAAATTTATTGAGAAATTAAATCAAAAAGGACAGGGAACTTTTCGTTTACCAACCGAAGCAGAATGGGAATATGCATGTAGAGCAGGGACTTCAACCGAGTTTTATTTTGGTGATAACGCGAATGAAATGGATAACTATGGATGGCACTTTTATAACAGCAATTATCAAACTCATCCTGTTAAACAAAAGAACCCGAATGCATGGGGACTTTACGATATGCATGGGAATGTATGGGAATGGTGTCAGGACTGGTATGATGCAGAGTATTATAAAGTTTCTCCGCCAGTTGACCCACCTGGACCTGCTACTGGAAATTATAAAGTTTTAAGAGGTGGAACATGTTTGCGGACACCGGCTCGTTGTCGGTCTGCTTTTCGTTCTTGGAATGTACCTGATTTAACCATGCCTGACCAGGGATTCAGAATATGCAGAAATCCAGATTAATAGTTGCAACAATTGTTGTAACTTTTCTACCCCAGTTATTTTTGTTTGGGAATAGCCATAACATCTCTCCCCTATTTTTTGAACCAAATCAAAACCGATTTGTTCCGGATGTGAAGTACTTTGCTATTACACCGCAATCTATATCAATTGGATGTTATAAAAATGCACTCGTTTTCTATCTTCCTGAATCAAATCAATATTTTAGAGTGCTTTTCCCCAATGGCATAACAGAAAATATAACAGGAGAAATTCCTCTACAATCTCATTCAACATATATCAAAGGAAACCACTCGTTTACTGTTTTTCACTATAAGGCTGTTCATTATAAGGAAATATATCCAGGTATTGATTTATATTTATATTTCAAAAATGAACAATTCAAATTTGACTTCATTATTCATCCTTTTTCCAATGTAGAAGATATTAGCCTTCAAGTTGAAATTCTGGATACTACAAAGCATAAATGGGTGTCAATCCCAACAAGAATTGAGGGTGACACCATTCATCTCAACCATAAGAATACATATTTATCCTTTCAAGCTCCCTGTGCCTTTCAATGGATAGAAGGGAAATCACAATTAGTTCCTGTTTACCTTTATGAAAAAGACGGGATAAAGTTTTCTCTTGATGAATCTTCATACAATCCTGCTTATCCCGTTCTTTTAGACCCGACATTATTAGCGGGCACATATCTGGGTGGTAATAATACAGATAGAATAATAGATGTAGATATAGATGGTGCAGGGAATATTTATCTTGTAGGGGAAACAAAATCTGTAAACTTTCCTACCAGTAGCGGGGTTTTTCAAAATAGTTTCTTTGGTGGAGATATTACAGGAGATATATTTATTACAAAACTGAACCCCCTTGCAAATACTCTAATCTTTTCTACATTTTTAGGGGGTTCAGGAGATGAGAGTCCTACAGCAATAAAAATTGATGAACAAAGAAATATATACATAACAGGAATCACTTCATCATCAGATTTTCCTATAACTTCAAATGCCTTTCAAACTTCCAAGATTGGCAATAGGGATGCTTTTATTTCAAAAATAAATTCAGATGGAACCGGCATGATTTACAGTTCATATATTGGTGGCAGTGCTGATGAAAGTGTAATGGACTTTACATTTCTCTCTGACCGAAGTTTAATTTTAACGGGTTGGACACAGTCAAACAATTTTCCCGTTATGGGAGATTCTGCATTAAATCAGATTTTTAGCGGAGGTGGTCTGGATGGTTTCCTTATCAAATTTAGTTCATCTTTTCTACCGATATGGAGTGGATATATTGGTTCTACAGGTATAGATATCTGCAAAACAATAGAAAATTTCATGGACAACATAATTGTAGGTGGTTATACTTCCTCATCTAATTTTCCAACAACTTCCAGTGCCTTTCAAATTACTTACAATGGTGGCAATTATGACGGTTTTATTATGAAACTATCAGGAGAAAATGGAACTATTATTAATTCAACATATCTCGGTGGTAGTTTAATTGATATCTGTCATTCTTTAACTTGTGATAGTTTTGGAAATATATACATCACAGGTGAAACATCGTCCAATAATTTTCCTATAACTATTTCTTCATTTCAGGTAGGATATGGTGGTGGAGAAAGAGATACCTTTATCACGAAAATGTCTCCTAATTTAAGCCAGATTATCTTCAGTAGTTATTTGGGGGGTAGTAAGACAGAAGTAGGGCTTGGTATTGCATTAGACTCGTTCCATCGCCCTTATGTAGTCGGTTATACTTATTCAGGGGATTATCCTGTTATTCCTGGTACATTACAGCCTTCTTATGGGGGTAATCAGGATGCTTTCTTCTCCTGTTTAAGTCCAAATGGAAATACACTTCAATACAGCACTTATTATGGGGGAAAAGGCGAGGAAAAAGCACGGTCGGTTTATATTTCTCCTTCTAATGTTATGTATATCGTAGGGGAAACTGCTTCAAACTTACTTCCTATAACCTCCGGGACTTTTCAAACAAGTTTTGGAGGAGGAACATTAGATGGATTCCTTGCTTGTATAGATGTAACATCTTCAACAACAGAGGGAGAAGGACAGGCAGAGGGTATTCCAGAAGGAACAACAGAAGGTACGGCAGAAGGGGAAGGATTAAGGGTATGGTTGATAGCACCTATAGAACGAACGGTTAATGAAGGTGCTAATACTACTTTCATTATTGGTGTATCAGGTTATGTTGGGACAGTAAATTACCAATGGCAGTTCAAGAATATTGTTGGGGAAGAATATATTCCCATTCCAAGCTCTAATAGTCCTATGCTGACTTTGAGAAATATTACCTCACTGTCAGCGGGTTTCTACCGTTGCAGGGTTAGTGATAGTCTGGGAACCGTAATTTCACAGTCATTTAAATTAATTGTTATAACCGGTTCTGAGGGTTCGCCAGAAGGAACAATTGAGGGAGATACAGAAGGGATTACAGAAGGGATAGAAGAAGGTTCTACAGATGGTATTCAGGAAGGTATAGTAGATGGGTCGGTAGATGGGAATACAGAAGGCATAGTGGAAGGCTCTGTTCTTGAAGGGGAAGGGACTTTAGAAGAGGGACAGGCTGAAGGTGAAGGTTCATATTATCCATGTGGATTTGAAATTAGCGGTTTAGAGACTCATAGTCCACTGAGAGATATGTCTCAAAATTTATACTATATTTATGTGTCGGAAGATGGGATACTTCACGACATCATAGTTAATATTTCCATAACGCATGATGATTTAAAACAAATATTAATACAATTGGTCTCTCCATTAGGGACAGAAGTGTTTTTACTCATCTATCCAAGTCAAGGTGGGACACAATTGTTGAATACCTATTTTGATGATAATGCGGAAAAAAGTATATTAGATGGGGTCAGTCCTTTTACAGGTTATTACAAACCTATGGGGTATCTCGGAGTACTTCAGGGCGAAAGTCTTAAAGGAAACTGGCTATTACGAATTGTTGATTCACAATCAGGAGGTAGAGGTTATCTTGAATCATGGAAGATTATATTTAATACTCGTGCTTGTTCTGAAGAGGGTAGTTTAGAAGAAGGAAATACAAATGAAGGGGAAGAATTGATTTACCACTCCGCTGATATAAATAAAGATTATTATTTTTCTCTACAAGAAATATTACGGGTAATTCAAATCTTCAATTATGGCAACTATCATTGTGATGTAAATGGTGAAGATGGTTATGGGTTGGGACCGGGTGACCAGAATTGCAATAGACACAGTTCGGATTATGAACTACCTTACTGGTCTATTACATTCCATGAACTTTTGAGATTGATTCAATTATTTAATCTGGGTAGATATACTGTATGTAGTAATACAGAAGATGGTTTTTGTGCCTCTCTATAAGTTTTATCCCATTTCATAAAAACCAATGTCCATTAGGTTCATAGCGATACGAAACCTTTCTCCGGATTTTTCTGCCCCTAATACAACGGCTATAACTCTTGAATTAGCTCTTTTTGCAGTGGCTATAAGACAGTGTCCTGCCAGTCTTGTATATCCTGTTTTAAAACCATCACAACCTGTATACAAAAAAAGCAAGTCATTCGTATTATCTCTTTCTATATTTCCTTCTTTAATTAGTAATTTTTTTTTGGATGTCCAGGAAAATATTAAAGGGACTTTACAACAATGCATAGCAAGAATAGCAAGGTCTTTCGCTGTTGTTTTATCTAAATCATTTCCACTTTTTTTAGGGTACCCATTCACCGTAAAATATTGTGTATTTTTCATTCCCAGTTTTTGGGCTGTTAAATTCATCTCTTCTATACATTTCTCCTGTGAACCCCATAAGGATTCTGCAACAGCAGTTGCGGAAGTATTGGATGAAATAACGGCTATCGCTTCCATCAAATAATTAAGGGAGTATTTTTTATCAGGGGATAATAATATGTCTGAATTGTTTTTGGGATAAATTGTTTTTTTGACAACAATTTCGTCTTCTAATTTCTTTTCGTTTTTTTGAATTCTTATTGCAACAAGATACATCAGCATTAGTTTTACCAAACTGGCAGGTGGACATACTACATCCGCATCTTCCTGAAATATTATCCTACCATTATTAGCGTTGACACATATCTTTTTAATCTTTCTTTCTTGCTGAACAGGAACAGGATTTTTTATGTTTTTTGATACAGTGGAGGCGTAGAAAACTGAATGAAATAAAAATTGTCTCCTGTCTATTTTATTCTTATCCATTTGCATTTCTCTTCTCTCTAATTCCTAATTCAATACTGCTTTTACTTCTTCATGAATGTCCAATAGATTCATTAAATCATCAAAGAGGAAAGGTTTTTCCAATATCTGAGCATCTGCAATTACCTCTAAAATTGCTTCTTTTTTTTGATGGATACTGGATAACAAGAACACAATTCTTTTCCCTTCTAATGTTTGCTTTATATTATTTAAATCTTCCACTTTTAAGGAGTCACCATCTATTACTAAATTAGTTGAGTTAAATTTCAAAATGGATGTAACGTAATTTTCAAAATTATCTGTAACGAGGGAAGGAATTTTATAAAAACTCATCATCAAATTTAAAAATTCTCTTAAAGTGGTTTCGGGTTCATATATCATTACCAGTTTCCCCTTTTCTTTCTCTTTTTTATCCATACATATCATCTTATCTAGATGTTCTCCATGATATAGCACATCCATCGTTTTAACTAAATAATCCAGAGAAAAAGGTTTTTTAATGAAATATACATTTTCGGGAAAACTTTTTAAATACGATTTTGTAATATTAATGTTTTCATCAATTATGAATAAGAATACTGCATCATCAGACAGAGGATGTTCCTCAATCATATTGATGAGGGGTCTAACATTTTCCAATTCCTTTTCGTATGTATTTACGAGAACAATATTGGGCTCTAATCCTTCTACTATACGAAGTGCTTCAAATAAATTCCTTGTCCAGTATATACTTTCTTTACTATCTTCAAATTGGGACTGAAAAGCATCTAATAAAATTTTCTCACTGTCAACAATAACTATCTTTGACATGTTACTCTGTTCTACTCTTTCCTTCTCTGTATATTTACAATAGAAAATAGAATCTGGCAATTGGACAGTAAATTTACTTCCTCTTCCCACTTCACTATCAACCGTAATTTCTCCACCATGAGATTCAACAATACCTTTTGCGATAGCCAATCCTATTCCTGTCCCCTCATATTTCCTTGTTGGGGAACTATCTACCTGAAAAAACTTTTCAAAAATCTTCACCTTGTATTCTGAAGGAATCCCTATTCCTGTATCTGATACAGATATCTCCAGCGTCTTATTATCACAAATATTTACCTTTATATCTATCTTTCCTCCCGTATCTGTAAATTTAACTGCGTTATTGAGTAGTATTCCTATAACCTGACTTATTTTATCTCTATCAGCCCACACATAGACATTTTCGCACGGATACTCTTCAGCCATAGTTATTTGTTTGGCAATTACCTTTGGTCTATTAAAAGCAACATTCTCTTGAATAAGTTCTTTTATTGTAAATAACTTTTTATTTATTTGTACACCCTTTATTTCCATTCTGCTAAACTCGATCATTTCATTAACCAGACGGAGTAACCTCTCTACATTTCTAAGCATAACTGTGATAGCATTTTTTTGTTGTTCTGTTAGAGGACCCATAGTTCCAGATAGAAGCATTTCAATATAACCCTGAATGGTGCTTATAGGTGTACGTAATTCATGACTTACATTTGATAGAAAAGCGTCTTTATTCTTTCCATACCTCTTCAATTCCTCATTCAATTTCTCTAACTGATAAGTTCTTTCCTCTAACTCAATTTGCATTTTCTTTTGCTGGGTTAAATCTGATACAACCAGAGAATATCGGTTTGACTCTGGAGTTTCACCCGGGATAACAGAAATTGAAACAATCGTAGGAACTTCTTTTTCGTCGGAAGTTAAAAATGTGATTTCCTTTCTACTTTCTATATCCGACATTTCAAATAATGAAACCAATTTCATAAAATCAGAAGTTTCCAGAAACTCAAAGATATAATGACCTAATATCTGTTGCGTATCTCTGCCTATCATTTTGCAAAAACACTCATTTACCATTTCTATTCTTTGCTGTAAGTCCAATAAGACAAAACCTTCATTCATTGTCATAATTAGTTTTCTTAAATTTTCTTCTGACTCTTTCAATTTTCGGGTCTGTTCTTGAACTTTTTCTTCCAATTCTTCTGCGTATTTCTGAACTTTTGAAGAAAGTGTTTTTATTTCTGTAATATTTTTTACGGTAGCAAGAGTTGCTTTATGCCTACCTCTTTTATCAAATATCGGAGTGCCATGAATCCAGAAATACTTCTTTTGATTATTAACTTCCAATTCAACTTCATACTCTCCACTAATTCCATAACTTCTCGCAATCCAATTTTCTTCAACTCTGCTTGTATTGTATTTTTTCACTAAATAAGAAACCATATTGCCTACTATTTCTTTTCTTGTTATCCCCAGAAATCTGCACAACTGCTCATTTACATCTATAACTACACCATCTGGACTACTTAACACATATCCTTCGGAAATATGTTCTGCAAGGGTTTTAAATCGTTCCGCTAATTCATCAATATTTTCCTCCCTGCGAACAAGTATAACTACAAATGATAATATCCCCAAAAGGAAACTACCGAGGCCAATAAGTTCTGACAGTCTTCTTATTTCTTCTGGTAAATTGTCATACCAGAAAGGATTCACAGAGGTTTTGGAAATAATCCATATTCCCGCTGTAAACAGAAGAAGTATCCCTCCGATAAGAACATATTTCTCCTTTTTTGAAAAACGATATTTCAATAGCATATTGATAGTAATAATAGAAGGAAGAGCAATTGAAAATAGAGCGGTTATAAATTTTACACTTTGTGAAGTTACTATCTCCTGAGAAATAAATAATCCACCAAATCCAAAAATAAAAGGAACCGATAAAATAAGAACTTTTTCCTGAAATTTTCCTAACAATACTATTTTCTTCATTTCTTCTCTTTCTCTAAACTTATTCTTTGTTTAATTGTTTCCTTCACAATCCTATCACACCGTTCGTTTTGTGGATGTTTATTATGTCCTTTAATCCATTCCCATGTAACATCATGTTTTTCGACCAGTTTAAGTAATTCACTCCACAAATCTATGTTTTTAACCTGTCCAGAAGTTGTTTTCCACCCATTTTCTTTCCAATGATGAATCCATTCTGAGATTCCCTTTTTTAGATATTGTGAGTCTGTAAAAATAGTAACTTTGCACTTCCTTTTGAGTGCCCTTAGACCTTCAATAGCTGACTTCAATTCCATACGATTATTAGTGGTATCTTCTTCAAAACCAGTCAAAACTTTTTCTTTATCTCCATAAGTAAGGATTACTGCCCATGCTCCCTTGCCTGGATTTGGAATGCAACCTCCATCTGTATACATCTGCACAATGGGTATTTTTTCTTCACTATTCACCTGACCTGTCTCCCACTTCATCTATCCAGTTCTGATTTCTATACTTCTTCGCAAGTTCCACAGGTGTTAAACCTTCATTATTCTTCTCCCCTATTAGATTATCAATATTTTTTATATATTTTCCTACATTTATACTGCCAAATACCGCAGAAGTGTGTAAAGGAGTATCGCCGAATTTATCTTTTACTCTTACATCTGCCCCTCTTGAAATAAGCCACCGTGCCTGTGCTCTCAAATCCCACATTGCACATACATGTAAAGGAGTCATGCCCGTTCTGTCTTGAATATTTAATTCTGCACCATATAAATATAGTAGTTCCAATACTTCTCTTTTCCCGCTACATACCGCATAATGCAACATAGTCTTTCCTAATTTATCTTTACTATGTATAATTTCCGGTTTCTTAATTAACTGTTTTTCCAGTTCAAAAATATCTCCCTTCATTGCAAGGTCAAAATATGAGGATTGACATCCTATCATCATTAGAAGAAACACAAGAAAATAATACTTTTTTCTTACAAAAAAATTGTATAACACTTATATTCGTATCCTTTATATTTAGTGTCCCTGTATATAATATAATATTATAATTAATTTTATATGAGAAGGAATAAACTTATGCCTAAAAGGCACCCTGCTGTGAGTGGACAGTTTTATCCTCCCAATCCATCTAACCTGTTAGCACAGGTTAGTCTTTATATTGAACAAGCAAAGGTTAAACCGTCTACAAATCGCGTTTTATCTGTTGTTTCACCTCACGCAGGTTACATGTATTCCGGTCCCACAGCAGGATATGCTTTTTCAAGAATTCGCGGACAAAAAATTAATCGCGTTGTCCTGATTGGGAGGTCTCATCGGTATTATTTTGATGGACTTTCCATTGTAGATTATGATTCATTCCTAACTCCTCTGGGAGAATTCCCTATAGATAATGACTTTAATGAAGTTATGAAGAAAAAATTGCCATGTTGTCTAAATAATGCTCATCAATATGAACACTGTTTAGAAGTAATGCTACCATTCTTATTTGGAAGTATTGGGATTGTCCCTATTGTGCCAATTTTACTTGGGAGAGAACCTTCACTGGAATATTATGAGTGTGGGAAAATTCTTGCTTCTCTAACAAAGGAAGGTGACTTACTTATTGCCTCCACAGACCTTTCCCATTACCTCCCTGAGGAAGAAGCAAATAAAATTGATAATAATACTATTCAAGCCATTCTGGATAAAGATATTGAAAAAATTATCAATGGGATTAAGAATGAAACTTGTTCTATGTGTGGAGCCTCAGCCGTTATATTCGCAATGGGATACTCATCTTATTTTGGAGAATACAATGTCTATTTATTAAATTATTCTACGAGTGGAAAAACCTCAGGAGATTATACATCAGTTGTTGGTTATGCCTCTTTAAGTTTTGAAATAAATAATGATAATGGGTAAAATAGAGCGACATTGAATTTCAACAAAAGCAGGGATTATTTTATGGCAGGTATTCGCATTCAGGATATATGTAGCATTTTAGAAGAATGGGCACCGATTAAATTAGCCTATCCTGATGATAATGTAGGTCTTGTATTGGGCTCCAAAGATTGGATTGTCAACAAAGCGATGGTCTGTCTCACAATTACAGATGGAGTAGCATCAGAAGCCATTGAGAAAAAGATAAAATTTGTAATTGCTCATCATCCTTTAATATATCAGCCTCTTCATAAAATTTTACATACGAATCCTTATCAAAAAAGGATTGCCCAATTGATAGCAAATGAAATAGCTTGTTATATATGCCATACAAATTTAGATGTTGCGGAAAATGGTTTGAATTATATTCTTGCCAAAAAACTTGGTCTTTCTAATATTTCCCCTTTACTTCCTTTAGAACATTCCAGGTTATTTAAATTAGTAACATTTGTTCCAAAGGATTACCTGGAGAAAGTCAGAAATGCAGTTTGCAGTTCTGGTGCAGGAGTTATAGGAGAATATGCATATTGTTCATTTAGCACAACAGGGACAGGAACATTTTTACCTTCGGATAAGGCAAAACCTTTTTTAGGTAAGGTAGGTAAAATTAACGAGGAAAAAGAGGAACGGTTTGAAGTGATTGTGCCATCAGAAGTATTAGATAATGTCATAGAAGCATTATTGGAGGCTCATCCATACGAGGAGGTTGCTTATGATGTTTATCTCCTGCAGAATAAAAATCAAAAGGTCTCTTTAGGTATAAAGGGAACATTAAGTAAACAAATTACTTATGAAGATTTTATTGGCTATGTAAAAGAAAAATTAAATGTTCCCCTATTAAAGGTAGTAGGTAATCTCAAGCAAAAAGTGAAGAATATAGCAGTTATTGGGGGTAGTGGAGGTAGTGAAATAAAAAATATTCCTGCGAATATAGATGTTTTAATTACAGGGGATATAAAATATCATCATGCATTGGAAGCAGAGGATAGAGGTCTGGCAGTAATAGATGCGGGGCATTTCGGCACAGAATATCCTGTGGTAGAAGGAATGGCAAATTACCTTAAAGAAAAGTTTCCCCTACTGGAAATAATTATTCCCGAAGAAAAAGAACCTTTTATTTACACATAAAACGAGAGGAATAATATGCGGATTTTGTATCTAACATCGGAATTATCACCTCTCATATCCACAGGAGGATTGGCGGAAGTTTCGTATGCCCTTCCTAAATCACTTAGGAAAAAAGGTATAGACATTCGTATCGGTTTACCCAAATATAAGAATTTAAAACTCTCTGATAATTGTTGCCCCATAACTCCCTGCCTTTTTGATAATACATATAACATCTTTCAATCTATGCTCTGGGAGACGACCGTTCCACAAACAGATATACCTCTGTATCTAATTGAACACGAGGAACTTTTCGGAAGGGATTTTGTCTACGGTTCGGGCGACTGG
>FWWL01008701.1_pt1 | contig 12873 bp, 12 predicted proteins | sample 2228331 | NCBI WGS metagenome assembly FWWL01 (sample SAMEA103939775, study PRJEB20133) | metagenome | reverse complement strand
CGGTGATTTCGTGCTTCGGCGCCAGGCCCAGCCAGGAGCAAACGTGTTTTTCGGTGGGGAATTTGCTCATGTCGGTGCCGGTCTCCATCACTGCCTGCTCGGCCAACGAGACGCCCAGGCCGTGAATGGCGGTCACGAGTTGGGAATTCGGCAGGCCCGGCTGCTGGGAGGGGAATAGCTTCCTGAACGGGGTCGCCGGAGAACCGGACGCCACCAATGGACAAATCGTCGCAGCCGGAAACCATGTTGCAGCACGGGAGGCTTGCGCCACGCCAATGCGAATTGTACGGCTTGCGTGCCTGCCATTTTTGAGTATACTGTGAGTCAGTGACCTGCGCCGCTGTTTCCCCGCGGATGAACGATGGCCGCGCCATCGTGGGATGTTCCAGCGGACGCTCGCTCCGCTCGCGCCGCTGAAGCGCAGGCCGTTAGCCCGCCAGCTATTCACCAGGAGGAGCTGTCATGCAGCAGAAACCTGTTGTACAGGTTGAACATTTGCGTAAGGTCTATGGATCCACTGTGGCCGTGGAGGACATCTCTTTCGAGGTCTACGAAGGAGAGATCTTCGGTATGGTTGGCCCCAATGGTGCGGGCAAAACCACGACTATTGAATGCATCGAGGGCTTGCGCCGACCAGATCACGGCTCTATCCGGGTGTTAGATCTAGACCCCCAGCAAGATGGATATACGCTTCGCCTGCGGATAGGACTGCAACTGCAAGAGTCAACCCTTCCAGACCGTATTAAAGTTTGGGAAGCCCTTGACCTCTTCGCCGCTTTTTATCCTCGCTCGATAGACTGGCAGCCCTTGATTGAGCAGCTCGGCTTAGCCGAGAGGCGCCACACGCCTTTTGCCAAGCTCTCCGGCGGTCAGAAACAGCGCCTCTTCATTGCCCTGGCTCTGATCAACGACCCCGAAGTGATGTTCCTGGACGAACTGACCACTGGCCTGGATCCCCACGCCCGCCGGGCGATGTGGGATCTGGTGCGGGAGATCCGTGCCAGGGGCAAGACCATCTTCCTCACCACCCACTTTATGGAGGAGGCCGAGCGGCTCTGCGACCGCGTGGCGATCATAGACAAAGGGCGCATCGTCGCCTTGGACACGCCGGAGCGATTGATCCGAAGCCTCAACGTGGAAAGTAAGGTCATCTTCTCGGTGGATGGCACCTTAGCGCCGGAGACTTTGCAGGCCTTAGCTGGGATAGGCCGGGTGGAGCAGAGCGGCGAGCGGATCATCGTCTACGGCCAGGATGAAAGGCTGGTGGGCGAGGTGGTCAATCTTCTGACGACGAACAGAATCCGCTTCCATGACCTGCGCACCGAGCAGCCAACCCTTGAAGACGTCTTCCTCTCTTTGACCGGGCGAGAAATGCGAGACTGAAGGAGATGAGAAAATGCGTGGCTTCTGGAAATTGACCTGGACAGAGATCAAATTATTCCTGCGGGAACCCATGGCCGCGTTTTTCACCCTGGCGTTTCCGTTGATGATGCTCTTCCTGTTTGGGAGTATTTACGGCAATAAGCCCAGCCCATTCTTTGGGGGATATGGCTCGGTGGACGTCTCGGTCCCGGCTTATACGGCCATGATCATTGCCACCAGTGGTCTGCTTGGGTTGCCTATTACCATCGCCTCGTATCGCGAGCAAGGGGTCTTGCGCCGACTGAAGGCGACCCCCTTGCGCCCGCAAGCCATCTTGGGTGCCCAGGTGATTGTGATCTTTCTCATGACAGCGTTGGGCATGGCATTGCTGGTGATCGCCGGGAAATTGGTCTATAGTTTGCGCTTCGATGGCCATCCCCTTTCCGTGCTGGCGGCCTTTGTGTTGAGCAGCATGAGCTTCTTTGCGCTCGGCTTTGTGCTGGCGGGGCTTATACCCACAGCACGCACAGCGCAGATTGTGGCCATGGTACTTTTCTATCCGATGATTTTTCTTTCCGGGGCGACAATCCCGCGGGAGATGTTGCCAGAGAGTATCCGGCAGTTTGCTCAAGTCCTGCCCCTGAGCCATGTGGTGACGTTACTCCGGGGCTTGTGGGCGGGCGACTCATGGGGGAAATACCCTTGGGAAACGGTTATCCTGATCACTCTGCTGATAGCAGGGATTCTGGTATCCTCGAAGACCTTTCGCTGGGAGTGAGAAGTCGGGTTGCCGTTGCTTCAGGCTTCAGATGGCGGGCTAACAAGCGCATCCAGCCGACGTTGCCTCTGCTCCGCTCCGGCAACGCGGCTGATGCGCCTCGTTGGGCGGCACTGAAGCAACGCGCACCACGGTGGCGCAACACAGAGCCAAGCTGGCAGCCGGTAGAACATTGATGCTGGAGAGGAGCGTAGTTACTCATGAATGATAGACCGCAAACATGGCATTATGGGTTGGTGGCTCGGTACTGGGCCGAGCACAACACGGATGGGCCAGAGATCGCCTACTTTCAGAAACAGATAGAACGCTATGGTCAACCAGCGCTTGATGCCGGGTGTGGAACTGGTCGCTTGCTGCTCCCCTTTTTGCGGGCAGGTTTGGATGTTGATGGCTGTGACGTGTCGCCAGATATGCTGGCCCTATGTCAGGAAAAGGCAGAGCGCGAGGGTTTTAAGCCACGTCTATATCAGCAAGCGCTGCACGAACTTGATCTGCCACGCACTTATCAGACCATCGTTGTCTGCGGCGCATTTGGGATAGGCGTCAGTCGCCAGCAGGATTTTATTGCGCTGAAGCGCTTCTACCAACATCTGAACCCCGGCGGTGTGCTGCTCCTGGACAATCACCTGCCGTATGGCGATGCCAAGGAGTGGCAATTGTGGCTAAAGGAGTCGTGGACCCAGTTGCCAAAACCCTGGCCGGATTCGATTGGGAAAACACCACCGGACGATGGGTCGGGTTACGAGCTGTACTACCGTCCCGTGGCCTTCGATCCACTTGAACAACGTATCACACGCCAAATGCGCGCGCTGTTGTGGCGCAGGGGGCAGCTCATAGCTGAAGAGGAATACACACTTCACGAGAATCTCTACTTCCACAACGAGTTGCGTCAGATGCTTGAACAAGCTGGTTTTGAGATTGAAGCCATTCAGGGGGACTACACACAGGCAGAGGCCACTGCCGAACACGATGTCATTGTGTTCATAGCGAGAAAGTAGCAATGGCCCGGGGCGTGGGTGACGATGCTATGTTTCGCCCAATACGCGCTTCCAGCGGACGCTCGCTTCGCGGCGCAGGTGAAGCGCAAGCCGTTGGGCGGCCCGACCCGCACCCTCATATGTGGGGTAAAACTTAACGACCGCTTAACACCAAATGTGCTATAGTGATGTTGGTTTCCGAACAGAATCCGACTCCCAAGCAGGAGATTTTGCCATGAAGAAGTTAGTTTTACGGATTGTTCTTGCAGCACTTGTTCTGATTGGAGGGTTGCCTAATCAAAGTGCGTATGCACATACTGGAGCCCTCCACAATTGCACAGAGAAAAAAGATATCGTGGCATGGGGCGCATGGGCGTATATCAATTGGACAAACCCCGATTTGGACACTGGAGATGGTGGTCAGTGGGTTTACAATCGCGTTGGAGTAGTTCAATGGAGTCCGTGGAGGTTTGTGGAATTTGGGTGGCAGAAAACGACAGCAGGTATCCGGGGTGTCATTGCTTACAATGATGGAAGCGGCAATAAGAATCTAGTAGTGACCATCTCAGCCGCCACTCACCGGTATAGTATGCAGTACGACCCTAATACGGGAAAATACTGGTTCTATGTAGACGGCAGCAATGCTGCGAATGTCAACGCCAATTTTTCTGACGGGGACGCTGTAATCGGTGGAGGCGAAGTGGCATATGGCGTTGAAAGTATGGGGCATACAAAGCTTTGGGATCTACGTTACTCGGAGCGGAAGCCGGATGGGACTTTCGCATTTGTGCCTTGGAATGGTCACGTGAACTATGCGGACGATGCTCCTTACTTCAATACTGACAATGGGCTAAACTCGTTTTATGATGACGGAGATGGACATGGTTAGATGAAACACAGAAATAGAAGTCTGCTCGCTGTTATTTTGGTTCTGTCTCTGATGTTGACTTTTGCTCTTGTTTTATCTGGGAGAGCAGTGTCTACGCCTGTACTTGATGATGAGACACTCACTGCAAAGGCGCTTGTCGAAGCACGCGCTGCCGGATTGATGGATGTGCCAAAGGCCCAAAAAGCCATTCGAATGAGCCTGGCGGAATGGAATACGCTTGTTGGCATCGATCTAGGAACAGATGCAGCAAAGTTCGGGCTCACGTCCGATATTCCAGTTTTTGTTTTGGCAATCAGGGGAGAGGTCGAATGGCGAGGGGTGGGTTTGCCCAGGCCAGGTCAAGATTCGCCAGAGCGCTATGATAACATCACCGTCGTACTTGACGCTCGCACCGGCGACCTAATCTGGATAGGTTCCTACTATCCAGATCAACCTATGCCGGTACCAGTCCCATAGAACTGGCGTTCTTGAAAGTCCAGCTTTATAAGCCGCCCAACCCGCGCTCCTGGGAAACAGCTCTTTCAAACGGGGGTGAGTTGGAAGCCGAGACGGGCAGCTTTCTTCTGCAGGGAACGCACCTGCTGTTGACGATATTTGGCTTCGTACTGCTCCACGCTCAAGGGCTGATATTCCACTTTGTACTTTAACATGCGGTAATACACCTGCGCAATGAAGTGCGCGGTGGCGACCGCTGCCTGAGCCGGGCCAATGCGGGCTTTCAATCGCCGGTAGAAAACGCCAAAGACACCATCCGAGCGCATGACGGACGCCGCCGCCTTGCGAAAGACCAGTCCGGCGCGGTTGCGGGTTTTCAGGGTGGCGTTGCGCACGATTTTGCCGCCGGTGATTTCGTGCTTCGGCGCCAGGCCCAGCCAGGAGCAAACGTGTTTTTCGGTGGGGAATTTGCTCATGTCGGTGCCGGTCTCCATCACCGCCTGCTCGGCTAACGAGACGCCTAGTCCGTGAATGGCGGTCACGAGTTGGGAATTCGGCAGGCCCGGCTGCTGGGAGGGGAATAGCTTCCTGGACGGGGTCACCGGACGAACCGAACGCCACCAATGGACAAATCATCACAGCCGGAAACCATGTTGCAGCACGGGAGGCTTGCGCCACGCCAATGCGAATTGTACGGCTTGCGTGCCTGCCATTTTTGAGTATACTGTGAGTCAGTGACTTGCGCGGCTGTTTCCTCCTGGATGAACGATGGCCGCGCCATCGGATGATGTTGCACCTGACGCCGCTCCGCTGCGCTGCGCGGCGCAGGTGAACCCGACCGTTGAAACCGTCGAAAAAGGTGCGAATCCACCTTAACTCGAGTTTAGACAAAACGCGTTTTACCCCTATATATGGCGGTAAGTTTGATGCTGCAACCACCATATATAGCGGTTTTGATGACTTTGTCTAAATACGAGTCCAAAGAGTGGAGCGGGACGTTCGATGAACTCAAGCACCAGCGCGACAAACTGCAGGGGAAGTTACAGCAGGCGATGGAAGAGCACGCGCGCGCCGACCGTCAGCCTGAGCGCGACGCAGAGCGCATGAAGAAGCAAACGCGGCGTCTGGAGCGTCAGGTCGAACGGCTGAACGCATTTTTGGAGAGCGAAAAACCCAAGCAGGGCAGTGACGGGAAGGAAATCCAGAGCAACGTGGTGGACAACGAATCGGTCAAGATGCCCACCGCGCACGGCGTCCTCCAGGGCTACAACGCCCAGGCGCTGGTCGATTCCAAGCATCAGGTCATCCTGGCGGCGGAGGCCTTCAGCACGCAAGACCACGAAAACCTGCAACCGATGCTCCAGGCGGCGCGAGAAAACCTGGGCAAGGGCGACGATTACTTCAAGGGCAAGCAACTGACCGCCGACAGCAACTATCACAGTTTCGAGAGCCTGACCTTTTGCGAGTCCGCCGGGGTGGACGCCTACATCCCCGACATCCAGTTCCGCAAGCGGGATGAGCGCTTCGTCAACCAAGAACGATTCAAGGATGGCGTCCACGGCAGGCAGCGGACGGTCAAGGGGCGGACGTTGTTCTCGGCGGACGATTTCAAGCGCGACGACGCCCGACAAGTCTACATCTGCCCGAATGGCAAGGAACTCAGCCTGCAGGCGCGCAACCAACGCAACCGCTGTCGCCTGTACGACATCTACCACGCCCGACCGGAAGGCTGCACTGCCTGTCCTCTGCGGGAGCGCTGCCTGAGTAAATCCACTGCCTCGCGCCGCTGGCTCTCCGTGCAGGTGGATGCGGCGGAGCCGAATGTGCTGGACAAGATGAAAGCCAAAATTGACAGCGCCGAGGGCAAGAAAATCTACGCGCGGAGATTGGGGATAGTGGAGCCGGTGTTTGCGAACATTTGCGTTCACAAACGAATGAGTCGCTTCACGCTGCGGACGAAACGCAAGGTGGACGCGCAGTGGCGGTTGTATGCGATTGTGCATAACATCGGAAAAATCCAGATGTTCGGGGGGGGGTGAACTGAGGAAAAAAGAGGGGTAAAATACCCTTGCCGGGGAAACTCTCTCCCCCTCAGCCCGGCTGCGGCGCGGGGTGACCGCTCCGCTTGAGCGAGGGAAATGGTTTTTCGACAGATTCGTTAGCCCGCCTTTACGAGCAAGGAGCAGCAAACTCATGAAGAAGTTGGTTTATGTTGTAGCGATCTTTATCCTCGCTTATGCAAGTATTGGCTTGTCTTTGCATTTCAAGTGGAAAGCTGACTGGCAAGCCTGCCAGGAATTGAGAGCAAGTAGAGGAGAGTTTACGGAACCTGAGGTTTTTGGTGGGGTGATCGGTCTTGCTTTCGACATAAGTTTTTGGCCAGTGTACACTTGGGCCAATATCTATAATTTCGGTACACCTTTTCCCCATGCACTGTGTCAAGATAGGTCAAAATGATTTACGCGGCAGAACTATTCTACCTGCAAGATCAACGGGATTTTCCTCTTCAAAAGGCCGTTCTGCTTACGGCAAAGACGATCGCACAGTGGTGCACGCATTATCAAGCAAAACTGCTGGCTCCTGCAAAGAAGTATCAAGGCCCTATTGAGCGGCAGGGTATTTTACCGAGCGAACTGGCGGAGAGAGCGTCTTTTGTTGAAGGGCTTGTTCAGTGGATTTTCGTCAATTCTCAGATCGAGGAGTTGTTCTACTTGCTGCTGGATGATCGGCCTGTATCACAAGCAGACAGAATCGCTAAGTTTGCCCATTACGATGATACATGCTGTTGGTTTCTCAATCTGAGCGAAGACGAATTTGTCATTCTTCAGGATGCCTGGCGCAAAAATGACTGGCCTGCAAATCTGTTTTATCCAGAGAACGAGACGTTTTGCGTAGCGCACCCTGGAAACAGCTTGAAAGCAAAGGTATTACGCGCTTTAGGGGTACAAAAATGCTATACACCTATGCAATTGCAAGCTGACTCTACCCAAATGCAAGAAACGGCGGGCTAACCCGCGCTTGCACCTGACGCCGCTGCGCTGCGCTCCATAGCGGCAGGTGAGCTTTGGCGTTGGGCGGCTATAGCCAAATGCTCAATGCAGTATAGATAGTACCACCCTTAACCGTAGTCGCTCTCTGGGGCATGATTGCCGCCCTAAATTCTGCAAGCATTCGGTGGCTGGTGGGGCAAGTGCCCTATGCGACAACCATCTCGGCGGCTCAATGGGGGCAATTTCCGGCCTCCTCAAATGGATGCGGTGCTAGCCTGGAATTAATGAGGCTGTTACAATGAACGGATTCAAACCTGTGATCGCTGTGTTACTCGTCCTCGGTTTGCTCTCCCTCTCCTGTGCCAATAGCCAGCCAGGCCACACACCTGAAGAAGCGACGGCCACCCCGTCACGGCCTGCCGCCACCTCAACCGCATCCCGGCCCGGCGCCAGCCCCACTGCGCCCCAGCCCACAGGCCAGAATCCCTTTGGGCTCATGCTGCCGTCGCGGCTGGTGCGCTCGTCCCAGGGGATGCAGATCGCCAAAGCGCTGGGGGCCGTATATTTCCGGCCCGCTTCCATCTTCCTGGATCAATGGAATGGGACCTGCCCTGAGTGCGACATTGCGCTGAACGCCGGTTTAAAGCTCGTCCTGACCGTGCGCAACAGCGGCCCCTTGCCCACGTCTCCGCCCAGTGACCTGGCCGCCTATCAGCGCACGCTGGGAGAGGTCCTGGACAAATATCGCCCGGTGGTCCTGGCGGTGGAGAACGAGGAGAACTCGGCCCTGTTCTACACCGGCACACCAGAGGACTACGGCGCCCAACTGAAAGCCGCCTGCCAGGTGGCGCACCAGAAGGGCATCCCCTGCACCAACGGCGGGCTGGTCAGCGCGCTGGTGGCCCTTCTGGTCTATAACCATTATCTGGAAACCGGGCAATCGGCCACCGCCCAAGACTTTGCCGCCAGAACCCTCACGCCAGAGCAACAACAGCAACTAAACTCCGCCAGGGCGCGTGAACAAATTGATAAGGGCAAGGCGCTCTTGCAGGCGTATCGCGCTGCCGGTGTGGACTACGTGAACTTCCACTGGTATATCGCCGATACCCGTGCGCTGGGGGAGGCCGTCGCTTATCTCAGGGCGCAGACGGGCCTGCCGCTTATCACCAATGAGATCGGCCAATTCACCGACGACCCCAACCAGACGACAGCGGTGATGGCCAAGATTGTTGAGTTGGGCCTGCCCATTGCCGTGTGGTTCGGCCTGGATGGGCCGCAGGCAAGGGGACTTGTCAACCTAGATGGCAGCCTGCGACCCACAGGTGAGGCGTTCAAGCGCTTCATTGAGCAGAATTTCAAGTAGCTGCCAATTGCTAAGGGGAAGGTCACCGGACCTAGTGGTGCTATAATGGTTGTGGCATGGAGCGCATCGTGCGCACAGGGCCAGAAGTCCACCGGGTACCCAACACCCGCTTCCACCTGACGCCGCTCCGCTGCGCTTCGTTGCGCAGGTGAAGCGCAAATCGTTAGGCGGCACCTCGTCAGCCTTCATATGATATTCGCAGTGGTCGAAGCCGAACGAGGCACCACCATGACCATGGATCCTTTACCAAATTTGCAACAACCATCCTTGGGGCCCAATCACCGCCTCGCCGGGCGGCTGACAACAGCTCGCCGCTGGCTGTTTGTCGGGCGCATCGCGGAGCGGGAACTCTTCCGGCAGGCGTTGCTGGCCGAAGAGCCTCCCTTTGCCGTGCTCTACCTCTTCGGTCCCGGCGGGGTGGGCAAAACGACGCTGCTGTGGGAGTACCTGCACATCGCCGAAGCTCAGGGGCGCGCCGTATACCGGTTAGACGGCCACGAGATCGACGCCTCCCCTCAAGGGCTGCTCTTTGCCCTCTCCCAGGCTATCAATCCGCAGGCGCCGCCCCTATCCCTGAAGGCGCTGGCCGATCTGCCGCCCGCCGTGCTCATCCTCGACACCTATGAGCGCCTTGCCCCCTTGGACAACTGGCTGCGCGAAACGTTCTTACCGGCCTTGCCGGCGCATGTATTGGTGGTTATCGCCGGCCGCAATCCCCCCTCCGAACCCTGGCGCACCGACCCGGCCTGGCGACACCTGGCCCGCATCGTCTCCCTGCGCAACCTGCGCCCGGAAGAGAGTCGGCAGTTATTGACCACGTTGCAGGTACCTGTCTCCCTGCAAGAGAACATCCTCAGCCTCAGTTACGGCCATCCCCTGGCTCTGGTCCTGCTGGCCGACTGGCTGGCTCTGGCCGAGGCAAGCACAGAAGAGATCAGCCTCGAGCGCGCCCCAGACGTGATCCGCCTGCTGCTGGAGCGGTTTATGCGGGATGTCCCCACGCCTCTGCATCGCCAGGCCCTGGAGGCGTGCGCCCTGGCCCGGGTGACCACCGAAGCCCTGCTGGCCGAGGTGCTGGGTGAAGAAGCCGCCCCTCCACTCTACGCCTGGCTGCGCGGACTCTCCTTCATCGAAGCCGGCCCGGCGGGTCTCTTCCCTCACGATCTGGTGCGGGACGTGTTGGAAACCGACCTGCGCTGGCGCAACCCCGAGGCCTGGCGACAACTTTACCGCCGGGTGCGTCACCATCTCACCCGTCGCTTCTGGAATAGCAGCGGCCTTGCCCGCCAGCAGGCCTTTGCAGACCTGCTGTATTTGCAGCGTCATCAGCCGGCCATGAAGCCCTTCTACGACTGGAAGGCCCTGGGCGGCGCCTATCACGACCCGGCCACCTCGCAAGATCACCCCCATATTCTGGCCATGGTGGAAACCCACGAAGGCCCGGAGTCGGCTCAGATTGCCTCCTACTGGCTCCAACGCCAGCCCGGGGCTTTTGTGGTCTTTCGGGGGCCGGACTCCCTCCCCCTGGGCTTCTCGGCCAACCTGCTCCTGGACGCTGTGACCCCCGAGGATGAGCAAGCCGACCCAGCCGTGCGCGCCATCTGGGCCTTTGTGCGGCGCTACGGCCCCCTGCGCCCCGGCGAACGCATCCAGATTGCCCGCTTCTGGATGGGCCGGGAGACCTACCAGGGGCCTCTGACCCACAATATGATCACCTTGAACACCGTGGTCACCTGGCTAACGACGCCCAACCTGGCCTGGACGTTCTGCTGCACGGCCGATCCGCCCTTCTGGGAAGAGCTGTTCACCTACATCAACTTTTGCCGCTTGGTGGAAGCCGATTTCGAGGTAGGCGGCCATCGCTACGGGGGTTTTGCCCACGACTGGCGCGCCGAGCCGCTGGCCGTGTGGCGGGAGATCATGGGCGAGCGGGAGCTCAGCCTGGACTTCAGGCCTGAACCGGCCAGCCAGTCTGCCCTGCCGCCGCTGGTAGTCCTTTCCCAGCCAGAATTCGCCGAGGCCGTGCGCCAGGCCCTGCGGGACTACAGCCGGCCGGACGCGCTGGCCGGCAACCCCCTGCTGCGTTCCCGCGTCTTGCGGGATGTGGCCGGCCCGGACCCCGGTCCACAAGCCCTGCAATCCCTGCTGCGCGTCGCCGCCGAAACCCTGACCGCCACTCCCAGAGACGAGAAATTCTACCGGGCGTTACATCACACCTATTTTCAGCCGGCCCCCACCCAGGAAGTCGCCGCCGAACTGCTGAACCTGCCCTTCAACACCTATCGCTATCGCCTGAACAAAGGCATCGAGCGGGTCACCAACTGGCTCTGGCAGCGGGAGTTGTACGGACCCTGAGCGGAATACAAACCCTCACCGCCTGCAAAGACGACCATCCATTGGATGGTCGTCTTCGTTTTCGGCAAAGATTCGGCAGCTATTCGGCTGGAAATTCGGCAGTTCCCCGGGCTATATTGTAGACAAGTTCGGTCGGAAAACGCTCTCTCGACCGGAGGGCACCCTCTCTAGCGAAACTACTTTGTTCAAGGAGATGCAAAATGCAACCAACCGTAAACACTACCAACGACTATCCCCTGGCCCACACCCGCCAGGAACTGGAGCGCCTGGTGCAGCAGAGCAGCTTCTTCGGCGATCTGACCGAGTATGTGCTGCGCCAGGCCGGGCTGGCCCCCGGCATGCGCGTCCTGGACGTGGGCTGTGGCGCCGGCGATGTCTCGTTCCTGGCCGCCAAACTGGTCGGGCCCCAGGGCGCGGTCATCGGCGTGGACAAGTCGCCGGAAGCCATCACCTACGCCCAACAACGGGCGCAACAAGCCGGGCTGGAGAACGTCCGCTTCGTGGCCGCTGACCTGGCTGAGTTTCAACTCGACGGCGAGCCGGTGGACGCCCTGGTCGGCCGGCTGGTACTGATGTACTTCCCCGATCCGGCCGCCGTGTTGCGCCGGCTGCTGACCTTCGTCAAACCGGGTGGCCTGGTCGTCTTTCAGGAACTGGACCTGTTGCCCTCGCCGCCGCCGGAGATCATGTGCCAGCCCCTGTGCGAAACCTACGTCACCGCCGGCACGCGGGTGAACCAGAGCTTCGCCCGCGCCGGCCTCAACGGCCGCACTGCCTACCAACTGGGGCCGATCTTCCAGCGCGCCGGCCTGCCCGCGCCGCAGATGCTGGCTATGTTGCGCGTGGAGCGCGGCCCCGATTCGCCCATCTACGACTGGATTGCTCAGGTCACCCGTAGCGTACTGCCCTTGATGCAGCAGGTCGGCGTCGCCACGGCCGAGGAGGTGCAGGTGGACACCCTCGCCGAGCGCATGTGCCGCGAGGCCGTCGAGAAGGATTGCACCCTGGTCACGCCGCCGCTGGTGGGCGCCTGGGCGCGGAAGGTGTAGAGCAACAAATCCCCAAATCGCTCGCCGGCAAAATCCTGCGCCGGGTGCTGGGGGCCCGGAAGCGACAGCAGGCCGGGGTGAACTGAGAAAGGAAGTATTACCATGACCATTCTGGTAACCGGAGGCACAGGCTATCTGGGCGGCGCGCTGGTGCGGGCGCTCCGCCGGCGCGGCGACCGGGTGCGGGTGCTGGCCCGTAAGACCAGCCGCACCGATGACCTGGCCCGGCTGGGGGTAGAGATCGCCACCGGCGACATCCTGGACCGGGCGTCGGTGGAGCAGGCGCTGGGCGGATGCGACATGCTCTACCACACCGCCGCCATCTACGAATACTGGACGCCGGACAGGGCGCTCCAGAAGCGCATAACCGTGGAGGGCACCCGCAACGTGCTGGCCGCAGCCCAGGCTAAAGGTGTCCGGCGGGTGATCTACACCAGCACCAGCTACACCATCGGCGAGGCCCATGGCCAGACGGGGACTGAAGAGACCCCCCACCGGGGCTACTTTTTCGGCGTCTACGACGAAGCGAAGTACCACGCCGAACAGGTGGCCCGGGAGTTTGCCCGGCAGGGACTGCCGGTGGTGATTCTCAATCCTAGCGGCATCTTCGGCCCCGGCCCGCTGAAGCCGGTTGGCAAACTGATGCTCGATACGGTGACCGGCAGACAACCGATG